>Ga0366818_10004_pt2 | contig 108284 bp, 90 predicted proteins | sample TotcelFGM3001N14_FD_207090 | JGI IMG/M metagenome (GOLD analysis project Ga0366818, IMG submission 207090) | Enriched cells from coal bed in the Powder River Basin, Montana, United States - Total cells FGM rep3 HSBNCT.FGM.300.1.N14 ...
GGGCCGGGGGGCCGGCGGGGGGCGGGGTGGGGGGGTGGGGGCGGCGGGCGCGGGGGTGGGGGGGGGGGTGGGGGTGGTTTTAAAAATTTTTTTTTTTCCCCCCCCTCGGGTTTCTTTTTTTTTTTTATTCTAATTTAAATAATTTTATTTACCCCCCCCCCGACCCCAAATCCGCCCCGTACCCAGTTCCTACTTTTTGATCGTCGGTTCCGCGACCCGTTCGCTTTCCAACTTCTTCAGTTCGCGCACCCAGATATTGCGGAACCGCACGGGATTGCCGTGGTACTGGAGACTGATCGGGCCTTTGTCCGCATGCGGCTTGTATTCGGGCGCCCGATTAAACGGCGTATCGCCCAGCAGTTCGAAATGGTTTTGGATCAGCACGCCGTTATGCAGCACCGTGATGAACGCCGGGCTGACCAATTTGCCTTCGTCATCGAACCGCGGGCCTTTCCAGATGATATCGTACGATTGCCATTCGCCCGGCTTGCGGCAGGCGTTGACCAGCGGCGGATGCTGTTTGTAAATCGCCCCGCACTGGCCGTCGAAATAGGTTTCGTTATTGTAGGAATCGAGGATTTGCAACTCGTACCGTCCCATCAGGAATACGCCGCTGTTGCTGCGTCCTTGGCCGCTGCCCTTGGCCTCCTCGGCGGACGCCCATTCAAGATGGACCTGGCAATCGCCGAAGACGTCGATGCTGGTGGGGGCTCCGGGCCCGGCCTCGACGTATCCATCCTTGACCGTCCATTGTTCGGCGTTGTTCCACTTGGACATGTCGGTGCCGTTGAACAGCACCACGGCGTCAGACGGCGGACCGCCCGGCGGCCCCGGATCGACGACGGCCGGCTCGGCCCATTGGATGCCGGTCAGGTATTCGGCGCCGTACAAGCTGGCACTCGTCCCAAGGCACAGTGAGGCAAAAATCACAACGGGCGCAACGATCTTGGACTTGATCACGTATTCACTCCTTCTAACGTTTGGAAAACTCACAGTGGCAAAACATTCGGTCGTTAACTATTGTGCCAAGGTGCAACTTCGTCGCCAAGCCGCCCGGGGCAAAAATCGCCCCGTCCACGTTGCCGAGAGGAGCGGTTGCTTGTCGTACGTCTGCCTCTGGCTGGCCAGGAAAGCTCACGCCATGTCAGGAGTTCCGAACCGTGGTCGAGACGATATGATGTTCAAACGGCTTTCTTCCAACCCTGGACGCGTGTCATAATCTCGCCGGCCGGGACGATATTCGGATGGCGGCAGCCAAGGAGCGAAACAGGGAGCCAAACACGATGGACATCGAACCGTTGAGTACCGGCGAGCAATTGTTCGAACAATGGCGGCGGCGCGGCGGGCTGCTGCTGGCACCCGTCGTATTCGTGACGCTGTTGGCTTGGCCGATGCCCACGCTCCAACCCGAAGCACATCGGTTGGCCGCGGTGATGGGGGCCGTGGTCGTGTTGTGGGTGACCGAATCGCTGGCGCTGCCGGTCACGGCGCTGATCGGCGCCAGCGCCTGTGTCCTGTTACGCGTGGCCTCGGCCAAAGAAGTGTTTGCACCGTTCGCCGATCCCCTGATGTTCCTGTTCATCGGGTCGTTCATGCTGGCCCGGGCCATCTTCCTGCACGGGCTCGATCGGCGGCTGGCGTATGCCGTCCTGTCCCTGCGTTGGATCGATCAGCGGCCCAGCCGGATCCTATTCGCTTTCGGCGCCGTCGCCGCGTTCATGTCGGCGTGGATCTCGAATACGGCCACCACGGCGATGATGTACGCCATCGGCTTGGCGATTCTCGCGTTTCTGTTCGACAAGAAGCGGCCGGGCAGCGCCGCCATCGACCGCCGCTACGCCACGGGGCTGATGCTGATGACCTCGTTCGCGGCTTCCATCGGCGGCTTGGCCACACCCATCGGAACCCCGCCCAACGTGATCGGTCTGGGCTTTATCCGCAGCATGGTGGGCGTCGAACTGCCGTTTTTCAAGTGGTTGCTCATCGGCTCGCCGATCGTGCTCTGTATGTTCCTGGTTCTGTTCGCCTATCTCAATTACTTCTGCCCGGCCGGCGTCAAGCGGCTCGAGGGCAGCCGCGAGTTATTGGTCCGAGAGAGGGCTCGGTTGGGGCCGTGGACCACCGCTCAGAAGTCCACGCTGTTCGCGTTTTCGGTCACGGCGGCGCTGTGGATCCTGCCTGGCATCGTGGCCCTGGCGGCCGGCGAGAACAGTACGGCATACAAGTCCGTCACCGCGTCCGTTCCCGAGGCGGTGGCGGCGTTGATCGGCGCCTCGCTATTATTCCTGTTGCCGGGAAACCAGGGCCACCGGGCCATTAACTGGCACCAAGCCAAAGAAATCGACTGGGGCGTGGTGCTCTTATATGGCGGCGGTTTTGCGCTCGGCGTCTTATCCACCCAAACGGGTCTCGCCACGGCGGTCGGCAAGACGCTGACGACATGGATTCCGCTGGACGAGGGACTCGTCCTGCTCGCCGCGTCGACATTGGTCGCGATCCTGGTCTCAGAGGTGACTTCCAATACCGCCTCGGCGAACATCGTCGTGCCCGTGGTGATCATGGTTGCCAACCAGCTGAATGCCGATCCGCTGGAACCGGCCATGGGCGCGACCCTCGGGGCCAGCTTGGGTTTCATGCTGCCGGTTTCAACGCCCTGTAACGCGATCGTTTATGGCTCGGGATACATTCCCTTGGGACGCATGATCCGCTACGGGGTCCTGCTGGACTTCGCGGGTGCCGCGACCATTGTGGTGCTCGTCCGCCTGCTGCTGCCGCTGATACGTTGACCGGGGGGATCGCCCTCGTAGCGAGCGTCAAGAAAGGGGTGCCCATGCCGGAAGTCGGCGGCCCGTGCGCGAGACGAGGAGTGGCACGAACCGCCCGGGAACACTATGATGCTAGGTTCGGCCGTGTACAAAAAAGATGCCCATCGCTGATAGGAGAAACTTGGTTGACGCTGATTCTGTTCGTGATCGGACTCGTTGCGCTGGTGGCGGGAGCCGAAGCGCTCGTCCGCGGAGCGGCGCATTTGGCGGGGGCTCTCGGGATTTCACCGCTGGTGATCGGCTTGACGGTCGTCGCCTACGGCACCAGCGCTCCCGAACTGGCGGTCAGCGTCCAAGCGGCGTGGCTCGATCAAGCCGACTTGGCGGTGGGCAACGTCGTGGGCAGCAACATCATGAACGTGCTGCTGATCCTGGGCGTTTCGGCGCTGATCATCCCGCTGATCGTCGCCCGCCAGCTGTTGTGGCTCGATGTCCCCCTGATGATCGCACTGTCGATTCTGACGCTTGTCCTGGCCCAGGACGGCCGGATCGACCGCTGGGACGGCGCATTTTTCGTATCGGTGTTGGTGGCTTATACGGTGTTCTTGATTCGCAAGAGCCGGCGCGAGGTCGCCGCCGAGCGGGCCGCCATACGGACGGCGAACCTGGATCATCCGTCGGCCGGGATCGTCGCCAGCAGCGTTGGCCACGTCGTTCTGGATGTCGTGCTGATTTTGGCGGGCTTGGGGTTACTGGTCCTGGGGGCCCGCTGGCTGGTAAACGGCGCCGTAGCGCTGGCGACTTATTTCGGTGTCAGCGAACTCCTGATCGGCCTGACGATTGTGGCGCTTGGCACGTCGTTGCCCGAGATCGCCACGACGCTGGCGGCGGCCGCTCGCGGCCAGCGGGATATCGCCGTCGGCAACGTGGTCGGCAGCTGTACGTTCAATATCATTTCGGTGCTGGGCATCAGCAGCCTGGTCAGCCCGGAGGGTATTAAGGTTTCGGCTCAAGCCCTGCAGTTCGACATTCCCGTGATGATCGGCGTCGCGATCGCCTGCCTGCCCGTGTTTTATACGGGCGGCACGGTCAGCCGCTGGGAAGGCGCCCTGTTCTTCGGCTTCTACATCGCGTATACGATTTACCTGATCCTGCATGCGTCCGACCATGGGGCGTCGCCTTTGTTGGCACACGCCATGCTCTGGTTTGCCATTCCGTTGACCGCGGCGACCTTGATAATTCACTCCTGGTACTACTTCCGCCGCGGCCGAATCGACGCGAGCCGCGAGTTGCCGTCGGCAGCCAACGACCCGCCCCGATGACACCGCGCCGGCCATGTGGCAAAATATCCTGTGCGGGAACCACCATGGCTTTTCAAGAAAGGCGCCGATCATGCGTTTACGCCACCTGGCAATGGGACTTTGTTGCGTGGGTTTGACAGCCGTGTCGGCCGTCGGCGGGGCGGCTGCGGACAAGCCCGATGTGTTGTTCATCGCGATCGACGATCTGAACGACTGGACCGGCTGCTTGGGCGGGCATCCTCAGGCCAGCACGCCGCATCTGGACCGGCTGGTCAGTCGCGGCACGCTGTTTACCAACGCCCAGTGCGCCGCGCCGGCCTGCAACCCGTCGCGGGCGGCACTGATGAGCGGTCGGCGGCCGTTTACGACCGGGGTTTATCAAAACGGCCAGCCCTATGGCGAGCCGCTGAAAGACGTCTCGACGTTGAATCGGTTCCTGATGCGGCAGGGTTACAAAGTGCTCGGCGGCGGCAAGATCTATCACGGCGGCGGCGGACTGCCGAACGAAAGCAAGAACGACTGGCACGAGTATTTCAACCGCGGCGGCGACCCGCACCCGCCGGTCAAGTCGATCAGCGGGCTGAACGCGTCGCATTTTGACTGGGGGCCGTTGGACGCGGCCGACGAGGAGATGGGCGATTATCGGCTGGTGAGCTGGGCGGCGGACGAGCTTCAGAAACAACACCACAAACCGCTGTTCCTGGCGGTCGGATTCGTTAAGCCGCATCTGCCGTGGTACGCCCCCCGCAAGTATTTCGACATGTTCCCGCTGGACGCGATCCAATTGCCCGTCGTCAAGGAAGACGATTTGAACGACGTCCCGGCGGCGGGCATTAAGATGGCCCGGCCGGACGGCGATCACCAGGCCGTCGTGAGCAACGACCAGTGGAAACACGCGGTGCAAGGCTACCTGGCGACGATCAAGTTCCTGGACGAGCAGATCGGACGTTTGGCGGCCGCGGTGGACAAATCGGGACGAAGCGACAGCTTGGTGATCGTTCTGTGGTCCGACCACGGCTGGCACTTGGGCGAGAAGCAGCATTGGCGAAAGTTTGCCTTGTGGGAAGAAGCCGCGCGGGCCCCGCTGGCGTTCGTCGCGCCCGGCGTCACTCGGCCCGGCACGCAGTGCGGCGCGGGCGTCGATTTCATGAGTATCTATCCGACACTGGTCGATCTGATCGGCCTGCCGATTCCGGATCACGTCCAAGGCCCGTCGCTGCGCCCGCTGTTGGAGAACCCGCAAACGACATGGGACGGCGTCGCCCTGACCACGCACGGTCGCGGTAATCACGCCGTCCGCGATCCGGATTGGCGTTACATCCGCTACGCCGACGGGTCCGAGGAGTTATACGATCACCGCACCGATCCCTACGAATGGACGAATTTGGCCGGCCGCGCCGAACATGCGGCCGTCACACGCCGGCTCGCCGCGGCGATTCCTGCCGAAGAAGCCGCCGATGCGCCGGGAGAACGAGCCAAGGACGCCAAACCCAAGGTAAAACGGGCCAAGGCCCCGCGGGGCGGCGAGGACAGGTAAGCTGCGGACCGGAGGCAGAGCCGCAATCGTTTCGTGACCAAGCCCCTTGTCCCCGGCGTGAAACACGTTTAGGCTCGTGGTATGAGTGCAGTCAAAAAACGCAACCCGGTTTCCGTCGAAGATTATCTCGCAGGCGAACTGGTTTCCGCCGTCAAGCACGAGTATTTGGGCGGCGTCGTCTATGCGATGGCGGGGGCATGCAATGCGCATAACCTGATCGCAAGCAACGTGCTGATCGCCCTGGGCGGCCGACTTCGCGGACGGCGCTGTCGCCTCTACAACTCGGACACAAAAGTCCGCATTCGTCTGCCCCACCAAGTGCGTTTTTACTATCCCGATGCCTCGGTGATTTGTCGCCCCAACCCTCAGCAGGATTCATATCAGGACGAACCGGCGGTCATCATGGAAGTCGTCTCGTCCTCGACGCGGCGCGCGGACGAAGGCGAGAAAAAAGATGCGTATCTGACCATTCCGTCGCTGTGCGTCTACCTGATCATCGAGCAGGAGTCGCCGACCGTGGTGGTCCATCGCCGCACAGAGCAGGGGTTCGTCCGGGAGGTATACGAGGATTTGGACGCGGTGATCTCGCTCGCCGAGATCGAAACCGAGCTGCCGCTCGCCGAGGCCTACGACGGCGTCGAATTTGTTCCTGAACGGCAAGACGAAGCCTTTTCAGCAGAACAGCAGCCATCCACCACGTTATGATCAAGGCCCGGGCCTGAGAAGCACGATTGCCAACGCTCTAACGCACGCATGTCCTTTGGCGAATTTCCGAACGGGGCCGGTGACGTCCGCATGTCCGAGATCGAACGGAGAATTCTGCTGACCGGAGCGACGGGGTATGTCGGCGGCCGGTTGCTGCCGCTGCTGGAGCGGCGAGGCTTTCGCGTCCGGTGCCTCAGCCGGCGGCCGGACAGTCTGCAGTCCCGCGTGGCGGCGGGCACCGAGGTGGTTGCGGGCGACGTTTTGGACCGCGCGTCGCTGGACGCCGCCATGCAAGGCGTCGATATGGCCTATTACTTCGTGCACTCGCTGGGAGCCGCTCGGGATTTTGAACAGGAGGATCGCGAGGCGGCGGTTCACTTTGGCGCTGCCGCCCGTGCCGCCGGAGTCCGGCGGATCGTATACTTGGGCGGCCTGGGCGATGCCCGTCAGAACCTGTCGAAACACCTCCGCAGCCGCCACGAGACCGGGGAACTGTTGCGTGCGTCAGGCGTTTCGGTGGTCGAGTTGCGAGCTGCGATCGTGATCGGATCCGGCAGCTTGTCGTTCGAGTTGATTCGTGCTCTGGTCGAGCGTCTGCCGATCATGATTTGTCCGAAGTGGGTGCGGGTGCGGACGCAACCGATCGCCGTCGAAGACCTGCTGGAAATTTTGTGCGAGGTATTGGATCTGCCGAACGGACCGTCGCAGCAGTTCGAAATCGGCGGGCCGGACCAGGTTTCGTACGGCGGCATCATGCAGGAATATGCTCGGCAGCGCGGGCTGCGGCGGCTGATGATTCCGGTCCCCGTCCTGACGCCGCGGTTGTCCAGCTTGTGGCTGGGGCTGGTGACGCCGGTCTATGCCCGGGTGGGGCGCAAGCTGGTGGAAAGCTTGCGAAACCCAACGCTGGTCTCCAATGACGATGCCTCGCGCGCGTTTTCGGTTCGCCCGCGCGGATTGCGCGAAGCGATCGCGCGCGCGTTGATCAACGAGGACCGCGAACTGGCCGCAACGCGGTGGTCTGACGCGCTGTCGTCGGCCGGCCGGACGACCAACTGGGGCGGCGTGCGTTTCGGCTCGCGGCTGGTCGATTCCCGCACCGCCACCGTCGCCGTGCCGCCCGATGCGGCGTTTGTACCAATTCAGCGGATCGGCGGCCGCACGGGCTGGTACTACGCCGATTGGCTGTGGCGCGTGCGAGGTTCCCTCGATTTGCTGGCGGGCGGCGTGGGAATCCGGCGCGGGCGGCGCGACCCCGTTCAATTGAGCGTGGGCGACGCCTTGGACTTCTGGCGCGTCGAGGGATTCGAACCCGGCCGGATGCTGCGGTTGCAGGCTGAAATGAAATTGCCGGGGCGGGCGTGGCTGGAGTTTGAGGTCACCGGCGACGAGCACCAGAGCACGATTCGGCAGACGGCTCTGTTCGATCCCGTCGGCTTGGCGGGCCTGCTCTACTGGTTCAGCGTCTATCCGCTGCACCAGTTCGTGTTCGCCGGCATGTTGCGAAACATCGCCGCAGCTGCGACGAGCGGCGCTGCGTCAGAATCCTTGCCCCAGCAATCCGCGAGCGTCAAGCCCCTTGACCGTGGGCCGCAGTAGCGGTAAGTTCAAGGCCATCCTAGCTTTCGGCGCACACAACTACCCCTTTCTCCGCGATATCCCGACCATGCAATTGGACTATCAAGTCTCCGACGGTGTGTGCTTGCTGCGGTTGAACGCGCCGCCTTTGAACTCGTTGACGCTGCCGCTGCTGGACCAGTTGCGGACGGCTGTCCGGCGGGCCGGCGCGGATCCGGCGGTGCAGGGCATCGTGATCGCCGGCAGCGCGGATCATTTCAGCGCCGGCGCGGATGTGCATCTGTTTCAACATCTGACATCGCCGAAAAGTGCGATCGAGTTGTCGCAAGTCTTTCAAGCCGCCTTTCAAGAAATCGAGGATTCATCCAAGCCGGTGGCGGCAGCGCTGACGGGCAATCTCGTCGGCGGCGCTCTGGAACTTGCCATGGCCTGTCACTACCGGTGTGCCGCGGCCGGCAGCCGGTTCAGCATGGCCGAAGTCAATTTGGGCATCAATCCCGGCGCGGGCGGAACACAGCGGCTGCCGAGATTGGTCGGTCCGGAAGCGGCCGTGCAGATGTTGCTGACCGCCGCCGTGCTGGATGCCGCGCGGGCGCTGGAGCTGGGCTTGATCGACGCAGTAGTTCCCGGCGGCCAGGAACTGGACGGAGCGCGGCAGTTGTTGCGTTTGGCGGCCGTTCGCCGCACGCGGGACCGCACGGACAAGGTCGCCGATCCGGCCGTGCGCAGTGCCGCTTACGACCAGGCGGCCGGAATCGTCGCCCGCGTCCGGCCGGAGGTCGTGGCTCCGCAAAAGATCTTCGAGTGCGTTCGGACGGGTCTGGAGGAATCATTCGCCGCCGGTCTGCGGCGCGAACAGACGGCTTTCGCCGAGTGCATGGCCACGGCGGGCGCTCGAAACAAAATCCACTTGTTCTTCGCCACGCGGCAAACCGGCAAGCTGCCCGAACTGGCCGACGCGCCCGCCGCCAACGTCGTGTCGGCAGCGGTCGTCGGCGTCGGCACGATGGGCGTCGGCATCGCTCAAGCGTTGTTGGCCGCAGGCGTGCGGGTGACGCTGCTGGATCAGGACGAAGCGATGGTCCAGAAAGGACTGCAGCGAATTCGCCATGCGCTGGAACGCCGCGTCGCCGACGGTAAGCTGTCGCCTGAGCGGGCCGAATGGATGATCGGATTGCTCAGCGCATCGAGCCACTGGCAGGATGCGGCCGAAGCGAGCTTGGTGATCGAGTCGGTGTTCGAGGACGTGCATGTCAAGCAGTCCGTGCTGAAGCGACTCGACTCGATCTGCTCGCCGGACACGATCCTGGCCACCAACACGTCCACGATCTGCCTGGACGGACTGGCGGCCGGTCTGGACCATCCCGAGCGGCTGATTGGATTGCATTTTTTTAATCCCGCCCAGCGGATGCCGTTGGTCGAAGTGATTCGCCGCGAAACCTCGTCGCCCTCGACGCTGGCGACGGCGGTCAAATTATGCCGCGCGATGCGGAAAACGCCGGTGCTGGTTAAGAACCGTGAAGGTTTTCTGGTAAATCGCGTGTTCATCCCGTACCTGCAGGAGGCGTTTTCGCTGCTGGAAGAAGGGGCGACCGCAGCGGAGATCGACGCGGCGGCCGTCGAGTTCGGCTTTCCGATGGGGCCGCTTGCCTTGATTGATATGGCCGGGGTCGATATCCTGGTGCACGCCCAGCGCGTGCTGCACCACGCCTACCGCTATCACGGCCCGTTGTCGCCCATCGCCGTTCGCCTGATGCAGCGCGGGCACTTGGGCCAGAAGACAGGTGCCGGCGTGTACCGGTACCAGTCCGGCAGCCACACGCCGCTGGCCAGCAGCGACACGGCAGAAATCATCGCCGAGGTGCGGGACGAAGCGGGCCGCCATCCGCGGGAAATCGGCCGGGAAGAGATCGTCGAGCGGTTGGTCCTGCGGATGGTCGGCGAGGCGTATCGCGTCTTGGAAGAAGGGATCGCGCGCAGCGCGTCCGACGTGGACGTGGCGATGGTGTTGGGTACGGGCTTTCCCGATTTCCGGGGCGGCGTGGTACAATACGCCCGCGACAGTGGGGTAGATCGAGTACGATTGCGGCTGGAGCAGCTTGCGGCCGAGTGCGGCGAGCGTTTTTTGCCGAGTCATCTTCTACGGGAAGAACCAGGAACAAAGCAAGGAGTTTCTTGATGGCAACGACAGCGGAGCGAAAAGATTTCGCGGCGAACAAACAGATGCGAGCCGTGATGGGCAAGTACTTCACGGAACTGGGCCAAGGTCCGGCAGAGGGCAAGAAGACGGCGTGGTGCACCAGTGTGGGACCCGCCGAACTGTTGCGAGCCCTGGGCTTTAACGTGTATTTCCCGGAGAACCACGGCGCCATGCTCGGGGCGAGCAAGATGGCGACCGACGTGATTCCCCTGGCCAATGCGCAAGGCTTTTCGCCCGACATCTGTTCGTATCTGACCAGCGACATCGGTTCGTTCCTGAAGAACGAGACGCCCTTGCAAAAGATGGGCTTGTCCGGCGTGCCCAAGGCCGACGTGTTGGTGTTTAACACAAATCAGTGCCGCGATGTCAAAGACTGGTTCCAATGGTACGCTCGGTATTGGAACGTGCCCTGCATCGGGATCCACACGCCGCGCGGCACCAGCGAGATCGACGGCGCCCTGATCGATTACGTGGCGAAGGAAACCGAGGCTTTGGTCGAGCCGCTGGAGCAGGTCGCGGGAACCAAGCTGGACATCGACCGGCTGCGCGAGGTGGTCGCCTTGTCGAAAGATTGCACGCTGCTGTGGAAAAAGGTGCTCAAGTCGGCGACCCATGTGCCTTCGCCCATCACGTTTTTTGACGGCACGATTCAGATGGGGCCGGCCGTCGTGCTGCGGGGCAGCCAGGACGCGGTTGACTATTATCGCGTGTTGGTGGACGAATTGGATCAGCGGATTGCTCAAGGTGTGGCGGCGGTCCAAGACGAGCGGTTGCGGATTTACTGGGAAGGCATGCCGATCTGGGGCAAGTTGCGGGATCTCTCGTCGCAGTTCCTGCAGTTGCAGATTTGCGTGGTCGCTTCGACGTACTGCAACAGCTGGATCTTCGAGGATTTGGATCCGGCCGATCCTTTCCGCAGCATGGCCCAGGCGTATTCCAGCATCTTCATCTGCCGTAGCGACGACTTTAAAGAGGCGTACATCCAGCGGATGGCCCAGGAGTACCAGATCGACGGCATCCTGTATCATGACGCCAAGACCTGTCCCAACAACTCGAACAGCCGCTACGAATTGCCGCTGCGGTTGCGCGAGAAATTGGGCAAGCCTTTCCTCACGATTAACGGCGACCTGAACGACCTGCGGCTGTATTCGGAAGAGCAGGCTCGGACGAACATCGAGGCGTTTGCCGAACAGTTGATGCAGGCCTGACGTATGCCGTATTATTGTGGAGTGGATATCGGGGCTTCGTCGGTCAAGCTGGTGCTGATCGACGAGCATCAGCGTCTGGTGGCGCGGGCCATCCGCCGCTCGGGCATCGATTATGCGCTCTCGGCGGATCGCTGTCTGGACGAAGCGTTGACCAAGTACGGACTGGAGCGCGACGCGATCCGCCGCGCCTTGTCCACCGGTTACGGCCGCAACAATGTTCGCTGGGCGGACGACGTCGCCACCGAGATCGCTTGTCACGGCAGTGGCGCGTTCTTTCATTTCCGTGAGCCGATCACGGTGATCGATATCGGGGCGCAGGACTGCAAACTGATTCGGCTGGACGCTCAGGGACGGCGGATCGAATTCAAGATGAACCGCAAATGCGCGGCGGGGACCGGTGCGTTCTTGGAAGAAATCGCCCTCCGCTTGGACTTGCCGATCGGGGAACTGAACGGCTTGGCCGAGCAGTCCACCAAAGAAGTCACGCTGGGCAGTTTTTGCACCGTGTTCACGGCTACCGAGATCCTGGCCAAGATCCGTGCCGGCGAAAGGGTCGAGGACATTGTGAAAGGCGCGTTCCGGGCGGTGATCAAGCGGATCGAAGAGATGGGCGCCGTCGACGGAACTCTGGTGATGACCGGCGGCGTCGTGGCGCATAACTCGATGCTGCCGCGCCTGGCTTCCGAAGCTTTGGGCAAATCGGCCCACGTGCCTCCGGATCCGCAGTGCATCGGCGCCCTCGGCGCCGCTCTGATGGCCCTCGAAAAAGCCAACGGGACCCCGTGACGATGGTGGCCGAATTATTTTCCCGATGCTCGAGACTCCCCGCCGAGCTTGCTCGGTAGAAGCGGTGATTCTGCACGAATCCGTTCCCAAAAAAGGAATACCGTCATGCTGGTCAAAGATCCTCCCGTCGAGATCATCGATAACCTGTGGATGTTAGGCACCAACCTGTATCCGCTGTACTTGCTTCAGGCCAGTCGCGGCGGGACGATCGTCGAAGGCGGCACGGGTGCGATGGGCCCGGTTCTGCGGGAACAGATGACGCAACTCGGAATCGCGGCGGATTCGATCCGTCAGGTAATCGTCACGCACGCTCATCCGGACCACGTGATGGCCGTCCCCCTGTTCCGCGAGATGTTCCCGCAGGTGGCGGTGATCGCTTCCGCGCCGGCGGCCAAGACGTTGCAGGCCGAAAAAGCCGTGGCCTTTTTCTGTAAGATGGACGACATGCTGACCGGGGCACTGATCCAGGCGGGGGTGGTGGGCGAGCAGCACCGCCGCGGGCCGCTGGACACCAACCAGATCGCGGTTGACCGCACGGTCAAGGACGGGGACGCGATCGAAGTGGACGAAGGCGTCGTGCTCGAAGTGCTGGAAACGCCCGGTCACAGCGATTGCAGCTTGAGTTTCTACGACCGCGTTCGCCGGGTCCTGATCATTTCCGACGCCACCGGCTACTACGTCCCAGAGTATGACACCTGGTGGCCGAACTATTTTGCGGACTATGGAGCCTACCTGCGATCCATCGAGCGGCTAGCCGCCCTGGATGCGGACGTGCTGTGCTTGAGTCATAATGGCGTCGTTCGCGGAGCGGCCGACATCCAGGATTACTTCCGCCGGGCCCTGGCGGTTACTCAAGCCTACCACGAACGGATTGTGGCCGATGCTCGCGCGGGCAAGACGCCCGAGGAGATCGCCGCGGCGCTGGGCGCGGAAGTGTATGAGAAAACGCAATTGATGCCGCCGGACTTTTTTGTGAAGAACTGCGGCCTGCTGGTGAAGATTTCACTCAAGCACGCCGGAATCGACAACGGGTGACGCATTCGGACCGAATGAGGAGCATTTCATGAGACGTTCACGAATCCTGGGTACCGGCCACTACGTTCCGCCGCGGGTTGTCACGAATTTTGACGTGATGCAGATGATGGACACCAGCAACGAATTCATCGTGGCGCGCACGGGCGTCGAGCGGCGGCGGCACGCCCAGCCGCACGAGTCCGCCTCGGACCTGGGCGCCCGGGCCGCTCGAGCCGCCGTGGACGATGCCGGCTTGACGATGGACCAGATCAACCTGGTCATCATGAACACCATCACGCCCGATCATGCGGATCCGGGCTGTGCCTTTTTCCTGCAGCCCAAGCTCGGTCTCAGCGGCATCCCCGTGCTGGATATCCGCCAGCAGTGCGCGGGCTTGATCTACGGCCTGTCCTTGGCAGACCATTTTGTCCGCGCCGGCACGTATGACCACGTGCTGGTGGTGTGCTCCGAGGTGTTGTCGAAGCGGATCGACGGTTCCTATGACGGCCGCAATATCGCCATCCTGTTGGGCGACGGAGCCGGAGCGGTGGTGGTGGGGCCGGAGCCGAAGGCATCCGAGCGGGGTATCCGTTCGACGATCTTGCACGCCGACGGCAGCGGCGCCAAGGCACTGTACACGGCCGCACCCGGCAGCGGTTTGGGGCGGGCCGACCACCTGAACCACGACGACATCGACACCGGCCGCATCCACTTCCGGATGGACGGCAAAGCCGTGTTCGAGAACGGCGTCGCCCGCATGTCGCAAGCGTTGTTTGAATCGCTGGCGGTCAACGGTTTGACGATGGATGATATCGACGTGCTGATCCCGCATCAAGCCAACTTGCGGATGTTGGAAGCCATCGTTGAACAGACCGGATTTCCGCAAGAGAAGGTCTTCATCAACGTCGCCGAATACGGCAACATCGCCTCGGCCTCGCTGCCCATCGCGTTCCACGAAGCGCGCCAAGCGGGCATGATCCGCGACGGCAGCACGTGCATGTTGGTGGCCTTCGGCTCCGGCTTCGTCTGGGGCTCGGTGCTGCTGCGGATGTAACGCGCAGAACAGCGCGCCGCACGCGCCATCGAAACCAGCTTTCCGGGACAAATCTTCTATTTTCAGTCCGGGTATACGTGCGAAATCGACCATGTTTCGAGACAGCAACGTAGCGTCGCGACAACACGATCGCCGTGATCTTCAGTCCTCGCGGCCTTGATGGCAACCTTGCGAAGTGCAGTCAGCGCTTGCATCCGCGAATGCCCCCGGCTTGCCCGGGGGATGGTTACGCTTGCTGCTACACACGAGCACTCTCCACACCCTCTTTCCCGCTCCCCAGCGGCGGCTCCGCCGCCGCTGGGGAACGGGAAAGAGGAGGATTCGAGGTATCCGCCTTTGTAGCGGCTAACGTGAAGCTCCCCCGGGTAAGCCGGGGGCATCACCGTCACGAACTCGGGCTGCTAGCATTTTGCAAGGTTGCGATCAAGGCCGTCCTCGCACTCTTCCATCCTACCGATTTCCGGTAGCAGGCAGTGGTCGAGTTGATCAATACTCAGGTGCCCGGCCAGGTCGACGAGAGATCGAGGCGGCCTATTCCGATTCGTAGGTTGGTCCCAGTGGTTGCTCCTGGTAGAACCCTGCTGGCCCTCGCCGCAGGAGGCCGCGATCTTCCGCGCCGTCTGGTCGCCGACACGGGCGCCGGTTCGGCGACGTCTTCGAGTTGATTCTGGAAGAGGACGACTGCCTCCAATGCGGCGGGATCCCCATTCATCAGGTCCGTCTCAGCGGCGCATACCAAGGATTGTTCCCGGTCTATCTCGTAGACGTTCGCCTTCCCGCCTTGTCGTTCGACGACTCGGTGCCCGTGGTCGGCGTGTCGAGCGTCCCGCGTGGCTTCGATGGCATCGCGTGTTTCAAGTTCCTCAGGCGCTTCAGCTACGGTAACTTCGGCAATCCCGATGGCTTCGGTCTTGAGCCGCTATCGCAGGGATAGGCGAAGCCGAGCGGATGCCCGCGGCTTGCCCGTGGGAGGTTCATGCTCGTCGCTACAACCCGCCCTGGCGCGAACGCCGAGGCGATGCCCACCGCTTGCCGGTGGGAGGCTCACGCTCGTCGCTACAACCGGCCATGGCGCGAACGCCGAGGCGATGCCCACGGCTTGCCCGTGGGAGGTTCACGCTCGTCGCTACAACCGGCCACGACGCGAACGCCGAGCGGATGCCCACCGCTTCCGGTGGGAGGCTCACGCGTGGTGCTCGGAAGCCGTCCGGTCCTAGCATGGAGCGTAACGATCCCATGGGCGAGCCGCGGGCAGGCGAGCCGCAGAGCGCGAGATCTATGTGCATAATGGCCGTGTGTATCTCGATTGGGAGATGGACGAAAACGGCAAGTTTACAGGGCTTTTCCGGGAGTACAAAGGCTGGCACCGACTCTCGTGTCGATTGAGTTTGTATGGGTTTCGCTACATTCGTGTCGGGTCCACATTCGACGATCGCGCGCTGGCCCAGTTGCGAGCCTTTCCTGAAGTCGAATACTTGGACGTAGGATACACCTTAAGCACCGACCAGGGGCTAGAAGCGCTGGGGCGGTCAGGCCACATGCGCCATCTAAAGTCCCTTGAGTTGAGCCACACAAAAGTCACGGATCGTGACTTGGTTCATCTGACGGGATTTCCCGCCTTGACGCGGCTGTACCTTGACGGGACAGCAATCACGGATGCCGGTGTCGCGATTTTAGGTCAACTGGAAAATCTCAGGTCCCTTGATGTGGAGGACACAAGTATTACGGCAAGCGGGATCCAGGCGATTCGCCGGGCCAACCCGAGAATCAACCTCTCGCCTTATAGGGGGGAAAGTTCCAGTGACGACGGTAGAGTAATCGATTCCGCATTGATCAGAATGTGAGGCAGGGGACACGCTGCATGCGTTGGGCGTGATCGCGTACCAACGCGGGCAGTACGCTCAAGCGGCTGAAGGAATCGCGGGGCGATCGCATTGGACTCCCGCTGGCGGCGTTTGCTGAGATCGACGACTTCGGCGGGATCTGAGACGCGCGCCGATCAGGCGAGACGCGGCCGCGGATTGGGCTCGTGGTCACGCGCACCGGCGTGAAGCTGGGCGGCCGTTTCTCCAGTACGTGGTACCGTGCGCCGACGCGCGCACACAATTCTCGCTTCAGCCCTCCGTATTGATCGTCTTCGGTGACCGCCAGGATAGCCGGCCGCAGTCGCAAGAAGTGCTCTTCAAAGTCCAGCCCCCTCACCGACCACGACCCGGTCGACCATCGCAAGTGATGCCAGGATCGCCGCCTTGTGCTCATCCGGCAGCGAGTTCCGCCGTCCCTTATGTGCCCACACCACATCGGCCGACGCGAAGCACACCGTCAACTCGTCGCCCAACACCCGCGCATCCCGAAAGAACTGGATGCAAGGCTGAGCGCGCAATAAATTCCATTTTTATTTGCGGAACGTAAGTCCCAGTGCGGAGCCGGCTTGCAGCTACACCAATAAGGGGTTTTTGGCGGTTTTTGTTGACATTCCTCAATGCGAGGGTATCTTACTCTCCCAATGTTCTGGTCGGAGCAGGGTTCCTTGGCAGATCTGGCGGAGATGGTCCAGGTCGTGGCCTCCCAATGTGCTGGGTCGGAGCAGGGTTCGTTGGCAGTTCCTGATCTTGCCTTTAATCGGAGGGAACCTTATGACGCCTGCTCGTTCGGCCCAGAAGTTGCGCAGACAGACAGACAGACAGACAGACAGACAGACAGACAGACAGACAGACAGACAGCTCCTCGCCTCCTAAGTCGTCGCGGCGATCACCGTGACCGCGTCCGACGGCGTGATCGACGCCGACAGCAGGGCCGACGCGGGCGGCTGCTTCTGCTGGAGCAACTCGAAAGCCGACAATTGCTCACGGCCGTGATCGAAAACTTCGGCTTGATCAGCGATAACCGGCGAGTCGAATGAGGACGCTGTCACGAATGACCCGCGGGTCACGGGGATTGTCACCGGCAACGCAGCCAACAGCTATACGGAGGTGCGATTTGACCATCACAGCGACGGCACCGTCGATGGGTCCCTTTACGTCTACTCGGTTGGCGAACAGTTCAGCTACGATCCGCGGTCGGTAGACTACGCCTTGGCTTGGTACGCGGGCAGTTTCACGCTCGGTTATCAGGTCGTGGACTACGACGCTTCGTACAACCCGACACCGGGCGAGTGGCAGGCCTATACCTTTACGCTCGAACAGCCTTCGGAGATCGAGGTACAAGACGATTATGGCTACACGGCGATTTACGATGGAATGAGCAGTGTGGAGTTTGGTAGCACGGCCACCGGTTTCCCCATCAGCCGTTCCTTCACGATTTACAACTACGGATACGGCGTTTTGAGTCTGGATGCCGCTTCGCTTAGCATCCCAGATGGTTTCAGCCTTGCGGGCAGTTTTCCCACGGAGATCGCCCCATCCTCGTCCGCCTCGTTCACGCTACAATTGGATGCGACAACGGCGGGCAGCGTCGGCGGGAACGTGTCGTTCGGCACCAACGACAGCGATGAAAATCCGTTCGACTTTGCGGTCGGCGGCCAAGTCAACGCGCCTGTGGCGGAGATCGAGGTGCAAGACGACTACGGATACACGAGCCTGTACGACGGGATGAGTACGGTGGACTTTGGCAGCACGAGCGAAGGCGCGCCGCTCAGCCGATCCTTCACGATCTACAACTACGGGGACGGGACGCTGACCCTGGCCCCAGTCTCGCTGCCGGCGGGTTTCAGTTTGGTCGGGACATTCCCGGGCAGCGTGATGCCGTACTCGTCGGCCTCGTTCACGCTGCAGTTGGATGCCACGACGGCGGGCAGCGTCGGCGGGAACGTGTCGTTCGGCACCAATGACAGCGACGAGAATCCGTTCGACTTCATGGTCATGGCGCAGGTCATGGGCGACCCTTCGGCGAACTTGGCGCCGACGCTGGACCCAATTCCCAATCTATCGGCGATCGACGAAGACGCCGGCCAACAGGTTGTCCTACTGATGGGCATCACGGCAGGCGCCGGGGAGAGCCAGAACTTGACGGTCACCGCCGCAAGCGGTAACTCGCTGTTACTCGCCAGCCTGTCGGTCGCCTACACGTCACCAAACCCATCGGGCACCCTGAGTTTCACGCCTGCGGCCAACCAAAGCGGCACCGCACTGGTAACCGTCACGGTTCGCGACGACGGCGGCACGGCCAATGGCGGCGTCGATGCGTTTGAACAGACCTTTCTGGTGACCGTCAGTCCGGTCAACGACGCGCCGTTCCTGGTGGACCCGATCGCGGCGATCGAGGTTGCGGAGAATTCGATTATGACGGTCGTCGGTCTGGACTGGTACTTCGGCGACGTCGACATTGCTACCAGCGGCGATGCGCTGGATTACTCGGTCGCCGTCAACCCGGGGGATCCGAACGACCCGGAGTACGACTCTGACTTGCTCGTCGCGTCGATTGTGGATCGCGGGCTGAGGCTGGAATACGCGCCCGGGCGCACGGGTCACGTCGACGTGACCGTCCGAGCGAGCGATCTCGCGGGTTTGTGGGCCGAAACGACGGTCCGCGTGACGGTCACGCCCGTCGGAAATTCGGCTCCCGTGGTGGTCGGTGCCCTTGAGGATCTCTCGGTCGAAGTTGGCCAGCCCGACATTGTGATCGACCTGGCGGGCGTCTTCGCGGATCCCGACGTCCTGGCCGGCACGGATAGTTTGGCATACGCGGTTACCAACTCCGCGCCGGGAGTGCTTAGCGAAACGCTCAGCGGCAGCGTGCTGACGCTCTCGCTGCTTCCCGGCGGGCTTGGCACGGCTCAGTTCACCGTGCGTGCGACGGACACGGAAGGGGCGTATGCGGAGACGAGCTTTTCCGCAACGGTCCTGCCGTTCAACAACCCGCCGCTGGCCAGCCTGATCCCGCCCGTGGTTGTCGACGAAGATGCGGCCGACCTCGTACTCGGCCTCCGTGACTTCTTCAGCGACGCGGAAGACCCCGACGAGGCGATTGTCCTGGACGTGGCGTTGAGTTCGATTTCCAGCCCAGACCTTGTCGTGGCCACTTTGAACGAACTGACGGGTGAACTCACCTTGGCTTTTCTGCAAGATGGCTCAGGGACCGCTGAATACGCCGTCACGGCCCGAGACAGCGGTGGGAAGACCGCGACGGCCACCCTTGCCGTGACCGTCAATCCGGTCAACGATGCGCCCACCGGGCCCGTCGGTTTAATCGAACTGCCGCTGGAGGTGTCACCCTCGGAAACGGTTGTGGACTTGTGGGAGTACTTTTACGATGTCGAGGACGGATGGGATTTGACTTACGAAATCGTGGCGGACAGTATTACCAATCCGGCACTCTTCGAGGGCACGCCGTATGTAGACACCGATGATTACCTGCGACTTTACGCCGCGGCCGGTGCCAGCGGTGCCTCGGATCTCACCATTCGGGCAACCGATGCCGACGGCGCGGCCACCCTGGGGACGCTGACTTTCGCGATTGCGCCGGCGACGGGTGGCGGCCCGGCGCCGCTTCCAATCGTCTCGATCGTGGACCTCAAGCACACGGGCGAAAATGCTCCCGCCGCCGGCTTCTTCGTGGTGCAAGCATTGGGCGAATTCACGGGGACCCTGCAAGTTCCTTTCACTCTTGGAGGGTCAGCCGATCCCGACACAGATTACGCCACCGATGCCGCGACCTCAGGCATGATCGAGCTGTCCGCGCCGGGCGACTCCGTGACCATTTCGGTCACGGCATTGGACGACGCTGACATCGATGGCCCGAAGAGCGTGACGCTATCACTCCAGGGTGGCAGCACTTACCAAGTGGGCGAAGGGGTCGGGAATACGGTTTGGGTCAACGACGACGACAACGGCGCCGTCGTGTACGTCGCCCATGCGAAGAGCACATGGGAAGGCGCCACAGGCGATGATGAGGGTGCCTTCGTTATCGAAGCGATCGGCAGTCTGTCTTTTGCGCTCGATCCGATGTACTCGGATTACACGGGCCCCGTTCCGCCTCCGGGCGGTTTTACCTGGGGCTTATACGGCCCCCCCGTTGATCTCACGACTCTTCAAGTGCCGTACCAGTTCTCTGGTTCTGCGACTTGGGGCGACTACGCCAGCCCCGACGGCACTGGGACTGTGACGATAACGAGCCCCGGTTCTGCGACCGTTCGCATCGTTGCAGTTCCCGACGAGTCGCCGGAGGGGAACGAAGACGTGACGCTGGAGTTGCTGTTGGATCCCGATCCCGAACCCGGCCCGGGTGAGCCGGCGTCAAAGTACACCTATTTCAACCCCGTATATGCCGGGGACCAATGGGCGGGGTGCCTGCAGGTCGGTACCTACGCACTTGGATCGCCGGGCAGCGCGGCCGTGACGATCAAGGACGAATGTCGCGTGTGCTGGTGGCGGCGAGAAAAGCAAGGCACGGTGGCGGACATTGATTCGCACGTCGAGGGCACCCCGGTTCGAGAGGCTGTGAATTGGTGGCGTGAGCGAACCAACTCGCAGTGGGCTGTTTTCGATGCGGTGCCTCTATTTGAGAACGATGTGTCCTCTCTCGGCGTGTTCACGACGACCAACTCAGCAGAGTTTGTTCGCCACGGTCAGACGATACCTGTTGGCGGTTGGAAAGGCGTCGGTGCGCTGTTCGCGATATCCGCGGACATTTGCGGGACCTGTGAAGTCATCGTCGAAGAGTGGGACACGAAACGTGAGATCAACGTTTCGGGCGTGTGGCTACTGGCGAACAACTTTCCGGACTTGAATGAAGGCCCTATCGGTCCATCTTCCGCACACTCATACGTCAAATACGCGACAATTGCCAATACTACCCCCAGCAATCCGGCCCCGCCGCATCCACCGTGCACCAGACGCGTGTTCATTGTTGACATGCCGCATGTTTGGGCCATTGGTGACCCAGTCCGCCTCTCGGCGAAACAGAAGATTACGATCGTAGATTCGATTACCGGAGAAATACGAGGGACCTGCACCCAGAAGTTCGTACTCGGTATTGACCCCGCTACAAGCACCGCGTTCTTCAGGTTGGAAGGCGGAAGTTCAACTAAGGGCTTATGACCAATGAGTATTTGGCGTCTCATGTACTTTCTACCAGCAGTGATCATCGCCGTCTTGAACGGGCTACCCCGAGACATCAAATCCTGTGGTGGGGGGAGCTTGGCTCTGGAGTTTGTAGAGCACACCGTTACATATGGCTGGCCGATGCCAGCGATCGAAGTCAGACGCTTGCGCGTAGAGGTGCGTGACAAGGTCGATGAGTCGGTCGAGTTGAATTGGAACCGTGCAGGTGTGCTGTGGGATCTGGGCATGTGCATGATTAGCAGTTGCGTTTGTGCGTCTGCGTTGTGCCTGACGCGGCGCAGGCGGTTACGTTTCGTGCAGTGGTCGGTGGCAACACTGTTCGGCGTTTCCCTGATATGCGCCGTGTTTGTGCGGATAGTCACTGTTCCTTTCCAGGGCCGACCCGGATCTTCTGTTCCTTCCGCATGGGACGCCTCGGATCTGTTGCCCCGCATGGCAGCGGCAACCGCCGTGTCGATTCTTGGCTGGTGGACCCTGGTGCTGTTTTTCGAATGTGCACACGCGACGACCTTCCGACTGTCCAAACGACGTGCTCCAGAGAACCGAGACGCCACCGAATGACCCGTTCACTTGAGGATCTCTTCGCGTGCGCACTTGACCGTCACCGCACGGGCAGCTTGACGGAAGCCGAGGAGCTCTACCGCCAAGTTCTGGAAAAAAGTCCGGAACATCCCGAGCCGCTCCACTACCTGGGCGTAATCGCGTACCAGCGTGGGCAGTATGAGCAAGCTGTCGAGCAGATCGGTCGCGCGATCGCGTTGGACTCCCGCCAAGCGGCGTTTCGCAGCAATCTCGGACTGGCGTTGCAGGCGTTGGGCCGCCGAGAGGAGGCCCGCGCGGCGTATGAGCGCGCGCTGGAATTGCGGCCTGAATATCCCGACGCGCTGTCCAATCTCGGTCTGTTGCTGCACGAGTGCGGGGAAATGGGCCGGGCGGCGGCGTGCTACGAGCGCGCGGTGAAGCTGCAGCCGCGGCACGTCGATGCGTTGTATAACTGGGGCAATTTGCTGCAGGATCGGGGCGAAGCTGTCGCCGCGGTCCAGCGCTACCAGCAGGCCCTGCAATTGGCTCCCCACCGTGCCGATATCCACAACAATCTGGGCAACGCCCTGTTGACGCTGTCTCGAATACCGGAAGCGGCGGCCTGCTATCGACGGGCCATCGCGCTGAAACCGGATTATGCCGAGGCGCACTACAACTTGGGCGTGGCCGCAGCCGAGCAGGACCGGACCGAAGAGGCAGCCGCTGGCTTCGACAAGGCCGTGCAATTTCGGCGCGACAAGCCGCTGTGGGAGTTCCGCCGCGAGATTCTCTGGCCGCCCGTCTTTCAAAGCAACGCTGAGATCGACGAGTATCGCCAACGGCTGGACGAGACGCTGGATCGGTATCAATCGCTCGATCTGCGCTTGGATGGAGATGAGATCGCGTCTTGCGGTTGTATCCCACCATTCAATCTGCCACACCAAGGGCGCGATAATCTGGGGCTGAAACGGAAGTTCGCGGCAGTGTTCGAGCGGGGCTTTCGGGGACGGGAGGATGAGTGGCTGCGGGATGGGAGATTGGCGTTCGGCGGGATCGAAGAGCCGCGCCGCTCCGGCGACGCGCGGCCGCGGATTGGGCTCGTGGTCACGCGCGGGCACGATCTGGTGTTTCTCAAGTGCATGGGCGAGATTCTGAATCGGCTCCCGTCCGATTCCTTGGACGTGGTCGTCTTCTGCGCCGTCTCCGCCATCGACCGGGTTCGGCAGGCAATTCACCGCCCGGACGTCTCCGCGACCGTCTTGCCCGAGCGATTTCCGGCGGCCGCCAGCACGCTGGCAGCCGCCCATTGCGATGTGCTGTACTACTGGGAATGCGGCAGCGACGCCCTGAACTACTTCTTGCCGTTCCTGCGATTGGCTCCCGTGCAGTGTACTTCGTGGAGCACGCTGGTCACGTCGGGCGTGCCGGAGCTGGACTGCTACCTATCGAGCGCCCTGGTCGAAACGGAGGAGGCGGACCGCGACTACAGCGAAAAGCTAGTGCGTCTGAACTCGCTTTTGGCGTGCCAGCCGCGGGCGACACTGCCGGGACCTGTGCCGCATCGCTCTGCCTTCGGCCTGCCCGCCGGAAAGCATCTCTATGTCTGCCCGCAGAACCTGCTCAAGTTCCATCCCGATTTCGATCCGTTGCTGGCGGGCATTCTGGACAACGACGGCGACGGAGTGGTGGTGATCAAACAGGGACGCTGGCCGCGGTCGGGCGAACTGTTGCAGGAACGATTCCGGCGCACGCTCCCGCACGTGTGCGACCGGATCATCATGCTGCCGTGGCAAAGCCATGCAGCGTATCTCCAGCTGTTGGCGCAGGCGGATGTCGTTCTCGACACGCCGCACTACGGCGCCGGCAGCAGCAGCTACGACATCTTCTCGTTCAATCAGCCGCTGGTGACTCTGCCGGGCCAATTCAATATCGGCCGCTATGCGTTGGCTTGCTATCGCCGGATGGGGATCGGAGACCTGATCGCCGCTTCGCCGGACGAATACGTCCAACTGGCTGTGCGCGTCGCCACGGACCTCGATTTCCGGCAATTCGTCCAGTCGCGACTTGCCGAGCGCAGCGAGCTTCTGTTCGACGATCAACGCGCAGTGGACGAACACGCTCGTTTCTTCCACGAGGCCGCCAGTCGCTCGCCGGGATGAGCGGCTGAACGAATCGCGGGGGGCGATCGCGTTGGACTCCCGCCAAGCGGCGTTCCACAGCAATCTCGGACTGGCGCTGCAGGCTCGGGGCCGCCGCGAGGAAGCTCGCGCGGCGTATGAGCGCCCGTTGGAATCGTGGCGATTGTTCGGCAGAATCGCTCACCCGCCGGTGCCAGCCGTAGCGGTCTACAGCAGTATGTCTTGCTCGCTATTCAGGCCGCCCTGGACCAGTTCGTAAGTATCCGCCGCGATGACGCCTTCTTCGTCCGTGGGGATAACCAGCAGCTTGACGCGGCTGCCGGCCGCCTGGATCTCGCCTTCGCGACCGACGACCTCGGCGTTTCGCTGCTCGTCCAAGGCGATGCCCAGTTGCGGGAGACCCGCGCAGCACTGGGCGCGGATCTGCCAGCCATTCTCGGCGATGCCGCCCGTCCAGACGATGGCGTCGACCGTGCCCAAGACGGCGACGTAGGCGCCGATGTACTTCTTGACCCGATAGCAGAAGACGTCGATCGCCAATCGAGCCCGCGCGTCGCCGGAGGCTGCTTTCTCGCCCAGCGTGCGGAGATCGTTGGACAGTCCCGAGATGCCGATCAAGCCGCTTTTCGTGTTGCAGATGCGGTTCAGCGTGGCGATGTCGTAGCCGTTGTCGCCCAGATAGAACAGGATCGCCGGATCCAGGTCGCCTGTCCGCGTGCCCATGACCAGACCTTCCAACGGAGTCAGGCCCATGGTTGTATCGACGCTCCGGCCACGCTGTACGGCCGCCATCGAGCAGCCGTTTCCCAGATGACACGTGATCAGATTGACGGACTCCGGCGAGACGCCCAGCAGTTGGGCGGCCCGGCCCGAGACGTAACGGTGCGAAGTGCCGTGAAAGCCGTAGCGGCGAATGCGGAATTGCTCGCACAGCATGTGGGGCAAGGCGTACGTGTACGCCACGGGCGGCAGGGTGGCGTGAAAGGCCGTATCGAAGCAGGCCACTTGAGCGGCCCGCGGCAGCGCCCGCTGCGACGCGCGAATGCCGGCCAAATTCGGCGGATTGTGCAGCGGCGCCAAGTGCGATTGCCGCTCGATCGCCGCCAGCACGTCGGCGGTGATCCGCACCGAGCCCGTGAACTGGTCGGCACCGTGAACGACGCGATGCCCGACCGCAGCGATTTCGTCGATCCGCTCGAGCAATTTCCCCTCGCCTTCGGTCAACGTGCGCAGAACCAGTTCCAAGCCCTGCTCGTGCGTTGCGGCCTCGACCACCCGCCGCTCGGTCTCGCCGCGGGCCGTATGGTTGAGGGACGCGCCGGCCTCGCCGATCCGCTCCACAAACCCTTTGCCCAAGATCGTACGCTGCGGCATCTCGAACAACTGGTACTTGATCGATGAACTGCCGCAATTCACCACGAGGATTTTCATCATTCTTTGAAGTCGCCTCTTGTTGCTGTCAGGCACCCTTGCCTCCGACACAAGGTCGCCGTGATGACCTGAGGACCGCTCATTCCACTCGCCAACTCGCCGGCACGTTCATCCTATCATCGCCAGGAGGCCGAGGAACGGAATGAATTCCGTTCTACGCCAATTGCGTCAAGCAAATTGCCACCGCAGCCACAACGTCGTCGGCGCTGGCGCCGCGCGACAAGTCGCTGACTGGTTTGGCAAACCCCTGCAGGATCGGGCCGATGGCTTGCGCGCCGGCGAGGTACTGTGTCAGCTTATATCCGATATTGCCCGCGTCCAGATCGGGAAAGACCAGCACGTTGGCTGCTCCGGCCACGCCGCTGGCGCGTTTTAGTTTCTTGAGGGCGACCCGCGGGCACAATGCCGCGTCCGCTTGAAATTCGCCGTCGATGCAAGCCGCCGGACGTCGCTGCCGAACCAGAGCCAGGGCCCGGCGGACTTTCTCGGCGTCGGGATGCGGCCCGCTACCGACGGTGGAAAACGACAGCAAAGCCACGCGCGGCGGTTCGTCCAGCAGCCGCGCGGCGGTTGCCTCGGTCGCCAGCGCGATATCGGCCAATTGCTCGGCGGTAGGCTGGACGTTCACCGCGCAATCAGCGTAGATCAGCGGCTGGTCGGTCCGTCCGTCAGACGACGGAAGGACCATGAGAAAGAAACTCGAGGCCGTTTGGATGCCCGGCGCGCAGCCGACGGTAACCGCCGCCGCTTGAATCACCGTCGCCGTGGCGTGCAGCGCGCCGCCCACCAGGACGTCGGCGTCGCCCTGAGCGAGCATCATGCCGCCGTAAACCAGCGGCTTGCGAACCAGCCGCCGAGCCACATTCTCCTCCACAGTCCGGCGGCGAACATAGGCGGCCGTATACGCTTCGACCTGCGGCGAGACGGCGGGGTCGATCACCTGCAGCCCGTCCAGCGGCAAGCCGGCTCGAGCCGCGGCTTCCGCCACATCAGCAGGCGTGCCCAACAAAATCGGGCGCGCGATGCGTTCGTCGAGCAACCGGCGGGCCGCTGTCAGCACCGCTGCGTCCAGGCCGTCGGGCAGGACAACCCGCGCATTGCTTCGGCGGGCACGATCCAGGAAGCGAGCGATAATTTTCACGGCACACTCGCATGGCAGTAGGAGAGGGGTATCGCATTCGAGGCGTCCATGTTCCTACCACAAAGCGAAACGCCGATCAAGCTTGGGCCTGAAATTCTCGCCGCCCCTGCCCGCCGCCGCATCCGATTGTCAGAACAACACCCGGCGTTTGAGGCCCCAGGGTTTACCGCCGCCTTCATAGTCGCGATGCGCTCGGAAGCGCACTAGCTGGGGACGTCAGCCCGCAGATCATGATTACGATCTGAGACAGTTATGCTGCGCGTATCCACTCTGTAAAGGTGCTGCTAACCTCGTTGGAGTTACGCTTTGGCGTGTCTTTTGCGGCGGGCACGGCCCGCCGCGCACGCTAAAGCGTGAACTCCAACAAACGCCGACCCGGCAGATTATCCAGAAAACCGCACCTTTACAGGGGTGGGAAATGGACGTAACCTGGAGCACGGCGGCCTTCCATCGGCAGACAGCGAGGGAAGCAATTGGTCCTATTGAGCGCGCGGAGACGGCAATCATGCGAGGCATCCTCCGGATCGTCATGCTGTTGGGCCTGTTGGGGCAAGGCGGGACTGCCGATGAGCCGCCGAGGAAATCCGATCCGAGTCCGGACGGCACGCAGCAGGGACTGATCCCCGGCAACGGACGACGGACTATAGATCAACAAGCACAATGCAGCCCGGCCGGCATGCGGCGGGCGCTGATCGTCTGCGGCCATCCGGGAAACGCACAGTACGAGCGAACCTACGCGGCGGTGCTGCAGGGCTTGTGCAAGGGGCTGGCCGAGCACGCGGAATTCCCGGCCGACGAGATTCTGGTGCTGTCCGGCACGAAGGCAGGCGACGCTGCTCTTCCGTCCGGTGGCCGTCACGGCGGGCCGGCGACACGCGATGGGATTCAGACGGCGGTCAACGAGTTGGCCGGAAAACTCACGCCGGACGACACGCTGTGGGTGATCGTCGTGGGACACACCCATTTCGACGGCCGCCGCGCTCTGTTCAACTTGCCGGGCCCGGATCTGGATGCGGATGAATTCGGCGAGTTGTTCCAGGCGGTGACGTGCCGCGAACAGGTGTTCTTCGTCACCACGGCGCTCAGCGGATACGCGATCCGGCCGCTATCCCGAAAGGGGCGAGTGGTGATCGCAGCGACGGAAGCGGATCAGGAAGTCAATGAGACCGTTTACCCGATCCTGCTGGCCCTGATGCTGAGCGAACCGCCCTCGGCTGAGGAATTCGACCAAGATCAGGACGGGCGTCCGACGCTGTTGGATCTTTATCTGATCGTCAGCCGGAAAGTCCTGCAGGCCTATGCCGACGCCGAGAACATTCCCACGGAACACGCTCAATTGGACGACAACGGAGACGGCCGCGGCACGGAGATCCAGTTGGACTACTTGGACGAGGCGCTCGGTGGCCGGGCAAGTGTTGGCTTCCGGCCGCGGATACCGCCGGGCGCCGACGGTGCGTTGGCAGCAACGATCGGCTTGAATTTGACGCGGCCGTCGCTTACCAGAGCTGAATCCTCGATCGCGGAGAAACCGCAGGCTCCCAAGCCGGATACCCCTTTGAACGATGACCGCAGCCTGAAAGGACCAGACCGTGACACAACAGAAAAAGAGCCCGGCAGCTGATACGCCTGGGAATCCGGCTTCACAACCGGCGCTCGCCGCTGCCCAGGCCGCCGCTGCCGCAGCCGCTTCGGCCGCGCCCGCTTTGTCCAACGAGGATGCGGCCATCGTGGCGCGGCTCCGGGAGGCATACGCCAAGGTCAAACAGCAGGTAGCCAAGGTCGTCGTCGGCCAGCAGGGAATCATCGAGCATCTGTTGATCGGGCTGTTGTGTCGCGGCCACGTGTTGCTGCTGGGCGTGCCCGGCTTGGGCAAGACGCTCATGGCCCGGACCTTGGCCCGCACGTTGGACCTGGAGTTTCGCCGGGTCCAGTTCACGCCCGACCTGATGCCGTCCGATATCACGGGCACCGACGTGATCGAAGAGGATCCGGAAACACGCCGACACAAAATGGAGTTCATGCCCGGTCCGATCTTCGCCAACTTCCTGCTGGCCGACGAGATCAACCGTACGCCGCCCAAGACCCAAGCCGCCCTGTTGCAGGCCATGCAGGAACAGGAGGTTTCCATCGGTCGGCGGACCCACCGGCTGACGCCGCCGTTCTACGTCGTGGCCACGCAGAACCCGATCGAAATGGAAGGGACGTATCCGCTGCCCGAAGCCCAATTGGACCGCTTTATGTTCAACGTCCGCGTGGAGTATCCGTCGTTGGACGAGGAGGTGCAGATCGTCAAGGGAACCACCAGCACGCACACGGCCGAGGCCGCGCCGGTGCTGAAATCCGAGGAACTGCTACGGCTGCAGGACTTGGTGCGCGGCGTGCCGATTGCCGACGACGTGGTCCGCTATGCCGCCCGGCTGGTCGCGGCGTCGCGGCCGGGGATCAGCGGGGCTGCCGACGGGATTCATAAGTACATCGCCTACGGAGCCAGCCCCCGCGCCTCGCAATACCTGGTGCTGGGCGGCAAGGGACGGGCGATCCTCGCGGGCCGGTACCACGTCGATTTCGCCGACATCCGTGCCCTGGCGGCGCACGTCCTGCGCCATCGCATCGTGCTGAACTTCCACGCCCGCGCCGACGGGATCGACAGCGATGAAATCGTAAGACGATTAGTCAAGGCAGTCCCGCAGGAGGAGAAGTGAAGCGGACAAGGAAAAAGGATTCGGCAGGAATATTACGGGGCAGGAATATTTTCGAACGTGATTTCTAATATTTATTCCCCCTATTAATACCACCACCCCTGTTCTCCGAAGAGCCTGAGTCGATGACCCTCGACACCCGGCAGCTGGTCGATCCGGTATTCTTCTCCCGGTTGGAGAGCATCCAGCTTCGGGCGCGGGCGATCGTCGAGGGGTTTTTGCAGGGGCTGCACCGCAGCCCGTATCTGGGTTTCAGCGTCGAGTTTTCGTCGCATCGCGAGTATGTGCCGGGCGACGATCCGAAGCACGTCAACTGGCAACTGTACGCCCGCAGCCGGCGGCTGTACGTCAAAGAGTACAGCGCCGAAACGAACATGAACGTGTACCTGCTGCTGGACGTCAGCGGGTCGATGGAGTGCGCCAACTCGGGCCGCAGTAAACTGCACTACGGTTCGGCCTTGGCGGCGGCTCTGACGCATCTGGCGCTGAAGCAGCACGACGCGGTGGGAGTGACGCTATTTGCCGACGCGTTGATCGGGCATTTGCCGCCGCGGGCGAAATCCCATCAACTGGACGACATTCTGTGCGCGATTGCGGCGACGTCCGCCCGGCCCCCGTCCGAGACCTCGAAGGCCCTGCACCAGGCCGCCGAGTTGGCGACGCGGCGCGGCTTGGTCGTCATCATCAGCGACTTGTTCGACGAGGTCTCCGCCATCGTCCAGGGTTTGGAGCATTTGCGGTTCCGCAACCACGAGGTGCTGATCTTCCAAGTGCTGGACCCTTGGGAACGCGACCTGCCGCTGGAAGGCAACGTTCGCTTCCACGATCTGGAAACCGGCCAGGAGATTGTCACGCAGGCCGATGGGATTCAACAGGCCTACCGCACAGCGTTTGACGAATGGCGCAGTGCGTTGGACGCCGAATGCCGCACGCGGGGGATCGATCGGGTAGAATTGACCACCGCAGATCCGCTCGATCAGAGTTTACTCGACTACCTCGTAAAACGTTCTAAGTCGTATTGAAGTGGAGAATGAGCACAACCGCAAAGAAACGAAGAACGCCCAGGTCTCGGGGCTTTGCGATCTTCGTTCCTCTGCGGCGCTGTATCCGGAATCGCGACAGTAAATGAGGCGCTGATTATGGGCTTCGTCCAGTTCGGATTCCTCACCGCGTTGGCCGCCGTCGCCGTGCCTGTCATCATCCATTTGGTGTTCGGCCAGCGGGCGCGGCGGGTGGACCTGGGGACGCTGCGGTTTCTGCGAATCGCCCTCAGCCAGAACGCCCGGCGCAAACGGCTGAAACGCTGGCTGCTGCTGGCCCTGCGGATCGGCGCCGTCGCCCTGTTGGCGATTCTGTTTGCGCGGCCGTACTTGCTGGCGTTGCAGCGGAAGGGACATGACCGGCTGGTGGTGATCCTGATCGATCGCTCCGGCAGCATGGGCTTGGAGACCACGCGTGGCCGCCTGCTAGATCAGGCCCTCGGCGAGTCGCGGCGCATCCTGGGCTCGTACGGCGCCGGCACGCAAGTGGAATTCGCCTTCTTCGACCACACGGTCCAGCCGGTCGCCGCCGAGGCCACCCGAACCCCGAACCCCGAACCTCGAACAACCTCCAGTTCCACCACCGACTACGGCGCCGCGCTGGCTTGGGCCCGCGATGTCTGCCTGCAATCGAGGCGGGCTCGCAAGGATGTCTATCTGTTGACCGACCTGCAGCGCTCGGGCCTGGGACACACGCCTGCGGAACCGCTGCCTGCGGAGGTCCGAGTCCACGTGATCGACTTCGGCCAGCCGTATCCGCGCAACGCCGCGGTGACGCGGGTCGAGCCGTCGCGGACGATCGCGCGCCCCGGCGAGACGATCGCGGTCAGTGCGACGGTCTTCAACGCCAGCCAATTTCCCTTGCGACAGATTCCCGTCGTGTTGCACCTGCAACAGGGCCAGCGGCAGCGGAACTGGCGAAGTCGAGTCAGTCTCGAGTCCGGAGCGAGCGGCACCGTCGAGTTCGCGGTTCCCGAACTGAATGAAGGGATGTGGCAGGGATACGTGATGATCGAAGCGGACGACGAGTTGCGTTTCGACAACCGCCGTCATACAGCGATGCTGGTCGCGCCGCCGATCGAGGTCTTGACGATCGACGGCGATCCGGGCGATTCGCCGGTTATGTCCGAGACGTACTTCCTGGAAGCGGCTCTGCGTCTGGCGCCGCCGGGCGAGACCTTTGCGGAAAGCCCCTATTCCACTCGCGCAGCGGCGTGCCGCAACGGTTTGCCGCTGCCCGAATTCGGGCGGGCGGCGGTCGTTGTGTTGGCCAACGTAGCCGGGCTGTCGGAATCCGACGCGGGGCGGTTGGTACGTTTTGTCGAGGCCGGCGGTGGCCTGTTGATCTTCCCGGGCGATTGCGCCGGGCCGGACACGTTGGCCAGGCTGTCATTGGCGGGAATCCCGCTCGGCCAGATCACCAAACCTCGACCGACGGCGAGTCTGCCCTGGCGACTGGACCGCTGGGAGCACGAGCACCCGGTGTTTCAGCCGTTCTCCGATCCTCAGTACGGTGATCTCCAGCGTCTAGCGTTTCGCTGCTTTACGGAGATCAAGCCCCGCGAGGGAACCACTGCCTTGGCACATTTTCACGACGGCAGCCCAGCTCTGATAGAACGAGGACACGGCCGCGGGAAGGTCCTGTGGTTCGCTTCGAGTTGCGACCGGCAGTGGAGCGACTGGCCTCGCTCGCGGCTGTTCGTACCGGTGGTCCATCAACTGGTCGGCTACTTGGCCGGCTTGACCGACGGTGGCCCGATCCGCTCGCGCCGCACGGATCAGTTCGAATCGAGCGGGCCGCCAGTTCTGGAACCCGGCGTCTATGAGCGGGGCGGTTCCGTCGAAGTCGTGAACGTGGACCCGCGGGAATCAGAAACCGACCGTTGCCGCGTGGCGGATTTGGCCCGTCAATTCCGATTTATCCCGGCCGACCAGAAGGCCGAACCCGGCGCGGACTTCGCCGCCGCCGGCGTCGTTGGCCGCGAGATCCGACAGGATGAGATCTGGCATTGGGTGCTGGTGGCCCTGTTAGCCATGGTGCTGATCGAAGGATTCCTGGCTAACCGGACGACGGCGTGATGTGATATAAGAAGGACTCGCACTTTGAGATTTCCAACGGGAGTACGTGCCATGCACCGACCGGCGGGAGATGCTCCGTTTGTGCGGCGGTTTAATGCCGTGCGTGGGGTGGTGTTGAGGATGCAGATCGTCCGGGGCGTCGGCTGGGGCGTCTTCATCGCTGGCAGTGCGCTCGTGACGTTGGCCGCGGTCGATCATGCATGGGAATGGTCGTGGAATGTGCGAGCGATCGGTTTGACAGCGGGAGCGGCGCTGACAGTGACGGTTGCTGCGATTGGTATTCTGCGCCCGCTGCTGTGGTGGAGCCGCCCGCGGATGGCTCAACAGTTGGAGGCTCGCTATCCGCAGCTTGGCCAACGCGTGCGGACCGTCGTGCAGTTCTCCGGCCGCGACCCCCAGGCGGTGGCCCACGAAGGCGTGCAGCCGAATCTGGTGACCGCGCTGGAGGAAGAAACCGATCAGAGCGCCCGGCCGCTGGACTTGCACGCGATTGTGCCCAAGCGGTCGGCCGTTGCTGCCGCTGCGATCGCGACGGTTCCGATCGTCTTGCTGCTGGCCGGACTGCTGGCGGACTGGCAGTGGCGGCTGGCGATCCGCCGCGCCTTGTTGAGCCACCAGCCCTACACGGATGTTGCGGTCCAGCCTGGGGACGTCCTCATCGACCAGGGCCGTGACCTGACGCTGTCGCTGCAGCTTGCCGGCCGGGTCGATCGGCCGGTCACGCTGCTGACCCGCCTGGCCGGCAAGCCGCAGGACGCATGGAAACAACAGGAATTGAGCGGCGCAGATATCCATGGCCGGTCGCGGGATGGAAAACAGGTGGAGTACGCCGTCGCGTTAAGCCACGTGCACGATCCGCTCGAGTACCGTTTCCTGGCCGGCCCGCTCCAAAGCGACTTGTACCGCGTCACGATCCGTTATCCGCTTCGCCTGAAGAAGTTCGAGGCCACGCTGACGCCGCCCAGGTACACCGGCCTGAAGCCGAAAACCGTAGATGGAGGTGATTTGGACGTAATCGAAGCCAGTCGAGTCGACATGTACGTGGCATTCGATCGGCCGTGTCGCGAGGCCCATCTGCTGGTCAGCAATCTGCCGGATGGAACGGAAGAACTCGGACAGACGCCGCTCGCGGCGCGCGTCGCGCTGGCTCCCGGCCGGGATGGCTTTTCGGCCACATTGCAGGTGGTCGAGGATAAATTTTACGCGATCGTGGCCACGGCGCACGAAGGCGCCTCGTTGCCGGAGAAGCGATATCGCATCCGCGTCCGCAAGGACCAGGCCCCCCGCGTCCACTTCGCAGATCCGCCCGTAGCCTGGGAGGTGAATCCCATCGCGGAAGTGCCCATGAGAATCCGCGTCGACGATGACTTCGGCGTCAGCAAGGCCGGCATTATGTTCCAGATCGACAACGGGCAGCAGCGGCGGCTGGTCGCGAAAGAGTTTATAGGAGCGGAGAGCGGAGAGCAGCGAGCGGAGAGCCAAAACGACGAGATTGCGTGGACCACGCACGCGTGGCTGGAGGGGGTCTTGCAATTGGAGGATTTCGCCGTCACGGAGACCAGCGCGGTCATGTATTACGCCTATGTCGAGGACAATTACCCTGGCAAGCCGAAGCGGATCGAGTCGGACCTGCGGTTCATCGAAATTCGCCCCTTTCTGCGGATCTTCAAGCAAGGCGGTACGTGACAGGGCGGGCGGAGCGTCACGCTCGAAGAGCTGATCGCCCGCCAGCGGTTCAGTCTGAACCGTACCACGCGACGGGCTCGACAAGGTGACGCCGCGGCGCCCGATGCGCAAGCTGTCGGCCAATACGTCAAGTTTGAGGAGACGCTGGCCGAGACCGCTTTGCTTCTGGCCCAGGGCTTGGAGGCACGGGGCAATCTGCGATGCGAGTTCCTGTACGACGCGGAAAAGGTGATGCGGAAGACGATTGAGCGGCTCCGGCCGGCGGAGTTCGCTCCGGCCAGCCAGCATCAAAGCGAAGCCCTGGCCCTGCTGATCAAAGCTCGTGAGGCCATTCGCGCCGCCTTCGGCAGAAGTCCGCCGAGCGAGGCCGTGCGCCGGTTCGACCGCGAGCAGGCCCAGAAACTCCGCAAACCGAAAGACCAGAACGAGCAGGCGGAGATGCTGGCCGGCCGATTGCACCAGCTTGCGCAGGAGGAGGAGTTCGTTTACGCCACGCTGGGCGGTTTGCCGTGCGAGCAGGGAAGCCCCACGAACACGGCCGCCCAGGCGCAGAACGCCGCCAGCTCGAGTCCGTCACCCCAAACGTCGCCGCAATCGCCCGAAGGGGACCCGAAATCGCCTGCGAACCAACAGCCCAACCGGCAAGGCGCTCCAAAGCAGTCCGAGCAAGGCCAGCCGCAGCAGGGCGAGAAAGGCCAGAGGAAAATTGGCGCGGAAGGGCAACAGGTAGCCGGAGGTCCGTCCCGGCAGACGAATACCACACCACCGAACGGCGGCGAGCAGGCCCGCGACGGCCGGCAAGCGCCCGCCGGTCATAGCCGGACAGGCGAGGCGGGAGCCGATCGGCCCATCGACCGCCAGCAATTGGAGCAGCGCCAGCGCGATGTCGTGCTCGATGCGTATGAAGCGGAGCGGTTGCTGCAGGGCTTGAATGGCATGACCGAATTGGCCCGCAACCGCATGCGGCGCGGCACGCAAGACGCGGAGGATGCATCCGGTGCGCTGGCCCGTGGCGATAGGGACGCCGCGCGAGAGGCGACGGCAAAGGCGGGCGCCCATTTCCGCGAATTGGCCCGACACGTGGAGGGCCTGACCGCCGGTGATCTGGCTGGCAAGATTGGCATCTCCCGCGATCTGGCGGCGGAATTGGCCGAGCGGCAGCGAGGTTGGGCCAACCGGCTCGACCCAGGAACGTCGCCGGGCGCGCCGACGCCGGACACGGCACAAGGAGATGGACCAAGAAAACGCGGCAAGGATCGTCCGTCCCAAACGATCGTCAGCGGTGACGGCAATTCGGCCGCATTCGGCAAAGGCCCATCACAACTCGCTTCTGTTTCATCTGTCCCATCCGTCCCACCGATTCCATCCGTCCGCCACGAGCGTTCCTTGAGCGACGCGACCAGCCGCCTTGCCGAGGGCAGTCGTACGCTTCAGGATCTGTTGGGCGCTGTCGCCGGCGACGCTGACGCGGATGGCGAGCTGGCCGCGAAGATTGCTGCCGCGCGAAAGCAGGCCCGGTTGGGTGCCCTCATCCAACAACTGGACGCGATCCACCAGCATCCGCTCGGTCAGCAACTCGCCGAATTCCAGGCTGAAGCCCGCGAACGCGCCGACCGCTTGGAACTGCTGGCCCAGGAACTCGGTGCCCTGCACGGTACGATTGTGGCGCCGCGATTGAGTGAACTGATCGGCCTGGAGAAGCAAGCCGCACGGCTCCAAGATCAGCTGCAAAAACTGGCCTCCGACGCGGAGATCTCCCAATGGCACCTCGAAGCTCAGGAGTTGCTCCAGGCATTGGACAATGCCTCGTCCGGCAGCGCGGCAGCCGAAACTCTGCGTCAGGCCATGACCGCCGCGGGATGGGGCACGTCCCGCACGGGCTGGGCTTGGGCGCGCGTGTTGAGTCCGCTCGGGGGCCACTATTATCACGTCGCCCCGGCCGTCTACCGCGACAACTTGACACTCCTGGTCGCAGCTCTGCAACGCGAAGCGCGAGAGTTGCTGCTTCGTGACTTGATGGCCGCGGGCCAAGAGCCCGTACCGCCCCAATACGAGAAGCTGGTTGAGCGGTACTTCGAGATCTTGTCGCAAGAGAAGAAACGGGAATAGTGCCTTGTCAACGCGGATTCTTTGCTGTGACCGTTTCGTTCGCCGTTTTGGGCAAACCGCCACGGTACAGACGCCGTGAGCTCAGGAATGGGCAGTATGGACACGCACACGACATTTCACCTACTTTCTCCGGTTTCCCTGGCGCTGGCCGCGGTTCTGGCGGTCGTGGCGTGCGCGCTATTGGTAATCGCCCGTGCGGTCTTCGGGTCACCCCTGGCACCGGCGCAAAGACCGGTGCTCTGGGTTCTCCGCGGCCTGACCTTGGCCGTGCTCGTGGCGATCTTGGCCAACCCGGTGCAGGTCGATCGCTCGCCGGGCCGGATCGAGCGGTCCGGCGTGACTTACCTGCTGGACACGTCGGCCAGCATGACCTTGGGCGAAAGCACCAGCCGCTTCGCCCAAGCCCTGCAGATAATCCGCGACGTAGATCGCCTGGTTCCAGCGGAGAAGCAGCCAGAGTTGAGCGTGTATCGGTTCGGGCAACGTTTGTCTGCGATCGATTCGCCGCCGCTGGATTACTTGGGCGCGATCGCCCCCACGGACGCGGATACGCAGTTGCTGTCGGCCTTGCGGCAACTGACAGGCCGGATCGTCGGCGTGCAGCCACACTCGGTCGTCCTGTTCTCTGACGGCCGCTGGCGCGAGCCAATTGGCGTCCAGGAGATGGCCCGCCGGTACGCCGAGTTGAGGATCCCCATCCACGTCGTTCCGTTGGGCCAAAGCGATCGTGGCGGCGACGTGGCGGTGGTCAACATGGTCGCGCCGACGCGAGTTCGCAAGCACTCTCAGGTCGGGGCGACTGTCTGGGTGCGCAGCTACGGCTACGATGGCCTGCGCACCGAACTGCGGTTGGAAGCGATCGGCCGGCCGGACGAACCCGCGCGGCCGCTGGGCCGTTTGCCGATCACGCTCTCCGGCGGGATTCAGGCGTTCAACCTGAGTTTTCAGTCCGACGTTACGACGACGCGCGTACGGGCTGCCGTTCCGCTGCAACCGGACGAAGTCTCGCCCCACAACAACGCGGTCGCGGCGGACATCGCCGTGGATCGCACCAAGATCCGCGTGCTGTACATCGAAGGAAGCAGCCAGGGTCTCAGCCAGCGGTACAGGTCCGATGGCACGAGGGAGATCGTAGGCCCGCATTCCACTCTGCACAAGGCGCTATCGGAGGATCCCGATATCGAGTGTGTGCCGGTGCTGGCGCAACCCGGCCGGGGCAACTTCTATGGCATTATGGGCGGCTCGGGCAGCGCGCGGGCCTTTCCCGAAACCCGCGCCCAGCTTTTCGCCCATGATGCGATCATCCTGAGCGACGTGGGGCGAGATCATTTCGCGGACGAACAACTTGCTCTGATCGACCAGTGGATTCGCGAGCGCGGCGGCGGACTGTGCATGGTGGGCGGCCCACGCAGTTTTGCGGATGGCGGTTGGTCGGATTCGGCCGTCGCCGGGATGTTACCGCTGGCCTTTTCGGCGGGGGCACAGAGTTGGACCTCGGGCAACCAGCTCGCCATGCGGCCGGACCCGGAAGCCGCTCGGCATCCGATCTGGAATATCGTCTCCGATGCCCGACGAAACGAGGCGATCCTGATGTCCCTGCCGATGTTCACGACATTTCATCAAGGCTTGACGGCCAAGCAGACGGCCCAAGTGCTGGCCACGAGCCGGTTCAACGGCGGGACCGACGATGCGTCCGTGCCCATGCTGGGGGTGGGTCCCTACGGCAAGGGACGCACGCTGGCGGCGGCCGTCAGCCTGAACCCGCAATGGTCCTCTGAGTTCGCTTCGCGGTGGGGCGAAAACGACAATCGCTATTACGCCAAACTCTGGCGAAACGCGGTCTACTGGCTTACGGAGAACTCGTATCTGGGCCGGCGCCGCCTGGTGGTGGCCAGCGACAAGATGTCGTACCAGCCGGGGGACACGATCAAGCTGACGGCGCATGCATTTGACGAGACGTCGCACCCCACCACGAACTGCCGCGTGACGGTCATCGTTCAGCCTCAGTCGCTCGACGCGGACCTCAGCTCCGACTGCGCTCCGGTTCGCTGGCCCAACGCGGTGGAACGGTCCAGCGGCGAGACGTCGCCCTACGTGGCCTGGGGCGAAGAGCTGGACATGCTCGTGCAGAAAAGGGACCAGTCCTACATGCTGGAACTGCCGCTGGCCGAGCAGCTCACCGGCGGCGCCGCGGCCGAAGCCTTGCGATTGGAACTGAGCGTCTACGAGGAGATGACATTGATCGACAGCACGTCGACCGACGTACAGATCCTGGACGATCCGTTCGAGCATCGTAACCCCCTGCCGGACCCCGCTCAGCTCAGCCGCGTCGCCGAACGGTCGGGCGGCCGGGTGTTTGCCGACGCCGCGTCCTTGGCCGAGATGCTGCGCGAGTTGCCCTTCCAAACCGGGCCGGAAGAAACCCGCCAGGTCCCGCTCTGGGGCCGCTGGTGGCTGCTGGGACTGGTGCTGGGCCTGCTGAGCACCGAATGGGTCTGGCGGCGGAGATTGGGTTTGGCGTAGAAGGCCGGAACAAGTCCGCGATGAGCTTCACCCGCAACGGGCTCGTCTCAGGCCGCAGACATGATAAATGGCCACGTTCCATAACCGGTGGTTGATGGAACGGTCGGCTGCAGCAACCGCTATTTAGGCACCCGACACCGCCTCAGCACCCCGAGCGGATGGACATCGGAATACGTAGATCGCCCAGCCCAAGGCGTCTCTACCCCATCTTAAGTAAACTGATTTCTCCTTCGCCACGCGCTCAAGCAGTTCTGGAAGATCACCGTCATCTCGGTTGGTGCGCGCGTAGTCCGCCATCGCATGCCACTGAAGACCCTCGTATCGGTCCCAGTCGTCCTTGCTGCTCACCAGCGTGTGCACGAGATCGAGCCCTCGCCGTTCTCCTGCTTCCACGTTTTCCGCGTGGCTTCCGAAGGCATCTCTTGTTAGCCCACATGCCCGCAAGTGCTCGTCCGACGGCTCCCGCAACCAGTACGGCTCCCCCACTATCACCCAGCCATCGGGCTCGGTCATGCCGACGAGCGCGTCCAGAGTCCGCGCGTGCCCGCCGAAAACCCAACTCGCCCCAATGCACGAAGCTAGAGTGAGGCTGCTTGGCTTGTCGGGTTTGAAATCAGCACCATCCATTTGGGTGAAGGTGATTCCTGCCTGTGGCACACGCGCTCTGAGCCTTCGTTCTGCGTCGGCGATGCAGAAGGGCGAGAGGTCCACGCCTACGCCGCGCACTGCATATGCCTCCGCCAAACGTATCAGGAATTCGCCCTTCCCGCAGGCGATGTCAACCACAAGTGCGGCTGTCGGAAGCTGCACCAGGTCCACCAAGCGCGCGAGCTTCTCCTCGCTCGTGGGATTGCACACCACGTGCTTACGATGGGTAATGTCGTAAAACTTCCACATATCCATGAATCGATCACTCAGCTGCCGTATCGGGAGTTTCTGCCAAATAACTTGTAGACGTCACCTGTAAAGTTAGCCCTGCCCAGGGGCCGATGCAATACCTCTCGGTCCAGAAAGGCGAGTTTTCGCAAATAGGGGCAGCGTGCTACGGCGCATCCCTTGCTCCTTCAGGGTGACCAGCACGCGGCCGATCGCCTTGTCCATCGCGGCCAGACCACGGGGCAGCACCTGCCGGATAGCGGCCAAGCGACGTCGTAAACAACGCTCGCCAACATCACGGACCGCCCCGCGACATAACCCGGTGAACGCGATTACGATCGGCGTGGGGCTTGGCACATCTTCGGCGGTAGTCCATAATTCGTCGAGTGACCAAATTTGAACATCGCCGGAAACGCCAAATGTCGGAATGTCGGACTTGCGAAACCCTGGTAGAGCCGCTGCTCGAAGCTTTGAATATGGGCCGTTGCGTCGAGGATCTCCTAGCTTCGATGCACGAGAAGTTGGTCGGCGTCATTCCATTCAACCGCATTGGCGTGGCAGTTTTGGACGAGGCGAAGGAGACGCTGCGGGCGATTTCGTGTCGCAGCGATGGCCCGACAGCTCTCGATGTGAGCTACTCGGCTCCCGTGGCAGGCTCGACGCTACAGCATCTTCTGGCCACGGGCGAACCTCGGATCATCAACGACTTGGAGGGTTATCTGGCGGCGAAGCCGGAATCGGTCTCGACGTCTTTGATTGTCCAGGAAGGAATGCGATCCAGCCTGACACTTCCGTTGCTGGCGGAGGGCAAGCCGATCGGAGTGGTGTTCTTCTCGTGCCGCGAGAAAAACGCTTACGCCGAGACGCACGCTGCCGTGTTGAAACCGCTGGCCGGACACCTTGCCATCGGTTTGGAAAAGGCCCAGCTGATCGCCTTGCTGCGGCAGCGAAATGAGGAGTTGGCGGCGGCGAATCAAGCGAAGGACGGCTTCTTGGACCGGCTTCGCGAGGAGGTCCAGCGGCAGACGGAGCAACTGCGTGGGTCGGAGGAACGATATCGCACGCTGGTCAGTCTGGGAAGGATTGTCAACTCCAGCTTGGACGTTCGCCAAGTATTTCGCTCGGCGGCCGAGGAGATTCACAAGCTGTTGGCGTGTGATCGGGTCAGCCTGTTGCTGTTGGGCGACCGGGATGAAATACGGTACGGTTTTGCGTTGGAGTTTGCGGGCCGTCCGCGCTGGCTGGATATGCCGGTGCTGCAGTTGCCGGGTACGGCCGCGCGGTGGGTTTTGGAGCAGCGAAAGCCCCGGGTCGTGCCCAACCTGGCGCGGGAACGGTTGTACCCCGAAGACCGCCGTTTGTATGACCAGGGGTATCGAACCTATGTTTATTTGCCTTTGGTTTGCCGTCAGGTCAGCATCGGCGTGCTGGGAATCGCTTCCCGTACGGAGGAGCGGGCCAACGCTTGGAACTTGGAGTTATTGGGCGAATGGTGCGATCACTTGGCGACCGCGTTCGACAACGCGTCGGCCTATGGCGAAATCGCTCGCCTCAAGGCCCAATTGGAAGAGCAGAACGTTTACTTGCGGGACGAGATCAAGACGACGCACGATTTTGGCAACATCGTCGGAGACAGTGCCGCGATGCGCCGCGTGCGAGGGGCGATCGCCCAGGTCGCGAAAACCGACAGCACCGTGTTGATTCTCGGCGAGACGGGAACGGGCAAGGAATTGTTGGCTCGGGCGATTCACGAGTCGAGTCCGCGGAGCGGTCATCTGCTGGTCAAAGTAAATTGTGCGGCGTTGGCGCCGGCGCTGATCACCAGCGAACTATTCGGCCATGAAGCCGGGGCGTTCACCGGCGCGACGGGCCAACGGCAAGGCCGTTTCGAACTGGCCCAGCGTGGCAGCATCTTCTTGGACGAAATCGCCGAGGTGCCCCCGGAGACACAGGTGATGATGCTCCGGGTCCTGCAGGAGCGGGCCATCGAGCGCGTGGGCGGCAGCCGGTCGATTCCGGTCGACGTCCGCGTGATCGCGGCGACTAATCGCGACTTGAAAAAACATGTGGACGACAAGCATTTTCGCGCGGACCTGTTCTATCGCCTGAATGTCTTTCCGATCCTCGTTCCGGCCTTGCGCGAGCGGCGGGAGGACATTCCCGCGCTGATCGACCACTTTCTGACACGCTTTGCTCGCCAAATGAACAAGGAGGTCACCCGCGTGAATCGGCGGACGATGGAGTTGCTGATGAACTACCAGTGGCCGGGCAACGTCCGCGAGCTGGAGAATATCATCGAACGGGCCATGATCGTCAGCCACGGTGATACGCTGGAGATCGATCCCCAGTGGCTCTCGGAGTCCGGGGAGGGCGCAGCCGCACCGCGCGAATTGCCGTCGTTTGCCGAGGTCGAGCGGCAGGCGATTTTGGACGCCTTGCAGCGGTGCCGGGGCAGGATCTACGGCGCCGCCGGCGCCGCGGCTCTGCTGAAGCTGAAGCCCACCACCCTGTACGGCAAGATGCGCAAACACCGCATCGCCCGGCGACGGAGCGGGTTCGAGCAAACATGATCCGGCCGGGGCTTGACGAGACTCCACCTTTCCTTTCTGATTCGACCATGGACTTTGATCAACGACTCCAAAAAGCGATCGAGCGGGGCCAGCGCCGAGGGGATGCCGAGGCGTTGGCCGAGGCTGCCCGAACGGTCAACGAGGAAGAGCTGCGCCGTCTGCACTCGCAGTGCCGGCTGGAGCTGTCCGAGCATATCGAGCGGTGTATTCGCAGCCTCGTGCAGCATTTTCCCGGATTTCAAGTCGAAACCGTCTACGGCGAGCGCGGCTGGGGTGCGGCGTGCCGTCGCGACGACGTGCGGATGTTGGGCCGCGGACGGCGCGAGAACTACTACAGTCGCATGGAGATGACCGTGCGGCCCTACAGTTCGCTGCGTGTCCTGGAAGTGGCGGCCAAGGGCACGATCTTGAACAAAGAGCTACTCACTCGCCAGCATTACGAACCGGTGGCCGACGCCGACCTGACGAAGTTCCTGGAACTGATCGACGGCTGGGCACTGGAATTTGCCGAACTGTATGCCGCCCGCTGCTGAGGGGTAGAGACGCGTCACGCCGTCGTTGAGCGCCAAAAAGGCGACCGCTGAAGAGGCTGTCCCTGGCGTGTTCAGTTTTTGCCGGTCAAGGCCAATTGATTTGATCCCGTTTTGAGTTCGCCGATCTGGATCTTATCTCGAAGACACGGAGCCGTTCGAGACACATGTTCTGTACGCATGTTAACCGCGCGGTGCGGATTTTGGACACGAGTTCCGACAGTTCTCTATCGACAGGTAATGGACCCACCCGCTGCCGGCGGGTGCGGGGTGGACGTCGAGCCACGCTTTGGCCGCTGAAATTTCAGCGTCGAGCGATTCGCGGGTGACCGACTGCGGCTCGCGGCTCACGGACAGCGGGCGTCGCAGTCCAAAACCTCACCGGTCGCGCTGCCGCCGTGGAACTTGCCTGCGGGCTCAGCATCCCGAGGTTTTCCTCCTCCGTTTTCTCTGTTGCCTCCTGTTCAAAAAACGTCCGGCCAGGTCGGTTTCGATGGTGCGGGCGCGGAGGTCGGTCTGGACGCCCGCCGTTGCGTCTTTGCTATTTCTTGCGCCGAAACACGATCACGGTCGCAGACGGCTTGTCCGGCAGTATGACATTCCAGCCCTCCACCATCAGAGCCCGTCCGGTGGCCACGCTCGTTTCCGGGCTGCCCAATGCCACGATCGCATAGGAAGCGTCCGGATCCAGATCGTGCAGCTTCAGTCGGCATTGCTCGCTGGCGCTCTCCGCTCGTCGAAACACCTGAACGGCGGCTTCGCCACGCTCCGGCACGTTGAACTGCCAAGCGATCCATTCGCGGTTGTCCTGGGTGTAGGGCGTCAGCGGATAAAAGTCGCCATAGTAGAATTCGCTCAGCTGCCGCCATTGCCCGACCAGCGTCCGTAACGCGGCGTAATCGATTTCGCGGACGCGAATATCGATCCCGCTGCCCAAACTGGGCGCCGCGTTGCTCCAAAAGGCGTACGGCTCGACCTTGGTGAACCCGCCGCCGTAATAAGGCGCCGCGACACTGGCGACCGTGCCCGTCCCATGATACGGCAACCACAGCGAAATTCCATACGTCATGCACTGGTGACCGATTGGCTCGTACGCATAATCGCTGCGCCACAGGGGAACCGAGCGGCGCATGGTCTCCAAATCGTTCCGCCGGCCGCCGCTGGCACACGAGTCGATCAGCATGTTCGGATGCCGGCGCCGCAACTCGTCCCAATACGCCAAGTACCCGCAGACGTGCTTGTTCTCGGTGATTCCCTCCCGATCCGCTTCGTCGGCGGCCCGCCAGAAAGCCAGCGGGTCCATGTTGAAGTCCTGACGGTACAGATCGATTCCCTGTTCGGTCAGCAGCCGGTCGACATGGTCCGTCAGCCATCGACGCGCGGCCGGATGGCCGAGGTTCAACAACCGCACCCCACCTTCGCCGGGCTTGCCTGGACGATCGAACCCGCGAAACGTAGATGTCTCCGGCGACGATCCGGGCTTCAGCCAACCGTAACTCCAAGGACTCGATGCGTCCACTTCCGCATGAAACTCGTGAGCCGCGTCGAACGTCCTGCCGGCCGCACCGTGGATGCGAACTTCCAACCCCGTCGAATCGCAGACGTGCGTCTGATTGCCCCACCCCACGACGAAGTCCAGCGTGTCGCCTTTTGACACGGCGAGCTTGCCGTCGTAAATCGCATGCCGGCCCTGGCCCTGCAGATTGATCCAGCCGCTGAACACCGGCTCGCCGCCGTGCAGAACGTATACCGCCGTCGTCGTGCTTTGGTCGATCGCCAGAAACGTGGTCTTGACCTCGTACTCGCCCGCCTCGAGGGCCGTCCAGCGCACGGCACCGTACTCGCCTTTGGGACCGGGATGAAACGAGAGACGGCCCGGAGCCCACTGGATGTTGGCCATCGTTCGCGTCTGGTCCGTGGGATTGTACGACACGCATGGATCGGCGCCGCCCAGTTCGCTGGACGACCACGAACGCATTCCGGCCAGCGGATTCTGCTGGCCGGGCGAGGTGCTCAGGAGCCACTCCGGATGCTGCTCGTACAGCCAAGTGCCCGGCATCACGCGCTCCGGTTCGAACCAAACCAGGATCTTGACGCCCCGCGCGCGAGCGTGCTCGCCGATCGGCCGGAAGCCGCGCGGGAATCGGCTCGGATCGACCTCCCACGTGCCGACTTGCGGCCAGCCTTGCTGCTGGACGTACCAGCCGGCGTCCATCCACCAGTAGTCGAGCTTCAGATCTTCCTCCAGGTACCGGTCGATATGCATGATTTGATTCCGCTCGTCGGCCTTGATCATCTCTTCGTAGGCCCGCGAACTGGAAGCCACAAACTGGGGCGGAGGCAATCGGCCGCCTGGTCTCGGCATGGCGTATGCCATCATCCAGCGCCGCCACACGTTCTGTGCGCGGAGGCGGTCGCCGCGCCAGAACTGTAGAACCATCAGCGGCGAGCGGATCTCTTCGCCGGGCAACAGCTTGATCCGCACGCGTTCCTGTCCGGCCCGAATCCGCAGGCCGCGCTCCGCATCCCGCGTGAACTCGCCCGCCCACTGTCCCGGCCAGCCGACGACGACGATCGTGCCTTCGTCGCCTGACTGGACGTTAAAATACGACCAGTCGACGTTCGTTGGGCGTCCGCCGGCGCCGGCAAATCGCGCCGTGGCGCCGGGAGGCAGCGGCGTTTCGCGGGGACCGTAATCGGAACGATTGGCCCGCGAACCGTGAGCATGGTGCAGGACGTATTCCCGATCGCCGTCGCGCTGCCAAGTCACATCCAACGCCTGGACGTCCTCTAACAGCAGCGAATCGGCAGCCGCCGTGTTGCGAAAATACAGCGTCCACTCGGCGACGGGAAAGTCCTGGTACTCGACGGATTGGCAACGGACCTCCAGCCCCGTCTGCGGGTCCGTGGCTACGACCGTTCGCCGCGTGCGGAACGAGTCCAGGACTTCGCGCTGCTCTCGTCGAGGCCAGCTCCGCAGCAGTTCGCTCGACGGCCGGCCCCCGTATACGAACGAGTACGGCAAGTCGGTCCCCCGGGCCTTTGCGAGCCTTTCGATCGCAAACCGTTTGGCGGCCGTCATTTCCTCGGCGGTCGGTTGGACCGCGCGAACTTGGACGAGGAATCCCAAGAGAATCCACGCGGCAAGGACCGGGGCGGCCGATAAGGAATGGAACAAAAACAAAACCGGAGTTGACATGATTTGAAAAAGACCCCGGATTAGCGGAGTTACCACATCACTGGATTCAATTCTTCGGGGAGTACTCACACACGTTGCCAGCGCGTATGGGCACCAGTCTTGTCAGACTTGTGCCGACGTGCTGGCTCATCGGCGTCTGCCGCTTCGCGGCCAATTTTGCGTCCTCTTGAACACGCCACGTCCGAACCGGCAATTACCGCTCGATCAGCAGCACCGGGCGGATGATGCCTCCCAGAAATAGTTCTGTCATTGAGGAATGATCGACGCGCACGGCGACGGTATTCTTGCCGGGTTTTACGGCCCCGGCGGCATCCACCGTGAACGGCATCCGCTTCTTTTCGCTGGCGCCGGCCTCGCGCCCATTGATCCACACTCGCGCGTCGCCGTCCACCTCCGTAAAAAACAGGGCGCAGCGGCGTCCAGGCGCCGGCACGTCGATCGTTACCCGGTACCACAAGACGGTCGGGCGGTCGGGCAACTGTTGAGCGTCCAACGGGTTGCTGAACGTCGCGACCGGCGTCCAGGACCAGTCATCAAAACCGGGTTGATGATAGCCGTGGTCCAACCCCGTATCGGACGGGTCATACGCCAGCCGCCACTCGTCCGGCAGCACCTGGAGCACGCGTGCCGGGGCCTGGGTGGCCTCGGCTCCCGCCTCCACATGCGTCCCGACGAAACGCTTGAGATAAGCAACCGTGTAATGGTTCCCCTGTCCCTGGCTGCGGTTCGCTTCGCTCCGAGCCAGCAGCGCGTCATAGATACGTTTGGCTTCCAAAAAATTTCCCGCGTTCATGGCGTCCCGCAGCGCAATGTATTGACGAGCGTTTTCCAGCCCCTCGGCGGCAAACGCCACCCGCGCCGCCAAAACTGCGTCGCCGCCGGCGGCGGCAGTCGCTCGTTGCATGAGATCGTCCAAGCGGCGAAGCAAATCGGGCGTGTAAATCAGGTGCAGCGCATAGAAGCTGCCTACATGGGTCCGGAGACGGACGCAAGCCTGATCGATTTCGGCCCAATACTGTTGCAGCAACGGTCCCGCTTGCGAGCCGTACAGCCGGGCAAAATACTCGTCCATGATCGCATCCGCATCGGCCTGGCGATCGTAAGCCAGTCGGATGCTGAGGTAAATGTGCGGCCCGTAGATCTGCCAGTTAGCCAAGGTTTCTAGGTTGATCCCGATGCAGCCTTTCTCGCGCAGGTACGGGATATCGTGTTTCCAGACGGAAAGCAACGAGACGGGCACGCAGCATTCGGCCAGGTTGTAGTTGTACGTGCGATAGCCGATCTTTTCCGCGGAACCGGCCCAGCCGTCGAGCAATTCCCGCAGCTGCCAGCGGGACGGACAAGCCGGATCGCCGATGCGATGATAGCGGCAGTAGCGGATCGGCGCGATCCAAGCGCACAAGTTGGGCGCCAGCCGGATGCCGCTGGTCGGCGCTTGGGTGTAGTCGGCATAGCAATAAAAGTTGAGGATCGAGTCGGGATGCGTCGCTTGCACCTGCCGAGCGACGTCTTGATAGAAATCGACGTAGCGGTTGGTGATGCAGATCTGGCCGGAGGACGGTTCCCGCGAGTGAGGATCATCCTGAGCGCGGCAACGGTCGCAATCGCAGTAGCCGCGGCCGTCCGGGGGCGATAACGAGGGGTGCCGCGTGCCGGCTGCGATTCGATCGTTGACGCCCCGCGCAAAGACGCCCCGCAACTCGGGATTCGACGTACAGTACCAGTCGCTCGGCTCGCGCCGGCCGTCCCGCTGTCGGAAATACTTGGGATGCTGGTCGAACAGATCCCGCGACACGTAGTTGCCCCACGCGTGTCCCGTGTTCAGCGGCATACCGCCGTGACCGTTCCAAATTTTCCACAGCGTATCGCCGGACCACTGCGAGCCCCAAATGTGGCGGTACACGAAACCCGGCTGCTCCCGCAAATCCAACTGTGCCAGCGTCAGCGTCTGACAAGCCGGAAACACTTCGCCCAGCGGATGATCCAGGTAGTAGCGACACCCCCAATGTTCCAACAGCCGGCAGGCGGCTTTAATGGTGGCTGTGTCGTTCTGGCCGGCCAGCAACACGCGGCGACCGTCGCAGACCACGCGCAACCCTTCCCGGCTGGGACTGTCGATATCATCCAGTCGCAGCCCGGCCTCGATCGCGGCCGCCCCCACGAAAATTGCCGGCGCCCCGGCCGGTGAAGAGTCGGTCAGGGCCAGTTCCGCCCTCGTCATTTTTCTTACCCAATCTACCAGAACATTTGCGGCCCGCTGATCCGCCGACTCGGCGACACGCTTCGTCTTCGCGGCAGGTGGGGCTGCTGGCTGGCGGACCACGACGGTCGCGACGGGACGGCCGTCGCGGACGACGTCCAGAGCAGCGGCGGGCGGGCACAGCCAGCCCGCGAAAATCAGCGCCACCCCCAGGCGTCCAGCCGTAATACTCGACGCAGGGCCGAATGCCCGGCGAACGTCGATTCCGAAGGCGGGCTGCGGCGGAAAAAGTCGAAGCACGTTCGGTCTCCTTTTCAGGTGGTGTCAATCCGACGGAAAGATCGCCGGCTCGCCCTTGATCTCGGCCAAGGCGTTGCAAGCCGCGCGCTGCTCGGCTTCTTTCTTGTTGCGGCCCCAAGCGGGTTGATAGAGGGTGCTGCGTACGTGAGCGGCGACCTTGAAGCACTTGCGATGGTCGGGGCCCTTCTCGTCCAGCAAGTGATAGGTGGGCGTGCTGGCAAACTCCCGCTGGGCCAGTTGTTGCAGCAGCGATTTGAAATTTCCGCCCAACTCGCCGGTGGCCGTCAACTCGATTTCCGGCTCCATCACGCCTTCGATAAACCGGCGGGCTGCTTCGCTGCCCCCGTCCAAGTGAATGGCGGCGATCAGCGACTCGAAAACATCGGCCAGCAACGAGGCGGGGATGGATTGCGCGGCGGATACGCCTTTGCCCACGACCAGGAACTCTTGCAGGCCGAGCGCCTCGCTGATTTTGGCGCACGACTGGCGGCTGACCACCGCCGACTTGATCTTTGTCAGATCGCCTTCCATGTACTCGGGATACAGGCGGAACAACAACTCGCAAACAACGGCTCCCAAGATGGCATCGCCGAGGAACTCCAGACGTTCGTTGGAGGCCAACCGATGCTCGGCACACGATGCATGGGTCAGAGCCTCCCGCAGCAATTCCTTGTCCTGAAATACGTACCCGATCCGCCGTTCGCAACGTTCCAGGCGGCTCGCGGCGGTTTCAAGCGGCTCCGGCGACGTTTCTTCGGGTATTACCGGCGTCTCTCCTGCCTCCGGCGCCCCTGCGCCCAAGTCCTGCGGCGTCTCATCCGCCGCAGAGATGAAGTGGATTTCTACGAGTGTTTCTGACATCGTGGGGTTCCAGTTAGGGACAGTGCAACACTAGCAATTGCCGTTGAATTTGTCAATCCAAACGGCCGGGCCTTTGGAGTTTGGCAATGGTCTCCTATAATGCCATCTGTAGCAAATCCGCAATAAGGGGGCGCGAGCCCTGTGCGCACAGGCGAAGGGCGAGAACAATGTACTTGCTTGCTGTTCGTCAAAACAGGACAAATTTCACCAGCATAGGGGTGGGGGAGAGGGCCGATGTCGGAGACACGCCGGAAGTGGTTTTTGCAATCGTTTTGTCTGTTGGCCCTTTGCGCGCCCTGGTTCGCGGGGCGGTCGCCGGCTGCGGAAGACGACATGTCGGACGCCATCAGCCATGCGCGAGGCTTATCGCGGGCGTTCCGCAAGGCGGCTGAAAATGCCCTGCCTTCGGTCGTCATGCTGATCACCAAGTCCAAACCCGATGCGGTTCGGGACCGGAGCGAGTTGCGACGGCTGTTGGAAGACCCGCGTTTTCGCCGCTTGTTCCCCGAGCAACTGCCCGGCGATTCGCCGGACGGCCAGTCGGAGTTGCCGAACGTTCCCACCGCCGTCGGGTCGGGGATCATCATCGACTCGGCCGGCGTGATTCTCACGAACAACCACGTGGTGCACGGGGCGGACGAAATCATCGTGCGGCTGAGCGACGGCCTGGAACTGACGGTCGTGGATGTCAAGACGGATCCGCTCAGCGAGTTGGCCATCGTGAGGGTTAAACCCGAAGCCAACCGGAAGCTTGATGCGGCGCGGCTGGGCGAATCCGAGCCGCTGGAAATCGGCGACTGGGTGCTTGCGATCGGCAGTCCGTTCGAATTGGAGGCAACGGTCAGCGCCGGGATCATCAGCGGCAAAGGACGAGGCATCGACAAGGTGCGGCGGGGCAAACTGCTGCAAACCGATGCGGCGATCAACCCCGGCAACTCCGGCGGGCCTCTGGTGAATCTCGATGGCGAGGTCGTCGGCATCAACACGGCGATTGCTTCGCTGAGCGGCGGTTACCAGGGAATCGGCTTTGCGATCCCCATCGATCGCGCCAAGTGGATCACGCAGGAATTGGTGACGCATGGCAAGGTCCGCCGCGCTTATCTGGGCATCGGCATCGAAGACCTGTCGCCCCAGGCCGCCGCGAAGCTCAAGCTGCCGGTTCGGTCCGGGGTCTTCATCCGCGACGTGGCGCCCGGCAGTCCGGCGGAAGCGGCGGGCTTGAAGATCAACGATGTGATTGTCGAATTCGCCGGCCAGCGGACGTTGGGGCCGCGCGATTTGCAGGACGAGGTCGAACAGAAACCGATCGGCTCGCAGCAAGCCCTCAAGGTCATGCGCGGCGGCGAGGCGGTTTCGCTGACGGTAACGCTGCAGGAGTATCAGGAAGATACCTTGCGCCGCCGGCCTTAACAATCCCACAGAATTCGGAAACGGCCAGGATCAGATTGTCCCATGATCAACACGCTGTACCTGCCCGAACTGCGGGAAATGCTGGCGGAGAACAACGAAGCGGAACTGCGCGAATTCTGCACGGCGCTGCATCCTGCGCGAACCGCCGAGTTCATGGAGGGCTTGAACTCGGACGAGATCTGGCGCGTCCTGCAATATGCCGAACCGACGGTTCGCGACGAGATCTTCGGCTTTTTTCCGGAATACAAGCAAGTCGAAATCCTCCAAACACAGGACCGCCACGAAGTCGCCGGCTTGTTGGCGGAAATGGCGCCCGATGACCGGGTCGACTTGTTGGAAGAAATCGACGAGGCGATCGTCCAGGAACTGCTGCCGCTGTTGCCGGCCGATGACCGGCGTGACATCCTGCGGTTGCGGTCGTATCCCGAGGATTCGGCCGGCGCGGTAATGACCACGGATTTCGCCAAGCTGGGCGAATCCTTGACCGTTCGCGAAGCGTTCGCCGAACTGGGCCGGCAGGCCGAAAACCTGGAAACGCTTTATTATCTGTATGTCGTCGACGATACGGATCATCTGCGGGGCGTCGTCTCCGCTCGTCAGTTGGTCAGTGCGATGACGCGGCCCGACACCCGCTTGCGCGAATTGATGGAGACCGACGTAGCCGCCGTCGACGTCCTGGACGACCAGGAACTCGTCGCCTCGAAGGTCGCCCGCTACGACTTGCTGGCCATCCCCGTCGTCGACGACGAGCATCGGATCCTGGGAATCATCACGCATGACGACGTGCTCGATGTGATGCGGGAAGAGGCCGTCGAGGACGCCCATCGGATCGCCGGCGTGGCGCCTCTGGAAGAGAGCTACATGCGGACCTCGATTTTGACGCTCGGCTGGAAGCGGGGCATGTGGCTGACCATCCTGTTCTTCACCGCCCTTTCGACCGCCTTCGCACTGCAACATTACGAAGAGAACTTCGCGTCCTATACCTGGCTGGTCCTGTTCATCCCTTTGGTCATTTCCAGCGGCGGCAATTCCGGCAATCAGACGGCCACCCTGGTTATCACCGCCTTGGCAACTGGGGACCTGCATCTGCGGGACTGGTCCCGCGTCGTCCGCCGCGAATTGGTGATGGGGATCTTGCTGGGCGGGTTCCTCGGCACGTGCGGGTTCATCGTGGCGCTGATCGTGGTCGGCGGGTGGTTTGCAAGCACGGTCGTCGGCGTGACGTTGGTCCTGGTCGTAGTCTCCGGAACCCTGGCCGGCTCGATGCTGCCGCTGTTCTTCAAGCGAGTGGGACTGGACCCGGCCTTGATGAGCAACCCGTTCGTCGCCGGCATCGTGGATATCCTGGGCATTGTGATCTATATGAACGTAGCTTTGCTGCTGCTGTCACTGACGGGCCAGCCGCTGAAGCCGGGCGGATGACCTACGCCACAATCTCCCGCTTTCGCTTGATGTAATCCCAAACCACATAACGATCCAAGTCGCGTCCGGCGGTAAAGAACACGCGGCCCCGCGTCGATTCGGCCAGCCGATAGGCAAAGCGAATATCCTCTTCGGACTGCGACCAGCTGGGGATCAGGAAGATGTTGATCGTGATTCCCTCGCGCTGACACAAGCGGCCTTCGCGCATCGTTGCGTCCTCGGTCAAGCGGTCGGGCGGATACAGCAGGTACAGCCACGATTCATCAAAGTGGGCCGTCGGCAGCCCGTCGGTGATCAAGATGATCTGGCGGTTCGGCGTGTCTTGAGCCGTCAAAAATCGGCGGGCCAGCTGCAGGCCGTGCTGGATGTTCGTAAAGTGCGGTGGGATCTGAAACTCGCTGATGTCGTCCCGGCTCATGTCCACCCGAAAACGGACGACGGGATCGAAAATCGTCACCGGCTTGGGCAGCAGGTCGATGATTTCGCCGCTCGGGCGGGGTTTGGCGAACGTGTACATCTCGACGAAATGAAGGTAATCCCCGGGATATTCGCTACGGATCAGGCCGTTCAAAGCCAGGCCCATCCGCTTGACATTGATGTACTGGCCGTCATACCGCATCGAGCCGCTCATGTCCATCACGACGACCGTGGCGCACTTCGGCGTATTGCGGGTCCGATGGACGACGATGTCCTCTGCCTTCAGCTGCAGCGGCAACTCCGTCCCGCCGCGAAGCATGGCGTTGATCATCGACTGGGGGATATCCATGTGGGTGATCGAATCGCCGAACTCGTACTCTTTGGTTTGCTGTTGTTCGACCGCGCCTTCGCCCAGGATCGGACCTTGATGGCGTCCGGTGCGGGACGCCTGCAACTCGCTGAAGATCCGCTCCAGCAGCTTGCCTTGGAACAGCTTATACGCTTGCGGGGTCAGCTGAAAAGCGCCTTTCTCGCTGGTCAACCCCTGCCGCTCGGCCATCTCGCGCAAGTAGTCCTCGACCTGCTGCTGCAGTTGCTGCAAACGCTCCATGTCACCCGGTTCGGCGTACTCGGCCAACGCCTCCATATCGATCACGGCGATTTGCGCGTTTTGGCGAGCCTGTTCCAACTGGTTCAGCAGTTCGTCGATTTTCTCCAATTCCTCTTTGACCGCTAGCGCTTCGGGCACCGTCAGCGGCGAGCGCCCGATAAAATCGTATTTCGCGGCCAGTTCGTCCACTTGATACTTGTCCCCCAGACGCTCCATCACCTGCAGCAGCCCGCGGGCGAACGGCGAACGATCGTTGCCCGCGGCGTACCACAAACGCTCCAAGTCGTACAGCTGTTCCTCCCGCACCGCATGCGCGAAGCGATCCGAGAATTTCGCAGGCGGCTGCAATCCCGCGGCGGCGTGCAGGAACTCGCGTCCGGCGAGCTGCTGCACCGTGTCCGTTTCGTACTTGGCCAGAATCTTGCGTTTCCGTTCCAACAGCATCGCGATCAGTGCGTCGATACTGGGCCCCAGTCCGGCGATCTGCCCCGGGTCGATATGCACCGCGCGCGCCAATTCCTCGTCGGTCAATTCCCGCTTGCCGCCGAATGCCAGCCAGTGGTCGAAAGCCGGAGAAACCATGTCCGGCGGCTCTTGCGTGGGACTGGGAAATCGCTGGGGATCGTACTTCTGATACGTGTGGATCACGCCGCCGATCCGCCGAGTACCCGCCATGTGCTGGTTCCTGTCGTTGTGAGAAGCAATGCGTTCGATCGAAAGGATTATAGGGCGTTGGGCTCCGACGTACAGAATTCAATTCTTGCGGGACCCCGGTTTTCCCGCTTCCAACTTAATCTTGGGGTAGCGGAAGTCGTGAGACTTCCGTGTTTTCCGAAGTTGCACGAGTTTGGTTTCCCGCATTTTTTTGCCTGGACGACGCACACGGCATCGTAACCCGAAGCGTCAGCGAGGACGAATCGCAGATGGCAGCCCCATCCTCGCTTACGCTCTTCGAAGTTGCGCATTCGGCGGTCCGGCCGTGTTTGGCCGAAGGCCTGCTCTCATCGTAGCCTGGGGCAACGCCCTAGGGACACGGTGTCGTCCGGCCTATTTGGCCGAAGGCCATACTCACCTTGCCCTACGCAGCACGGTGAATATGGCCTTCGGCCAAACAACGGATGCTCGCCCGTGTCCCTCGGGCGTTGCCCCAGGCTACGGTGAATGTGGCCTTCGGCCAGAATTCCGGCCCCAAAAATGCGCAACTTCAAAACTTGCGCTTCGGGCTACGATGAAGTTCCCCCGCCCCACGATTGAGCCTTGACGAGGCACTAGAGCCGGGCAGGCCATCCTCGCTTGCGCTCTTCGAAGTTGCGCATTCGGCCGCACTTGTGCAGCGCGGAGAACGGGTCCAAGTTGGTCGAGGAATTGCGGCAGGTGCGGGTCCAGCAGCCCGACGGCTCGTTTCAGATCAAGCCCGGCCCGTACGTCGAGCCGGTGCAGCTGCAGGTGGTCTGCCAGTCGCTGTGGCGCGTCAAGGGCGATTCACGCGTGATCACCGCAGCGCACCTGGAGCAACTCGGCGGCGGCCAGGACACGGGCGTGGACGATGTGCCGGCCGCCTACTACGCAGAACGTGTCGCGCGGGCCGCGGCGGAACGCGGCGTGAGCGAGCGCACGATCCGGGACTGGTTCGGCAAGCATTTGATGTGCTCAAGGCGTGCGCCGGCCGGTGCTGGTCAGCGAAGCCCTGGCGGCCGGCCTGACGTCGCCGTGCTTGCAGGTATTGGACAAGGCCTTTCTGATCCGCCGGGAAAACCGTAGCGGCGCCCAATGGTACGAACTGGCGCACGACCGGCTGGTCACGCCCGTGGTCAACGACAACGCGGCCTGGCGAACGCGGCATCTGAATACCTTCCAACTGCAGGCCGAACTGTGGGCGGAGCGCGGCCGGCCTTCACAACTGTTATGAGCTTCAGTTCCCGGGCCCGCTGCCGAACAGCGTGGCCACGCCTTTGAAGTTGTCGTTCGCGCCGTTGGCGTAGGCGAGTGCCAGGACGGCGAGCAACAGGATCGTGAGGGTCATGGGCGCTCCGAACCGAGAATCCCGAGAGTATAACCGCGACCGTTTCTTCTTGAAACGGACGCGGCCCTTTCTTACGTGATCGCTCCGCGGCACCCAGAACCCGCGCCGGCGGTGCAGCCGAAACAGTGCTGGCCGGTGGTGATGAGCCGGCCGGCCAAACGCTCCGAGTCGAACTCGCGGATGTTCTGGGGCAGCCCGCGGCGTACGGTCACTTCCAGCATCTGATTGAAGTCGCAGTCGTACAAACGGCCCTCCCAGTCCACGGACAGGGTGGTCCGGCACATCACGCCTGCGGCCGCCGCTGGATTGTAGGCCCCGATCAGTTTCTCCATGTACTCGTCATATTTCTCCGTCCGAAGCAGGTGATCGAGGAAGCGACCGATCGGCATGTTGGTGATCGTGAACAGGCGGCTGAAGATGATGCCATGCCGCGAGGCCAATTCACGCCGGTAGGCGTCCTCCAATTCGCTTTGCGGCGGAGGTAGCGACGAACCGATGGGGTTGTACACCAGCGTCAACTGGAGGCCCGTCCTTGGGTCGCCATAGCCGATTTCGTTCAGGTGGCGCAAAACCTCGATCGACCTCGTGAACGCGTGGTTGCCACGTTGGGCATCGACATTTTCCTCCAGGTAGCACGGCAGCGAGGCCACGATCTCCACGCGATGCTCGGCGAGGAATTCCGGAAGGTCCGTATAGCCGGGTGCGCGGAGAATTGTCAGATTGCATCGGTCGATGACGTGTCGGTTCAGGCGGCGCGTTTCCTCGACCAGCCAGCGGAATTGAGGATTCATTTCCGGAGCGCCGCCGGTGAGGTCCAAGATGGGAATATCGGTGCAGGCGAGCGCCGCGAGGCAAGCTTCGGCCGTTTCGCGGGTCATGATCTCCGGGCGGTCGGGCCCCGCGTCGACGTGGCAGTGGGCACACGTCATGTTGCAGAGCTTGCCGAGATTGACCTGGAGGACTTGGATGCCGGACGCCCGCAACGGGTCCAGCCCGCTTTGGGCCAGCACATCCTCGAACAGGCGGTGTAGCCGTCGCGACTGCAGGACGGTCAACTGGTGGCCGGGATCCGCCAGGGGATTGCCTTGCCTGCGTAGCGTTGCGGTAGCCATGGGAGTTTCTTTCTGAGCCTAACAGCAGTTGCCGCCCGAGTCCGTACAAGTGCCCCGCGCTTCGATGGTCACATCGTACGCCAGGCCTTTCGTTTCCCGTGGGTGCCGGTGTTTGGGACGGCTGCAATCGAAACGTGGGGCCGTCTCCGGGCGAACGGCCTCGCGAGGTTCGACAAACTCGAGATCTCTTTCGGGATGACTTTGAGGTATTCACTGCGATAGCGAACCGGGCAGCAGAGCGCCGGTTCCTGTTGGCGGGCCGTAGCGGAATACCACGTCTGCACGAAGGATTTGGTGCCGCTGGGGCGAGGGATGCTCTTGGTGATCATGAAGACTCCAACTCCATTGGTACTCGGTGAATTCTTATTGTTTGTTCAGGTTCCAGTCGTACTCCAGGTAAAGCACGGTGAACCCGCCGGCCGCGATCATTCGGCGGCTGGCGTCATCCGGCATGTACTCGGCCACCCGGGCCAGGGCCTTCTGCGGCGTGGGACCAAAGTCTTCGCCAAACTAGTCGAGAATGGACGAGACGCGCACTTCACGTCGCGAGACGTCTACCTCCAATTTGTCGTATGGAAGGGGAGGGTGTATTTCGATCGCGCGGGGAACACGCCAGCGTCTGGTTCGACAGCACGATCATTCGGAGCTGATCACGCTTCTTGCACTCCTGCGGAGAAATCGACCTTGTCAAAAACTTCCCCTAGGCCGATCTCGATTCCCAGCGACGGCAGCGGTAGCGTCGCCTCCAGACCCGCGGCTTCCGTCAGCGTCCAGGTGCCGTCGTCGTTGCGCAGGAAACGTTCGATCTTGGCTTCCTCCTGCGAAACCAACAGGTACTCGCGCAGGCTTGGGATCTGGCGGTAATGGCTGAACTTCTTGCCCCGGTCATAGGCCTCGGTCGAGTCGGACAGCACCTCGACGAGCAGCGTGGGATTCAGGACCGTGTCGCACCGCTGGTCCTCGAATTTCAGCGGACCGTAAATCACGCTGGCATCCGGATAGGTGTACAGCCCGGTGGCGGAAACCAAGATCCGCAGATTGCTTTCATAGGCCGCGCATGGCCGCTGTTTCAACCCGTTACCCAGCTCGCGGATGATGTTGGCGCTAATCAGGCTGTGGCGCGGCGAGCCCCCGGCCATCGCGAACGCCTCGCCGTCGAAAAACTCGCTACGGTATGCCGCGGCTCGCTCGATGTCCAGGTATTCGGCGGGAGTCAGTCTGCGAACGCGTTGCGGTAGTCCCATGGCTTCGTCCCTTGTCTGGCTGAGTGTGGCGGCCTCACCGAGATTCTATCAGGTGCGCGCGTGCGATACCAGAACCATGCGCCGACGTGGCCATCGTCTCCCGCTATGCCCTGCCGTTGTTGGAAGGCTGCGGAACCGTCGAGCAAGGCGAACTGCGGATTGTCGGTGTCACCGACCAAGTGCCCTTCATCGGCGTGTTCGCCACGGGGCGCGTGAACCGAGAGCGCGAGGGGCAGCTCTGGCAGGCGTTGTCGGAGATGTTTGGCGTCAAGTTCTCAGTTCTCGGTGGATTTTCAATCCAACCTCTCTTGACTTCAGTACATGTGTACTTATAATCTGCGTACATTCGTACTTAACTATGCTCGTTGTGGAGAAGCCAATGACCGCGCGTCCTCCGTTGTCTAAAGGGGAAATGGAAGTGGCCCGGGCCGTCTGGCAACTGGGCGAGGCCACGGTGGGGCAGGTTCATCAGGCGCTTCCCAACGACCGCGGGATGCAATATGCCACCGTGCAAACCTACCTCCGGCGTCTGGAGGCGAAGGGTTACGTGCGAACCCGCCGGGATGGGCGAAACAAGATTTACCGGGCTAAGGTAGATCCCTCTCAGGTCATCCAAGAGACTGTCGACGACTTGACAGCTCGCTTGTTTGGCGGCGAGACGCTGCCGCTGATGCTGCACTTGATCGAAGCGGGTGGCATTACCCCCGAGGAAACGACCGCGTTGCGAAAAGCCCTGGACACCTTGGAAGCGGAGCAATCGACGGATGACTAGCGAAACGCTGATCCAGTTGGCTTGGGCGCAGACTTGGCAGATTGCAGCGGTAGCCCTGTTCGCCGTGATCGCCTCGCGTCTGGGGGCGCATTCCCGGTCGCATTTAGCTCTGTTGCTCTGGACGGTTGTTTTCGTCAAGTGTCTGATTCCACCGCTCTGGAGCAGCCCCCTTGGTGTGTTTAGCTGGGTACAGTTGCAGATCGAACCCACGCCTGTCCTTGTGACGGCACCCGCGGAGACTGCCGCGGGGCGTGGCATGTTCGTCGCTCCGTCCCCTGCGGCGGATTCCGCGGCGGGCGGTCAGAAAGGCGGTTTCTGGGGGTTGCCGCCATTGGGCAGTCGGCCGTCGGGCGCCGGCTTGCTGTCCAGTCTTTGGCTGGCCGGAGCCTTGGCTGTTGCCGGCACTGTGTTGGTTCGTGGGCGGCAGGGCCGGCGATGGATCGAACGGACTCGAGTGCCCGTCGATCCCGATTGGCAGCGGCGTTTGGCGAACCTCGGAGGCCGCTTGGGATTGCGGCAACGCGTCGAACTGATCGTCTGCGGCGCTCCGCTGGGCCCCGCCGCGACAGGCGTCTTTCGCCCGCGACTGATACTGCCGCGAAGTCTAGCGGACGGTCGCCGCTTCGAAGACTTGGAGGCGATCCTGGCTCACGAACTGATACATATCCGTCGGCGGGATATTTGGCTGCTGGTCTTGGAGCGGGTGGCCAAGATCCTCTGGTGGTTTCATCCTTTGGTCTGGTACGCGGGACGCCAAACGGCCCGCTTTCGTGAACGGTGTTGCGATGCGGAAACGGTGGCTTGCCTGGGATGCCGGCCGGCCACTTACGCTCGCACCTTGTTAGCAGTCCTCGAACACTTGCAAGTGGCGCGTCGTGGTTTATCCTTAGCGCCGGGCGTTCGTCCGGCCGAAGTTACCTTGAAACGATTGGAGATGATCATGCGAGAGTCCCATACCTTCCGAAAACGTACGCCTCGTTACGCTTGGCTGATGGTCGGCTTGGCGGCGACCGTCCTTTTGCCTGGCAGCCCGCTGGTGCTTCGCAGCCAAGCGGACCCGGCCGATTCGCCGGAGGTGGCAGCAAAGGTCGAACAACTGGAAAACGTCGGCAGGCAGGCAGGGTTGAGCCGCGAGGAGGTGAAAGCCCTAATCGACGTGGCCAAGGAGACACAGGGCGATAAACGAAAGCTGGTCCAAGCTTTGTGCTCCGACCGTGCGACGGCGATCCAGAAGCAAGCTTTCGAAAAGATCGTCCGTGTGTTCGGCCATCCGCTGGAAGACGATCTGTGGAAATTGCGTGATGTCGCCAAGAAAGCCGGCTTGACCTCCGAAGAAACAGAGGCCGCCGAGAAGGTGGCCCTGGCGACCGGATTCAGCGGCGACGCGATCCTCCTCCACTACGAAACCGGCAGGATGTCGGCGATTGAGAAGTCGGCGTTCGAGAAAGTCATTGGCCTGCAAGGTCATCCCAAAGCCGACGAGATCGAGAAGTTGACCGCCGCCGCAAGACAAGCCGGTCTGTCTGACGGTCAGATCCAGACGCTCCGCGGGTTGGCGGCACGGGCCGGTTGGAAATTGGACCAAGTCGTCGAATGGAAGCTAAACAAGAAGCTGTCCGATGCAGAAGCCGCGGCGATAGTCAAGTTGGAAGCCGGCATCGGTCCGCTGGAATTGGCGGGCGACAGCGGCAAGGCGGAAACCAAGAAAGCGGTCCTCCAACTAGTCAAAGCGGCCGGCTGCAGCGATCAGGAAACGGCTGCCCTGTTGGCGGTGCTGAAAAAAGGTGAGATTGAGGACGTGGCGATCATCGCCGCTGTGCGCAACGGCCCGCACTCGGAAGCTGCGGTTGCCGGACTCAAAAAACTCGAATCGTTGCTCGGCAAGATCGAAGACTTCATGGTTTCGTCGCACAGGGAAACCGTCGGAAAGCTGCTCAAGGTGGCTGCCGCGGCAAACCTGACCGCCGAAGAAACCGGGGCGATGTTGAAAGTGGCTCACAAGGCCGACTACGATCTGGAAACTGTCAAGCGACTCAAAGCCGCCGGCCAATTGAGCGACGTCGAATCGCGAGTCCTGGAGAAGATCCAGGATCACGTGGTACGATGAACAAGCGATCGGCCTGAATGAAGACAGCGGTCCACACTCTGCCAACCGTGGAGTGTGGGCCGTCTCGCCCTCACGGCGTCGTCAACCGGCTCTCGTAGCACATGCGACGGCGGACCGCGCGAAGGAGCAGCGCCTGTGCCGGGCTCTGTCCGAGGTTCAGGCCGACGACCAATCGCTCGCCAGCCTGGAATCACGACGCGGATTCGGAGCCGTGCGCTCAATCCCTCGAGCTTGGATGCAACCTGAGACGTCTCGAACGGTTTTTCTGCGCATCCGACGCTGGCATCCGCAGGAAGCGCCGTGTGCCAGCCAATTATGCAAATGGAGATGTGCTACACGCTGCTTAAGCTCGCTGCACTCGCCTTAGTCGGAACGCTAGTGGCGGCGGCGCTCGCGCTGTTTGTGGTCCTGGAAATTCAGTGGATTCGCTACTGGCACCGGCGACTGAAGGCCCAACGGAGCGAAGCTCCTTGAGCGGTCGCCGCTCATACAGTTGATCGCCGACCATGAGGCACCGGAGACAGGGCGGGTGGCGAGAAACGTGACCGAATGCCGCCCACGTTTTGGCCGGTGACCAGCAAGAGGAATTCCGATCTCATCCGTCTGCGGAACTAACGCGAAGAGGACGGATCGCGGCGTAGGCTCCACTGGGCCGGGAAGACAACCTCCTGACCGTCTACCTCGCCGATGAATCGCTGTTTCCAACGGCTGCCGATCACCCACTTGATATCTTGCGGCGTAAAGCTGCTAGGACGGTCAGGATGGCTGAAATCGGCCAAGGTCGTCCGCCCAGCCCCTTCGGAAACCGTTTCTCGGATCATCTTTGCGTGGCGGGTGCTTCGCCATCCCTTGTGGTGGTCTTCGTGGCATTCCTGGCAGGTTTTCGATCCCACGTACCGGCTCTGCTCGACACGGCGCCACGATGCGAAGGCGGGCTCCGCCGACGAGGTCAGTTCGCTTGCTCGCTGCGCGTCGTTGTCGCTGTCCTCACGGTGGGGCGCGCTCAGCTTGTCGCCCAGCCCCCAAGCCGCAGAGAGGAGACCGACGGCGAGAACGGCGACACAATGACAGCACTTCATGAATGACCCTCCAAAACCCGCTTGCAGACGCCGTGATTCGCTCGAACGCCGAGTCACCGCACACCGTGACCACCCTGAAGTCATCTTATGTGTCACGTGTTGCCAGGCACAAGCTCTAGCAAGGCAAGATGAAGCGTTTTTAATCTTGGGGCCAGCGAACATTAAATCTCTTTCATGAAGCCGGAAAAGACGCTTCATTCGGCATAGCTTGCCGATATAAACTCCCGACGTGTCGTACGTCATCGTGCAAGGCGGCGACGTCCGGGAAATCGTGGTCGAGGCCGATCCGCTGGCGCTGGCCGCGGCCCGCCTGCCGATCGATGAGCTGGCTGCGCGGCTCGGCTAGGAGGGACGCCGTGGTGCTGACCGTGTTCCGCCGGCTCGGTGGCGACGCTCTCCGCGTGTCGCGCGATCTGCAGGACGTGCTCCGACAAGCCCGATCTGCCGCGCCGCCAGGGATGGATATTGGCATTGCTCACGATCAGTCGGACCTGATCCGCACTTCGTTGGCCAACGTGCGCGACGCGATGCTCGTCGGCGCCCTGTTCGCAGCCCTGATACTGCTGGCGTTTCTGCGGAGCCTGCGGGCTGTATTCATCGCCCTGGCGGCCATGGCGGCCACGCTGTTGATCAGTTTTCTCTTTTTGCGGGCAACCGGCGACTCGCTGAACCTGATGTCCGACGCGCAAGTTTTGAAGTTGCGCATTTTTGGGGCCGAAATTCTGGCCGAAGGCCACATTCACCGTAGCCTGGGACAACGCCCTAGGGACACGGGCGGGCATCCGTTGTTTGGCCGAAGGCCATATTCACCGTGCTGCGTAGGGCAAGGTGAGTATGGCCTTCGGCCAAATAGGCCGGACGACACCGTGCCCCTAGGGCGTTGCCCCAGGCTACGATGGGAGCAGGCCTTCGGCCAAACACGACCGGACCGCCGAATACGCAACTTCGAAGCGCGCAAGCGAGGAAGAGCCGTCATTCCCTCGCTCGCGCGTCGGGCTAGTGTGCCTTCTCAAACTGAACGGAAAACCGCTCGGCAACCGTTTGGCACTAGAAACCCAGCACAAAATACCCTTTACCCCGCCGCTCGCCGCCGCCGCTGGCGGCAGGGGAAAGGATGGGATGTCGGGCCGTTGCGTTTCTAGGCGGAGGGTGAAATCTTGTCCTTACCCGCAAATCGGGACAGCCGCGGAGCGGCGCCAGCACGTAGCCCACGGCGTAAGCCGTGGGGGTGGGTGCGAGTTACAAATCGCACAGCCGCGAAGCGGCGACAGCAATCAGCGCCCTGCTGCCGCCGCTTGGCGGCTCGGCACCATCTGTACCATCATGATCTGCGGGCTGACGCCCACAGCTACGCGCTGGCGCCGCTTCGCGGCTGTTCCGATTTGTGGGTAAAGTGAAATTCCGCCAAGGTAAACTCGGTGGCCTCGGGCTGGACGGCAGACAACCGCTCATCTGGGCAACTCGCCATCTCCGGAGTTCTAAACTTGTCCGGGCTTCGGCGGATATCTATCCTACAAAGGGGGCGGATCTTACATCCCGCTTCGGTAATCGACAGCAGATTATTTGTCGCGTGGTTCTCCATCGCCGTTTCCGTTTGGGCCGCGCGACGAAAAATGTGCGTTCTTTTCAGCTGAAGGAGTTCTTCCGATGAATATCTGTTCGCTTCTCATTGCGTTTGTTATGTCGGCGTCCGGCTGGTCGTCAGGTCCTGTTCCAAGCATCGACGTAGAAACGCAAAACCGCGTTTTCCAGGAACTGTGGGGCGAGCAGTTCAGCTGGAAATTCAACGAGTTGCCGACCGAAGGCACCGTCCCCGAATTCCGCTTGCCCTACGCCGGCTACATCTATCCGGACTCGGCCGGCGGAACTTACCGCGCGGTACAGAAATATGACCAGGCCTTTTACCCGGGCCGGAGCCGGGCCGCGGCCTGGGAGCAGGCCGATATCGCCGCCCACAGGCAGGCGATCATGCGGCAGGCAAGTCGAGGCGGCTTCTTGTTCGGCCGTCGCACGGTGATGGTCCAATCGTTCGGTACTCCCCATTGGCACGGCCATTGCAATGGTTGGACAGCGGCGGCGATCCGCCACGGCGAGCCGAAGCGGAGCGTCACGAAAAACGGTGTGGTCTTTGCACCAAGCGATATCAAGGGGCTGCTCGCCGAATTGTACACGTTCTGCGACATCGTCGACTTGGGCGGCGAGAACTACGGCAACGTGCATCCGGGAACGCTGCACGCCGTACTGGCCAACTGGCTGGGCCGCCAATCGCATCCCATCGCCATGGAAGCCACACCCGGACGCGAGAAGTGGAACTACCCGATCTATGCGTTTGCGACGTCGTCGGCCACGCGGTCGGGGGGACGGCAGGTCGAGGTGAAAATGAACCTGAAGTACGCTTCGAATATCAACCGAGAGCACGACCAGGCGCCGGCCAACGCCCGCACAAAATACTTTCACTACCTGCTCGATCTCGACGCGTCAGGTGATATCGTGGGGGGGCGTTTCTTTGCGGACAGTTCCCAAATCGATTTGTTGTGGGTGCCGCGCCAGCCGGTTCCCGGCGGCCAGGAAGGTAACCAGCTCGGCAATCCGCATTTGAACGTCGGCGAAGTGCTGGCGTTGTGGCGGGCTTCGGTCGATCCGGACCTTCGCGACCGGTGGGTCAACGTCGACCCGGCCCCGGACGAGCGCGGGGTCATCGTCCGCGCAGCGGCACCGCCGCAGAGCGTTGCTCGCAGCGATACCGACAATCCGCCTCTTGATGACGTCTCGCCCGCGTCGCCCCTGAACGATCCCAGCTTGACGGGCGGCGGGGCCTCGGACACGCCGACCGCCGCGAGTGGGCCGTAAGGGAAGAGTGTCGCTGAGGCACCCCGCGGCCTCATTTCGTCTTCGTTCCACCGTCGCCGACGATACGGGACCGTTTATGATCCGCGCCCTGGTGCTCTAACGAACCGAGCCCTTACCCCATGTCACCGTTTCACGGCACGATTTCGCCGCGCACCAAGTCCTCGAACGTCTGTCGCTGGCGGATCAGGTGATCTTGGCCGTGGCGGATCAACACCTCGGCGGCCAGCGGCTTGGAGTTGTAGTTCGATCCCATGGCGTATCCGTAAGCGCCCGCACAGCCGATCACCAGATAATCTCCGACTCCCGCTTCGGGCAACCGGCGGCGAGAAACAAAGCCGCCTTCCTCTTGCGTAAAGATGTCGCCCGATTCGCACAGCGGCCCGCCGACGACGACGTCCTGAAGAGGCCGGTTGACGTCGCCGTCCGCCGGAACGACCGCCAACGGATGATACGCGCCGTACAGGATCGGACGCGCCAAATTATTGAAGCCGGCATCGACCAGATAGAACAGGTTCCGGCCCATGCGTTTCACCGCGCGAATTTCGGTAACCAAGTAACCGCTTTCCGCAACCAAGTAGCGGCCCGGCTCGATCTCCAACCGGATCGGGTGCTGAAACGCCTGCTCCAGCCTCCGGCGCGTTGCGTCCCAAAGCCGAAAATACTCGTCCAAGTCGACGTACGACTGGCTTGCGTTGTACGGGACCGGCAAGCCGCCGCCGGCGCTGATCGACGTGACGGTCCGGCCCGCGGCCAAGGCCGCCTGTTCCAACGCTCCGCAGACCTGAGCCAAATGCTCCAGATCCGTGCCCGAACCGATGTGCATGTGTACGCCCGTCACCGCCAAGCCGTGATGGTCCACGCGCCGCAAACAGTGCTCTAGCTGCTCGTGCCAGATGCCGTGCTTGGACTGCTCGCCGCCGGTATTCGTTTTTTGACTGTGGCCGTGTCCAAAACCCGGGTTGATCCGCAGCGTCAGGTTTCGTCCCGGGGCCGCTTTGCCCAACTGCTCGATCATGTCGGGCGATCCCGCGTTGACGTGGATGCCGAGCGAACGGACCAATTCCAATGACTCGTCGTCGAAAATGTCGGCCGTGTAAACGACCGGCGGCGGATCCCCTTGCACGCCGTAGCCAGCCGCCAGGGCGCGGCGAATCTCCCCGGCACTGACGGTGTCCACCATCGCGCCGGATCGCCGCATTAAGTCCAGAATTGCCAGATTCGAACAAGCTTTCTGGGCATAGCGAATGACGTCGAAGGCCCGCAAGTCGGCGACGCGTTCTTCGATCTTCGCCGCGTCGTAGACGTAAAAAGGCGTCGTGTACCGCCGCGCCAATTCGACGACGGCCAGGCCGGCGATTTCGGTCAGCAGTGTGGGAAAGCAGCCTACGGTCGGCATGATTGGTCTCGTGGGTCAGGGACATCGGGAATCAAGCTTACAGATTACACCTTACTTTTGCTTCCGCCGCAAGCGACATAGTGCACCGTCCAGGCTAAAAACGTGGGTAGCCGAATTCGCCAGAGTTTGGAATACGGAAGTCTTGCGACTTCCGCTACCCCGAAGAGTCCCATTTTCGGCGTGTCGCTCAGCTGATAATCTATGTCCTACTGCCATCATTAAAAGGAGAGGTCCCGATGAAGAACTATGTCAGCGACAAGGTTGTCGTGATCACCGGTGGAACGGCCGGCTTTGGCCTGGCCGCCGCGCGAATGCTGCTGGAACTCGACGCCCGAGTCGTCATCACCGGGCGCAATGCCGAGCGGCTGCAGGCGGCGGAACGTGAATTAGCCGGTGACCACTTGCTGGCCGTCCGCGCCGATGCCGTCAGCACGGCGGACTGGCAAGAAGTCATTCGCAAAACAGTGGATCGCTTTGGGCGAATCGACGTGCTGGTCAACAACCACGGCGCAGGCGTCAAGATTGCCGAGGTCGAGCAGATGACCGACGAGGACATTCAAAGCGTGGTGGAGATCAATCTCACGTCCGTGATCAAGGGTTGCCGCGAAGTCATCCCCGTCATGAAGCGGCAGGGGAGCGGATTGATTGTCAACGTTTCCAGCGGCTGTGCGTACCATGCTTGGCCGAAGTGGGCTATTTACACGGCTGCCAAGGACGGCTTGGTCGGGTTTACGCGCTGCCTGCACCTGGAGATGTCCGAGTGGGGTGGCAAGGCTACGTCGTTCATTCCCGGAGCGGCGCGGACTTCGTTTTGCCAAGCGGCCGGGATCGACGATAGCTGGCAGGATGGTTATCCCAGCGCCGAGGACTTTGCCCGCACGCTGGTTCACTGCATCGACGTGCCCGACGGCTCGTTCATCGAAGAAGTGAACATCTGGGGCACGAAGCAAGTCAAGGAAATGTTGGTTCCGTTCTAAAGGGCATCATGACCGATTCGCCTGAACTGCACGATCCATCGCTGGCGCGTTACATCCGCCAGGTGCGTTATCCCGGCGTGGGCGCCGAGGGCCAGCGCCGTCTGCTCGCTGCGCGAGCCTTGGTCTGCGGCTGCGGCGCGCTGGGGTCCGTGCTGGCCAATACCTTGGCGCGCGCCGGTGTCGGCCATCTGCGGATCGTCGACCGCGACTTTCTGGAACTGAACAATCTCCAGCGGCAGGTGCTGTACGACGAGGAAGACGTGGCCGCCGGATTGCCCAAGGCGGTGGCCGCCGAAGCGAAGCTCCGCGCGATCAATTCGCAAATCGACATCGAAGCGATCGTCGCCGACGTCGATCACACGACGATCGGCCGGCTGCTGCAAGACGTGGACGTGATCGTCGACGGCACGGACAACTTCGAGACCCGATTCTTGCTGAACGACGCGGCCGTCAAGTTCGGGATCCCCTGGGTATACGGCGGCTGTGTCGGTGCCGAGGGCCAGACGATGAGCATTCTGCCGGGCGAAACCGCATGTCTGCGGTGCTTGTTGCAGGACGCTCCGCCGCCCGGTTCGACGGCCACCTGCGACACGGCGGGGATTCTGGCCCCGATCGTGAATGTGATTGCATCGCTGCAAGCCTGCGAAGCCATCAAGATTCTGAGCGGGCATCGCGAAGCGGTCAGCCGCTGTCTGCAGGTATTCGAGCTATGGGACAATCGCATGCGGCAAGTGGGGCTCGATTCGCTCCGGGAAACCGGGAATTGCCCCACGTGCCGTCAAGGCGATTTTCCGTGGCTCGAAGGCCGCCGGGGCAGCCATACCGTCGTGCTCTGCGGCCGGAACTCGGTCCAACTGAGCTATCCGGACCGGCACGCCGTGTCGCTGGACGCGCTGGCGCAACAACTGCAGGGCGTCGGCCGGATCACCCGCAATCGCTTTTTGCTGCGGCTGGAAGTGGACAAATTCCAAATCACGGTATTTCCGGACGGCCGGGCGATCGTGGCCGGCACGGACGACATGACGGAAGCCCGCACAGTTCATGCCCGTTATATCGGGGCCTGACGCGGCACGCGAGAACAGGCCGAAGCGCACAGTGCTGTCAGGACCGCCCAATTGCGACCGGCCGCGCGAGACGATCGCCGGCCTCGCCCGGTTCGCGCCGATCTGCGCTCGCGTCATAAACTCCAGCCGCTACGGTACGGCGGATTGACGTACTGGTTGGCCTCATCGCAATTGGTGAACCGCATCTGTGCGGCGTCCCACTCGAGCTTCGTCCTCAGCAGCTTGAAGCCGATCGCGCCGAGCATGGCGATTTCGGTCAGCGGCCCGCCGTAGGCGAAATCCGAACCGGCTTTGCCGCCGCTGCGGATCGCCTCGAGCCAATCCTGATGATGTCCCCGGGTGCGGGGGAGCGTCTTTTCGGGCAGCTTGTATTCCTTCATCTTGGCTTCGGGGATGATCCGCACGCCGCCGGCGCCGTGCGAGCCGTACATGATCGCGCCTTGGTCGCCCAGCACATACGCGCCCGTCTCGACCGGCTTGCGATCCGGCTCCAGTGCCTCCGCCCTCGGGATCGGCTCGGTCCCGCTGTACCAAAACAGCGTAATCGGGCCGCGATCGCCTTTGGCCGGAAACTCGAAGGTGACCTTGTCGCCCTTGGGATAGGCGTCGCCCTGCGTTTTCGGATCGTAATCTTGAGCTTCGGCCAGGATCGTCTTCGGCGCACCCAGATCGAGCGCCCAGAACACCGGATCCACGACGTGACAGATCCAATCGCCGATCGTGCCGTTGCCGAACGGCACCCATCCCCGCCAAGCGCCGGGCAGGTAAGCCGGATGGTAGGGCCGATCGAGGGCTGGCCCGAGCCACAAGTCCCAATCCAGGTGCGTGGGCACGTCGTGCTGTTCCTTCAGCCGCGGCAAGGCATCGACGCCCGAATTCACCGCTCGGCATCCCGCGTGAATCGTGTGAACCTTGCCGATGGCGCCGTCCCAGATCCATTCACAGAATACGCGGATACTCTCGGACGAGTGACCCTGATTGCCCAGTTGCGTCACCACCTTTTGTTCCGCCGCCGCCTTCATCAGCTGGCGGACTTCGTACACCGAATGTGCCAGCGGCTTTTCACAATAGACGTGCTTGCCGCGCTTGATCGCCGCCATCGCCGCCACGGCGTGGGTATGGTCCGGCGTGGCGACCACGACCGCGTCGATGTTCTTTTCCTGTTCGTCGAACATCTTGCGAAAATCGCGATACGGTTTGGCGTCGGGAAACTTCTGAAACGTCCCTCCGGAACGCTTCTGATCGACGTCGCACAGCGCTACGATGTTGTTGCCGGGCGCGACGTTGTTGATGTCGCCGGCGCCCATGCCGCCCACGCCGATCCCGGCGATGTTCAGCCGCTCGCTCGGCGGCGTTTCCGCGCTGCGCGCCACGGCACAGCGCGGCACGATCGTGAATGCGGCGACTGCGGCGCCGGTGTTCGCGATGAGTTGACGGCGGGTGAGGCGGGAAGGCTTGCTTCGCATGGACATGGATGATCTCCTCAGATTAGGTGAAAGATTAAGCGTTATGTCCCGAGGCGGCCAAGTCGCTCTCGGGTGGCTGGATTCACGTCATCGAATGCGGAATCTCCGTTCCGGCAAAAGCCGCAGCGGTAACGGGCGCGGCCGGGACGGGAGCCGGCTTGCGATAAACCGGCAGCTTGATGGTAAAGCACGTCCCGACACCCACGGTGCTCTCCACGCGAATTCGTCCCCGGTGCTGTTCGACGATGTTGCGGCAAGTAGACAGTCCCAATCCGGTGCCGCCTTTGCCGCTGCTGTCCGGGCCCGCCTTGGTGCTGAAGAAGGGTTCGAAGATGCGAGGCAGTTTCTCCGCAGGAATGCCGCTGCCCGTATCTCGGACGCTCAGGTCCACCGTGTCGTTGACGGCGTCGTGTGTCAAGGCGATGAAGACCCGCCCGCCTTCGGCCGTCGCTTGACGGGCGTTGATCACCAAGTTCAGGAGGACTTGTTGAATCTGGTTCCCGACGGCGTTGGCGGGCGGTACTTGGCGGATCTGCATCTCGACGCTGATGCGATATTTGCGCATTTCCCGCTCGAGCAGCACCATGGTCTCCTGGATAATCCCGGCCAGATCGGTCGGCTCGAAAGAATCGGACCGGTTTCGAGCCATCCCCAGCACCGCGTTGGTAATCGTGGCAGCGCGCTCGCCCGCGGCGAGGATTTTCTCGAACGCCTTGTCCCGGGTCGCTTCGTCCTTGTGCCGCAATCCCATTTTCGCATAGTTGATGATCGTCATCAGCACATTGTTGAACTCGTGCGTGACGGTGCTAGCCAGTTCCCCGACGGCAGTCATCCGCTGGGCCTGGGCCAATTGCTGCTGGAGGATCGCGATCCGCGGGTCGGAGTTCGACGAGCCGTTGTTACCGTTCTTCCTCATGAGTGCGCCTTACATCACTGCTATAATCGCCATCTTCACCGGCTTGCCGAATCGTTAACGATTGTTGCGGCTTACCTGTCCAGAATGCCTTAACTCTATATTTACCAGCCGTTTACAAGCAATATCCATATCGTCGCATTGAACTGGGCAACTGAAACGCAAGCCCTTATAATCCGGCTTGGTACGAAGGAGAAAAAGCGACAATGCATACGGTGGAATTGAGGGAACAAGCGCTGGGCTTGGCTCGGCAATTGGGCTATTGTATTCGTGAAGAGTGGCTGGGCGGAAATGGGGGAGGCCAGTGCGAGTTTGCGGGCCGCCGCTGGATCTTCGTCGACTTGGCGCAGAGTACGACCGAGCAGTTGGAGCAGGTCGCTGAAACGTTGCGGTCCGATCCGGCGGTCTATTCGCTGGCAGTCGCGCCGCCCCTGCGGAAACTCCTTGGCACGCGCAAGACGGCGTAAGCGCCGAGGCGGCGCATGACGGGTGTACCATGAACAGAAAGCCCCGTGGATCAAGCAACAACCCGCGTGGAGAAAGGAGCAGCCTTTGAAAATCCGTTTGGTTGTCATCGGACGGGGTTATGATGCGGTGGAAGACATGCCGGAGCAGTGGGACGTCCCTGAGGATGCCAGCGTCGAGGATATAATTTGCATGCTTTTGAAGCGATACGGGGACGGCCCCGGATGGGCGGCCAGTTGTCTGGTCGCTCTCCGCGGACGCCACCTGGGAACCGTCGGCAGCCACGAGCCGGCCACCTTGCGTGAAGGCGACGAACTGACCCTGATCGCTCCGGTTGCCGGCGGGTAGTGCCGTCCATCGGTACGCTTGCAATCGGCGCAAGTTCGCGAGATACTCTAGCGTCCGCGGTTAGACGGCCCATGTTCGTTGGCGCGGCCATCAAACGAGCGATCCGCACCGGCAAGCTGAGCTAATGTCGCCGGCGTGTGATCGGCTGGTCCCGTGATGTGGAATTGATCTTCTCCGACCCCTATGGCCCAATCGTCCGCTGCTGAACAATCGCTGATCGACCGCATCCGCCGTGGCGAATCCGACGCTTGGTGCGACTTGATCGCACGGTATGAAGGCCGGCTGCTGGCTTATGTCGAAGGCCGCGTCGGCCGCCGCGCCGCCGCCGAAGACATCGTCCAGGAGACCTTCGTCGGATTTCTCACCAGCCTGCCGAACTACGACGGCGAGCGGCCGTTGGAGAGCTACCTCTTTTCGATTTGTGCGTACAAGCTGACCGATCATCTGCGCCGCGAAGGCCGCCGTCCCGCTTTGCCGTTTTCGACTCGCGACGATTCTCAATCGCCGTGGGAATTCGCTTCGCCGGCTCGCGCCGCCAGCAGTATCGCGCGGAGCGTCGAACGCCGCGACTTGGAGGAGAAATCCCTGGTCGAAGCAATCCGGACCCAGGTAGATCGCATCCGATCCCGCGGCGAATGGACCAAGCTGCAATGCCTGGAACTGTTGTTCGTCGGCGGCTGGGCCAACAAAGACGTCGCCACGGAGTTGGGGCTGAGCGAACAACAAGTCGCCAATTTCAAATTCGATTTCCTCGCTAACTTGCGAAAGCAAATTAGCAAACAAGGCTTGTCCTCAGACATCTTTCCCGAATTGTACGAAGAGTGAACCGCGTGCGCGTCCGCCAATCGACTTTGGACCGTCACGCTTGTTTATCCTCGGGAGCGGTGGCTCGGCGGTAGGTGTCGATTACATTCGCCTGTTCCCAGTCGGCCAGTAGTCGCACGTCGTGCGGGCCGGCCAAGTCGCCGGGAGGGCCGGGCGCCGTCGAGTCGTCGGCGCGGCGGATTTCCCACCAGCAGCGGCCGGCGTGATTGTGCTCGTGATCCGCAACAAAGCCCGCACGGCGCAACAGGGGGCCGATCCAGCCGAGGCAGTGGTCGCAATAGTCGTGATACTGCTGCAAGCCGTTGCGGATTAAGAAGCCCTTTGACGGGCATTCGTGCATGTCGATGCGGAAGACCGTGCCGGTGGCGGTGCAATGGTACCCGGCGGCTTCCTCGGCCAGCGTGTGGCCCCAATACGCAACCATGCCCTCAATCCCTTGGGACACGATCAAGTCGACGGCGTGCCGCTGCGAGTCCTGCCCGATCGCTTGATCCCAGTAGTCGCGGACCAGTCGCTCGCCGCCGACGCGCCGCAGCCACTCGAACGTCCAGTCGTAATGTCCGCAGAAATCATAAACACCTAACATGTGGCCTCTCGGATATCGTCCAGGTTTTGAAGCGGCACATCCGCCTCGAGGAGCAAAAACGTCTGCCGACACGAGCCGTTGCCGCCCTCGACGCGAACGGTCAAGCCGGCCGGCGCGGCGATGCCGTCGTTGATAAAAAAGCATTGCTGACAGAAACACGGCACGATCTGCCGCCCATGAGCCCGCAGGTGGCGAATTGCGGGGCACACGGCGACTTCGACAACGACCCGATCCCCGTCTTCCCGCACATGAACGTCCGCCCCCGGTTCGGCCGCAAAAAACGCACGCCAATAGGCGGCGACACCCGGCAAGCCGTGTTGCTTCCACGCGGCGGAAACCGGTGCGTAGTATTGGGCACCCAAGTCTGTCCAATAACGCCGTAAACCTTCCGCACCGAAGCGGTCGAGAAGGAAGCGGAACGTGGCATTGATGGCAAAGTAGAAATCCGCCGCTCCAGCGGGTTTGCTATCGGAATACGGCAACGAGGCAGGTTTCGTCATGACAGAAATGACATCGAATTTCGCGGCACAGTCCGCCAGAGAACGGAGGAAATCACCGGCCGACCAGACCCAGGCGGCGCGGGGGACGCCCGTTCGCCGACACAACGTCGGTGGTGAGGCTTCACCAATTATTCATGACGCGGGAACGATTGGCAATCCGTCCCACCCGCTGATCGTCGGCCCAAGGCCGTTTCTTCGCTGAATGCGTCGGCAGCGAGTCGGAGCACCTCGGAGGAGCAAGTCGGAGACGCACGTCGGTTGACATTCATCCCGTATCAAGATCGAATGACAACAGATATTCGCGGCTCGACGGACGGCTGCCGATGCGTGATGCCAGGCGATTCCCCCACAGTCCGTGTTCCCTCCACAAAACGAAAGGGCGATCCATGAAACCGTTGGTCGGCGGCCTCGAGGCGGGGGGCACCAAGTTTGTTTGCGCGGTGGGAACCGGGCCGGATGACATCCGCGACGAGATCCGCTATCCGACGACGAGCCCCGGCGAGACGATTTCGCAGGCGGTGGATTTCTTTCGCGATGCCCGGCGCCGTTACGGCTCGCTGGCGGCGGTGGGGATCGCCTCGTTCGGCCCGGTGGACCCGAATCCTGCTTCGCCAGCCTTCGGCTACATCACCTCGACCCCCAAGCCCGGCTGGCGCGATACCGAGTTCGCCGGCGTGTTGCGGCGGGAATTGGGATTGCCGGTAGGCTTCGACACGGACGTCAATGTGGCCGCGTTGGGCGAAGCAACCTGGGGAGCGGCACGGGAGCTGGACACTTTCCTGTACCTCACCATCGGCACCGGCATCGGCGGCGGCGGCTTGATGGGCGGCCGGCTGATGCACGGATTGATCCATCCGGAAATGGGGCACATCCGCCTGCCGCACGATCGGTCCGCCGACCCGTTTACCGGCAGTTGCCCGTTTCACGGCGATTGCTTGGAGGGACTCGCCGCGGGTCCGGCCATCGAAGCCCGCTGGGGGCGCCCCGCGGCGGATTTGGCCCCGGACCATCCGGCCTGGAATCTGGAAGCCCAATATCTGGCCCTGGCCCTGGTGAACTTCATCTGCACGCTCTCCCCGCAACGTATTATCCTGGGCGGCGGCGTGATGGATCAGCAGCAGCTGTTTCCCTTGATCCGCTCAAAGGTTCAAGCCTACTTGGCGGACTACATCCGCGCCGCAGCCGTTCTCGCGGAAATCGACCAATACATCGTCGCGCCGGGACTGGGCAATCGTTCCGGCGTGCTGGGAGCGATCGCGCTGGGCCAGAGCCAAGCCGGCGGCTGAGAGCGCTCAGTTGACGACGTTCCGCAGCGGCAAGCCGAGCAGGGCGCGGCGGCAGGTTTCAGCCGTCTTGCGGCGCAACTCGCGCTGGCCCTCCCGGCAATACCACGCCAGATGCGGGTTCAGGATCAGGCGGTGATGGGCCGGGTGTTGGGGATCGCGCCAAGCCTGCAGCAACGGGTCGTCGGGCCGCGGCGGTTCTTGTTCGAGCACGTCGATTCCCGCCCCTGCCAGCTGTCCCGACGCCAGAGCTTCCGGCAACGCGCGGCAATCGACCACGCCGCCGCGAGCGGTGTTGACCAAGTACGCTCCGCGCCGCATCTTGGCGATCGCGCGCACTTCGATCAAGTGCAACGTCTCGTCGCTCAACGGGCAGTGCAGGCTGACTGCCAGCGACTGGGCGAGCAACTCGTCCAGCGTTTCCACGCGGCGAATGCCCAAGGACTTGTCATATCCGTCCGGCTTGTACGGATCGTAAAACGCGACGTCCATGCCCAGTGCTTTGCCCCGCATCGCCATTGCGGTTCCGATTCGGCCCAGGCCCACGAGGCCCAAGACGCCGCCGCGCAGCCGCAGCAACGGCACGGCCCGTTCGTAAGACCAATCGCCTTGTCCGGCTCGCAGCACCGAGTTCGCGAGGTGCACGCCGCGGCCCAGCGCCAAGAGCATGGCCAGCGCGGAGTCGGCCACTTCCTCGGTGCCATAATCGGGCACATTGGTCACGGGGATGCCCCGCCGGCGGGCGAAAGGCCGATCGACATTGTCGAATCCCACGCCGCCGCGAACAATCACTCGGCAACGCTCCAAGCGGCCGATCGTCGCCTCGGTGAGCGCCAACTCGTGGTACAAGATCACGGCGTCGGCCCTTTCGATCCGGCCCGCCAATTCGGCTTCGCTACGCGCGTGCAAAGCGGTTACGCGCGCCAACTCGCCCAGCACCTCGCGTTCCGGTTCCAGGTCGTCGTCGATCAGATCCGTGATCACCACTTCGTACGCAGCGGCCATGCACGCGCTCCCCATCAACGTCCGATCACGGTAAACATCACGTGCCAGCCGCTGCCGCCGCTGAGTACGCCGGCTTCCTTTTCGGCGACGTCCAACGGGCCGACTTCGCCCGCACAATAGCAGCCGAACAAGGGCAGTTCTTTCCCCATCGCAGCCTGGATCGCCGCCAGCTCGTCGGCCGGCCGCTTCAGTTTGCCGCGGCGTCCGGCACAGTTGAAGGCCAGTACGGCTTGCGGCTTGCCCGCGAACGCGGCCAGCGATTCCGCAACCCCTTCGCGGGCCGTTGAGATCACCTGGTCGTTATCCATCGCTTTGCGCCCTGACAAGCTCACGCGGAAATCGCCGGACAGCATCAAAGCCACGGCGCTGTCGCGATGCGGTTGCCCGCGGAAATAGACAAACGTCTGGCCTTCGTTCTTGTTCGCACTGCCGCCGGTGATGGGAAAATTGCCGCCCAGGGCCTGCTGGACGCCTTCGACCAGGAACTGGTTTTTGGGCGAATGGGCATCGGCCAGCAACACGGCCAACCGATCCCGCTCGCCCCGCGCCAATTTGGCCGTCAGCTCGGCCCCCGCTTTGTGCAAACGTTGTTTGATCTGGATTTCGTGTTCCTCGAAAGTCAGTTTGGCGACTCCCAAATCTCGGACCAGCGCCGCCGAGACGCCGATCCCCTCGCCGCCGATTCCCAGCAGGCAGACCGTGTCGAATCCGCCGCATCCGGCTTGCGTGAACGAACCATAAGTCGCCTGGCCGAATACGATCTCGGACGGGAGGACCGCGCGGATGCCGGCCAAGAGGGCCTGTTTGTTCTCCAGGTCTTCGAAACACTCCGAGACCACGACGGCTTTCAACGGCACATCGCCCATCGCCGCCTTCAGCTTTTCCGCGACCACCTTGCCGGCCGCGAGCGGTTGCTCGTCCTGATCCTCGATCATCACGGCCTGAAAGACGATCTTGCCGCCCGCCGCGGCCGCCGGATCGCTCTGCCACGTGTCGTCTGCCATACCGGCCGAGGGAACAGCCGTGCCGAACGCAAACGCCAACGTTGCCAAGGCCGCAAACCGGCAGCCCATCACTCGGGAAACGGAACTGGATCTCATCGAATTCTCCTTTAAGATATTTGACCGCAGGTTGTCGCGAGCCTTCAATTCCCCCGATTCAATACTTGGACGTACACAGTCCCCAACGCACCTGGTTGCCCACCGGTGGCCGATCTCCGCGGGCCATTCCCCGCCATCGGCTCCACGCTTGGCTATCGTCGGCCCGGGCCCACAAGCCGACCGCTTGTCCCAAGTCGCGCAGACCCGTGCCGTCCGGATCGTGCACCAAGACGGACAGAAAGAACTCTCGTCCCTCCGCCGGCTCGAGCACCTCGCGCAGCAGGCCGAAGGGGAACGAACATTCATAATAGGTTATGTCACCCTCACGGAGGATCGCAACCTCGGCTTCGTCGCACACCAGGGATTCCAAGGTCGGCGGTTGACCGAATTCCCGTATCGTGTCGCATGCGGCCAGCTGATAACACCGCGCGCCGCCGTCTGCCGACGCCAGCAGGAATTCGAATCGTCCTGTGGTTCCTCCAGAGGCGTCCGGCGACTCCAGCGGCGAGATCGCCAGCTGGACCGCATCGCACGGCGGCCCCTCGGCACCGGTGTAAAACACGTGCTGTTGCTCCTGGACCGCCACCAAGGCGTAAAGCCGCCGCCGGCTCCAGAACGTGCTGATTGACGTCGACTTGCCTTCGCGTTCAAAGGACACGGGAATGGCATCTTTCCACTCGTCCGGACGCCCGTCGACGGTCACGCGAGCATACGGAGCGCTGGCGACGAACACCGTCTGCTCCCACCGAATGCGTTGCTCGCCGAGATCGGCGACGATCGTGAACGGGTACCGATTGGCCTCGACGTTGCGAGCCCTTTCGATATTGAAGGCAAATCGTTGCTCGGCCCCCCCGGCCAATTCGAGCGGCCGGGTATCCGGTGCGATCCGCCAGTCGCTGGGGCCGGAGATCGACAGCGCGCCTTGGCAGGGACGATCCAAACGATTCCGAACCACCACCGAAATCAGCGGCTGTGTCGCCGGCGGCACCGTCAGTGGTTCGATGCGAATCTCTACTCGCTCCGCCGACATCCCCCAGCTGCTCCAGAGCATAGCGCAGGCAACGACAACGCCATCTACGAACTGGCGAAAGGGGCGAGTAAACGGATTCATCGCGCGAGTCCTCTCCAGGGTTCGTCTTGCTATCCGAGGCACGTCCGCGGTAACGGACCGAGCAGTCCGGCGGGACAGGAATCAGTATAGCGGACCCGTAGCCGGATAGTAGACGCTTGCGGCGTTTCAAAAAACGTTGCTAGCGTTCGCCACTTGGCACCAAGCGGCGTCGCGAGCCGGAAAAAAAACTTCTGCCTTTTTGGCGAAAACCCGACGTTCGACGCAAGCTCCCAGCGGATTCTGTCGATTGTAACGACCGTGCCGGTCAGGCAACACAGGGGATTCTCTAGGCGATGATCGTTTCCGGCACCTGTGACAGCGATTTTGGAAGGAAGCCAGATGGTCGGACAGAAATTCCGTTACAGTATGCAAGCTGCCATTTCATTTGTGGCCGTCGTCGCATCGTCCGGATGCGCAGCACTTCATACGCCAGCAGATAGCTCCCTTCCTCTTCCAGTGGGAAACGAGGACGCTCAGCGTTCGTCAGTTCAGACTTCGTCCGTCACGATGGAAATCCGTGCGTCCGGGGAAAAACCCAAGCTCGAGCAGATGACGTTGGAAAGCGGCAGCACCGTTCAGCAAACGTTGGAAAAGGCAAAACTGGTCAAGAAATTCCGTCGCATGGACATTTCGATCGTGCGGGTGATCAATGATCAGCGGGCCAAAATGGACGTAAAATACGACCATAAGAACGCGCACGTCGATCCACTGTACGATTACGCACTTCACCCTAACGATCATTTGATCGTTCAGGAAGTCAACAGGACGGCCCTCGACGATATGCTGGAATCGCTCGGTCCGCTCGGTCGCCTGCCACCTCCGCGCGCGGAACGCCGCTACCGAACGATGTAGTTCCCCCGACCGTTGCGGAAAAAACCGCACCCGGAGCGACGACTATCGTTGTGTCTCAGGCGTTAAGCTCTGGCGCGACTATTTCTTCCGATGGCGAATCCGTGCCCGCATGCGCCGCTTCTTGCGACCGATCTTACGCCGTCCTTTTCCCGTTTTCTTCGTTCCCACAGAATCACTCCAAAATACCCAATTAACTGTTTCTCGACCTGTTTGCGTCAGGCGAACATTGTAAAGCGGATACGAATGGTAGCAAGAGGGCACCGCTTACGCCAGCCGTCCTGCGAACCGAGTCAGGAAATGACAAGAAGACGGGTTAAAGGCGGCTTGGGAATTTGCGGGAGTAGTCCTTGATTCGACCGTAACGAGCTATGGCGGTCTCCATCGCGGCCGGATCGCACCCTTGACGAACGGCGGCTTTGGCGGGACAATCCGTGCCGGAGGTCGGGGACTGTATGTCTGACGATGTTTATCCCGAAGCGTCTGGTCCGCCCAACGCGGAGTGGGGCTCGTATTGTTCCTGCTGCGGGCAGGCTTTCCCGCTCGAAACGGCATGGCCCCGCGCATGTTCGGCCTGCGGCAATATGTCTTACCGCAATCCCGCGCCCCTAGCCGCGGTGCTGCTGCCCGTGGACGGGGGGCTGCTGACGGTTCGACGCGCAATCAAGCCGGGTGACGGCAAATGGACGTTCCCGGGCGGCTTCATGAATTACGGCGAATCCTGGCAAATCGCGGCGGCGCGGGAATTATTCGAGGAGACCGGCATCCAATTGGAGGATCCGGCCGAACTGGACGTCTTCCACGTGTCGAGCACGTCGGCCGGACACATGGTGATCATCTTCGGTCTGGCCAAGCCGCGGCGGCTGGCCGATCTGCCGGCTTTCCAACCGACGGAAGAGGCTATGGAAATCCAGGTGCTGCGCAGCCCCGCGGAACTGGCGTTTCCACAGGATAGCGAAGCCGCCGAGAAATACTTTTCGGCCTCTGGATCGGAACCGATTTCGCCCGGCGCTGCGGAGCAAGCCGAAGTTCTGTGGCAACGAGCGGCGGCAGTGGCCGCGCGGTGCCATCACGGTCAGATGCGCAAGGATGGGCAGACGCCGTACGTCGCGCATCCGTTCCGCGTGGCGCTGACCGTGCGGCATCTGTTCGGCGTCGACGATTCCATCGCGCTGTGCATCGCCCTGCTGCACGATGTGATCGAAGACACCACGACCGACTATGATGATTTGTGCGCCCAGTTTGGGCGGGAAATCGCCGAGGCGGTTGCCTGTTTGACGAAGGACAAGCGCTTGCCCGAAACAGAGCGCGAGACTACGTTCTACGACCAGATCGACCGTGGTTCCTGGCGCGTGCGGCTGGTCAAGCTGGCCGACGCCTATGACAACCTTTGCGATTCGGTGGCCGACCACAGGCCGCTGGCGAAGACGCTCGACCGGACGCGACGGGCGTTGCGGCTTTGCCGCGACGAACCCGCCGTTCAATCCGCCGCCGAAAAACTGGCACAAATGCTCGCCGCGGTCGAAAGCACGGCTGCAAAATCCCCGAGCGGCGATGACTAACCAGCTGTCCTGACGTCCGGTGGCGGCTCGCAACAATGAATTGGATTGTGATTCCTTTTTCTCCGGCTTACGCTTTAACCGCCTTCCACGTCAACATCCTGCCTTGCCACCCCCTGGTAACCACGCATGCGTAAAGTTTCGGACCTGAACGTTGCCTCCAATATCCCTTTGCCGGCGCCCGCGCTGATGCTGTACGAAATCCCGCGGTCGGAAGCCCAGGAGGATTTCGTGGCCGAGTCGCGGCAGATTATCCGCAGCATGATCGTGCATCGCGATCCACGCTTTCTGCTGATCGTCGGCCCCTGTTCGATACACGATCCGCTGGCGGGCCGCGACTACGCGACGCGGCTGCGCGGCTTGATCGACCGGGTGCAGGACCAAATCTACGTCGTCATGCGGTGCTATTTTGAAAAGCCGCGCACGTCGATCGGTTGGAAGGGGCTGATCATGGACCCGCACCTGGACGGCTCGCACGCCATTCCCGAGGGTCTGCGGCTGGCTCGCCGCTTTCTGATGGATGTCATCGACCTGGGCGTGCCGACCGCCACGGAACTGCTGGACCCCATCACTCCGCAGTACATTGCCGATTTGATCTGCTGGTCGGCCATCGGGGCGCGCACGACCGAATCCCAGACGCACCGTCAGATGGCCTCGGGGCTGTCCATGCCGCTGGGCTTCAAGAACGCCACGCCGGGCTCGGTCGACCCGGCGATCAATGCGATCAAGGCGGCGCGCGAGCCGCAGACATTCCTGGGGATCAGCGGCGACGGCGTGGCTTCGGCCGTTTCGACCAAAGGCAATCCCGATTGCCACATCGTTCTGCGTGGCAGTGACGGCGGGCCGAATTATTCCGCCGAGCATGTGGCCGAAGCGGAACGGGAACTGGCGCGATCCGGGCTGGAAAACGCGATCCTCATCGACTGCAGCCACGGCAACAGCGGCAAGGACGCGGCCCGGCAACCGGAAGTTCTGCGGTACGTCGCCGGTTTGCGGGCGTCCGGGCGGGCGTCGGTGTTCGGGGCGATGCTTGAGAGCAATTTGCGGTCCGGCAATCAGCCGTTTCCGCGTCCGCTGGAATCGCTGGTCTACGGCCAGTCGATCACCGACGCCTGCATTGACTGGGAAACTACCGAGCGGCTGGTTCTGGAAGTTGCGGAGCAACTCGCATGAACATCACCTATCAATTGGAACCGGATCTCGATCCGCTCGAATTCATCGGCGTATTGGAACGTTCGACGCTGGCCGAGCGTCGTCCGGTCGACGACTTGGACGCGATTCGCGGCATGTTGCGGCATGCCGATGTGATTGCGACCGCGCGGGCGGGCGGTTTGTTGGTCGGCGTCTCGCGAGCCATCACCGACTTTACCTTCTGCACCTACCTGTCCGACTTGGCCGTGGACACGGCGTATCACGGACAGGGCATCGGCCGCGAACTGTTGCGCCGCACGCACGAAGCCGCGGGCGTGCGAACCACGCTGTACCTGGTCGCGGCGCCGAAAGCGGAAACCTACTACCCTCACCTCGGTCTGACTCGGCATGAATCGTGTTGGCTCGTGCCGCGGCAGGCTTAGCGATCTAGGTTACCTACGAGTGGTAATGCACAATTTCTTTGATGCCCGCGTCCGGTTCCGTCGTAAGCGGCAATTAAGGATTGTGGAGCATGACCTTGGTGGCTCGTGTGATGAGACTCCTACCAAGAAAAGACCGACTAAAGGTGGAAGTGATGCCCAGATTCTTCAACAACCTACTCGCGATTCTTAGCCAATCCGACGCCCGGCAGTTTCGTCTCGTCGGACAGCGGCTGCGGGCCGCTTTGTGGAGCCCGCTTCAGCAGCATCTGCACGACGGAGATACAATCCTCGTCTCGCCCGACGGCGATTTGGCACAGCTTGCCTTCGCCGCCTTGCCGGGCAGCGATCCGACCGCTTATTGTTGCAAGCCCAAAGGGTTGATGTGCAGTTGCTAACCAAGACCGAGGCAACCGAAACAGCGATCCGATCGCGGACTCCCGGTGTGCAGTGGCTTCATCTTGCAACACACGGCTTCTTCGCCCAGGCTGACGAAGCCGCTCGCGGCACGGCAAGATCCTTTACCCGCTCGCTTGAGCTATCGCTTGTCGGCCGCGAGAACGTGCCCGGATTCCATCCCGGTCTCCTGTCGGGTCTGGTGATGGCGGGGGCAACCCGCGGTGAGATGGCCGGCGACGATGGCATCCTGACGGCGATCGAAGTTGCCGAACTGGATTTGCGGTCTGTCGACGTTACCGTCCTGTCCGCGTGCGAAACGGGGCTCGGCGAAGCGAACACCGGCGAGGGAGTGCTCGGTCTGCAGCGTGCCTTGCAGATCGCCGGCAGCCGCACAGTCGTCGCCAGTTTGTGGAAGGTCGATGACCGTGCCACACAAAAACTAATGGAGGAGTTCTATCGCAACATCTTGCAAGTGCTAGATCGAGAGCACTTGCGCGTCACCCCCCCTGCCGCAAAGCATCGTGGCGTTTGAGGACCAGGGAACGGTTGCCATGAGAGTCGAGCGGTTGGATGAGGAATGGTCCCAGCCTGTGGCCTTTACTCTCAACTCTTCGCAGCCGCAATGGATCTCCGCGAAGCGCATCCGTCTTACGATCCAGTCGCAATCCGCCGCTTTGCTCGTCCGAACCGTGACACGGGTGGCAGTGCTTCACGAGGATCGGCTGTACATCGCGCACAAAGTCGACCGTGCCGGCCGCCACGGACGAGACGCCGTCCTGTGCCATCGAGGCGGAGCAGACCAGCGCGATCGCGGCGGCAAGCGCCAACATGGAAGGCAAGCTACGTCGAAGTTCTGCCCATCGGACGACGCGTTCAGTCCACAGTCGATCAGCCGTTGTCACATCGTCCATTGACATCGAAGCAACCTATCATAAAGCTGCTATCGCTGCCTCAAAATCCGCCGTGCTCGCGCATTCTGCCTGCAATGCACTAAGCGAATCGCGAGTACAAGACTAGCCCGCCCGTACAACAGATCCAGTGTGGCGATGGGCAGTGCTTGACTCCGTCTCCCGTCGTCCTCGGTTCCTCGTTTTTTTCCACCGCCTTGTCCGCTCAGTTAGCTTTCTGCAATAGGGATATTGAAAGGTGAACTGCTCGGCCCGCAAAGGTGGCGACGCGGATGCGCCGAGAGTCGCATGTTACCCAGAGGTGAACGCTGTCTTCCGGAACGACGGGGCCCGGAGGAACACGCCACAGCCCTGCCCCGCGGAGACCGAACGATGGCAACAATGGTTCGAGTTCTGCTGATAGCGGCTGTCACGGCCGGGTTCCAGGCCTCGGCTTACGCCGACGTCAAGTTTCGCAATCTGACGAACGAAACGATCTGGTACTGCACGGGGGCCAAGGTCGGCAGTCTGTGGAAATCCGTCGGGTGGTTTGAGCTGAAACCGAAAGAGCAGGCTAAACTTCCAGCCACGACGTACGTCCGCTTCAAGTCCAGGAGTGGAGAGAATCTCACGCCGTCGGGAGAAAACAAAGGATCTTTTTGGATGCACGACGCGAGATTTGAAATCGACCAGTCGAACGATGGAGGCGAAGTTCATCTGAATGGCAAGCGTACCACGACGGCGGGACTGAAGAGCAAAGGCTATGTCGAAAGACGTTTCAGCAAGTTCGCGGACGGAAGCGTGTTCCCGATCGGCTCATACTACAAGGTCGGTTCGAGAAGCTTCCAGTTCAGCCATTCCACATCCGGCGTGAAAACGGAGCGTTTTTCGTACCTTAACAACACCATCATAGACTACTCCGTGTCTTTCTCGTCTAAGCGCGGCACAAGCGGTGAGAGCTGGCATGGGGGACCCGGGAGTACATCGCTAAGCTACGTCGTGACTCTCAGGGGCGGCTCGTGGCCAAACGAGTGGCGGCCCAGCTTCAAGGGGACCACCACACTTTTCTATGTTTGGCGCTAGTTCCATTTCCACTATCTAACCTCCGCCGACGCTCCCTCGGCGAGGCGACGATTATAAGGCAGTACGACGTTACCTCTCGACGCTACACGAAATCTTGCATGAGGAGAGCGTTTATGAACGTGGCTCGATTTCAAGCCCTGGTGCTGGCAATCGTCGCCAGCGTATGTACCGTTGCCAATCCCATGCATGCCCGTGAACCAATACCACAGTCAGAGTCGACGGCGTCGGAGCCCTTGGCCGAGTGCCAAGATCCCGCCTTCGAGCGTTTCGTCGATGGCCGCCTCATCGGCCCGGCGATTACGGGCCGAGATGCAGTGCTTCTAACCGACTTGGCGAGGTAGAAGCCGTTCCAGCCGATAGCGACGCTGGCTCGGACGCACGCCGAAGCCGGAATTAAAATCGGCGGTGCGGCGAAGAAGACCATGTCCGCATTGCATGTCGACCCGACAGCGGACGCCGGCCAATGAAGAATGCCGTGGAAATCTCTGCCGACACGAGTCACCGTAGAAACGCGAAAGACGCAATGCGAAGAAACTGGAAAGAGTTTCGTCCGCATGTGCTCCTGACCGCAATTAGGCGTGCGAGGGACAAAACGCCAATCGACTTCTCAATGGCCTGGAGCAGCGGCTATGCGCTTATTCATTTGGATCGTCTTGTGGTTGGGACTGCTTTCTGCCGGCAGCGAGCGCGTTGTGGCCGAGCGGCCAGCGGATGCACTCCTGATTCTCGGCGAAAAGGACAACGGCATTCGCGTTAAGACGGTTTCGTTCCCTCCGCCTCGCGAGGTTGCCAAGCAGCCGGGGCTGTTGGTCTGGTCCGAAGACGGGCGCGACCAGTGGAAGGTGCTGCCCGCGGATGATTTTCAAATCTCTCCCCGGCAAACACCGACGTTTTGTCTCCCTGGCACGCTTCAACAGCCGTGGTGGGGGGAATCCGGCGCCGCCGGCCGCGTTGCCTCCCACGACGCAACTTGTGCAGCTCATTGGCCAACTCGTACTGCGCGGCGAAGGCTTTCTGACGCCGCCGGACAAGGGCGTCCTCTTGGACGGTCGGATGACTATTCGTCGCCGGGCGGAAAGCAGCGGGTCTGAGCCGTATCCTGAAGACGAGTTGGAAATCACCCAGGACAGCCGAGCCGTCTTGCGGCTGAAGGCCGACAAGGGCGAGCATACGCTGGCGTGGAACAGCATCGGTGGCCTGCCGGAGAATCTGCAGAATGGTCTGCCGCCGGGCGAGTATACGTTGCGTGCGAAAAGCGGCGGAGCCAGTGCCACGTTTCGCGTGATGCTCGTTGAGATGCGCGAGCGTGTTATGCGACGGGCGGGAGAGCTGGAGCGTTTGCTGGGCGGAGCCGATGATGCGTTGTACGTGCAGGTGGCTGCGGACGCGATGCTGGCTTATCGCGATGAACACGGCAACCCGCAGCCGTTGCTGGCGGACGCGTTGGACTTGCTTGACGCGGCCGGCTCGCAGCCTCTGTCGACCGGCAACCTGCAACATCTGCAGGCTGACATTTGCCGCCGCTTGGAAGGAAAACGGGTGGCCGCAACGCCGGATCGGGACGCGACGGGGATTCCCGCGATCGATGACGCACGGGACGCGATCGCTTCGGGCAAGTGGCACGACGCCCTCGGCCATCTCCAGGCGGCGGAATCGTCTCAAGACGCACGCACGCGGGCCTTTGCCCGGCTCTACCGCGCGGTGATCTTGGCCGAGTCGGGCCAGGCCACGGGCAACGCGGCCCAGCTTCTGTTCGTGGAGGCTATCGATGCGCTGCGCGACGGTTCGTCCGCCGACCGCTTCCGTGCCCACAACAACTTTGCCGTCTTCCTGTTGAACCGCGCTCAGGATCGGATATACAACCACGCTTTTCAGATGGCCAGCGGCGTCGAGAATCCGCTCGTCGCATCGTTGCTGGACTGGCACATCGCCCGCGAACATTTCCAGGCGGCATTGGCTGCGGCAGAAACGGGCGTCCCGGCGGAAACGGCTACCGTTCGCGTGAATCTGGCTCGGCTGTACAGCACGCTCGCCGACCTGCTGCGCGTGATCGGAACGTCGTCCAGCGACGAGCCGCTCCTGAAGGTCGCCGAAGACTGGGCCGGGCGAATGGCCCGCGAGGCGGCCGGGGACCGTGCGGACGGCGATCCGATGGTTCGCGCTGTCGGCCAGGAGATCTTGGCCCATCTGGCGTTTCGCCGGGGCGCTAACATGGCTTGTCTCGAACATGCCAACCAGGCCCGTGAACTCTATTTGAACGCTGGTTCCCTGGCCGGCTGCGAGAGCATCTATCGCCTGCGCGGGCTGTTGCGTTGTGCGACGAACCGAGGCGGGGACGATGACGCGGGCCGAAGCTCCGCTCTGAACGACCTGCTCGTCTCGCACCTGCTGGCCGAACTGCTCCGCGAGCGGATTCCCGGCGACCAAGTCGGTTTGCGCCGCGCAGGCTTTCTCGCCCGGCGCGCCTACGTGACCGAGAAAGTTGTCGAGCTGTTGATCGACGCCGGCCGCGACGCCCAAGCATTGCGTTTCGCCGAATTGGCGAAAGCCCGCGCCCTGCAAGACGTACTGGCCGCCGACCGCAGTCCGGTGGCCGCACGCGTCGAGGAAGCCGCGGCCGCAGACGACGTGTTGGCCGACTGGCCAACGGGCATCGCCGCCATCGAATACTTCGTCGGCTCCGAACGGGCGTGGCTGTTCGTCGTGACGCCACGTGGCCCCGTCTCTCCGAGACGGGCTGCGAGTCTCGGAGAGACTCGTCCACGTGACGCCTCGGTCGACGTCAAAGCGTATCCGATCTGCGATGAACAGGGACAGCCGATCGCCTCACGGGAATTGATCGCTCGCGTTCAACGGCTCATCGGCGGTCTCGACAAACTGGGGCCGGTCGAAGGGCGGCGGATTGCCCATGCGGCGGCCCGCGCCGGCAAGGCCAGCTTTGAGCAGTCCTGGCAGCACGAACTGCATTGGTTCTACAACACGTTGATCCCGGCGGAATGCCGCCCGTCTCTACGTCCGGCCGAGATGCTCGTCGTCGTCCCCCACCACCTGTTGCACTACTTCCCGTTTGCGGCGCTGGTCACGCAGCCGGATGCGGCCGAGGACCCGACGCACATGCCGTTGCCCAGGTTTTTCGTCGAGGAACCCTTCAGCCTGGTTCACGCCCCGTCGCTGACGACGTGGCGACTGCTGCGCGAGAAGCCGAATCGTCCGCTCGATCAGGTGAACGTGGTCGGCATCGTCGATTTCGGCGGGCGAGCCATCCGGCTGGATGGCGTGAAAACAGAAATCACGAACATGCAGGAGATCTTCGGCCCGCGCATCCGTCAGATCGTAACCGACCGGCAGGCGACAGAATCGATCGCCCGCGAACTGGTCACGCGGCCGGGAATCTTGTCCATCTCGACGCACGGTCAGAAGGTGCCTGATCGCCCGTTGGAAGCCTACCTGGTTTGCCAAGCCGACGAAAACAACGACGGTTATCTGCGGGCCGGCGAGATCTACGGACTGGACGTGCAGAGCGACCTCGTGTTGCTAAACGCCTGTTACGGAGGCTTTGCCGATCGCTCGCCGCTGCCGGGCGACGACCTGTTCGGGGTCCAGCGAGCCTTGTTGCACAGCGGCGCTCGGACGGTGGTCTCGGGTCTCTGGGACATCTACGACGCCACGTCGCCTGACATCATGAAGGATTTCTGGCAGCGCGTAGCGTCTGGCATCGCCGCTCCGCAGGCGCTGGCCGAAGCGCAACGCGCATACCTTAAAGCCTGGCGCGAGTTCCCTCAGGAGCCGCTCCGCTTCCTGACGCACCCGTACTACTGGGCCGTGTTCACGGTGGCGGGCGACGACCGCACGGGTGGCAACGGGCAACAGGCCGCACCGGTGGCTCGCGCGACGAGCGATGCCACGAAACGCGACGAGCGAGTTCAGACGCCGCCGCCAGCGACGGTGGCGAACGGCCGCCCTCCCAAGCCCGCGCCACCGCAGGACCCGGCCAAGACCGAACCCGTCGCCGCGGTTACCCTCGAACCGGCCGTGGGCAAAGTGAATCGTAAGGCTGCCGCTCCGTCGACCTCATCGGTGGCTGCCGGACCTGCACCATCGCGTCCGAAACGTCAGACACATGCAGTTTCTGATGCCGCCTTCGACAGGTTCGTCGATTTCACCTTGATCCAGAGGGCGTTGATCTCGCGGGACGCGGCTTTGCTCGTCGACGTGGCCCTTCAGTTGGCCGACGCCGAACGCATTCTCGGACGCAACCATCCGGCCCTGACCGCGGAGCCGCTCCTGGCTTTGGCCGCCCGATTCGCGGTCGCTGGCGATGATGGTACCACGCTGGACCGGCTTCTGCAACACGCCCAAGCTCACCCCGACAGTCCCTTGAATGGCCAAATCGCCTCCGCACGTCGGTTGGCCGGACGTTCACGCGATGCGGAGTCTGATCGTCGCGTGTCAGTTCTGGAGACGTCTTCGGAGGCGTACGCGGAATACCACGCCCTGGTACGCGATATTCGCCTCGCTGTCCTGCTCGGAGACGCCGATCTGCTAAGCCAGGTCGAACGTGACCTTGCAGCCGCACGCAAGCTCTCTCCGACGCATTGCGATGCTCTTCGCGGCCTGCTCCGTGAGGCACAAGAAGTTGTGAAGAATCAATGCGAGGGAGATCGGCCTAGCAGCGAGACGCTTGCTGTGCTCAGTGGCTCCCACAGGATTCCCTTCGCCCAAGAGTGCCGCTGCGAATGCCACCACAGTGCTTTGCTGCACTTCGCACGGTGCTGCCATCGTTGTCCGGGTTGCGGAAAGCGGATCGTCGCATCGCGATTCCGGCAGCACGCTGCCTTGTGTGAGGCATTCCGCGACCGTGGCCGACCGATGAGCCCGTGGCGCGTCTCGGCGAGTTCGGTCGCCGAGGCGATGGTTGCGAAAAACTTGCTGGCACCCAGTCGCAGCCGCTCGATTTTCGGCCGTTGGCGTTCCGGGGGGCGCTTTCTCGATTTCGACCCCAGCGGCTGGATGGAAATCCAGGCCGCCAACGGAAATGTGGCCACTTTTCAGTTTGACATCGACGATACCACCGGAAACCCGGATTTTTGGATCATCACCGGCACGGACAAGACCGGCTACAAGTCGCGGGGGATCATCCAGTGGATCGACGACGATAGTTTTGTCTGGCGCGGCGACATCGGCGCATTGACCTATCGCCGCGTGCCGTAGTTGTGTTGACCCGTTTTGTTGGCCTCAATTAGGAGAATGATTGATGAGACGCATGGTTTGGTTCGTTCGCTGTGCTGCGGTGGTGACCGTTCTGGTCGGATACTCGCTGCCGCTCCACGCCCAGCTGATTGGAGATCCTCGGAGCATTGACGAGGAACCGGCTGCCGCCGATGAGGATGGCTCTTCGCAAGAGTCTACCCTTGACACCGCCTCGATTGAGGACCTGATCGCTGCCGCCAAGTCAGCGGCTACTCCCCAGGTTCCCGAGGAATTGCAGGATGTTGCTTTCGACCGTTATGTCGACCTGTTGCTGCTGGGTGACGCCTGGGACCGCCTTGCCCCAGCCCTGATGACCGATGTCGCGTTGCAACTGGCCGAGGGGGAACGGGTACTGTTTCGCCCGCACAAGGCGATCAAGTCCGCGGAACTGTTCCAGTTGGCCGTGAAGATGGCCGTCGATAGACGCGATCAAGCGACGCTCGACCGGCTGCAGAAACACTTCGAGCGCAGTGGAGACAAGACCGCCTCCGAGTCGCTTGCGGCCTCGCGCAAACTCGTCGGCGAAGCTCGCACGACGGATCCTGCACTGCTGATCCCTGTGGACGAAATCAGTCCGGATGGCTATGCGTTGTATCGGGGCATCCTTGGCGAAATCAAGGCGGCGCGGTACGTCGGCAATCGCGAGGTGCTCGACGCCTTGGACGGTCAAATCAACGATTTTCCCGTGCTTACCGACCAGCAGAAGAAGTACCTGCAGTCAATTATGGGTCAGAGCCGCGCGGGAATGGCGGATGGCGAGGCCCCCGAGCTGGCCAACCACCTGGATAAACTGATGGATGCGAGCCGCAACGACCAAGGCCAACAAATCGCAGCCGGCATCTTGCAGGTCATCGCCGGCGCGTTGGGCGGTGGTGGTGGCATGCCTGGGGGCGGAGGCGTATCCGGTGGTGGCGTCGTATGGCCGAACAATTCCGGCGGAAATGTCGTGTGGCCGGGGAATTCCGGCGGAAGCGGCGGAGGCGGAGGCGGAGGCGGAGGCGGCTCGAACATCGACGTGGGCGGCGACGATGACCCTGGGCTCGGCGGCGACGATTCGGGCGATATCGGCGGAAGCGCCGCAGGCGTCGGCGGATTTAACCTGAGCGGAACGCGGCCCCGTCGTCCGAGTACTAGCGGATATCGGCCATCCGTCAACCGGCCTCAAATCCCGTCGCATTTTCGGAGCCGTTGGTAACGCCAGGAACAGGCCCGCCGACTCCCAACGCGGGACGCGCAGGCCGCTCGAGTAATGTTCTCGTGCCAAACGTCGAAAAGGCTAGGCATACGACCTCGACTAGTCCGTTTCCGCAAGATGAAGAGTACTTAACCTGAGGGAGATCCTGTAATGAAGACGTCCTCCTTTCGTATTGCGTCGTCCGTGATCCTTGCGATCGTTTTCTCGTCCCCAAGTCTCGCGCAGCTCATTGGTGACCCGCGAAGTGTAGAAGACCCAACCGACGCGGCCATCGATGGGGAGTCTGGCAACGGTAATAGCGAGTCGACAGACGCAATCACAGCTGACGACCAATTGTCCACACTGCCGCCAGAGTTCCTCGACCCCGCCTTTGACCGGTATGTGGACCTTGTTCACTTGGGCGATGCCCTTCGCCACGCAGACACAGATCGAGTGGTTAATGCCGCACTGCAGTTGGCCGAGGGGGAACGAATCCTTCTACGCGCGCACAAATCCGGCGTAACTGCCAAAGCGTTGATTGCCAAAGCCTCGAAATTCGCTGCGGATAGCGGCAATCAAGACGCGCTGAGCCGCCTGAGCACAGCGGCACAGAAGCTACAAGACAACGAGCTTCTCGCGCAGATCGAAGCCAAACGAAAACTCGCCGCATCGTCACGCACCTCGGATCCTGTCTTGACTGTTTCCGTGGAAACAACGGACGTGGATACGCTCGCGGAACTTAAAGGATGGCTGGACGTCGTGCGGACGGCCGCGTCTCTCGGAGACCGTCCCGCGCTGGAGCTGCTGAAAGAGACGTTACCCCAAACCGGCCGAATGTCTCAGGAACAGCAAGACGCCATCATGAAGCGTATCGATCAAGCTCTGGATGACACTTCGGACCTTTCGCCCGGCGACGCGCTTCTCCAAGTACTCGCAGGGGCAAGCCGCGCCGATAGCGATCGCCAGGCAGTGCGCAATCGCATCGAAGGAGGTGGGTGGAACATTGTGTGGGGCAAGACCGTTGCTGCGCGAGAGTATGCGGAGCTTGTCGCTACGACTGCTTCTGGAACTCTCGGTGCGTATTTCGGCTACTTGCTGGAAGCGAACATCGAGAAGATGCAGCGTCAACTTCCGGGCGTCAGTAAGCGTGTGCTCATGGATGCTGTCACCCGGGCGATCCAAGGAAAGCAGGTGGTGCGCATCGGAAGAATGGGGATTAAGGGTGGAATCGCGACCTACCGCTACTGGAATACGGTCACCGTCCAGGTTCCGGACGGGACGGAGCGGTACAAGATCAAGGGGCCCTTTGGCTCGTGGACATGGGGTTACCGTCCTAAGTATAAGACGGTGACAAAGACGGTTCCGGCGGAACCCAACAACCACCAGCCTTACTTCGGATTTCGGGTTTACTAGCCCAGACGCGCCCGACCCAAGCACGAGATAGCGACGGTGGCGGTGGGCCAAGTGTTGTTGCCAAACGTAGTCCGCCCCAGCGCCGCTCGCCATCGGGCTGAGTGCTAGACCAGTCGTGCGCAACCTTTCTGTAGAGGAGAATCTCGATGAACCCTGGTTTCTTGTCACGATTTATCGTCGCGACCGGTCTGGTAGGCGTGTTCGTTTTTGGCAGAATCGCGTTTCCTTCGGACTATGACGACTTGGCTTTTGAGCAGTTTGCTGACATCAGCTTGGTTGGGCCGGCGTTGACGGGCCGAGATGCCGCCGCTCTCGCTGACCTCGCGCTGCAACTTGCCAAGGGGGAGCAAGTGCTGCTTCGCCAGCACAAGTCGGGTCTCACCGCAAAGGTGCTTCTCCAGACAGCGGCAACCGTTGCCGCAAACGAACAAGACACCACCACGCTCGAACGGCTCAGGAAAGCCGCGGCGCTCCTCCAGGACGAAGATCTTGCTACCCAATTAGCAGCACTCGAAAAGACGGGAGGTGCCTCTCGCGCTTCCGATCCGGATCTAACCGTTTCGCTTGACACCGTAAACCTTGATACGGCCATTCGGATTAGATGCTTCGTGGATGTAATCCAGGAAGCAGAGCTGACGGGCGATCGCGAGCTGTTGGACGAGATGGATGCACAGCTCCGAGATTCGGGGGATCTTGGCGATGCCCAGAGGTGTGCATTGACACGCTTGGTGCAGAGCGCACGAGAAACGATGCCCGCCGATAGTACAACGGCTGCGAATGCGCTGGCGAGACTTGCTGCCCAGAGCCGCGCGTCATTTCCTTGTACGAAGTGCTCGACGCTGGGTTATTACATGACTACGGAGATGCGAGGTGCGGGAGTCTTTAAGACCAAAGTACCGGTTCGAAAGCGATGCGATCGTTGTGGAGGCGATGGTTATATCAGCACAAAGCCGCTGGAGGACAACTTAAAGAAAGAGCAGGCTGACAGGGAACGGCGTGCGAGAGAGATTGCGGAAAGCCTGCCGTGGGAGCTAGGCATTGTGCAGATCACTACATCGGGTGGCATATACCTGAATGGCAGCAAGACCAACTACACGGCCAAACGCGGCCGCATCGGGACAGGTGAATACGCACTCTACTACAACCGGCTGCTCAAGTTTCCGAAGGGAGTCGACGCTTGGTACCAATGGTATCGGCTGGACAGAGAGACCATGACGAGAAAACGTAAGCTGGCGACGAGATAGCACCACACGTCAACTCCGTGACAAGCGGGGACTGGAACGAAGGAAAATCGCAATGAAACACACAACCGTGTCACTGGTGCTGGCGTTTGCCATGTGCCGGGTAGTTGGCGGTGGTGCGGCCCCATTCCCGCGCCGACAGCTCCTCTCGCGGCGCCGCGAGCGCCACAGGGCGCTAGCCGAGCCAAGGTTGGCGTGACTGCACGTCCAGATTGGGTTTGGCGCGGAACTGCCACAGGGCCGTTTCGAACGCCCGGGATTCGGCGGACGTGCAGCCCACCCGCGAGGACGCGGCGCAGCAGACGCTGTTGAACGATCTCCCTGCTGCCACAGGGCCGGAAGATCTAGTGGGAGAAAGCCGCAGCACGCAGTGACGCTCAGGAGCCTGCCCTCCAGCCCGCATCGGTTGAAGAACGGGTGACTGCAGTGACTACTTTGCCGGTGGTGCCTACTTGGGGCTGGGCTCAACGGGTGGGAGATGACCGTTCTCCTTTGATGCAAGCCAGCCGCGGTCTGGCAGCCGAACGTGAGGCGGCGGAGATCGATGCGCCGGACCCGGCCTTCGATGTCCACGTAAGCCCCGCGACCATTGGTCGAGCTTGTGCCAGTTTCGACGCGGCTCTGCTTACAGACGTGGCCTTGCAGTTGGCCGAAGGTGAACGCGTCTTGCTGCGAACGCGCACCGGGATCACCGCCGCTCAGGCATTGAAACTCGCCGCGAAGGCTGCCGGCACGCAGCATGACAATACGTCGCTGGAACGTCTCGCCAAGTTCGCGACCCTGCGCAACGACACGAATTTGGCCACACAAGTCGCTGCCGCGCAGAAACTGGCCGGTACCATCCGCGGCACGACGGTTCGCCTGAGGGTGCCGATTGAGGAAATCGACGTCGATGAATACACGCGGATTCGCTACTGCGTACAGAGAATGAAACGATCTCCGCGGACTTTCGTACGATTTCATGTTGATTGCATCGCCTCGAACTCCGAATCTCACCCATACGTTTAATCCTTAGCGCGTCCACCGGCCGCAGGGAATCCGTCGCATGGATAATTCGCTGATCGAGCAGAACTATCGAGCAATCGTTGAAACAGGTACAGCAGGCTGCGCAGATGCCAGCGATCCACTACAATCTTGCCCGTTTCCCGCAATGAGCGGCACCAAAGCACAACCGATCGTCGTGACGAATTACAGTATGGCCGCCGCGCGTTCGGCAGTGGTCGTGCTGATCACGCCATTCCTTGCGGGCGGGATCGCCTTTGCTTTGTTTGGCATCGAGGGGCCGATCGCCTACGGTTTGGCTGCGTTTCTTGCGGTCCTGCTGCTTGTCATGTGGATGAGCGCAACGCGATTGAACTGGTCCATCCAATTGGGCGAGCACATCGAGGTTCGCCGCACGTTCGGTGTCCGCCGCTATCCGTTGAACGACCTGACCAGTGTGCGCGTGCGTTGGATCGGCTCGAGCCTCGCGGCGAGCGAGCCCTGGTTTAATCCTGCTTATTCTGTGCTCGTGTTTCAGATCCGCGACGGAGGACGTTTTCAGGTGCGCCAGCCAGCGGGCGAAGTAGAACGCACGCTGTGGGAATGCCTGGAGAAAAAAACGGGATTCCGGTGACGAGATGAACGCGCGCACGGCCCGTTTTCAATTCTCCGGCGGCGCGGCCTTGCTCGATGGTGCCGGACGAGACGGATCAAGCGGACGCCCCGGACCGACCAACTTTCCAACGGTCACTCTCGTCAGGCCCATTTACGGGCGTGCGTCTGCCGCGTTGGGATCGGCCGCACGAATGATTTGCGGCACTAGTAACCGATCCAGGAATCGTTGGAACAGGTCCAGCGACCTGCGCAGGTCCTCGCGGTCCGCCATGACCTTGGTCGTTCCCAACTGCAGGGTGCTGTAACCCGTCGGCTGCCTCAGGGTCAGCGTTCCGCGACGGTGCGCCATTCAGGTGCTCTACCTGCCGACTGCAGGTTCCGGCATCGAGGCGGTTGTCGCCCGCTAACGGTCTGTAATCGTATCCCTCCGTGCGATAGAATGGCTTGTCTTGATCATCGAAGGGAGGGTTCAACATGCCCGGAGTCATGCGGTTTACCGTTTCGGTCGAAGAGGATTTATTGAACGAATTCGACCGCTACTGCAAGCAGGAAGAGTTCGCAACGCGGAGCGAAGCGGTGCGACAGTTGATCCGCGATCGGCTGACCAGCCGCGCTTGGCAGACCGGTTCGCAACAGGTCGCCGGAACGCTGACGTTGGTATACGACCACCACCGCTCGCAACTCGGCGAGCGGCTGACGCAACTGCAGCACGACAACACCGACTTGATCGTGTCTACCACCCATGTGCATCTGAGCCATCACCTGTGCTTGGAAGTCATTATCCTCCGCGGACCGGCGGAACGGCTGCAACAGATCGCCGCCCAACTGAAAGGCCAAAAAGGGATCCACAAGGGCGAATTGGTGGTGGCCAGCGCCCAATGAGGGGTCGGGCGTTCAAATTTCAAAAGCAGCCCGGAAGACGTCGCTCGAATACCGGAACGATACCGCCGGGCCAATTTTGAAATTTGAACGCCCGACCCCAAAACCCGTTGCCTCATCGCCGCGAATTTGCGATGATTCTTCATCATCCGAGATTCGGCATCAGAAACGTTTGCAGAAAGAGCAAGCCATGACTGCATTTCCCGAAGTCAGCAAGATTCGTTACGAAGGGCCTCAGTCCAAGAATCCATTAGCCTTCCGCTGGTACGACGAAAACGAGGTTGTGGAGGGTAAGACGATGAAGGAGCACTTCCGCTTCAGCGTCGTCTATTGGCACACGTTCCGCGGCACAGGAGCCGATCCGTTCGGGCCCGGCACGATGTGCCGTCCTTGGGAAGATGGCACCGATTCGGTCGAGAACGCCAAGAACCGCGTTCGCGCCGCGTTCGAGTTCATCGACAAGCTGGGGGCGCCGTTCTACGCATTTCACGACCGCGACGTGGCGCCGGAAGGCAAGACGCTGGCGGAGACGAACAAGAATCTGGACGAAATCGTCAAGGTGCTGAAGGAAGAGCAGGAGCGGACCGGCATCAAGCTGCTGTGGGCGACGGCGAACTTGTTCAGCAACCCTCGTTTCATGCATGGGGCTTCGACCAGCTGCAACGCGGATGCGTTTGCGTTTGCCGCAGCTCAAGTGAAGAAAGCCTTGGAGGTCACAAAGGAACTCGGCGGGGTGAACTATGTGTTTTGGGGCGGGCGCGAGGGCTACCAAAACCTGTTCAACACGGATCTCAAGCGTGAACTCGATCACATGGGCCGCTTTATGCATCTGGCCGTGGACTATGCCAAAAAGATCGGTTTCACGGGCCAATTCCTGATCGAGCCCAAGCCGAAGGAGCCGACCAAGCATCAATACGACTCGGACGCGGCCGCCTGTATCAACTTCCTGCGGGCGTATGATCTGATGGACCATTTCAAGCTGAACATCGAGACGAACCACGCCACGCTGGCCGGTCACACGATGATGCACGAACTGGATTACGCCGGTCATCAAGGTGCACTCGGCTCGATCGACGCCAACACCGGCGACATGCTGTTGGGCTGGGACACGGACCAATTCCCGACCAACTATTATCTGACCGCTGAGGTGATGCTGATCTTGCTGAAGTACGGCGGCCTGACTCCCGGCGGCGTAAACTTCGACGCCAAAGTCCGGCGGGAGAGCTTCGAGCCCAGCGATTTGTTCCACGCCCACGTCGGCGGGATGGATGCATTCGCGCGCGGCCTGAAGATCGCCGCCGCGATCCGCGCCGACGGCGAACTGGCCCAATTCGTCAAGGACCGCTACAGCAGTTGGGACAGCGGCATCGGTGCCGAGATCGAATTGGGCAAAGCCGATTTCGCCGCCTTGGAAGCCTACATGTTGGGCAAGGGCGACATCGCGCCGAACCTGAGCGGCCGTCAAGAAATGCTGGAGAACTTGATCAACCGATATTTCTAACGATGTCCCTCGGCAGTCCCCCGACATCGTGATTCAAGCAGGCGGTGCGGAGCCTGGAGTTCACGCTGAAGCAGGGTCTCCTAAGACACGCTCCAGCGTGGACGCCACCGCACAACGTCACGATGCCCGGACGAGCGAAAGGACTTCTTTGGCGACCTCCTCGACGCTCATGTACGAGACGTCGATCCTGCGCCAGCCGCAACGGGCCATCAGGCGTTCGCTCTCGCGCAGTTCGGCGTCGATCTCGTGCAGGCTGCCATACTTGTCCAGCGCTCTCTCGTCCAGCCTCTTGATCCGCGTTTGACGCAGGCTCTGCAGGCGATTGGGGTTCATGGTCAAGCCGATGACTTTGTTCCGATCGAGGGCCAGCAATTCGGCGGGCGGTTCAAGGTTCGGGATCAGCGGCACGTTGGCGGCGCGAACGCCTTCGTACGCCAGATAGAAACACGTCACGCTCTTTGAAACGCGGGAGGCTCCGACGAGCACGACGTCGGCTTGGGCAAGATCCGCCACGCGAGCCCCGTCGTCGTGTTCGAGCGTATAGTCCACGGCGTCGATTCGTTCCAGCCGTTCGCGCTGGGTCTGGAACGCCAACCCCGCCAAGCCGCGCGGCTGCTGGCCGAGTTGGTCTTGCAGGAGGATGAGCAGCGGGCCCAGGACGTCGACCGTGGGCACGTGCAGCTGAGTCGCCTCGCGGCGGAGGACTTCGTGGAGCCGCGGCACGACCAGGCTGTGACAGATGACGGCGCCCCCCTCGGCGGCGGCGCGCACTTCCCGAACAACATCCGCTTCGCTCTCCAGGTTGGTGCGGCGGACGATTCGCACCGGAGGCTCATCAAACTGAGCCAAGGCAGCCTTGAGCACCTCGTCACACGTTCGGCCGGTAGAGCCGGACAGGATGAAGATTGTCAACATTTCGGGGTTCATGAGTGAGGACATGGGAATCCGAATAGCGGATGGTGTACACTTACGCTATATTAGAGTCGAAATTGCGAGAAGACAACGACCTTATTCGCAGCCCCGAGCGCAGGCTTATGCATCTGGAAGTCGAATTATTTGCCACGCTTCGCCAAGGCCGTTTTCGAAAGAAACGGTTGGTGGTCCCTTCCGACAGTACGCTGGACGACGTCTGCCGACATTTGGGCATCTGCCCTCAGGAGGCTGCGTTTGTGACGGTCAACGGGACGACGGCAACGCGCCAGCACGCGTTGAAATCCGGCGATGTCGTGGGTCTGTTTCCGGCGCTTGGCGGCGGGTAGGAGAATTCGAAACGAGGTAGCTTATGGCACGTAAATTGGCGGCGGTTCCAGAGTTATGTTCCGGCTGCAGGATCTGCGAATTGACCTGCGCCATCGAACATTTCGGAGTGAATAATCCCAAGAAGAGCGCGGTGCGGGTTCTCGTCACGTATCCGCATCCCGTGGTGCGGTTGCCGATCGTTTGCAGCCAGTGCAAGCTGCCGCTGTGTGCCGAAGCGTGTCCCGTCGGCGCGCTGCGCAGGACCCAGACGATGGTCGAGCAGGACCATACCCACTGTATCTCGTGCATGAAGTGTGTCGAGGCCTGCCCGTTCGGCGCGATCTTCGCCCATGGCGACTTGGAATATCCCATCAAGTGCGATTTATGCGGCGGGCAGCCCAAGTGCGTCGCCTCTTGTCCCAAGGGCGCGCTGCGGTTCATTCCCGAACAGGCGTTGGGCGAATCCAAGCGAATGAACAACATCCTGACGTACACGCACATGAAAGAAATCGAATTCACGGAAAAGGGCGAACAACGGACCATTCGCTACGCCGAGATCGGCCACGAGGAGCTGTAAGCCATGACGATCAAATCGGGATATTTTAAGACGCGTCTGCATGTGGATCTGAGTTCCGGCCGTTGCGAGCGGCAGAAGTTGTCCGACGAGTTCCTGGAACAGTACATCGGCGGCCGCGGCTTCGGGGCAAAGCTGGTCTGGGACCACCTGGTCCAGCATGACTTTCAGATCGATCCGCTGGGGCCGGAAAACCTGTTGGTGATCGCTCCCGGGCCGCTGACGGGAGCGTACCTGCCGTCGTCCGGCAAATGCTCGTTCGTGTCGATCTCGCCGCAGACCGGCGTCTACGGCGACTCCTCGATCGGCGGCACATTCGGCGTGGAGTTGCGTCAAGCGGGCCTCGACATGCTGACCATCGTCGGCCGCGCGCCCGAGTTGTCCGTGTTGTGGATCGACGAAGACGAAACCCAAATCCTGCCCATGCCCGAACTGGCCGGCAAGTCGTGCCTGGAAGCCGAGGGCCTGATCAAGGAGCGACTGCACACGCACGACATCACGGTGGCGGTGATTGGAGTCGCCGGCGAGAATCAAGTCCGTTTCGCCTGTGTCAACGCCGACTGGTCGCGCAACGCGGGCCGTGCGGGCATGGGGGCCATCCTGGGCTCGAAGAACATCAAGGCCATCGCCCTCCGCGGGCACAAGGACCTGCCCGTCCACGACATCCGCGGGCTGATGCGTGAAGCCGAGACGGCTTTTGCCTATATGCGAAATCACAAATACTTCAAGATGTGGCAGCGCGAAGGGCTGATGATGGTCATGGATTATGCCAGCGCGGCGGGCATCTTGCCGACCCATAATTTCAAGGACGGGACGTTTGCCCGCGTGGGACAGATCAACGGCGAGACGATGCTCAACGGCTACAAGATCGGCGACAGCGCCTGTTTTGGGTGCCCGATGAGCTGTGGCAATCTGTGTTTGGTCAAGCAAGGCCGGTACGTGGGTACGGTGACCGAGGGTCCTGAGTACGAATCATGCGCGATGCTGGGCTCGAACGTCGGCGTGGACAGTTACGCCGCCGTGCTGCACGCCAACCAGTTGTGCGACGAGTTGGGCATGGATTCCATCTCGGTGGGCGGGCTGGTCGGCGCGACCATCGAAGGTTATGAAAAGGGCGTGCTCTCGCTGGCAGATCTGGACGGCCAGCCGATTTCTTGGGGCGACGATGCCGCGATTATGGATTTGATCCACAAGATCGCCCGCCGCGAGGGGATCGGCGACGTGCTGGCCGACGGATCGCGAGCCGTCATCCGCCGCTGGCCGGAGATGGACAAGCTGATCGTCCAGGTCAAGGGGTTGGAACAGAGCGCCTATGACAGCCGCGCCGCCGCGAGCATGGCGCTGGCGTACGCGACCAGCGACATCGGCGCGCATCACACCCGAGCCTGGACCATCGCCAAGGAAGTCGAACAGGGTGAGAACTGGACCGACGAGGAACGCGTGAACCTGGTTATCTATCACCAATCCCTCCGCCCGTTGTTCGACATGCTGGGCGTCTGCCGTCTGCCCTGGATCGAACTGGGTCTGAGCGAACAACACTACCCTCGTTTCTATTCCGCCGTCACCGGCGACGAGGCAACGCTCGCCGATCTGCTGGACAAGTCCAACAGCATCTACAATTTGACACGCCTGATCAACAACCGTCTGGGCTTGACCCGCCAGGATGATGCCTTGCCCTACAAAGTCCACTCCTGCCCGATCCAAACGGGGGCCACGGCCGGAAAACACATCCCGCTGGACACGTTCAATCGGCTGCTCGACCTGTACTACCAGAAACGCGGCTGGGACGCCGACGGCAATCCGCCCGTCGAAGCGGAACGGTTGCACAGCGCATGCTGAACGCAGAGGCGATGTCTTTTGTCGGCGGAAGCGGCTGCGGGCGATCGTGGGGATGGGGTGGGCAAGTCGCTACAAAGGGAGGCGATTTAGTTCGGATCGCCCTCGGTCAACGCGGCTTGAGCTTCGTTTTCACTCAAACCTTCGACTTCCGCCAACAGCCGCTCGAACTCGGCGTCCGGCGGTTGTCCCGCCGCTTCCTGGGACGTAGCGGGCGGCGTCGCTGCGCCGCCGGCCACTTCGGCCAAATAGCGGGATAACGCGGCGGGCGTCGGATAGTTCCAGGCCACAATGGGCGTCAGCGGAACCTGCAGCCATTGTTCCAGTTCGGCGCTCAATTCCACCGCGGCCAGCGAGTCCAACCCGTATTCGGCAAACGGCCGCTCGCGATCCGTCTCGTCTCCAGCTGCGCCCGCTCGCTCGACCAGCCATTCCAGCAAGAACGTCTCGATATGTTCCGCCAAACGGTCGATTTCGCTGGCTGTCAGCGGCCGCTCCGGCGGGGTGAAAGCAGGTGGTGTGACCGATCGGCTCGTTTCCCCGGCCACCGCCTCGGCGGGCGCCACAGCCTTGTCGACGAATTTCAGAGACGATTCGGAACGTTCGGAATCGTGTGTGGGAGAATCGCCGTCGAACGCCGTGTGTGCGGCATCTTTGGCCGCCACCGTGCTTCGCTCCGAGGCATTTGTCCAGCGGGCAACCACATTCAAGCTGCCGTCCAGGTACTGTTGCCGGCACAGCGTCCGCTGGACCTTGCCACTGGTCGTGCGTGCCAGGCTCACCATCCGAATCAACACGACCGCGTGGGGATCTAATTCATGATCATCGACAATGGCCCGGCGCGCCCCCCGGATCACGTCGTCCATGTCGCCGCCACGAAACTGGCGGTCCACCTCGTGAACCACCACCAGCCGTTCTTCCCCATCGACTTCGATTGAAAAGGCCGCTCCCGCGCCCGTGGCCAGCGCCGCGTGCGAACGGCTGACGCTCAGTTCGATGTCGTGCGGATACAAGTTCCGGCCGCGCACGATAATCATCTCTTTCTCACGCCCCGTGACGAACAGCTCGCCGCCGCTCAGGAAACCCAAATCGCCTGTTCGCAGCCAGTTGCCGCGATCTCGGCCCTCAATCGTAGCCCGAAACTCCAGCGCCGTGTCCTCGGGGCGGTTCCAATATCCCTGGGCCACGCTGGGGCCGCGGACCCAGATCTCGCCGACCTGGTGCTCCGGCAGTCGCTGATGCGTTTCGTCGTCGACGATCGCGAGTTCCTGGCCCTGCCACGGTCTGCCGCAACTCACCAATGCCTGGGCGGCCTCGTCCGTGCGGTCATCCACTTCGACAACGCGATGCTCCGACAACGCAGTTCGATCCAATTGTTTGACCAGCGGCGCGCGCGGCCCGTCGCTGCCGCTCACCAGCAACGTGGCCTCCGCGAGTCCATAACACGGATAAAACGCGTCTTCGCGAAACCCCGCGGGAGCAAAGGCCTCGGCGAACCGTCGCAGCGTCTCCGGGCGAACCGGCTCTGCGCCGCAGAACGCCAGTCGCCACAGGCTCAAATCGAGGTCGGCACGCTCCTCGGGTGTCGTCTTGCTGACACATAGCGAATAGGCGAAATTCGGCGCGCCACTGACTGTCGCGCGGTACTCCGACATCGCCCGCAACCAGCTCAAAGGCCGCTTGAGGAATGACGCGGGCGACATCAGCACCAATTGGCCCACTGTGTAGACAGCGCCGAGAATGCCCCCGATCAAGCCCATATCGTGATACGCGGGCAACCACCACACACTAACCGGTTCCACGCCGTCTGCGTGAATACCATCGAGATCGAAGGCCCGGTGAATCATCGCCAGATTATGGACCAGGTTTCCGTGAGTGACCATCACACCCTTGGGATCGCTGGTCGACCCGGAGGTATACTGCAAAAATGCCAAGTCGTCGGCCTTCAAGGCCGGCCGCCTCCAGTCGGCGGCGCATTCATCGGGTACCGCGTCCGTCGCCTGCCAACCAATCTGCTGAAATTCCGCCGCCGACTTCGGCAATTGCAGAGTTTCGAGCGTCTGAGATGTGGTCAGTGCCACATTGGCCCCACAATCGCTGCCGATTGCCAGCAGCCGGGGCATGGGGCGGCGAGGCTTGGGGTATGTCGCGGGCACCGGAAGTACGCGGGCGTACAAACAGCCGAAAAACGCGGTGACGAACTCCAGGCCCGGCGGGTACACTAACAATACCCGATCGCCGGCCGAGCACGTGTGCTGGAGCCACGCCCCGATCGCCCTAGCCCGTCGGTCCAGCTGGCCGATGGTCATGGTGGAAACCGAGCCGTCGTCGCTCAAGAATTTGTAGGCGCAATACTCAGCCCCTTGCTCGACGCGACGCTCCAACAAATCCACAAGGGTATCGCTCGATCCTTGAAGCTGGTTTGTCGCCCGTTCGCGGGACACGATTTGACGGGGTATTGATTGGGTTGGAGCGAACACGTTCGTTATCAATGGTCAACCTTGTCCTGATTCAAGCAAGTCGATCGCTCGCCCTAACGCTTGGTATGACAGACGCTTGTGCATCTGTGACACGCCCAAAGTGTAAACGATATTGGAAATGGAGCAAGAAGTAAACCGCTGTTGGCGACTGCCTGGTGATCGACGAGGTCAGGCACGTGGAAAGTCGAACCGGTGCATGTCGGCCAGTTCTTCGCGCTGACCTGTCTCGGAAGCGAATCGCCGGGACTTGCCTTTCCGCTCGGCGCGGTCTATTCTGGCACCAGCAGTTTGGATCCGTCGGGCCACGCGGGAATTTCGACAACATGGAGCATCCTGAGCAGAGAATCACGGCATTGATCGACGCCTTGGCCGGAGTCATTCGCGGCAACCGGCAGAGCATCGAGATGCTGGTGATCTCGTTGCTGTCCAACGGCTCGGTCTTAATGCAGGACGTGCCGGGCGTCGGCAAGACGACGTTGGCCAAAGCGGTGGCCAAGGCGGTGAATGTCCAGTTTCACCGCGTCCAATTCACCCCCGATCTCTTGCCGGCCGATATTTTGGGCTCCTCGGTTTACAACCCTGTCGAGGGCACATTTACGTTTCGACCGGGGCCGGTCTTCTGCAACGTGCTGTTGGCGGACGAAATCAATCGCGCCTCGCCGCGAACGCAATCGGCCTTGCTGGAAGCGATGAGCGAATCGCACGCGACGATCGAGGGCCAGCGGCACGATCTGCCGGCTCCGTTCCTGGTGCTGGCCACGCAGAATCCGATCGAGTTTCACGGCACGTATCCGTTGCCCGAGGCGCAGCTGGACCGTTTTCTGATCCAGCTGCAATTGGGCTATCCCGACAAACAGACCGAAGTCCGCATCCTGTACGCCCACGCCGAGACGGAACCGGTCGATCACCTGCAGCCGATCCTGAGCAAGCAAGAAATCCTGGCCCTGCAAGAGCTGGTCCGCACGATCCGTGTCGACCAGGCCGTTTCGGAATATCTGGTCGAGATCGTTCGCCGGACGCGCGAAGACCCTCGCTTGAAATTAGGCGTCAGTCCCCGCGGATCCTTGATGTTGTTTCGCGCATCTCAGGCCGCGGCATTGGCGGCGGGACGTTCGTACGTCCTGCCTGACGACGTCCAGCGGCTGGCTCCCTATGTGCTGCCGCATCGGCTGATCATGACGGCCAAAGCCAAATATGGCGGAACGTCCGGCAAGGACATTGTGGCGGAGATTCTCCAGCGCGTGAGGGTTCCCACATGAATTGGGAGCGGTCGGCGGTGTACCGTTACCTGCGGTACTTGTGGACGTACCGATTCACCGCAGGCGGCAAAGGAGTGATTGCCGGGCTGCTGTTTTCCGCCGCCCTGGGCAGCGCCACGGTCGAGATTCCCATCTACCAAATCTTCTGCGCCTTGTTCGTGCTGCTGTGCGCAGACCGCGTCGCGGGATTCCTTCTGCGGCCCACACTGGAGGTCCGCGGTGCCTTTCCCAGCCAAGCTACTGCCGGGCAGGCCGTAACGGGGCGGTACGAAGTCGTCAACCGAGGGAAGCGGACCGCGTATGATCTTGGTCTGCGGTTCTTTCGGCTGCCGCCGAGCTTTGACGCGCCGGATCCGGAGACGACGCTGGGCCATCTGCCGCCGGCGCGGCATCTGTCGGCCGCCGTGCGTCTGCGACCGCATCGCCGCGGGCTGTATGCGCTGCCACCGCCGCGAGCCTACTCCACCTTTCCTTTTAATCTGTCGCGCGACGGCCAGTCGCACGCCGCGGCGCCCAAGGTGCTGGTCGTGCCTCATTTTCATCGCCTCGCCGGGCTAGACATCCCGATCGGTACCCGCTATCAGCCGGGCGGCATCGCGCTGACCTCGAATGTCGGCGAGTCGCCGGAGTACATCGGCAATCGGGAATACGTGCCAGGCGATTCCGCGCGTCGGATCGATCATCGCTCGTGGGCCCGTTTGGCCAGGCCCGTCGTGCGCGAGTACCAAGAGGAATACTACTGCCGCGTGGCCTTGGTGCTGGACACCTTCGTCCCACCGCGACGCAAAGCCGGGCGGGAAGGGTTTGCGGATCTTGAGGCGGCGATCAGCCTGGCCGCCTCGGTCGCGGACGCGCTGTCGCGCGGCGAGTACTTGATCGACCTGTTTGCAGCCGGCCCCGAGTTGTACGTGTTCCGCGCCGGCCGTCATACCGCCCATTTTGAAAACATCTTGGAAATCGTGGCCTGTGTCGAAGCCTGCCGCCGCAATCCCTTCGAGACGATTGCGCCGGCCTTGGCGGACGAATTGACAAACATTTCGACGCTGATCGCGGTGTTTCTCGACTGGGATGCCTCTCGCCGCCAACTCGCCCGCACGGCGGTCGAAATGGGATGCAGCGTCAAGCTGCTGATCGTTCGCGACGGTGAGACGTCCGAACCGATCGACTTTGACGAAGGACAGGTCGTCTCGTTGAGTAGCGTGCAGATTCAACAAGGAGGGATCGAGGTGCTGTGAATCCGCAGCGGAGTGCCGGTTTTCTGCTGGTGGTTCTTCAAGCGGGGGCGCTGGCCTACGGCTTTCGCACCTGGGGCTTCTCGACCGCCGTGCTGGCGGCGGGATTGATCGGCTGGCTGTTCCCCCTGCGTTTGGCATCGCCGCAGGCCGCGCTCCGCTGGCCGCTGGTGCTGGTGGTCTTATACGTAATCCAGCGAACCTTGGTTCCGCGGGCATGGTATTCGGGAGCCCAGAGCTTTTTTTTTCCGGACGCCTGCCTGACCGCGGAATATTTCCTCGTGTTTCAGGTGGGGCAATTCTTCGTCCGCCGCGAAGGCGACCGGCTGCCTGTCTACCTTCCGATTCTCGCGATGGTGACCATGATCTGGACCGCGGACATTCAAGTTCAAGGCCATATACGAGGGATTTATCAATCGTTTGCGCTGGGACTGGTCGTCTTGTCGGCCGCCTATTTCTCCACGTGCCGGATCCGCGGCGAACCGGCCGCAGCCCGGCCTTCCGCCGTCCGCAACGTGCTGCTCGGCATGATTCTCGTCGCCGTGGGCGCGACGGCCTGGTTCGCCGCCAGCAGTCTGTACGCAAACGCCCGCCGGATTGAGCTGATCCTGATCAGGATGACACGTCCGTCGCCCCCGGAATCCGCGGGGTTCTCCGGGCAAGGCAGATTGGGCAGCGTCGTCCAGCAGAAGGCGAATTCGGGAGACCGCGTCGCGTTGCGAATTTTCGCCGACCAGACGCCAGGCTATTTGCGGGGCCGGGCGTTCGACACCTTTGCGCATTCCGCCTGGCAGACAAGTCCCGGTCGGATCGCCCTCGACGCCGAATCGGACGAGCGTCTGCCTCCGGAGCTTCGCAACGGCGGCTATACACGGAGTTTTGTCCTGTCGCGATCGGCCTTCCAGGCGTGGCGGCGGGCGGAGATCTGGCCGAATCAGCCGTTCCGAGAAACGATCTTTGCGCCCTCCGGGCTGACCGCGCTGCAGGCGCCCGTCGAACAAGTGACCATCGACCAACATGGAATTATCGAAGCGGAAGACGTGCCGGCGGGCCTTGCGTACATCGCTTGGTCGTCGCCCGCCACCGGCGCCGAGGAGATGCAGCTGGGGTCCTTTCTTCCGACGTCGGCCAGCGATCTTCATGCGGCGCCCGCGACAGCGCTGGCGACGTTCCGGCAGCGTCTGACCGCTCTGCCGACCGACCTGGACCCGCGTGTGCATGAATTGGCCACGGAAGTAGCCGGCCTATATGCGACCGATGGCGAGCGGATTGCGGCCGTCGAACGATTCTTCCTCGATAATTTCCAATACCGGTTTGGGATTGACGTTCCCCCGCAGGCCGATCCCTTGACTTACTTTCTGCTGGAAAGGCCGCCTGCCCACTGTGAATACTTCGCCAGCGGCGCAGCGGTATTGTTGCGTGCCGCGGGAGTGCCGTGCCGGTACGTGACAGGATTCGTCGCCGTGGAGAAAAACAACCACGGGGGCTACTGGGTAGCGCGAAACCGGGATGCCCATGCGTGGGTCGAAGCCTTCGATCCGCAACGCGGCTGGGTGCTGGTCGAGGCCACGCCCGCCAGCGGCGTTCCGCAATCGGTGCCGCGGGCGGCGACCAGTCAAATCTGGGATGCCTGGCGCGCCCGCTGGCAGCGCGCTGTGGCCGCGATTCGGCAGGGCGGCTTCAGAGCCACCCTGGCCGCGGCGGGAGAATGGCTCCAACGCCCCGAACCCTGGGGCGTGTTGCTGGTGTTGACGGCGGCATGGACGCTTCGGCGATTCGCGTACCGGCGGCGTCAGGCATCCGCCATTGCGAGCGATCCGCGGCTGCGCGAATTCCGCCGCTTGTTACAGCGCATGGACGAGCGCTGGCGCAAAGCCGGGATCCCGCGGCAGCCCTGGGAAACGCCCCACCAGTTCGCCGCCCGCTTGATCTCCGTCTCGAAGGCGGCGGAGCATTGTCAAGCCGCCGCTTGGTATCGCCGCTACGCGGCATTGCGTTTTGGAGGCTGCGCCGATGCCGATGCCATGCGGATGCTGAGCGACGAGTCCGCGAGCTGAACTTGCTTTCTCACGAGCGTCTGATATCATTTTTGAAGGCGCCGAGTCGAGGTGAGAGCGATGCCGTTAGTCGATGCAATCTGGGATGTGCCGGACGATCCGGAGGGCAACGTGCAGCACATCGCGGAACACGGTCTCACCCCCATCGACGTGGAGTATGTCCTCAATCATCCCCGGCGTCGCCGGAACAGTCGCTCGACCGGACGCCCGATGGTGTTCGGGCTTACTCCGAGTTGTGAGCACATTGCGGTGGTGTTCGAGGAGATCGACGACAGCACGGTCTATCCGATTACGGCGTATCCTGTTGAGGAGTAAGCGGCATGGTAAAGAAGACCTACCGAGGTGTCACGCGGACGCGCCGCTTGACGGCAGCCGAAGCCGCGAAGTACCGTCAGATCCGGGAACAGGTTGCCCGAGAAATACCGCCTGCAAAACCGTCGCCGGAGAAAGTCGTCATTGCGAAACTCCGCGCGATGCGCGAGGCAAAGGGCATAAGTTTATCGGACTTGGCCGATCGCACGGGGATAACCCGAGGCAATCTGGCTCGGCTAGAATCGCAGAAGAACGCGACGTTGCGAACACTGCAACGATACGCGGATGGCCTGGATTGCGAATTGGAGATCAACGTTATCTCGGTCGACACCCAAAAGAAACGCCTCTGCGGCACAGCGAGTTGAACTTTCCAAAGTTGTTCGCCGGGTCCCAGCCGTTTGGGGAGCCGCGGCGCGAGGGCTCCCTTACGGTCTGTGTGATTGGCGGGTTCCCGCGAAGTAATCCGACCTACCGCAACGGCGGTTCAAACACCTCGAACGCGTCGACCGTTACCGAGCCGTTGCCCCGCGCAAAGAGCTTCAGCACGTGCGGGCCGTTGGGCAAGCAGTCCGCCAGCCGCAGGCGAAACTTCTCGGGGGCTGCAGCTTGGAAATCGACACTCGCGGCCACAGCTCGAATCACTTCAAAGGTAAAGCGATCGCCCGTGCGGTTGTTCTTGGCATCGCGCCAGAACT
>Ga0366818_10006_pt1 | contig 105124 bp, 107 predicted proteins | sample TotcelFGM3001N14_FD_207090 | JGI IMG/M metagenome (GOLD analysis project Ga0366818, IMG submission 207090) | Enriched cells from coal bed in the Powder River Basin, Montana, United States - Total cells FGM rep3 HSBNCT.FGM.300.1.N14 ...
GCCGCCGGTGGCGGGCTCGGCTGGCACCCCGCCGAGAGGACGCTCCATGCCAAGGCGAATCCACACACGTGGACCAACTTCAGAAATCGATTCGAACTCATCGCAATGCTCCTTTCATAACGGAACGGTAAAACAACGTCTGCATCGAATGCATGTCGCGTCGCGTGGAACATACTCGCACGGCGGCGATTTTGTGGGTGACTTTGTCGCCCGCGTCGTCATGCACGTCCCCGCCCACGGAGCAAACGTATCGCGCCATCGAGTTGTCTCCTGCGAGGCTTCCACGATTGCCGATCGAAAAGCAAGCCCGGCAGAAAAGTAAACCAACAACGGGGGGGCGTGTCAACCACAGGCATCCCCGAGACACGTGGAGAGCGAATTCAACACGCCCTGCCTCCGATGTGTTAGCATAATGCGAAACGTGAGGAGTATTGAATCTCCCCACCCCGGCTGCTTCCAACATTCCAAGTTATTTCTAATTGGCCGTCAGCTGCGAAGGAGACATTGCAATGCGAGGGATTCAATTCTGCGCGGTTTGCTTGGCGGTTTTCTTCGCCGGCCCCGTCCGTGCCGACTCGGGGCCGCTGATGCTGTGGTACGAGCAACCGGCGGAGAAATGGACCGAAGCCCTGCCCGTGGGAAACGGGCGGCTGGGCGCCATGGTATTTGGAAAAACCGGCACGGAGCGGATCCAATTCAACGAGGACACCTTGTGGACGGGCATTCCGCGCGATTATACCCATCCCGGCGCCAAGGAGCACTTGCCGGAGATCCGCCGCTTGCTGTTCGAAGACCGGCAGCGCGAGGCGGAAGCACTGGCGATGGACAAATTCATGAGCGTGCCGCTGCGGCAAATGGCTTACCAGCCCTTTGGCGACGTGCTGATCGACTTCGGCCACGATCGGGTTGAACGCTATCGGCGCGTGTTGGACCTGGAGCGCGCGGTGGCCCGCATCAGCTATCTCTCCGGCGGAGTGACCTTCACTCGCGAAGTGTTGGCGAGTTATCCCGACCAGGCGCTGCTCGTGCGGCTCACCTGCGACCGGCCCGGAGCCCTGTCGCTGACGTTGCGAATGACGACGCCTCATCCCGAGCCGCAAGTGACGGTCGAAGGGGGCGATACGCTCGTGCTGAGCGGCCAGCTTCAGGAGGCTTTTCACGAGCGGATGAAGCTGATGGTGCCCAGCGTGTTGAAGTACGCCGCCCGCCTGCAGGTGCGTCCCGAAGGCGGACGGCTGTCGGCCGAGGGCGAGGCGCTGCAACTGTCTGGAGCCGACTCGGCCACCCTGCTGTTGACGGCCGCCACGAGCTATCGAAACTACCAGGACGTCAGCGGGGACCCTGATACTGCGACCAAGGCGGCCCTCGCGAAGCTGTCCGAACAGTCGTTTGACACCATCTACCGGGTCCACGTGGCAGACCATCAGGCGCTGTTCCAACGGGTCGAACTCGATCTGGGAACCACCGAGGCCGCAGAGCAGCCGACCGATCAGCGAATCGTGAAATTCAACAACCAGGATGATCCCCAATTGGCCGCGCTGTACTTTCAATACGGCCGGTATCTGCTGATCGCCAGCAGCCGTCAGGGCAGTCAGCCCGCCAACTTGCAGGGTATCTGGAACGAGTCGACCGCGCCTCCCTGGGACAGCAAGTGGACCACCAACATCAACACGGAGATGAATTACTGGCCCGCGGAAGTGACCGCCCTGTCGGAGTGCCACGAGCCGTTGTTCGACATGCTCGACGATCTGGTCGTGACGGGCAGCCGCACGGCCCAGGCGCATTACGGCGCCCGCGGCTGGGTGTTCCACCATAATACCGACCTGTGGCGCGGCGCGGCGCCGATCAATCACGCCAACCACGGGATCTGGCCCACCGGCGGGGCCTGGCTGTGCCATCACCTGTGGGAACGCTTTCTATATACCCGCGATCGGGCGTTCCTCGCCCAGCGGGCCTATCCGGTGATGAAGGGCGCGGCGTTGTTCTTTGTCGATTCTCTCGTCGAGGATCCGCGTTCGGGCCGGCTGATCAGCACTCCGTCGAACTCGCCCGAGATCGGCGGTCTGGTCGCCGGACCGACGATGGATCACCAGATCATTCGCAGTTTGTTCCGGGCATGCATCCAGGCGTCGGAGATCCTCGGGATCGACGAGGACTTCCGCGGGCAGCTTTCCGCAATGGTGCCGAGGATTGCTCCGAATCAGATCGGCAAGCACGGCCAGTTGCAGGAATGGCTGGAGGACAAGGACGATCCGAAGAACCAGCACCGCCACGTATCGCATCTGTGGGGATTGCATCCGGGCAACGAGATCACTCCGCGCGGCACGCCCGACTTGTGCGCGGCGGCGAAGCGATCGCTCGAGTATCGCGGCGACGGCGGGACCGGCTGGAGCCTGGCCTGGAAAATCAACTTCTGGGCTCGTTTCGAAGACGGGCCGCGGGCCTATCGGCTGCTGAGCAACCTGCTCACCCCACAGCGGACTTATCCCAACCTGTTCGACTCGTGCCCGCCGTTCCAGATCGACGGCAACTTCGGCGGCACGGCGGGAATTGCAGAGATGCTGGTGCAAAGTCACGCCGGCCCGATCGCGATTCTGCCCGCCTGGCCTGCGGAGATCTGGCCGACCGGCAGCGTCGTGGGCCTTCGCGCACGCGGCGCTCTGCAGGTAGACATCCGCTGGCAGCAAGGGCGGGCTCGATCGGCCGTACTCACGGCTTTCGCCGATGGACGGCACGCCGTCCGCCCGCCGGTCGGCCATGCGATCGAGACCGCACGGTTAACCGGAGGCGGCGAGGTGACTAACCAGAACGGCGAGCAGGTTCTCGTCACGATGACCGAGGGCGCCCGCTGCGAGTTGGTATTTCGCTGAGGTCCCTCACTCTGCACCGCTGCGTTCGACCACACCGGCCGGCACGCAGGCCACGGAGACGGGCGCAAAGTTGCAGGTGCAGCCCGCCGTGAGATTGGGCATGTTCAACACGCCGTTGGCCGGGTACAGGTTGTTGTTCACCGAGCAACCCGGACGGATGCCCAGAAACGGTGTGATCTCGCGGCTGTCGAGATCGATCCAAGCCGAGTTGCTGCGGAAACGCGTGGTCAGCAGATGCGTGCTCGCGCGCGTGCCCGTACAACCTCGGCGGACCCACTGTAACAGTCCGCCGATCGGTTCGGCCGAAGGAAGGTCGTAAATCAGCAAAGTTTCGTCGCTGCCGGTCAGCAGTTTTTTGCCGGCAATCAGTCCCGGCAGGCCCGTCTTCGGCAACCCGCCGCCCGTGACGACCAGTTGCGAACGCGGCGGATCGCTTGGCTGCAGCAAAGGTTCCCCGTCGGCGCCGCGATAGAAGCCGGCGGCGGTGACCACGATATCGAGCGGCGGGCTGTACCGCAATCGGGCACCGCCCGACCGCTGCCACAGACGCTCGCCCGTGGCGAGGTTTAGCGCGAACGTGCTGCCGTCACGGGTTTCGTCTTCGCCGCGCCGCGGATCGGCCAGCTCGGCGCAAAACACCTTGTTGCCGCCCACGGCAAGATACAGCCCGGGACGGGCCGCCTCGACTCGCCAGAGCAACTCGCCCGTGCGGCGATTCACGCCCAGCACGTGCCGTCCGCTGGTACCCACCAGATAATCTTCGCAGACGCGCAGGTTCGCCCACGGTGTTTGGATATCGTCGGGCAGGTCGATGCGTCCGGTCGACTTCGCCGTGGCCGGATCGAACACCCGGCAACTGGTGCCGTCGCTCAAGTAGATCGCATCCTGGACGACCACCAGCTCTGTGGTTGCGGACAGGTTGGGACGCGGACCCCACTGGCGATGTAGCGAGTAGCGGTCAGCATCGCGGTTCACCGGCTCGGCCACGGCCTCCAAGGCGGGAGACAAATCGACTTCCCATAGCTTGCGCCCCGTGTACACGTCCGACGCTCGCACCAGCCCCTTTTCGCACAGGATCAGGCGGCCTTCGGCCACGCGGACCTGGACTTGCCCCGGAAACTTGTGCCAGCGCTGCGACGCGTCGAACCACAACACGGACATGGGCGGCCGGATGAACTCGTCTTCCGAAGCCCCGGTGCTGGCGGCGTTGGCTTCCGCGTGCGACCAGTCCGCCGCTCCCGGCAACGGACCCGAGCGGGCCAGCAACACGAATTCGCCGCTCTGGCGAACGCGCGCACCGGGAAACGCTGCGTTTTGCACGATCTCCTCGATGCGCGGGCGATCCGCCAACTCGCCCCACACACAGGCCACGCCGCCGTACGGGCGCAAGGTGTGGAACACGGCCCCCGCCAACGCCAAACGCCTCGCCGGTTCCGCGTCGTCGGGGCGTTCCGAAACGACGAGACTCGCCAGATAGGGCGGGAACGGATAGGTCACGGGATCTCCCACCAGCACGCTCACCCGCGTGCCGTACAGGCCGGCGAGGTACAGCCGCTCGCGAAGAGCGGCCACCTTGTCCGCGTCGTCATCCACGGCGATCACGTGCAGGTTCGACTGCCGCGCCAGTTCTTCGATCAAGCGGCCGCGATCGATTCCCAGCACCAGGGCATAGCCGTCGCGAGCGCCCGTGGCTTCCAGGACGGCAGCGGCTTGCGCGGTCCACGCGTCGGCCGCCGACGGCGGGGCGTCGGCCGCGATGTGCGTGATTGCATCGCCCGCGTCGGCAGCGGCAAAGGCGAGAATGTTCCCCTCGGCCGTCACGATGAACAACTTGTCATCCGCGGCCAGCATCCGCTGGGGCGTACCCTCGAACTCCGCACGCCACACGGCCTTCGGTTCCTGGCCGACGGTCGTATCGACAGCTTCCACGACGCCGGGAGCGCCGACGTACAGGCGATTCCCGGCCTTGATGTGAACGGCCAGCTGGGACGGCAGCTCCCAAACCCTGCGAAAGACGCCGCCCAGATTATCCGGAACCTCGTCCTTTTCCCGGTGCGCGGGGATGTTGGCCTGGGTTCTTTCTCGAAGCGTGACCTCCGTCAGATCGCGAGCCACGATGCTGCGGTCGTTCTCGTACATCGTGTCGGGCGTCAACACGGGCTGGCAAAACGAGTCGAGTTCCCGTTGATTGGCCCGTTCGATGGTCAACCGCGTCCATCCGCCGGCATACAGCATGGGCTTGTAATTCCGGCTGTTCGGGTCCGCGTTGGGAAACCGCTCGTCGTTGGGACGAGTGATGTCGTACACGTCGCCCGCGTGACTGAGATACTTTCCGATGCCGGCCACGAACCAGCTGCCTTTGGGAAGTCCAAGCCGACCGCCCCAGCCCATGGTATACGTGTGGAGATCGCCCGTCTTGAGATCGAGGAACGCGGGCAGTTGCGTGCCGCACGGGACGATCAGCCGGCTGCCGACGATCGCCAGATAGCCTTGGGGCGTCAAGCCGGCATACTGTCCGATGCCGTGATCCCAGTTGCTCTCGGCGATGCGATCGCTCGTGGTGTTCGACCAGACCGCTTCTCCCGATTCGGCATCCAGCGCATGGACGAACACGCCCTCGGTAGGCCACAGACCCGCGGCGAAATAGACCACGCCGTCGGCGATAACGGGCCCGCCGCGCGCCGGCCACAGCGAGACCAATCGCCCATGTCCCAGCACGCGGCGATCGCGCCGGTCCGCGGGCAGCCCGCGGAACTTCCAACGCAGCGCACCATCGTCGGCAGCAAGGCAATACAAATGCCCGTCGTCGGAGACAAAATAGACGTTGTCCTTCCAAGCCACGGGGGCGAAGCGGACGGGCCCCTCGGCGATGAACCGCCAGCGTTCGGCACCCGTTGCCGTGTCCAGCGCCGTCAGGCTGTCGGTGACCATCGACGGAACGAACATCGTGCGGCCGAGCACCACCGGTTCGTAGGAGGCATCGTAGCCGAGGCGGACCTCTTGCGGAAACGCCGGCCGAGGCGGCGGCAGCGTGCGCGTCCACCGCAGCTGGAGATCGTCGGGCAACTCGTGCGGTGACGCCGCCGTGCGGCCCGCGTCGTAGCGGAACTGCGGCCAGTCGCCGGCCCACGCCGGGGCGGCTAGAAGGCAAACAACAATTGCCAACATCGGCAGGAAATGCCGTTTCATGCGTCCTCTCCTTCTGTGTCTCGAGTCAGGCCGGGTTCGCGATGCGCCGGCGCGTCGTGGTCAGGGAAGCAGCTAGCAGGGCTGCCAACAGTAACCGACAATCATGACACCGAACCGTACCAAGATGATGCGGCACATGCAAGACGATGCGGCGAAACGACGTTTGGCGCGACAGTACTAAGCTTCCACAAAGCGGGAACCGGAATTTCGGGTTGCGATGGCCGAAGATTGGGCAGTCCACAAGTAAGGGGGGGCGCGTGCTTGCTTTTGATCGCGCCCGCCAATTCGGGGGTGTACCGAGAGAGCGCGTTCTTCCGACCGCCTTGACTGCCTCGTAGAATAGTTGTCGAATCCCACAGAATAGGCCGACATGGGTGCTTCGCGGATGCGCAGAAGGGAAAAGCAGATGGACGGTTCGCCGGTTTTCGCGGATCTTGGTTTTGCCGGCATCGGGACTTACGTGCCGCGACAATGTGGGATCGCCACGTTTTCACACGACCTGTGCCAGGCCATCTGTCAGGAGTTGCACGACGACCGCGCTTGCCATTTTGTGGCCGTCAACGATAGCCCCGATGGCTACCCCTATCCGGCTCGGGTTCGTTTCGAAGTCCGGCAGGAGCAGGCGGCCGATTACAAGCTGGCCGCGGACTTTCTGAATATCCGGAATCTCGATCTCCTGCTGGTGCAGCATGAGTTCGGGATTTTTGGCGGCACGGCGGGAAGCCACCTGCTGGCGATGCTCCGCGACGTCGCGATGCCGGTCGTCGCGACCATGCATACGGTGCTGCGCCAGCCGAACGACAGCCAGCGCAAGGTCACGCGAGAACTGGTCGAACTGTCCGAGCGCGTCGTCGTGATGGCGCAGCGCGCCGAACAGATGCTGCGCGACGTTTACGGCGCCCCGCCGGAAAAGATCGTGATGATTCCGCACGGCATTCCCGACGTGCCGTTCGTCGATCCGGCGTTCTACAAGGACCAGTTCGGCGTGGAAGGGCGTCAGGTCCTGCTGACCTTTGGCCTGCTGTCGCCCGGCAAAGGGATCGAGTACGTGCTGCGTGCGCTGCCGATGCTGGTCGCCGAGCATCCGAATCTGACGTACATCGTCTTGGGCGCGACGCACCCACACGTCAAGCGACAGAGCGGCGAGCAATACCGTCACGAGCTGCAGCGGCTGGCAGAAGAGTTGGGCGTCTTGCAGCACGTGTTGTTCGAGGACCGCTATGTGGACTTGGACGAGTTGTGCCAGTTCCTGGGCGTGGCCGACATCTACGTCACGCCGTACCTGGGTGCGGAGCAGATCGTCTCGGGAACGCTGGCGTATGCGCTCGGCGCCGGCAAGGCGGTGGTCTCGACTCCCTACTCGTACGCCGAAGAGATGCTGGCGGACGGCCGCGGGCGGCTCGTGCCCTTCCAGGACCCGGCGGCCATCGCCCGCGAAATCGGCTGGCTGCTGGACCACGAAGTCGAGCGCCAGGCGATGCGCAAACGGGCCTATCTGTTCATGCGAAATGCGGTCTGGCGCGAAGTGGCGCGCAGCTATCTGGGCGTCTTCCAGGAAGTTCGTCGCCAGCCCCAGGTGCGGCGGGCCGCGGTCAAGCCGCGGCAGGTATCCAAAACGTCCGTGCTGCACGCCGTGCCGGAATTGAACATCGCGCACGTGCGCAGACTGACCGACGACGTGGGAATTCTGCAGCACGCCTTCCACACCATTCCCGATCGCAACCACGGCTACTGTACCGACGACAACGCCCGGGCGCTGATTTTTGCCTTACAGGCGCATCGCTTGCTCCAATCGCCCGAATTATTGGAAATGGCCGTCACCTATCTGAGCTTTCTCAAGCACGCCTACAACCCGGCGAACGATCGCTTCCGCAACTTTCTGAGCTACGACCGCCGCTGGCAGGAAGAGGTCGGCTCGGAGGACAGCCATGGACGGGCCTTGTGGGCGTTGGGCATCGCCGTGGCGGACGCGCCGGCGGTGGGCTTGCGAGCGGCGGCGGTCGACCTGTTCGAGCACGCCCTGCGAGCCGCCGAATCGTTTAGCGCGCCACGGGCTTGGGCCTTCACCCTGATCGGCATTCACGGCTACCTGCGGCGTTACAGCGGCGACAGCGACGCGCGGCGCATTCGCGAAACATTGGGAAACCGGCTGTACGATTTGTTTGCGGCCAACGCCACGCCCCAGTGGCCGTGGCCCGAAGACAAGCTGACCTACGCCAACGCAAAGCTGCCCCACGCGCTGCTGATGTGCGGACAATGGATGCAGCGCGGCGACATGATCGAGATGGGACTGCGCGCGCTGCAATGGCTGTTGAAAGTCAAGAGCGAACCCGATGGGACGTTGTCCCTGATAGGCAACGACGGCTGGTACCAGCGGGGGGAGGAGCCGGCCTGTTTCGATCAACAACCGATTGATGCCCACGCCCTGCTGGAGGCTTGCATCGAGGCCTATAATGTCACGGGCAAGCAGCCGTGGCTGGTCGAAGCGCGCCGCTGTTTCGACTGGTTCCTGGGCAAGAATCCGTTGAACAAAACGCTTTACGATTACGAAACGGGCGGTTGCCGTGACGGGCTGCAGCCCTGCGGCGTGAATGAAAACGAAGGAGCCGAATCCACCCTGGTCTGGTTGTTGTCGCTGCTGGCTATCCGTTCGCTTGAACCGGCATCTAGCGGCGCGCAGACGGCCGGCCGCCCCGCGCCGGGCGAGGCCGTCGCCGAATCGCCGCCGCCTGCGACCGAGCTTGCGGGCGGAACGAGCAAAGAGGCGTGTCCCGACGATGCCAAGCGGCCTGGCAGCGTACTCTAAAGGAGACTCCCGGATGCTTCCTAACGCTTCCGCCATTCCGATCGAACGATTGCCGATCCGTCTCGAGGCCAATGAGGATTGGGTGATCACACGCCCCTTCTTTCACGGCGGGCAGGATCGCGTGCGGAGTGTGGTTCAGCGCATCGAACGCCTGTCGGACGACGAGGTCGAGTCGCTGCTGGAAAAGGTGCTGATCAGATTTTCGCACCGCCACAGCGATTTGGCGGCGGTGCTGGACGAACACTATAAGACGGCGGCGGCCATGATCGGCGCCGCCGATCCGCTCTCTGCCACTCGGCGGCGGCTGATCGGCTCGTATTTCACCATGGAGTATGCGATCGCGTCGGCCGCCCTCTTCAATCCGTCGATCGTTCCGCATCCCAATCAGAACGGCGTCTCGCCGGGCGGCCTGCGCTTCCTGATGAGTCTGCGTGCCACGGGCGAAGGCCATGTTTCGTCGATCGTGTTTCGCACGGGCTTGATTCAGCCAGATCGATCCATCGAGTTCTATCCGGCGGGTCCGTTCCCGCGACCGGCGCGAATGTCCCCCGACCGCTTCTACGTCAAAGGGCTGTTTAGCCGCAAGCTTCACGAGATGGCCATCGAGCGGCCCGCCGTCGATCTGGTGATGAGCTGTCTGCCGGAGCGGTTCACGCTGGCCGAATTGGAACAGGCCATCGCCGATGTTCGGCGCCGCGACCCCGAAGTCCTGCGGCTGGAAGAAACCATCGAAGGCATCCGCTGGCTGGCGCGTGAAAACTATCAACTCGTCTTGCCCGCCGACGCCTACATTTCCCAGATGGTGATGTTTCCGCAAAGCGAAAACGATCGGCGCGGCATCGAAGATCTGCGCATGGTCCGGTTTGTGGAGGACGACGGCTCGGCGGTTTATTTCGGAACCTATGCGGCGTACGACGGGTATCATGTCTTGCCGCAGTTGATGGAAACGTCGGATCTGCACCACCTGAGCATTCACACCATGAACGGGGCATGCGTCCAGAACAAGGGGATGGCGCTCTTTCCGCGCCGGATCGGCGGCCATTACGTGATGTGCTCGCGGATCGACGGCGTGAACCTGCACATCATGTTTTCGGACATCGTCCAATTCTGGGAGACGGCCCACGTGCTTCGCACGCCGACGCACCCTTGGGAGTTCATGCAGATCGGCAACTGCGGTTCGCCGATCGAAACGGAGGCCGGCTGGCTGTTATTGACCCACGGCGTGGGGCCGATGCGAACCTACTCGATCGGCGCCATCCTGCTGGACCGCAACGATCCGCTGAAGGTGCTGGGACATTTGGACCAGCCGCTGTTGATGCCGATCGAGGAAGAACGGGAAGGATATACGCCCAACGTGGTGTACACGTGCGGGGCGCTGATCCACGGCGGTTATCTCTACATGCCTTACGCCATGTCGGATGCAGCCACCGGCTTTGTGCTGGTGGAAATGAAACCGTTGCTGGAGCGGCTGTGCGGATAATGCACTTTTCGACAAAGCCTGAAGCGATAGCGGGGCCCGGAGCGATGACGGCGATGGAAGGTAACGATGAACTTCGTTTGGGCGTGATCGGTTGCGGCGGTTTTGGCCTGTTCGCACTGCAGCATTTCGTCCAGGTTCCGGGCGTTCAGCTCGTCGGCATGGCGGGGACGCATCGCGAGGCAGCCCTGGCGGCGGCCAAACGCTTCGGCGTGCCCGACATCGAGGATGTCGAACGCCTCGTTGCGCGATCCGACGTCGACTTGGTCTACATCGCCACGCCGCCGTTTTTGCATCATCCGCAAGCGATGGCCGCGTTGCAGGCCGGCAAGCACGTGATTTGCGAAAAACCGCTGGCGCTGACCATCGCCCAGGCCGACGAGATGATCGAGACGGCGCACCGCCAGGACCGGCTGCTGCTGGCCAATTTGATGCAGCGTTACAATCCTCTGGCGGATGCGGTCGCGCGGCTGATCGAGACGCAGGCCCTCGGCCAGTTGCTGCATGCTTATTTCGAGAACTACGCGGCGGACGAGGGGCTGCCGGCGGAGCACTGGTTTTGGGACCGGGAGAAAAGCGGCGGAATCTTCGTCGAACACGGCGTGCATTTCTTCGATTTATTCGCTAGTTGGCTGGGCGCGGGCCAGGTCGTCGCGGCGCAAGCCAGCTGCCGTTTGCCGGCGAAAGCCGAAGACCGCTCGCGGTGCGAAGACCAGGTCCAGTGCACGGTGCAGTATAAGGACGGCGTGTTGGTAAACTTCTATCACGGCTTTCATCAGCCCGGCCGCCTCGATCGTCAGGAACTGCGGCTGATTTTCGAGCGCGGCGACGTCACGCTGTTCGAATGGGTCCCGGCCCGCGTGCGGGTCCATGCACTTGCCGACGAGGCGGCCACGCGCGCGTTGTGCGAGCTGTTCCCCACCGCGCGGCTGGATGTCACGCAAGTATACGCGCCCCAGGATCGGGCCTGCCGTGGCCGCCACCAAGTGATCGACGCGTATCAAATGATCGAGCTGACGGACGGCGAGCAACGGCCCAAAATGCACCGCTACGGCGACCTGCTGCGCGAGCTGCTGGCCGATCAAATCGCCTGGATCCGCGATCGGCATCATCCGCGCCGCTTGACAGAACAACACAGTCGCGACGCGCTGGCCCTCGCCATCGCCGCCGATAGCCTGGCGCAACGCGGAGGCGAAACATGATCGCTCGACTGTTCCAACAGCTGCTGATTCAACCGCAGGACGTGGCTCCCTCCGACGATGCGTTGGAAGTCATCGGGACGTTCAATCCCGGCGTCGTGTTGCACGGCGGCGAGGTCACGCTGATGGTTCGCGTCGCCGAGCGGCCGCGCGCGCGTCGCACGGGCTTCACCCCGCTGCCGCGATGGCAGGCGGGACGCGTCGTGACCGAGTGGGCGGCCGATGACGAAATCGAGCCGCTCGATCCACGCGTGGTCCGCCGCAAAGCCGACGGTCTGCTGCGGCTGACTTTTACCTCGCATCTGCGCGCGATGCGCAGCCCCGATGGGCGGTCGATCCAGGAATGGGACGTCTCCCGTTTTCTCCCCCGCGAGCCGTGGGAGGAGTACGGCGTCGAAGATCCGCGGATCGTGAAGATTGGCGATCGCTACTGGATCACCTACGTCGCCGTCTCGCGGCATGGAGCGGCGACGGCGCTGGCTTCGACGCAGGACTTTCTCACGATCGACCGCCACGGGATCATCTTTTGTCCGGAGAACAAGGACGTGCTCTTGTTTCCCGAAGCAATCGGCGGCGCGTATGCCGCCCTGCACCGGCCGACGACCGCCCATCCGTTTTGCCGGCCGGAAATGTGGCTGGCCAAATCGCCTGATCTGTTTCATTGGGGTTCGCACCAGCCTCTGCACAGCGGCCGCGACGCGTGGGAGGCCGATCGCGTAGGCGGGGGCGCGCCGCCCTTGCGAACAGAAGCCGGCTGGCTGGAAATCTACCATGCCTCTCGCCGGCCGCAGGCGGCCGGCGTAGTGGGCGCGTATACCGCCGGTGCGTTGCTCCTGGATCTGGAAGATCCTTCCCGCGTCCTCGGCTGTACGCGGCAATCGCTCTGGGAACCCGAGGCACCTTACGAACTGACGGGATTTGTTCCCCGCGTGGTGTTCCCGACCGGGATCGTCGCCCGCGATGATCGCCTGCAAGTTTACTACGGCGCCGCCGACACCAGTACGGCGGTCGCCGAATTGCCTTTGGCCGACGTGATCTCGAGCTGTGTCGCGAGCTAGCGGCCCGCAGGTATTCAGCCCGCTCTTCAATACCGCGGTAGCGGGCCGGGCGCCGCACCCGTTTGCGGGCCGGTTGGCGGAGGCGGCAAAAACGCACCAGGCCCCGCCACGATCGCGCTGCATTCGCGGTAACGGCGCAACAGTTCCAGCGTCGTGCGGAATTCGGAGCGTTGCGTCAGCGCTTGATATTGAGGATCGCGAAGCACGCTCTCGTAACGGCCGATCGCATCGGTCAAAGCGGCGGGCGAAGGCTGTGCGGTCGCGGAAAAGAGTTCGCTGGGCAGCGCGAGAAAGCGTTTCCAGTTGTCGTCCAGCAAAGCGTGCAACTGGGGTGCTTGCACCGCCAAGTCCGCGCGAACGGCCGCCAAATCCGCCGGAGCCGGCGCGGTGCCGGGCGCCGCGAAGCCCGGGCTGGCCACGCCGGCGGGTTGGGCAACTTCCGGCGCCACGCCGCCGGAATACTGAGCGATCAAGTTCATCAGCTGGACGGCCGAGGCGGGCAATTGGGCGTTCTGCGGGAGCACCGTGCCGGCCGGGGTGAAGCCCGAGTTGCCGTAGTACACCTGGTTGGCGATGGCGTCAACTTGCAGAGCTGTTCCGTCCAAGGCGATCCCCGCAAATAAACCGCGGCTGCGCGAGTACGACAAGATTTCCGCGCCCAACTGAGCATCCGTGGCCGCGGATGCCTGACGGCCGACCGGACCGGCCGCCGCCGACGCATCGGCCCCGATGGTGAACTTGCCGCTCATCAAGCCCTGGACGCTCTTCTGCGTCTTGAAGACCAAAATCAAATCCGTGGCCTGAATCCCCGCTTGCCATCCCAAGCTGCCGCCGGTCAACGTGATGAACATGGGCGGCCGCCAACTGCCGGTGCCGTCTCGCACCACGACCAATCCCCTTCCATAACGGACTCCCACCACGAAACCGCCTTTGACGACGTTGGGGACGATGGCGACGCCGTGCGCGTTGGCGAACAAGGATTGTGGGATCTGCTTGCCGGGAATCGCCATGATTTCGTGCAACACTTGGGTTGCACTGAGGATGGTTGATTCCTCTTGAGCCTGCCCGTACAGGGGAGCCGCAGAAGCAAGGCCCGCCAGCAAGGCAAGGACGAGGAGCAGTGGTCGGTCGAGCTTCGGCATGGGAGGATTCCTTTCCTTGCGGATTTTGGCCGCGTCTCGGGCCGCGAAAAAAATGGGACTGGCTCCGAGCGGGGGCCGTGAGACCGAGCAGGGGCCCCGTGAAACGCTCCATCAGTCAGCAAATCGTGAGACGCCGCCCCCGACTTGTTTCTGGACCGCCTTGCGAATACCTGCTTCCACGCCTTCTCGGCCCCTTATCGGCGCGCTGGAAAATGTCCCGGCAATCGGGCCTGGAGATTGTATCGCCTTGAGCGAGAAAGAGACAACCTCAGTTTGCCCTCAATCTGGAGCTGCGTCCCGGGGCTTTTTCGCCACAGAGGTGAAAGGACTTTGCATCTGCTGATCCAAGCCTGCGATAATAAGTCGAATTTGTTCCCCATTTCCGCTGGCGGCTGGAATTCCGCCGCGCTCGTTGCCGATGTTGGCTTGGCTTCGCCTATAATAAGTAAAGACACCGTCTTCATACTACGGCTGAAACAGATTCCAATGTCGTCGACCCAATCCACCGCGAAAAGGCTGCGTTCTCCGCTGGCGCCGGGGGATAGTGCCGGTTACCATCGCTTTATTGACCAGCAGGTCGAGAAAACCGGGACGCAGGTCAAGCTGGTCGACTTGGGCAGCTCGCTGATGGTGCTGGGCGCCGGCGTCTTGAGCTATCTGCTGGTGATGACGATTATCGATCATTGGTTTTTTTCGCTTGGTCCTCCGGGGCGTTGGGCGGCACTGGTGCTGTTGGTTAGCGGGGCCGGCTGGTACATGGCGCGAGTGGTCTTGCCGGTGGCGTTTGGCCGCGTGAATCCCTTATTTGCGGCGCAAGCGATCGAGCACAGCGAACCATCGCTCAAGAACAGTCTGCTCAACTTCTTGCTGTTTCGCTCGGATCGAGCCGGCGTTCGAGCGGCGGTTTATCAGGCCTTGGAGCAACGGGCGGCAGCCGATTTGAAGCACGTTCCCATCGACACGGCGGTGGATCGTTCGCGGCTGATCAAGTTGGGCTGCTTCCTGGCCGGCGTTCTGGTGATCTGTGCCGCCTACACGATGCTGGCTTCCAAGAGCCCGTTCCAGAGCGTGGCACGGGTGCTGGTGCCGTGGGCGGATATCGAGCGGCCCAGTCGCGTGCGGATCGAAGAAGTCCAGCCGGGCCACATCGAAGTTTTTCAAGGCGAGCGAACGGTGGTCTCGGCCCATCTGTACGATTTGCGCCGCGACGAGCCGGTGACGCTGCACTACGCCGGCCTCGACGCGCAGCAGGCTCGGCAATCCGCCGCCATGCAGCCGGGGGCGGGCAGTCTGCGCTACGAATCCCCCCTACCGCCGGAAGACGACGGTTTTCAGCGAGACGTGACGTACTGGATCGAAGCGGGCGACGCGCGCTCGGCGGCGTACCGGGTGCGTGTGATTCCGGCGCCGGTAATGTTGATCGAATCGATCGAGTACGACTATCCTCACTACACGAAGCTGCCTCAGCGGATCGTCCAGCGGCAGGGCGATGTCCGGGCGGTCGAAGGCACGCGGATCACGGTGCGAGCCCGCGCCAATCAGCCGATCGCGGCGGCAGTGCTGGAATTCGATCCTCCAGCCGACGTGGCGGGGCAGACGCCGGATCGGGGCTTGCAGCGCGGACCGTTGGTAACGGCGCCCTACCGGATCGAGATGGAGTTTCGCGGCCAAGAAGCCTGGTGCTCGTTCGTTTGTGAAATGAACGAACCGCGGACGGGAGCAAGGCACCGCACGTACCAATTGCGTTTCGCAACGGAAAGCGGCCATCGCAACCCGCAGCCGGTACTGCACCGGATCGAAGTCCTGGCCGACTTGCCGCCGGAGATTGAAATTCTGACGCCGGCGGCCGATCGGGTCGAAGTTCCCGAAGACGGCTGGCAGAAGATCGAGATCCGCGCCGTCGACCCGGACTACGGCTTAACGGCAATCCGGCTCGAAGCCACGGCGGGCGGGCGTCAGGTGCTTCTGCGCGATCTGCTGCAGGATCCGGCGGGACGCAGCGGCCAGGAGATGACCGGTTTCGAGTTCGCGCCGCGGGCACTGGGAATGCGTGCCGGAACGGAGGCCCAATGCGGGGCGGTGGCGGAAGACAATCGCGCCGCGCCATTGACCGGATTGCCGGAACCGAACATCGCCAAATCGCGGCAGATCACGCTGGTCATCACGCCCGCCGAAAACGCCCAGCCGCCTGCAGCGGGGCAGGAAAATCCCGATCCGGAGCGACCGGAGCAAGGAACTGCCCCTCAGCAACCCGGCGAGATGGCGAAGGATCCGGCGGGCGACCAGCAGGCAGGCGGCGACCAATCCGCCGACGGGCAGCAAGCTGACGGAAATCAACAGGGCGGCGAAGCGGGCCAGGCTTCCCAATCAGACGGCGCGAGCGGTCAAGCCGGTTCGTCCGCCGGCCAAGGCGGCACAGACAGCTCGCAATCGGGCGGCGACATGCAGAGCCAGGGCGGCTCGGGCAGCGTTGACGGCGCCGATGGCAGCCAAGACGGGACGGGCAGCGCATCCGGCCAGCGTGGAAGTAGCGGAACCCAGGGCGTCGGCACCGGAGACACAAGTGCCGGCGGAGAAGCCGGCGGCACAGAAGCCGGCAGAGCGGGTGAAAGTCCCGGGAGTGACGGCGGCGAAGCTCAACCGTCGGAGCCGTTGCACGACGGAGAAGCCTTCGAAAAGGCAATGGAGCATATCCAGCAGGCCGGCGACGGACAGGGGCAGAAGGGGGCTTCGCAGAACGAGCCTTCCCCCGATGAGACTTCCCAGAGCGGTGCCGAATCGCAGACGGCGGATCAAGGCGGCCGATCCTCGGCGGGTTCAAGAGCTGCGGATGCGTCGCCTCAGGGCACCTCGTCCGGCGATGGCCGGCCGTCGGACGCTCCCGGCGGCGATCAGACGCAACCGGCGCCGAGCTCCGGTAAGACCGATGGCCACGGTGAACAACCGTCGCCCGACGGCGGCCAGGGCCCTGGGGGACAGAAGCAAGAAACGCCGCAGCCCGGCGAGTCGGCTCAGGAACCGGGGGACCAGCAAGGCGGGATGGAACAGAAACCGTCCGGCTCGGCCCAGCCGAAGGAAGCGGGGCAGAATGAGGGCGCCCAATCGGGCTCAGGCCAACGGAACGAAAATCGCGGCGGGTCGGTCGGCGGCCAGGATCCCGACGGGACTAGCCAGAAGAAAGCCTCTTCCAACGGGGCAGAGCCGCGGCCCAGCGACGAGCCGCAATCGCCGAGCATCAGCCGCAAAGCATCCGACTCGCAAGGCGACGCTGGAGGCGACCAGAGCGGCGGTGCGAAGCAAGGCGGCGGCCAGAGCGGCCAGCAGGCGGGCAACGACAGCCCCGGCGGGACGACGCCCGGCGATCAAGGAGCCGGCGCGGCGCAGGAGTCGGGCACGGGCGAAATCGCCTCGCGCCCCGGGGATAAACAGCCATCTCCCGAGCCGACGGGCAAGCCGGGGCACGACGCGGGGGATGGCTCTCGTTCAATGCCGGCCTCCGATGGAGCGGGCGGCTCGGGAGCACCACCGAAGCAGTCACCCGGTCAGGCGTCGGGAACGCCGCGAGCGCCGTCTGGAGAGACGTCGTCCGAAAGCGGCCAGGGCATGCCGCGCGGCGGCGGCGAGCCCGGTTCGGGCGAATTTGAGGGCGGCGACGCGGTTGGCGAAGTGCCGCCGGGCGAACAGCCGAACCTCGATTACGCACGCAAGGCGACCGACATGGTCTTGGAGCACTTGAAAGACCAAGAGAGTCATCCCGACGAGGACCTGTTGAACAAGCTGGGCTGGACGAAAGAAGATCTGCAAGACTTCGTGCGGCGATGGTCCGAATTGAAGCGCGCCGCAACGGAAGATCCGCGGGCCAAACAGGATTTGGACGATGCACTTCGCAGTCTGGGACTGCGGCCCGCGACCGCCGCCCCGCGCCGCACCGAGATGCAACAGGACGCCCGCCGAACCGAACGCAACTTGGGCGCGCGAAGTAATCCGCCGCCGAGTTATCGTGATCTGTTTGATGCGTATCGCAAGGGAACGGGCCGCGTCGGCGAGCGGCCGGATTCGGCGCGGTGAAATCGAGTCGACGGGAGATTTGTTCCCGTAAAATTCCCGATCTATGCTTCATCCCTCGTCCCTTTTCGGTCTTCCGTTGTACAATGCCGAGCGCTGGATGGGTCTGAAACGGGATTATGTCCAGCAGGCTATCAAGCGTCGTCCTGTTCCTACACGGTCGCGGGAAGACGACGACACATCCGGGCGCAGCGTGGTGCTTGTTCGGGTTTCATGAATTGCGGCCAAAGGATATATGCAAGCAAGGCGATGGCGGACGAAAACGAGCAGCTCTGGTATCGTGACGGTCTCAGGTTTGAATGCACCGCTTGCGGCGACTGCTGCACGGGGGCTCCGGGTTATGTGTGGGTAAACCAGCAGGAAATCTTGGCGTTGACGCAGCGTCTGGGCGTGGACGACACGGCCGAATTCGAACGGCTATACGTGCGCAACATTGGAATGCGTAAGAGTTTACGCGAGTATCCCAACGGGGATTGCGTGTTCTTTGACAATCGGGCTCGGCGTTGCCAAGTCTACGAAGTCCGTCCGCGTCAGTGTCGATCATGGCCGTTCTGGAACTCCAACCTACGGACGGTCCAGAACTGGGAGGAGGCGTGTCAAGTCTGCCCCGGCAGCGGACAAGGACGTCTTTATTCGTTGGACGAAATCGAGACGCGGCGAATCGTTATTCGCATTTGAACGCGTTTCGGTAACGATTGTAGCGATTGTCTAAAGCTTGACGGCTGGGCAGTCGATAATCGGTGGACAGTGAAACAGCCGTGTAACAGTCACTGACCTTGACTCTACCTCTTGCAGCATTTACACTTGGGGCGTCCAAGGCGTTTTTTTTGAAGGCATTGGCATGGACGCATTCCCCCCTGTCACGGGAGAGTCAAGTCGTGACTAAGAAAGAGATCGTTAAGACGATTTCCGAAGAGCTTGGGCTGACCCAGCTGAAGACTAAGGAAATCGTTCAGAAGACCTTCGACGCGATTGTCGAGGCGTTGGTGGACGAGGGCCGGATCGAGTTGCGGAATTTCGGCGTGTTTGAAGTCAAGAAACGGGCTTCTCGCAAGGCTCGCAATCCCCGCACGGGCCAGCGCGTCGATGTTCCCGAGAAATGGGTGGTTACCTTCAAGCCCGGCAAGGAAATGGAAGAACGCGTCCGCGTGTTGGCGGAGGCCAGAGATCGCCGGCAGGAAGCCGCAAGATCCATACAGGAAATAGCTTTAGGTCCGACCGTCGGACAGGTCGTGACGTCCGAAACGAGAGTCGAGTCGGCGGACGCAGCGCGGGGCGCGAATCCAAGTCCCGTAACGGGGCCGCCGGATTCAAGTGCTAACGCCGCTGTCGGCGAGGTTGGGGTTCCGAGAACCGATTTGGGTGCAAGTCATTAGCTCTTGCCAGCTGCTGGCATCCGCAGGTCATCGCTTTCTCATCATGGAGGATCGTCAAGTGATGCGTCGGCTTATCTTATCGGCGCTGCTAGGCGTCGCCGTCGCGACGAACGTAGGGTGCTTCCTCCCGATTTATTCCGGAGATCCCATACGGCGCACGGATCAATTGATTTTCACGTCCGAGGACTTGCGAAACATCCTGCTGGAGTGGGAGCGTTTTTGGTTCCTCGACCAGCCGGACCACATGACGCCATATCGCGTTCATGGCGGCGTGATCTAGATCACAGCGCGGGCGGTACGCAGTCGCAGCACCCGCTGCCACGGGTGGCAGGATCGGGCCCCGGGCGATCGGCAATCCGCACCAACGGAACCCAACGTGCAAGCGAGCAGATAGCGACGATCGGCTGATTGTCGGCTTCAGCCGACACCCGTGTCTGCCGCCAGCTTCAGCGCTTCAGCGGGTGGCGCCGCTGCTCGCCCCGGCTGCTGGACCGTGCGTCTTGGCGACACGTTTCGCGGTCTGAGCAAGGATCAGGCGGCACGGCTTCACGACTTGCTGGAACGTCGCCGCGGCTCGTGATTCTCGAAAGTGTCCGGGCGGCCTGGCAATCAACCCCGTGACCAGTCTCTTACGACTCTCGTTGGTCAAGAGGTTCGCCGACCTGCCCGGCAGGTCGATTTCGTCCAGCAGATTCAGGAAGGCCAACAGATTGAACTTATTGAGGACGAAATTGCAATTCGAATCTTCTGGAGAACCCGGCACCCACGCCGGTCAAACACGAGTTTCGTTCTCCGAAAATGCAAATCCAAAGCCCTGATCTATTGGCCTCCGTGAATCTGCTGGAAATCCAAACCATGAAACACCAACCCCCGACGTCCCCCAATTCGCGGACGTCTTCCGGCCAGTGGACCGCGGAAAAATCGTTGGTAACACTCGACATATGACAGACATCCAACCTACCGACTCCGACGAACGTCCCGACTCGCCGGGAAAGATTCGTACGTGGTGGCATCCGCTCCTGGCCCGGCTGCTGGACCACGCCTTGGCGACAGGATATCGGGTGCTCGAAGAAGTGCTCGTCGGCAAGCTGCCTCTGCGGCTGAACATCCTGCTGATCCGCCGCGAAACGGGACAGCTTTCGGCGGCGCGCCATCACGACGTTGACATCCTGCTGCCGCTGCTGAATCGTTTCACGCTGATCCAGTTCAAAGGACCGACCGATGCCCTGCAGCGGGGCGATTTGGCACAATTGATCGGCTGTGCGTTCCTGTGGCACAGCCAGCAGGGCGAGCGGATCCCGCACCGTGACGTTTCGTTGATGGTACTGGCCCCGACGGTCAACGAGGCGGCGCGCGACGAGTTGCAACTGGTGGGATGCCGGATCGAGGAGCGCGAACCGGGAATTTTCGGCGTGTCCGGACTGCCGTTTACGTTATGGTTGGTGGAATCGGACGTCATGGCCGAGCGGGGGCAACCCATATTGTCGTTGGTCAGCCGCGTGTTTCTTCGGGACAGGGAGCGTATAATAGACCAGTTGACGCATGCGGGGCACGTGGATTTGCTGTGCTACATGTTGCAGCAGGTTCAGCAATTCCGCAAGCTTGGCAAGGATTTTACGATGCAACACAAAGATTCGGAGTACTTGGGCGAAGTGGAAGCGCAACTCAGAACGGCGGTGCTGGAGGCGATTCCGCCCGAAGAGCGGCTGCGCGGGTTGCCGCCGGAGGAGCGGCTGCGCGGGTTGCCGCCGGAGGAGCGGCTGCGCGGGCTGCCGCCCAACGAGCGGCTGCGGGGAGTGTCGTTCGACGAGCTAATCCTCGACTTGAACGAGGACCAAGTGGCCCAGCTTCGCGAAGCGCTGGAACGACGGTCAGGCTCTTAAGATTCGGCGGCATGGAGTACATCGCTGAGGTGCTCGGTTGTTCGAGACGGACTATCAGTCGTGGAATGGAAGAACTTCCCGATCTGCCCAATGATCCAGCCGCGGGCCGGGTTCGACGGCCAGGCGCTGGTCGAAAAAAAAGATTGTTCCTGGCTCCGACATCGAGGCCAATCTCAAATCGTTAACGAAGGCTCGCACTGCTGGCGATTCGGACAACGAACAGGTGGTGTTTACCGACCTGACGCCGACCCGCATGGAGCAGGAACTAGCCCTCCTGGAGACGCCGGCCAGCGATGACCTGATTCGCCAAGGGCTGGTTCATCGGGACGTGAAGCCCTCCAGCTGCCTGTTCATTGGCGGCGAGCTGAAGTTGGCCGATTTCGGGCTGTTGGCCCAAGTCGATCGCAGCGTCTCGCGAGTCGGCACGTTGCAGTACATGCCGCCGGACGGCGAGCCTTGGCTGACGCCGTGCACGGTCCCGGGCCTGATGCCCAAGTCGCATGCGGTCGTACTGAAACGCCGGGGTTTGCCAGACATGGAACTGGGGCAGATCGATTTTGGCCTAACGCGCGAACTCATCGCGCACTGGAAGCCAGCCACCATAGAGCCTAGTAGCTCCCCGTGACTGTGCGCATGACGCCGGGAGCCAGCGGAATGCTCGGATCTTCGCCGGTGTTCGGGTTCTGCTTCCGTTGCCCAGTTCGCAAGCTGGAAGCTTAAGCCACGACTAGATCGACGGCCCGCAAGTAGCAGCAAACGTAATGATCCCCGGGACAAGCCTGGGGCAATGAAGCACAAGTCCGTTCCGCGTCATTGCCCACCGCGACCTTTCCCGCTACATTATCCCCTGCTGTTCGCGTCCATCTATGCGCGGCCGTTGCCGCAGCCGACGAAACCAGGAGTTCCCGCCCCGTGTCACTCGCCGTCCAGCTGGGGAGATTACAGCTGCCAAACCCGATCCTCGTGGCATCGGGAACGTTCGGATATGCGCGGGAAATGGAGCGGTTGGTCGATTTGAGCCGGCTGGGCGGGATTTTGCCCAAGACGATTACCATGCAGCCGCGTGCCGGAAATCCGCCCTGGCGGACGGTGGAAACGACCGCTGGCATGTTGAATTCGATCGGACTGGATAATGACGGAATCGACGAGTTCATCGCTCACCATCTGCCGTATTTGCGCAGGGTCGGTGCGCCGATCATCGTCAGCATTGCGGGGCGCACGCACGAAGAATTCGTCCGGATGGCGGCGCGGTTGGATCGTGAGCCGGGTCTTGCAGGCCTGGAATTGAATGTTTCCTGTCCCAACGTTTCGGGCGGAGTCGACTTTGGGACCGATGCCGATTCGTGCCGGCGATTGGTCGCGGGAGTGCGGTCCGCCTGCGGTGTGCCGATTCTGGCGAAACTCACTCCCAACGTGACGCGAATCGCCGACATCGCAGCGGGCGCGGCCGAGGGCGGAGCCGACGCGCTCAGCTTGATCAATACGGTGTTGGGCATGGCCATCGACTGGCGGCGGCGGAGGCCGATGCTGGGCAACGTGGTGGGGGGCCTGAGCGGTCCGGCGATCAAGCCGATCGCTTTGCGGTGCGTGTACCAGGTCGCTCGCGCCGTGCGAATTCCGTTGGTGGGCATCGGCGGGATTGCGACCATCGACGATGTGCTTGAGTTTCTCGTCGCCGGAGCCAGCGCCGTCCAGATCGGAACAGCCAACTATTACGATCCGACGGTGACGATGAAGTTGTTGGACGCGCTGCCGGGCGCGCTGGCCGAAGCCGGCGTCGCGTCGGTGGCCGAACTTGTCGGCACGCTGCAAACCGATGCGGCGGCGCGGCCCGAGGCGGCACCGGCGGTCTGTGGCGGCGCATTTTGACGAGACAGAAAACCGGGCGACACCTTGCGCCCCTTGCCGTAGTTTGAATTTTTACCATGATGCGAGTACTTTCCGGAATCCAGCCCACCGGCCGATTTCACTGGGGCAACTACTTCGGCGCGATTCGCCAATACATCGATTTGCAGGACGGCAACGAAGCTTACTACTTCATTGCCAACCTGCACGCTTTGACGACGATTCGCGACCGCGGCGTGCTGTGGCAAAACACGATCGACGCGGCCCTCGATCTGCTCGCCCTCGGACTGGATCCCGAGCGGGCGACCTTGTTTGTCCAATCGGACGTGCCCGAAGTGTCCGAACTGACGTGGCTGCTGATGACCGGGACTTCGTTGGGGCTGTTGGAACGTTGCCACGCGTTCAAGGAAAAAAAGGCAAAAGGGCTGACGGCCGACGCCGGCTTGTTCACCTATCCGGTCTTGATGGCTGCGGACATCCTCGCGTACGGCTCCCACCTGGTGCCGGTGGGCGAGGACCAGGTCCAGCACATCGAGGTCTGCCGGGACTTGGCCGGAAGTTTCAATCATGCGTTCGGCGAAGTGTTTGTGTTGCCCAAAGCCAAGGTCTTGGAAAGTGCCGCGCGCGTTCCCGGCACGGACGGCGAAAAGATGTCCAAGAGCTACAACAACACCATCGAGATCTTTGAAGATCCCAAGTCCGTGCGGAAGAAAGTCATGCGGATCGTGACCGATTCGCGGCCGATGGAGGAGCCCAAAGTTCCCGAGACGGACCACTTGTTCCAACTGTATTCGTTGTTTGCCGCCCCTGCGGAACGGCTCGCGATGGCCGCGCTGTACCGGGCCGGCGGGTTCGGTTACGGCCAGGTCAAGAAGGCGTTGGCGGATGCGGCCGAGGGGTATTTCGCCGAGGCGCGAGCCAAGCGTCTGGAGTTGGCGGCGCATCCGGAAAAGGTCCGCGAAATCTTGGGAGATGGGGCCCAGCGGGCTCGGGCTCGGGCACAGCAGACATTGCAGCGGGCTCAGGAAGCATGTGGGGTAAAGGCCGAGTCATGAGCGTCATCGGAATTGGAACGGACATCGTCGAAACGGTGCGGATCAGCCACATGATCGAGCGGCATGGCGAGTTGTTTCTGGCTCGCGTGTTCACGCCGCACGAGATCCAGTATTGCAGCGAGCGCAAGGCCGCGACGCAGCACTACGCCGGCCGCTGGGCCGCCAAAGAGGCGGTGATGAAAGCGCTCGGGACCGGCTGGTCGCGCACCGTCGGCTGGTGCGATATCGAAGTCCGCAATGAAATCGGCGGCCGGCCTCACATCGCGCTCAGCGGCGGTGCGTCGGAGATCAGCCGCCAGTTGGGCATCGATCAAATCATGATCAGCATCTCGCATTGCCGCTGTCACGCCACCGCCTACGCTCTGGCCTTGGGAACGGTCACGTCGCTATAGCCAGGTTTTCGCCAGCTTCACGATGGACGGCTGTATTCAGCCAGCTCCCCTGGGGTAAACCCAGGGGCCTCAAAGCGAACCGGAATGGAACAGAATCAGGCACTTGCGAAGACGTCGAAGGGGCTTTCGGAGCGGCGTTGGCGCGGGTACGATCAATGGTGAACCGCACGGTTGTGGCCGGAGACGCTCGGTCCCGCAGCCGAAACCCCGTACCAGACAGAGGAGAATCCCGCGATGTCTGCCCCCCATGAACCGTCCTCTCCAAGCTCTTCTTCTGCTTCCCCCGAAGCTCCTCTCGCCCCGGCGATTCGCCCGCCGTGGTGGCGCTCGCTCGGCCCGGCCTTGATCACGGCCTGCGTCGTCTTCGGGCCGGGCAGCTTGATTATCAGCGCCAAAGTGGGAGCGACCTACGGCTACGACCTGCTCTGGCTGCTCGTCTTGACCGGCCTGCTGATGGGCGGCTTTATGACCATGTCGGCCCGGGTGGGAGTAACGGCGGGCGCGACGCATTTCGCCACGCTGCGCCGCGAGGTCGGGCGGCCCTTCGCCGCGCTGGTCGGGATCGTCCTATGTTTGGTCTGTGCCGCGTTCCAGTTTTCCAATAATCTGGCCGTCGCCTTGATCGCCGGCGCCTTTGCGCCGGAAGCCTACACCTTTGCTGTCCAGGTCGCCGCGATGGCGGGCCTGAATGGGCTGTTGATCGTTTTCCTGTTCCGGGCGCATCATGTCTACAAGGCGGTCGAGCGGATCATGAAGGTCATGGTCGGCGTAGTGCTGGTTTCCTTTCTATTCAATCTGCTGCTGGCCCGCCCCGATCTGGTGGCCGTGTTGCGGGGCTTGCTGCCCAATATCCCGGAAACGCTGTCGTTCGGCATCCCGCAGGTCATCGACGGGGTCATCAAGGATCCGCTCGTGCTTATCGCCTCGCTGGTGGGTACCACCTTCTCGGTTGCCGGCGCGTTTTTCCAAGGCAACCTGGTGCGCGAAAAGGGCTGGAAGGTCGAGGATTACGACCGGGGCGTAGGCGACGCCATCGCCGGTGTGTGCGTGTTGACCTTTGTGAGCATGATGATCATGGTTACCGCGGGCACGGTCATCCTGGGCAAGCCGGCGGACGACGTCGCCACGCTGGCCCTCACGTTGCGGCCTCTGCTGGGTCCGACTGCGTTCGTCATCTTTTGCGTCGGGTTGATTCCGATCGCCTTGAATCCGTTCTTGATCAACGCCATGATCGGCGGCACGGCCTTGGCGGACGGACTCGGCTTTCCGGGACGGTTCAGCGACTACTGGCCGCGGATGTTTACGATCGGCGTCCTGATCGTCGGGTTCCTGGTGGCGACCGTCGGTTTGTGGTTTGCCATCCCGCCGGTCAACCTGATGATTTTCGGCCAGGCCATGACGGTCATCGGTAATCCCCTGTTGGCCGCCACGATTCTCTGGTTGGCCAACCGCAAGAGCATCATGGGAGAACGCCGCAACCGTGTTGCCTCGAATGTACTGGGCGTGATTGGCTTGACCGTCGTCATCTTGCTGACGCTCCGCATGGTGTGGTACCTGGTTCTGCGGTTGAGCTGAAGCGTGCCCCGAAATGTTCGAACATAAAATGGTCTCGTGTTGTCATTCATCCCCTCGGTAACAAAGCACCTTGCCATCGAGCGTGGAAAGATAGAGCCGGCCGTTGGCCGTGGCGAGGCCGTCGAATACGGGCATGGCGGGCAGTTCGCACGCGGAAATACGCTTGCCGTCGGCGGAACTCACGATATGCAAGTACACACCTTTCGCACCCTCGAACCCCGCCCGGGCTTCGGGCTCGTTGGTGAAAGCCAGTAGATCAGGGTCTTTGTCGCCCCATTCGCGCGGTCCGGCAACGGCCAACCGGTCGCCGCCCAGAACCATCGCGCGCACGATCGGCGCTTGAAAGTCGGTCCACAGCGGCTCGGCCGCGGCCGAAGGTTTGCTCTTGCCTTGCTTGGCGGCCGGCGGCGCGGCGCCCGCCCGGTTCATGCCGAACAGCCGGTACGTGTCGGCCCGGTGTCCGACCGGGCCGCCAGCCAGATTTTCACGACCGTAGCCATACACGGTGTCGCTGTTGAAGCACAGAATCTGGCCGGACGGGAACGTGTTGGACGCGTGGGCCCAGCCGCCCCACCCGGCGGCCGGCATGCCTTGGCCGACGATCCAATACGTTCGCACAAACCAGTCCTCGCCCAACAAACCGGTGATCGAAAAGAGGTGGGGCCGCGTGGTTTCAGTGCGCGCGCCGTCGCGGTCGAAGGTGAAATACTTCAGGAAGACCAAGTCGCCGTCGCCCGAAAGGATATCGGTGGTGGTGCCTTCCATGTTGAATTGGGCTTCGGGTACGAGCTGCGCGCCCGTGTCGGGATCGAGGTGGTACAGCGTGGTTCTCGATAACTCGTTGCCCGTCGCGGGATCGAGTCGATACAACACGATGCCACCGTCCAGATATGACGAGCGGCCGGCGGTGGCGTAGATCGTGTCGTTTTGAATCAGCACGGCGCCATGCACGGGCCAAATTGATTCGAGTTGCCCGTGAACGCCCACCAGACGATCGGCGGGAGCGGCACGGAATCGCCACACCAAGCCGCCGTCCGCCGCGCCGACACAGTAAATCCACCCGTCCGCGGAACCAAAGATGACTGTTTGGTTCCAGACCGCAGGCGAGCTGTCGATTCTGCCGCCGGCGGTGAAACGCCAGACCTCGCGGCCGTCGTCGGCGGCCAGCCCGTGCAGGGTGTGCGCATCGGTCGACGCCACGAACACCATTCCACCGGCAATGATGGGCTGAGTCAGCTTGCCGCCGACGGACGTGGACCACATTTCGTGAACGGCGTCGGGGATCCGACTGGAGGTGCTGCCGCTACGGTGGGGATCGTGACGATACATGGGCCAGTCGGTGGAAGGACGAAGGATGAAGGACGAAGGACGAAGAGGGGAGGATGAAGGGCGAAGGGACAAGGACGAAGGACGAAGGGGGGAGGACGAAGGACGAGGGACGGAGGGCGAAGCGCGAAGCGGATCGTTATAGGCGGGGCCTGTTTCGAGAACGGGCTGATCGGGAAACGGCATGCGGCCGGTCTTGTCGCGTTGCGGCGCGGCGGCGAAGAAGCCATCCGCCTTGACCGTCAGGAAACAGGCGCAGGCATTCGGCGGCGCGTACAACAACCCGTTGGCCGGAATGATTCCATACTGGCAAGTGCCGCGAATCCAGCTGTTGTTGCTCAACCAGCCGGTGTCGAGGCTCAGCACCTCGATGCCCGATTTGCCGGTGAAGATGAATCGCTCGGAGGCTTTGTTGCGGTAACAGCGATGATGCGGCATGCCGACCCGCGGCCCTTGCGTGTTGATGGTTTTCACCGGCGCGCCGGTTTTCAAGTCGAGCCCTCGAAACTCGGGCCCCACCCACACCACGTCGCCGATGACAAAGACGTCGACGGGCGAGTTGTAGCCTTCGCGGCACGGAGCCGACCATAATTCGCTTCCGTCGCGGGCGGCATACGCGCGCAGCGTACTCTTTCCCTGGCGCACGAAGCCCGGCTCGCTCCAGCCGTGAACGCCCCATTCCACCGGGCCGGCGGCCGGCTTGTCGTCTACGGTCTGGCCGATCTCGGTGTCGGCCAGCAGGATCACTTCGTCGGTAGCCACCAGCGTGGGCGCGGAGAACGCCATGCGTTTGGCCGGCGTTGAACGGGCAGTCTGCCAGAGTCGCTTGCCGGAGCGGGCGTCGAGACAGGCGATCCCCGACGAAGTCTGATAGCAAACGCGCGAGCCTTTCACCGCCAACGTCAGCGGCAGGAGAGATTCGCCCGTCTCGAAATCTTGCTTCCACAAGGACGTTCCCGTGTCGGCTTCGATCGCCGTGATGAACCGGAAGCCGGTCGGCGCCGGCTCGCCGCGTGTGAACAGCCCGCCGCCGCGGCGGTTCGCTTCCGAGCTGCCCGCGACGAGATACAACGTGCCGTCGGCGACGAGAATCTCTTCCGTGCCCTCCGTGCCGGCGTACTGGCGAACCGGCTGGCCGGTCGCGGCATCCAACGCGACCACCGGCCCGTCGAGGCTCGGGGTCAGATAGACGCGCTCGCCGACCGCCACCAACCGGCGCGGCAGGTGCGCCGGCCCGGAGCGAAAATGGCGCAGATGATCCACCCACCCGCCGATCGGACGTTTCCACAACAACGTGCCGTTAAAGGCGTCGCGGGCGACCAGTTTCCAGTCGCTCAAAAAACGGATCGAAGCCAACGGGGCCTCATCCACGATAAAGAAGATCCGGCCTCCGGCAGTCACCGCGGCACTCATGCTGGCGAGTTCCTCGTGACTGCGGCCCCAACGCGGTTCGCTGACCCACTGGATGGAACGCGGAATGTCCACTCGGCTGTCGCGCGCCACGGCATTGTTGTCGGGACCGTGAAGGAAATGCGTCCAGTCGTCAATGTCCGCGGGACGCGGCTTTCGTAAGATCAGTTCGGGGATTTCCGAATTTCGATTGACGCAGATCGCGACGCCGTCGGGAACGAGCACCCGCAACAGTTCCTCGCGCGGCACACGCGCCGCGTCGTGAACGACGATCAGGTTCACGAGATTGTGCACGTAAGGCAACCGCCCACCCGCCCATTGCTGGACCGACACGCCGCCGTAAAGACCGAGCGACTGGATGTGTTTCCGCGCCGAGTCGACCCGCTTCGGGTCGGTGTCGAGCCCGTGGACAAGGAAGCAATCGCCGGCGCGTAAGGCGGCCGTCAGCTTGCCGTCGCCGCAGCCGACGTGGACCACGAGACCGCCTTTCACGCCACTGGTCTGGAGGACCTCCTGCGCACGCTGCTGTTCCGTTGCGTTGGTCGAAATCGCGAAAGCGATCATCAACAAAGTCAAGGTCATGGTCTTTCCTCCAAATTCAAAGCGATCGTTTGGCAGACTATTGCCGCAACTCACAATTGATGGGGCACTAGCGGGAATGTTTGGCCAAAGCAAGCATGCTGGCGCCCCCTGCCAGCTTGTCTGGCAGGAAAGCGAGACTGACAACTAACACGCAACCCACTACGTACCGCCAGACCCGTGCCAGCTTGCTGGCAGGTGAATGAGACGATGCTGCTTTGACAACACCCAATCGTATTCACCTGCCGGACAAGCCGGCAGGGGTCTTCCAGAACCTCCGGGGTCTCCTCTGGCTGCCAATCTGATCCACCTGCCAGCAAGCTGGCAGGGGTCCGTTTTATTCGCTGCCTCCCTCAACGACCGGCCGCCGGGAATCCGCCGCGGGCCGATCGTCGCGGATCAGGCAATCCGCGATGCGGCTGTCGGTCACGTTCCGACACAGCAGGCCGGCGTTGTCGCAATCCAAGATGGTACAGCTGGTGACGTGCATCCGGCGGCAATTCTCGATCAGCAGGCCCGCCGGAGCCCGCCACACGTTGGTGATGTGCAGACCCGTCAGCGTACAGTCCTCGCTGTTGCGAATCACCAGGCTGTTGTTGGCATCCAGCGTGTTGCCGTAGCTGTACCGCGGATTGCGGTCGAAATTGTTCGGGCCCACGATGATATTCGAACAGTCCTCGACCAGCAGGTTGTGCCGATAGCCTTGCCAGAACGTGTTGCCGGTCAGCACCACGCCGCGACAGTCCTGCAGATGGACGTTGACCTGCACGTCGCTCAGCACGTTGCCCGTGATCGTGACGTGGCCCTCGCGGACCAGTTCCAGCGTCCCGCTGGGTTCGCTGCGGCCGATAATCCGGATGTTGGCCGAATCCGGCGAAGGATTGTTGTGCTGGATCGTACAGCCGGTAATGGCCACCTCGGCGGTGCCGGCCGGGCTGCCGCGGCAGTCGATCAGCACGTTGGCCGTCGGCGGCGTGTCCGGACTCATGTTGCTCTCGATGTCGCAGCCGCTGACGTGAATGTTCCGCACGTTCCCTTGGCGGGAAACGATCCCGCCGCCGGCACAGTAGCTGATGTGACAGTTAGTGATGTTCGACTGGTGCAAGTTGACGTTGTCATAGTAGATGCCGACGCCCCGATTCTCGTAGATATGACAGTCGGCGATGGTCACGTTGCGGTTGTTCTCGACCAGGTGAATTCCGTGCAGCACGCCGCGGATGTGCGTGCAGGTGATCGTCAACTGCATCGTGCCGGCCGCCTGGATCCCGATCGCTTCGGGATGATCGCCCGCGATTCCCAAGCCGTCGACGCAGGGCATCCGCTGCCGGTCCCAGATCTGGGGAGCGAAGGTCTGCGGGTCCGCGGATTTGAAATGCGTCCCGGCGAACCGCAGCGCCGGGCCCGGGCCGGCCATGACCAGCCGGGCGACGCCGTCACCTGCAAACGACGTGTAACCCACGCGATCTAGATCGACGACGATGGATCGCGTGATCCGATAGCTGCCTTTAGCCAGCCGCACGCAACCGATCCCCGCATCGACCGCCCGCTGGATCGCGTCCGTATCGTCCGCTTGACCGTCCCCCACCGCGCCGAACGCGGCGACGGTCGTTTCCAGGGACGTTTCCGGACTCGCCGGCACAGGCACGACAGCCGTCTGGCTGAGCGCATACCCAACCGACAAGATCGAAACAATCCCGAGCAGATACATCGAAGCGAATCGGTTCACGGGTGTCTCCTTAGCGACGTTCCAGCGGCGACGAAACGGTACCTCGCAAAGGCCTACCTCAAGAGAGAATCATGTCTGCGAGGATCGGCGGCACGGGTGGATTGTATCTGATTGCATGGCCGGAGCAAATCATGGACGCGCACCGTCCAGGACTCGACCGACGCCATTCTGAGGCATCAATAATCCCGGAACGGTTCGCGCGGTTCGGCGGCGTCCATCTCTTGCTGCCAGTGCTGGAAGCGAGCTTCGAGTTCCGCTGCTTTGTCGGGCATGGTCGGGGCCAGGTTGTTTTTCTCCCCGATGTCCTGCGCCAAGTCGAACAAGAACGTGCCGTTCGCGTTGCGGACCCATTTCCAGTGCCCGACCCGCGCCGCCTGTTGCTCGCGGCGTTTCCAGAACATCGTTTGACGCGGCGAGGGCTCCGCGCCGGATAGGACGGGCAGCATGTCAAAGCCGTCCAGCACCACGTCCGCAGGCGGCGGCGCGCCGGCAAGTTGCAGCAAGGTCGGAACGACCTCCAGCGTCGTCAGAAACTCGCCGCTGACTGAGCCGCCTCGGATCCGCGGCGGATAACGGACCAGGCAGCAGACGCGGATCCCGCCGTCGAACACCTGGCCTTTCCCGCCGCGCAACGGCGAATTGTCCGCTCCGCCAGATCCGCCGTTGTCCGAGAAGAAAATGACGATCGTGTTCTCCGCCAGCCGGTACTCGTCCAGCAGACTCAACACGTCCCCGATCGCCGCGTCCATGGCGGTTACCGAACCCAAGTAATGCGTCTTGCGGAGCGCGGCGTTGGGAACCTGAACTGTTTCCCCGCGGCGAGTCCCTTTGGCCAGCGCCTCGCGGGCGTGCAGATCGGGATACTTCTGCCGCCACTCGTCGGGCGCTTGGGCCGCCGCGCGGATCGCCGGATCGAGATTCGAGGCGTTGTGCGGGGCGTTGAACGGCAAATACAAAAAGAACGGACGGTCTTTATTCTCCTGCACGAATCGCACGGCCTCGCGGCGGAACAAGTCGGTACAGTACGTGCCTTGATCTTCGTTTGTCGGTCGATTGTCGCGATACATCGAAGGCACGCCGTAGCGCTCGTGCGTATAGTAATCGATTCCCGTATTGACGAACCCGTAGAACTCGTCCCAGCCGCGGGCCAGCGGCAGGTAGCGGCGGTGCATGCCCAGATCCCACTTGCCGAAGATCCCGCTGTAGTAGCCGGCTTGTTTCAGCATCCGAGGCAGCAGGATCTCGCGCGTGTCCATCCCGCCGATCCGTTCCCACGTCACCGCATATTCCTCGGCTGCGTACTTGTGCCCATAGTCGGGCGCTTCATTGCGGATCATATCATAGATGCCGTTCCGCTGGGGGTAACGCCCCGTCAACAGCGCCCCGCGACTGGGCGTGCAAGCCGGCCAGGCGACGTAGAAGTTCGTCAGCCGCACGCCTTCGCGGGCGATCCGATCCAGACTGGGAGTTAAAATGTGATCGCCCAGGACGCCCAGATCATGGTAGCCCTGATCGTCCGAAACGATCAGCACGATATTCGGTGGGCGATCGGCGGCGCGCGCAGCCGATCCCGTCCAAGCGACCGCGGCGAGCAACCCAAAGACCGTGACGATTATCCGGACGAAAGCGGGACAAGGCGGCGTCTGTCGAGTGATCGAATCTTGAATACTCATGATTCACCAACAATCGTACGTTAGGCGTTTAAGTTGCTGGCGCGAGCATTTTCGTCATGCCTGCGCTCAGCAGGTCGTCGATGTCCGGGTCGGAGAAGGCCACGCTGACTTCGTAACCGCCGTGGGGGTACTCTTCCTTCACCGGCACGTACCACGTGCCGCCGTCGCCGTACGCGGCGGTGGCGACGAACAGGGCCGGCTGCAATTGCTGGGCGCGCAGCTGGTACTCGACAAAGCACTCACCCGGCAGGTGCAGCAAGCGGATGCCGTTGACGTGCAGCGCGCTGAGCACGGCGGGGACTTTTTGTTCCAGCCGCCGCAGCCAAGCCAGCGTATACGCCGGGCGGCCTCGCGCGGATCCGGCGGCCGATTTGTTATCGATCTGCGACTGCAGCGCCGCGGCCGAAAACGTGCTGCGGAACGGCGGCAGAATCTCGACCGTCCGCCAGTCGACATGCTCGATCGCCGCCGGCTGCAAGTCCCGTTCGGAACGTACGATACCGTCATACATCCGCTGGACGAGCACCGGCCGCATCTCGTGCGAACCGTCGTTGTACTTGCCGGCCGCGACGTTGCCCGCACAGCCGGTGAAGTACACGTGCCGGCAGCCCGGCTCTTCCTCCTGGCGCCGTTTGCGGGCCAGGCCGGCAAAGTCGCTGCTCACCCGACCGTCGCCATAGTAGCTCATCGGGTGCGTCGCATAATAATGACAGGCCGCGATCTTGTCCGAGCCGGAATAAAAGGCGACCGTTTTCAGCCAGGGGTCGATCAGCCCCTCGGGCAAGGCCCGCAGCTGCGGATCGCGGCAGCTGCTGCCGCGCATCGCGACGATTCGGCCGGCCGCATCGCGGGACACGCGGCGATTGCCTGCGACTTGTTCCACTTGAGCTTGGCCGCAAGCCACGTGGGTCAGCGGCCGAGCGGCGGGGATCGCCTCGGCGGCCGACCGGGCCACGGCGTCCAGACAGCGGCGGAAAAAATCCACGTCCATCACGTCCGGCAAATCGCCTTGGGCTTGGACCAGCCGTTGGGTTTCCAGGCAGGCAAACGGGGCATTGTGCTGATGCACGCACTGGACGGCGACGCGATCCGGCGTCGTCCCGACCGCCTGGGCCAGCGACTGCCGCCACTGGACGTGCGCTGCGTTGCACAATCCGGTCCAGTCCACGGCGCAAATGACGAGGGGCGGGCCGGCGCCCAGCAGCACCAAGCCAATCGCCTCCAGCGGGTCGTCGACCGCCGTCACGGGCGTGATCCAGCCGCCGCAACAGGAATGGCCCAACGGCGGCGTGACGTCGCAACGAAACGTGGCCAAACGCAGGGGAACTCCCGTGGCGGCGGCGTACGATCTGTTCCACGGCGAGACGGCGGACAGGGCACAGCCGGCGGTGGCGGCCAGCGTCTGGCGGAGAAACTCGCGGCGAGCGGTGGACATGAGCGGCCTCCTGGTTGGCGAAATCAACGGACGCGGGCTCCGCTTGGCTCAAAAAACGATGCCAAACGGTAGCTGCCTTTCGTTCGATGGCGGGCCTGAACAATCGATAGAATACCGTTGCGACATGGCCGGAGCAAGTTGGAGCGAACTGGTGAAAGCAGCCATGGAACGGTGCCAAATTTGGCCATGTCGCGGGTGGGCAGCAACACGCGTCCGCCAGCACACTGGCTGGCGGCGACCGTTCAAACCGGGTTCATCCCTTGCGTCACTTCCTGTTCGATCCGTTCCGCTCTCTCCCGCAGTTCCTCCACGGGGGACTCCAGCAATTCGTCGGTGCTGGAAACCGGGCGCCGGACCAATCGCTCGCACAGCTTGATCCGTTCCGCCAGCTCGCGTTTGAGTTCGCGGTTGGCCGCCTCGCGTTCGCGGTTGGCCGCCTCGCGTTCGCGGTTGGCCGCCTCGCGTTCGCGGTTGGCCGCCTCGCGTTCGCGGTTGGCCGCCTCATATAGCTGCTGCGATTCGAAGGCCTGCCGTTGCCACTGGTCACGCATCGTCTCCAGCGTCTGCATGTCCCGCTTGGCCTTCAGCCGGCCCTCGTACAGTTCCCGTTCCATGTCGCTCTGAGCCAACATCTTCAATACCCCCATCGCTTTCCGCTGCTCCGGCCGATTCAAGGCTGCCGGTAACGCATCCGCGTCCAACTCTGATCCATTCTTGAAAAAGTACAGCCAAAAGTCCAGGGGCATACGCAGTTCCGCCAGGTTCTTCGTGAATTTCGGCAGCTCGATCACGTGGACCACCAAATCGCCCGTCAGACACAACTGTCCCGTCGCGTCCAGCAACCGGAACCGCGTGTGGTGCTCCGGCCACTCCGCGAACAAAACACCGTTGACGAAGCAGATCGAAATCGTCGGCCGCAAGCGGGTGTAGTCGTCGCCTTCGCCCAGCTGTTGCGAGTAGATCTTCGACCAGTAGTACAGCAGCCGCGGGACCAACGAAGCCGTCGCCAGCATCTGCATTTCCAGGTTGTACAGCCGCCCTTGGTCGTCCCGGGCCTTAATGTCCAATATCGACACCTTGTCGTCCAGCGCCATCTTTTCGCTGTACGGGTTGAGCAATCCACTTCCACCAATCGTTGCGCCGGCGGCGGTTCCAACACGGCATTGATCAGCGAGGCGGTAAGGTCGCGCCATAGCTCGCTGCCAAACACCTTCTTGAACGCGATGTCGATCTTCGGGTCGATGCCGGGAATCATGGGGCCGAATCCATGTGAGGGACGGGGCGAACAAGCGATCCGATTATATCGCCGTCGCGGCCAGAAAACGACCGGCCATCGCTTCCGAACCGCGGGAAGAGATCCGCATCAAGGAATGCCCCGCGAGGTTCACCCTGTCCCAAGCCGCGTGTTGTCAGTGCAGTCGTGACTCGCACTTCTCCCAGGCCATCCCGTCTCATCTAGCGGGTCAGATTCCACCTTGTAGCCGCAAACGAAAGTCGCTGGACTACCGCAGCGCCATTCCCTCTTGCCCGACTTCGACGAAAATAACTTGCAAACTGGTGCTAGCAGGTTCATCGGTCCACATCATCAGGTTTCCCGGAGTGTTCACACCTTAAGGCCTTTTGCCATTCTGTCGGCAATATACTGAGCGTCTTTCAGCGCTCTAGCGAATTCGGGATCGGATTCCTCGAATTCTCGCACTGCGTAGCGCCCAATATTCACACGCTGTAATCTCGAGCGATCGGATTCCTGCCCGGTCGCCAAACGGCACATGAAGTCGAGCTGAGCGTATATCGACTGAAACAGCACGAACTCTGGAGCCACGTCAAGTCGTTGGCGCGACAGTTCGCGAACTTGTTCAAGCCTCTTCAACGTCGACGGTTCCATATCAGCTCCTTTTCAGTACGATCACTTGTGCTTGAAGTCGGTCTTTTGAGCGGAGAATACCTGCCGCGCTCCGCCGCATGCCCGATAGGGCTGACCACCCACGGACCAAGTATCGTCGACTGCCGCGGCAGTGGTCTTGAGGACTCTGGTTGGCTTGGTTGTAACGTACGCGTGTTCCACCTTCGCTGCGACAATCTGAGTTGTGCGATTGAACCCGCTTGGGTTAATCTCTAACTCTGTTGGTGGCGTTCCGTGACGGAACCCATAGTAGTCTCCCTGAGGAGCGCCGGGCGTCTGATACTGGTACAAGGTCTTGCCCCGATTAAATATCGTAACTTCCACGCGGTTCGCGAAATTGCACCCCTGCAGATGTGATGGCCCGTCAAGCGGTGCGCGTTATCGTGGTTTCGCGGCGCTTGCACAAGTGCTGGAAGCCCTCGCACCAGAACCGCGAGCTTTTGTCGCCGATAAGGTGCTTCGGCGGGAGAGGACCTCGCTTGCACGCTCGTGATGCCCTACACTAATCGCGTCGGCGGTTTCGCTTTATGATCTTCACGTTCCGGAGCGTTCGCCAGTTAGGCCAGGAACGTTGAGCGGAGGGTTCTGTGATGAACGACAAGATGCGGCTCGCGGGCAAGTTCGTACTGGCTCTCGGACTCGTGGCGTTCCCCTTCGGCAGCCATTGCTTGGCGGCCTCCTCCGAGGCGCAAACGGGTCAGCGAGACTACGGCTCGGACCTGGCCTCGCCGGTGCTCGCGGTGCGCGTCCAAGCAGCGATCGAATTGGGGCGTCGCGCGGATCGGGCGACAACGCCGTTATTATTGCCGGCGTTGAAAGACGCCGTCCCCGCGGTGCGGCGGGAGGCGGCCAAGGCCCTGGGGACGATTCAGGACGCGCGGTCCGTGCCGGCGCTGATCGAAGCGCTGCGCGACGACGATGCGAACGTGCGGATGTACGCGGCGTATGCGCTGGGCGAAATCAGGGACATCCGGGCGGCGGACGCGTTGCTGCAGGCGCTGCGGGATATCCAGTGGTGTGTGCGGGACCAAGCCGCGTGGGCGCTGCGGGAACTCAGCGCTTCGGCGCTGGCGGACGCATACGCCGCCGTGCTGCAAGACGAAGCGGTCGAGGTGGCGACCGCGACGTGGATCCTGCGAAGCTTGGGGGACGAAGCGGCCCTGCAGGCGGTGAGCCGATTGCTGCAGGCTCCTCAGCCGGCCGCGCGCCTTCGCGCTGTGCGGGCCTTGCGAGAACTGAATACCGCTGCGGTCGATCCGCTGCTGGCCGTGCTCGAGGATCCAGATGCCGCCGTGCGGCAGAGCGTGGTCGAAGCCCTGGAAAGAACGCCGGGGCCGGCGGTCAAACAAGCGCTGACGGCGCGGCTGGGCGTGGAACCAGAAACGCCGGTACGGGCGGCGATCGAGCGGCTGTTGCGGTCGGTGTACCCGCCGGCGGAACCGGCCGCGTGGTGGAGTTTCGACGACCAAGACCCGCTGACCGCTCGCGACGTCACGGGCCGCGGCAACGACGGCCAGATCCGCGGCGGTACGCCCGTCCCGGGCAAAGTCGGCGCGGCGTTGAAGTTCGCGACAGGATCGTACGTCGGCCTGGGTAAAGTGCCGAAGCTGCCGATGGCGAACCAAGGCCTGACGGTGATGGCCTGGATCCAGTCCGAGGCGGACCGCGGCGTGGTGGTGGCCCGCGGCGGGGCGTTCTGCGGCTATTCGCTGTACCTCCTGGACGGCGCAGCCAAGTTCGGCATCCGGCGGGAACAGGACGGCCCGTTGTACGTCGCTGCCGGCCGTGAGCCCGTGGGGCGCGAATGGGTCCATCTGGCCGGCGTGATCCGGAGCGATGGCATCGAGTTGTACGTCGCCGGCAAACGGGCCGCACGCACCCAGACCGATGGATTCATGCCGGGAAATGCGGGCCAGGGGATGGAGATCGGCGGCGATTTAGGCAATAGCCCGGCCGAGCTCACGGACTCGTTCGTCGGCATCATCGACGAAGTGAAGGTGTACTTGACGGCGTTGAGCGAAGAGGAGATCGCAGAGCAATGCGGAAGCAAATAGAATTTCTTGCAGCCGGAGTGGCCATGTGGCTCGCTCTGGCGTGCTCGATCGCCGCCGGTCAAATCGAGCGACAATCCACCCCGGAGGCCGCGGCCGCGATCGTCCGCGCCAGCGGTGCGGCGGGCGGGATCATCGCTCTCGTCGAGCCGGTGGAGGCGGAGTTGGCGGTGGCGCTGGCCAAGCGAGGTAGCTTCCTGGTGCACTGCTTGACCGCGGATGCTGGACGTTGCGACGCGCTCCGTCGGGCGATTCGCGCCGCGGGCCTGTACGGCACCGTTTCGGTCGCTCTATGGCAAGAGCCTCACCTGCCGTATGCCGACAACCTGGTCAACGTCGTGGTTATTCCCGCACCCCCAGGCGGCGCCGAACAAAGCCTTGCGCCGCAGGAAGTCCGACGCGTCTTGGCGCCGCTCGGTACGGTGCTGGTCGCTCGCTCGGCCGCGGCCGGCGCGTGGACGGCGCAGAGGAGCGATGCCGGAGGTCTGCAGCCGCTGGCGTTGGATGCCGATGCCGCTTGGCAAGCGTTTCAAAAACCGTGGCCCGCAGAGATCGACCAATGGACGCACTATCTGCACGGCGCCGACGGCAACCCGGTTGCCCAGGACACGGTCGTTGGGCCGCCCAAACATCTGCAATGGATCGGCGGCCCCCGCTGGCTCCGCTGCCACGAGACGGATTCCAGCGTCAGCACCTTGGTGACCGCCCGGGGCCGCTTGTTCGCGATTGTCGACGAGGCCCCGATCAGCCTGGCGGGCCAGCACCAGCTGCCGGACAAGTGGTTCCTGATCGCCCGCGATGCGTTCAACGGCACGCTGTTGTGGAAAGTCCCCATCCGCCGCTGGGGTTGGCGGGAATGGAAGCCGATCTGGTTCAATACGCGGCCCGGCGATATCCCGCTGAATATTCAGAAGCGATTGGTCGCGGTGGACGACAGCGTCTACGTAACGCTCGGGTATCGGGCTCCGGTTGTGCAATTGGACGCCCGCACCGGCGAAATCGTTCAGACGTACGCCGGCACCGAGCGGACCGGCGAAATCCTCTACGACGACGGGCGGCTGTTTCTATCGGTCCTCGATGGTTCGCAAGTCCGCGTCATGGCCATCGATGCTGCCAGCGGCCGGCGGTTGTGGACGTCGCCGGTCGGCTACCGCGGCAGCACCGTGGACTATATCAAGTGGAAAGAGATGCATGGCGGCAGCGAGCCCGTCGATTTGGATCCGGCGCTGAATATGGCCACCGACGGCCGGACGATCGCCTTGATCGACGGGCCGGAGATTGTGGGCTTGGACGCTGCCTCAGGCGTCCAACGGTGGCGGGCGGCGTTTCCGCAGGGCGAGGCCGACCACACCGCCGGCGGCATCCGCTCGGGCGGCAACCTGTGGATCGGCACGATGATCGTGCGGGACGGCGTCGTCATTCATGCCAGCCCGCAGGTCCTGGCGGGATTCGCCGCCGCTACCGGCAAGCTGCTGTGGAGCCAGCCGAAAAAGTACATCGGCCACCTGTGGTACGAATGGAAAGACGTGTTTGTGATCGGCGACTTGGTGTGGACGTGGAGTGCCGAACTAGAAGTCGGCACCAGCGAGACCGGCGGCGTCCGGGAGCGGTCCGTCTATCCCAAGTCGGCCCACGGTTACGACCTGGTTACCGGCGAGTTGAAGAAGCAGGTGCCGCTGGGGGCGATCTTCAAAGCCAACCACCATCACCGCTGTTATCGCAACAAGGCCACCACGCAATACATCCTGGCCAGCCGCCGCGGCACCGAGTTCGTCGACTTGGAAAACGGCCGGCACACGGTCGACAACTGGGTCCGCAGCACGTGCCACGTGGGCATGATGCCGGCTAACGGGCTGCAATACGTCCCGCCACATCCCTGTGCGTGCTACATAGAGGAAAAGTTGAACGGTTTCTTGGCCTTCGCGGCGAACCAGAGCGTGCATGACCAGGGACGAAGGCCGAACGATCAAGATCGCCTGGAGAAAGGCCCGGCCTACGAAATCCAGAAGCGAGAATCCGACGTCCAGGGTCCCTTGGACTGGCCCGCCTATCGTCACGACGCCATGCGAACCGGGGCGACGCAAGCGCGCTTGCCCGACGAACTGGCTCCGCTGTGGCGAGTCAAGCTCGGCGTGCGTGTGACGCCGCCCATCGCAGTCGGCGATTGCGTGTTCGTCGCCGCCATCGAAGAGCATCACGTAATGTGCCTGGACGCGGCCAGCGGCGCGTCGCGGTGGGAATTTACCGCCGGCGGACGCGTGGATTCGCCACCGGCCTATCATCAAGGCAAGCTGTTGTTCGGCTGTGCCGACGGCTGGGTCTACTGCCTGGATGCCGCCGATGGCCGGATGGCGTGGCGCGTTCGCGGAGCGCCCGCCGAGCGGCTGATCGGCGCCGACGGCCAGCTGGAATCGGCGTGGCCCGTGCATGGCAGCGTGTTGGTTCAGAACGGCGTCGTGTACTTTGCCGCCGGACGCAGTTCGCACTTGGACGGCGGCCTGCGCGTGTGCGGCGTGTCGGCGGACACCGGCCAGCTGCGTTGCGAAACACTGTTTTCGGGGCCCAGCTATACCGTCGAGAATCTATCGGAGAACTTTCGGCCGCCAATGGGTGTGCTGCCTGATATCCTGATGGGCGACGGCGACAAGATCTACTTGCGCGCGGCCACGTTGGACAACGATTTGAAACCGGCTTCCGGCCGGACCACGTTGCAGGTCAAAGGCGGGTTTTTGGACGACAGCTATTTCAAGCGAACGCCGTGGACGTTTGGAGCCGGACAGAACTATGGCCGGCTGATCGTGCATGACGACCAGCGGTTTTATGCCGTCCGCATGTTCGACAGTCTTCGCGGCTTGGATCCCAACGTGTTCTTCGCGCCGGGCGACAAAGGCTATCTGCTGTTTGCCAACCCGCTGGGCGGCCGGCAAAGCGACTGGTCGTATCGCGTCCCCGTGCGGATTCGCGCCATGGTCTTGGCCGCTGACCGGCTGGTCACCGCCGGCCCGCCGGACATCGTCGATCCGAAAGACCCGTTGGGCGCGTTCGAAGGCCGCCAAGGCGGCGTGCTGTACGTAGTCGACGCGGCCACCGGCCAGCGACTGGGCGAGCAGACTCTGCCCGCGTCGCCCGTCTTCAACGGCTTTGCGGTTGCCCGCGGCCGACTGTTCCTGAGCGCCGAAAACGGCGAAGTTGCCGGCTACGGGACGCGGTAAGGTTGCAGCTGAAACCGAACGTCACCGCGAAGGCCTAGGGACTTGCGTCGGCGGAAGGGTGCCTGACGGCTACACCCGGCCCCCCTAAAATGTCCCGTCGCGTCCCGGCCGCACGCGATCAGAACTTTCCGCTACGGACCTGAAAGTGAGTCGGTTTGCCGAGGCTTTCGCCGCCGCGGCGAACCCAATCGGCAGTCCACCGGATCAGGGTTTCGGCGTCCACGCGGACGTCGCCCAACAGGCGGCGGCCGTGGCCGCCGTCGTTCAGCAACGCCGTTGCGCTTTCCTGCTCCGAGAAACGCACCGGTTTGTTCAGCAACCGCCCGAACTGTTCCGCCACATCGCGGACGCGCAGAAACTCCGGGCCGGCAATGTTGATGATCCGCGGCGGGACGGACACGTGAGCCAGCGAGGCCAGCGTCATCGCGTTCGCGTCGGCTTGCCAAATCACGTTGAACAGCGGCGTCGAGACGTCCACCTCGCGTTCGGCCAGCACGTCCTGGGCGATGTCGGCCAACACCCCATATCGCATCTCGGTTGCATAATTCAAACGCAGTAGAGCCGCGGGGATTTGGTATCGCTCGCTGAAGTACTGGAACGTCCGCTCGCGGCCTAAGACGGTCATGGCGTACTCGCCAACCGGCCCGGGTTCGTCCGTTTCCGTGGACCCGCCGCTGGCTGGCGAAACCAGGGGATATACATTGCCGCTGGAAAAAGCGACGATGCGGCTGGCACGAAACCGGCGGCAGACCAGCGCCGGAGCATAGCAGTTCATGGCCCAGGTCATGGACGGATTGCGGCTGGCGCCGAACTTCATTCCCGTCATGAAGATGACGTTGGGAACCTCGGGCAGCGACGCGACTGAATCTTCGTCCAACAAGTCGCACGCGACCGTTTCGATGCCCCATGTTTCCAGTCGCGGCCGCAGCCGATCGTCCGAGAAACGGGATCCGCCGATCACGCGGCGCTGGATCCCTGCGATCTCCGAGGCCCGCTTTGCCATCCGCGCCAAGGTCGGCCCCATCTTGCCGCCAACCCCCAGGATGAGCAGGTCGCCTTGCACGTCGGCCAAGGCCTGGATGGCCTGCGGACTGGGGTGACTGAGCCTTTCTTCCAGCTCCTCAATGGATGCGGGGGGCGAATCGGTCATCGAAAACTCCTGGTGATGCGGCAGGGCGAACGCAGCAGCAGCCTACAGAAATTTGCGACAAAAGGAAGAAGGGAAGTGAGATTCGAATCCCTGGAGCAGGTCCGGCGGGGCATCGGCCGTTGTACAAATCGCCGGGTGACGTTTAGAATACGGCACGGAATCGCTTATTCCCGTGCAGAGAATCAAAACCCGAAGAGAACTGGACGATGGCTGACAACTTGCCCTTCGACCCCGCGGCCGCCTTGGCCCGATTGGACGCCGGCTTGCAGCAGCAGAAATTGACCGCCGGCGCAGCGCAAAACATCCGCCAGTGGCTGACCGAACCTCGCTATGCCCCGTATGCCGAGGAGGTCGCCCGGCATCTGGCAGAGGAAAAATGGCAGAAACTGGATGACGTCTTCTGGACGGTGATTCCCTTTGGCACGGGCGGCCGCCGCGGCCGGATGTACTCGATCGGCAGCAACGCCATCAACGACCGGACGATCGGCGAGAGCGCCCAGGGACTGGCGGACTACGTCAAACAGGAACTCGGCTCGCAAGGCGGCTTGTCTTGTGCGATCGCCTACGACACCCGGCACAACTCGCGACATTTTGCCGAACTGTGCGCCGGGATCATGGTCGCTACGGGCTTCAAGGTATATTTCCTGGACGATTATCGCAGCACGCCGGAACTGTCATTCCTGGTGCGTTTCAAACGCTGCTCGTGCGGCATCATGGTCACGGCCAGCCACAATCCGCCCAGCGACAATGCGGTCAAAGTATATTGGTCCACGGGCTGCCAGGTCATGCCGCCCCACGACGAAGCGATCATCGAGCGGGTGATGAACGTCCAGGAAATCGGACACACCGACTTTGCCCAGGCCGTCGCCGACGGCGACGTCGTGATTTGCACCGCGGAGACCGACGCCGCGTTCGTGCAAGCCGTGATGACGCAGCGCCGCCCGGGGCCGCGAGACTTGAAGATCATCTACTCGCCCTTGCACGGTGTCGGCGAGTCGGCCGTTTGCCCGGTCCTGCACGCCGACGGCTTTGCCGACGTCGAAGTATTCGCTCCGCACCGCGCACCGGATGGCAACTTTCCCAACGTGCCCGGCCATGTCTCCAACCCGGAAAACCCGAAGGTCTACGAGGCGATTATCGAGCGAGCGAAAGAAACGGGGGCTGACCTCGTGCTCGTGACCGATCCCGATTGCGACCGCATCGGCATCGCCGCGCCGCAAACGCTCAAGAGCGGCGCACCATGGGCGACCTTTACCGGCAACCAGATCGGCGCGCTGCTGACCGATTTCGTGCTCGAAAACACGTCCGGCCTGACACCCGAGCATTATCTGGTCAAGACGCTCGTCACGACGGAAATGATTCGCCGCATCGGCCAATCTTATGGTGTCCCGACGCACGGCGATCTGCTGGTCGGATTCAAGTACATCGGCGGGATGATGGATGAACGAGGACCCGACAAATTCGTGCTGGGCCTGGAAGAGTCGCATGGCTATCTGGCCGGCCAGTACGCGCGAGACAAGGACGGGGCCTTGGCTGCGATGCTGATGGCCGAGGCGGCGGCCCAAGCCAAAGCGGCTGGAAAATCCGTGTACGAGAAGCTCGAAGACCTGTTCTGGCAGCACGGGTATCACGCCGAGCACGTGCTAAACCTTCAGATGGAAGGCTCGGAAGGCATGGGGCGGATGATCGCCCTGATGCAGCAGTTCCGCGACGCTCCGCCTCGAGCCCTGGCCGGAATCCCCGTGGCCGCCGTCCGCGACTACCAGAATCGGATCATTCGTACGGCCGACGGCGCGGTTCGGCCGCTGACCGGTCCCCAGGGCGACTTGGTCATGCTTGATTTGGCGGCCGAAGGCAACTATGTCGCCGTGCGGCCTTCCGGCACCGAGCCGAAGGTCAAATTCTATATGTTCGCGTTCGTTCCCGCCGAGCAATTGGCCGACTTGGAACAGACAAAACAAGACATGGCTCACCGGCTCAGCGGCTACTGCGCCGACCTGAAGGCGTTTGCGGACGCTGCAATCTGAAACAAGGCGGAAAATGGCGAACGTTCAAGTTGTCATCGTGGGCCGGCCCAACGTCGGCAAGTCCAGCATTTTTAATTGGCTGGCGGGCCGGCGACTGGCGATCGTCGACGATATGGCCGGTGTGACCCGCGACCGGATGACTGCCGAAGTCGAATACGAAGGCCGGCACTTCGATCTGGTGGATACCGGCGGGATCGGCATCCACGATACCGACGATCTGACGCACGAAATCGAAGAGCAGATCGAATATGCGCTGGCCGCCGCTGATCTGGTGGTCTTCGTGGTCGACGTGCGGACGGGACTGGTGCCGCTGGATCAGGACGTGGCCCAGCGTCTGCGCTCGCTGCGCAAACCGGTGCTCCTGGTCGCCAACAAAGCGGACCACGAGAATCTCGATCCGCAGGCCGGCGAGTTCTATCGTTTGGGAGCCGGCGAAGTCATCCGCGTCAGCACGCTGCAAAACCGCAACCGAACGGCGCTGCTGGACGCGATTGTCCAAAAATTGCCGGACTCCGTCGTCCAGGCGGACAGCGAACCGCTCATGAAATTGGCGATTGTCGGCCGCCGCAACGTCGGCAAGAGCACGTTCATCAACACTCTGGTCAACAGCCCGCGACTGATCGTCAGCACCGTGCCCGGCACGACACGGGACAGCGTCGACGTCAAATTCGAATTGGACGGCCAGTCCTTCATCGCGATCGACACGCCGGGCGTGCGAAAGCGGAAGAGCATTCGCCGCGACATCGAATTCTACGGCTTGCACCGCGCCCAGCGGAGTATCCGGCGCGCCGACGTCGTCCTGATGTTCTTCGACGCCAAAGAACCGATCAGTACCGTCGACAAGCAGCTGGTGCATTACATCGAAGAGAACCACAAACCGTGCGTGTTTGTCGTTAACAAATGGGACCTGTTGGCCGAGGAACACGCAACGGGGGAATGGGCGGATTATGTGGGCGAGACGTTTCCGACCCTGAACTACGTGCCAATTGCGTTCATTACCGCTCAAACCGGCAAGAACGTCAAGAAACTGATCAATCACGCTCAGATGCTGTTCAAACAGTCGCTTCTGCGTCTGAGCACGGGCGAGATGAATCGGCTGCTCAAACGTGCGCTTGAACTGCATCCACCGCCTCAATACCAGCACCGACGTCCGAAGGTCTATTATGCCACGCAGACCGCCGTCCAGCCGCCGACGATCGTGTTGATGTGCAACGAACCGAAAGCCTTTACACCGTCGTATCGCCGTTATCTGCTGGCAGCGATCCGTGACAACGTAGAATTTGCGGAGGTGCCGATCCGAATGTTCTTTGACAAGCGGCAGAGTGAGGGCAGGCGGGAAAACGCAGAGACATAATTGCCGCCACTAGGCATGCCAAATCGTTTCAAACTCGCCATATTTCTTGTCTTTCCCATACTGCGCTATTAAGATCGCATAATAGAAGAGGCCAAACTCTACTCATTCGGTACTGAACAGACAAAGACGAGGTGACGATAATGGCTCGGCGACGATTGCTGATGTCCGCGCTGCTGTACTCTGCTGTTGTGACGCTCGCGACGTCAAGCGTGTTTGGGCAAGGGCAGGGGAACGGTGTGGTAGTCGATGCGGACGGTGTGCTCCGGACCCGTGTTTTTCCCGATCCAACGGGAATGCTGACTCGGCAGCGACTGGCGGCGGCCCAAGCGGCTTTGGTGCCTGACATGGCCCGGCCGAGCAAGCACCGCAAAGTCTCGCTCAACCGCTTGGAAGCTCTTGTGGCCGAGCGGTTGGCGTCGGGACAGGGCCTGACGGACGACATGCGGTACTTGGCAGGCCTGACGCGGATCCGCAACGTGTTCTTCTATCCCGAGACGCAAGACATCGTCATCGCGGGCACGGCCGAGGGCTTTATGACGAATACGGCCGGCCGGCCTGTGGGGATTCACACGGGGCGAGCGATTTTGGAGTTGCAAGACCTAGTCGTCGCCATGCGGGCCTTTCCGCCCAGCGGCCAGCGCGCCGAGGCTTTTGTGGTTTCCATCGATCCGACGCCGGAAGGCTTGGCCAAGATGCGCCAATACTTAGTCAACATTACAGGGCGCGTCACGCCGGCGGATGATCAGCGGATCGCGATGGGATTGAGAGAGAACCTTGGCCTGCAAGACGTGCGCATCGAGGGCATTCCTCGGGCAACGCATTTTGCCCAAGTGATGCTCGAAGCCGACTACCGCATGAAGCTGATCGGAATCGGCCTGGAAAACCCGCCCGTTCGGATTCCCAGTTACGTTTCGCGAGCCAATCCGCGGAGCGTGGCGCGTAATGCGCTGCAACGCTGGTATTTCACGCCCAATTACGACTGCGTCCGCGTCAGTGACGACGAACTGGCGATGGCGTTAGAAGGTGAGGGTGTCCAGCTGTTGAGCGAAGACCAGTTCGTCCAGGCCGACGGCGGCCGGGCCGTATCCACGTCGATCGACCGCGCCAGCCAAGAGTTCGTCGGCACGTTCACCGCCAAGTACGCCGAGCTGGCTGCCAGAGAACCGGTCTATGCCCAATTGCGGAACTTGATCGACATGTCGATCGCCGCGGCTTTTATCCAGCAGCGGGACTATTACGGCCGGGCCAGCTGGCAGATGACCGTGTTCGGCAGCGAAGCGCGGTTCCCGGTCGAGACCTATCCGGAACCCAAACGAGTCGAGACGGCCGTCAACGCGGTGTGGAAGGGCAATACGCTGATGACCCCGGTGGGCGGCGGCGTTAGCATCCGTCCCCTGCTGGCCCTCGCCTCCGACCGTATCAAGCCCGACGAGAAGGGCGATTTGAAAGCGCTGCACGAACAGACAGGTATCGAGTCCCTGCCGAAAGACCGCTGGTGGTGGGACTGAGCACGTACCAATCGAAGCTGCCGTTCTTGGGGCGTTTGTGAAGTCATCGCGTTCAGTGTGGCACGGCCTACTTGTTGGCCGTGTCTGCCGCCTCGTCTCCCACGCTGGCTCATCCGTGTGGCACGGCCCACTTGTTGGCCGTGTCTGCCGCCTCATCTCCCACGCTGGCTCATCCGTGTGGCACGGCCTCCTTGCGCCAACGCTCCTTTCGCCGTGTTGCATATTCGATATCAAACCGCTAGAAAAGGCGTCTGCGGAACGGCGATGCTGGTGCGAGCCTACAGCGAGAGGTGAATGATGACGCGTTCGATGTTCGTGGCGGGTTGCGTATGGCTGTGGTCGGCGTCAATGGTTCCGGCGGCCGACTCGGCTTCCTTCGTGGCCGGCAAATCGTTTGCCTGTGGCGACTACTCCGGCAAGAAAATCTTCCTGGTCGATCCGGATGGCAAGGTTACGTGGGAGGTCGCGAGCGGGCCGTGCAACGAGTTGTGGGTGCTGCCCAACGGCAACTTTTTGGTCAATACGGGCTTTGGGGTCAAGGAAATCACGCGCGACAAGCAGGTCGTGTTCGAGTATTCGTCCAAGAGCGAAATCTATGCCTGCCAACGGCTGGCCAACGGGAACACCTTTGTGGGCGAGTGCAACAGCGGGCGGCTGTTGGAGCTGGCTCCGGATGGCCGGACGGTCAAAGAAGTCCGCTTGTTGCCGGACGGCACGGACGGCGGCCACGTGTATATGCGGAATTCGCGGCAGTTGCCCAACGGGAATTACTTGGTCACCCACTACGGCCGGGAGAGCGTCTGTGAATACGACTCGCAGGGCAAATGCGTGTGGCAGACGGCGGCCCCGGGCGGGCCGCACTCGGTGGCGCGGCTGCCAAACGGCCACACGTTGATCGCCACCGGCGACCTGCGGAAGGACCCGCTGCTGATCGAAGTCGACCGCGAGTCCAACGTGGTCTGGCAATTGAGCAATCGCGATTTACCCGATGCGCCGCTGCGGCTGCTGACCGGGTTTCATCGTTTGCCCAACGGCAACACGCTAATCAGCAATTGGCTGGGACACGGCCAGTTTGGGAAAGCCCCGCATCTGCTGGAGATCACGCCCGACAAACGCATCGTCTGGACATACGCAAACCATGCGGACATGCGGACCATTGCGGCGGTCCAGGTGCTGGACGCCGAAGGGCAAGTTCTGCCCGGTGAGATGTTGCGCTAAAGAACCCGTTCGCGTGAATAGGATCTGGTCATGAATTGCTGGAAATGCGGTGCGGAGAACGCGAATCAGATTCCGATTTGCGGCCGTTGCGGAGCCGATCTGAACGTGATGCCGGCCCAGGCCGTGGTCGAAGGTGATGCGACGGGGGGCATCATCCCGTACAAGAATCCCAAAGCGTTGATTGCGTACTATCTGGGGATTCTCAGCGGGCTACCGCTCATCGGCCTGCCGCTGGGGATCGCCGCGTTCGTCCTGGGAATTCTGGGATTGCGGGATCGCCGCAAGAACCCGGTGATCAAGGGCAGCATTCACGCGGGCATCGGGATCGGCTGCGGCTGCCTGTTTTCGTTGCTGTGGGGATTGGCGATTGTGGGCATGATCGTGGCGATTGTTTCCGAACAACGATGACGAGGGCAGCGCCGGTGACAAGTTGTGAGACCGGAAAGTCGCACGTGACGCGCCGAACGATGCTGGTCCGCACGTTTCAGACGGCGAGTCTGGCCGCCATTCCCGGGGTGCGGCCGGCCTTGGCGGCGCCCGAAGAGGAAACCGGCCTTGCGATCTGGGACGCGCACACGCACCTGAGCGGTGTCGCCGGAACCGTCGAGGAGCGGACCGGCCGTTTGTTGGAATACGCCGACCGGTTGGGGATCGCACGTCTGGTCGTGTTCATGGGCACGGCGTTCGTGGCCGATCCGTCGCCGGAGGATTTGCGGACACAGAACGACCATGTGTTGCGGGCGATCGCCCATGCGCCGGACCGGATCTTGGGGCTGGTCTATGTGAATCCGAAGCACCCGGAGGCGAGCCTGGACGAGATAGACCGCTGTGCGGCGAACGGCCCGATGATCGGCGTCAAGCTGTGGATCGCCATGGAGTGCCGCCGACCGGAACTGGATCCGATCGTCCGCCGAGCGGTGGAATTAAACATTCCTGTGCTGCAGCATGCGTACAATCGCGTTGGAGACAACTTGCCGGGCGAGTCGACGTGTGAGGACGTGGCGGCACTGGCGGCTCGGCACCCGGACGCAGCATTCATTTGCGCTCACACCGGCAACGATTGGGAACGTGGCATCCGGGCGATTCGGGCGCAAGGCAACGTGGCGGCTGAGATCTGCGGCTGCGATCCCACGGCAGGGTTCGTCGAGATGGCGGTGCGCGAGTTGGGCGTCGAACGGGTAATCTACGGCAGCGACGCAGGCGGCCGCAGCTTTGCCTCCCAGTTGGGCAAAGTCTACGGGGCCAACCTACCGGAAGCAGCCCGCCGGCTCGTGCTGGGCGGCAATTTGCAGCGGTTGCTCGCCCCCAGCCTGGCTCGGCACGCTGGCTAGTGTCGCAAATCACAGTTGATCGCCCATGAAGTGAAACGATGCACGGAGCAGGCGTCCTGCTGAACCTTCACAACGCCTCCAGTTCTTGGAGCATCTCCAGCAGGTTTCGTGTCAAAATGACGGACGAATCCTTTTCAAATCGGCAGGTGCCGATCCAAGTCTCATAGCCGCCGAGTTCGTGTTGATGCGGAGGCGGCAGGTAGCCATAGGATCCGTTGGCCAGCTCGATCAGAAACGTGTGGGAAAAGGGACTTTTCTGCTTGATCTCCAGCCCGATCTCGACCAGCACTTCGAACGGCATAGAAACGATCGCTTGGTCGCCGATGCGAATGGCTTGAACGATCACGTTTTCCGTCCTGTGCGGCTCGGCATAGCTCAGGGTCGCGCTGGCGTACTGAGTGGTCTTGCTGTGGATTTGTTCGCGTTGCTGGCGCGGCAATTCCAGCAGCTTCCGAGCCCGTTCAACTTCGGCGGGGCTCGATTGCCGGTAATTCAACGTCACCTCGCGCTGGCGCGTGGCAACCAGCGGATTTTCGTCGTACTCCGCGATCTTTGTCACGGCTCGCCAGGCGGCGTCGCACGTTTTCGTGGCGACCAGCTGGATCTGTTCGAAGGGGGCTCGGGGAGGGCGCTTCCCATAGAAATCGATGTTATTGATGTCGCCACTGGCGCCGTTGGTCATCGTGGCGACGAAGTTGTCCGGCGGATTTGCACCGCCGACACGAAAAGCCATGATGCGCGCAAACTCGCCGAAGTAATCGGCCGATGCCATCCCCACGACCTTTCCATCCTCTTCCTTCACGGTCGGGATGCCGCCGACATAGTGCAATGCGTAATTGGCGATCAGCCCCAACGCTTTGCCCCCGCGCGAGCGAACGTCCACCACGCAGACCTCCGGATCCGTCGGCCCGGCGGGTTTGAGCAGATTCGGGCGCGGTGCATTCGTCCGCACCTGGTCCAGCTCGCCAAACGGATTCGGTTCCATCGTGCCCGGTTTCAAAAACCAACGGCGGTTGCCGACCTCGCTCGGCTCTTCATCCGAAGCGAATCCGACTTTGGCCGGTGCCAGCGATTCGATCGCACCAGTAAGGGCCTGCACGAGCCCGTTGAAGCGTTGTGCTTCATAGGCGATCCTGCCCGGCGTGGTGTCTCCGCCTTTGGGGGCACTGTGCGTGTGCGTGGCGCAGACGAGCATTTCCGAGGACTTCCACCCGGTTTTCTCGGCGACGTCAGCCTTGGCCTCGTCGCACGTCTCACGGGCGACGCCGATCGCATCCACCACCGCGATGACCGCACGGCCTTGGCCGTTTTCGAAAGCGATCGCGCGGACATGTAGCGGATCGTGAACATGACGGGACGGCCCGGAACGCAGTTGGATCGGAAAGACGGTGGGCGAGATATCGACCACCGCCGTTCCCGCGCGGAAACCTGGGTCCTGTGCCACCGCGGCACCTGCCGTCAGCGTCACCACGCCAACAAGCATTACAACAGGGAGCATTGCCGGGATTTTCATAGATACTCCTGCCGTTCGGCTACTCGGAACAATCCTTCGATCATCGTGTTCCTCGACCTCGACGACAAGCCGTAATACGCAAAATCAGGCGCACTTTCCGCAGAATCCGACATCGGCGGCGCACTGGCCGGCTGATTGGACGATTGCCCCGTGGCCACTTCCGAGGACGGCCAAACTCGCCTTCAGCTCCGAAGCGATGGGAAGACGATCTGGCTGACGCAACTTGAGATTGCCGAACTGTTTCAGACGACGAAACAGAACGTCTCGCTGCATGCGAGCAACATTTTCAAGGACGGGGAAGTGAAACGGGCTTGCGGCAGTTTTTCAAAGCGGCGGTCCGCAAACGCATCGTGGCCGTGAATCCGTTTCAAGACTTGTAATCCGGTTCACAGGTAAACAAGATCCGAGAGCATTTCATCACGCTGGAAACGACCCGGCAAGTTATCGACGCTTGCCCCGATTACGAATGGCGGCTTTCCGGGTGGGGCGGGCGTCGCACACCGCCTTGGGCTTTCATCCAAGAGGGCGTGGCGATGCTGTCCAGTGTGTTGCGCAGCGGCCGTGCCATCCAGGTCAACATCGAGATCATGCGGGCTTTCGTGCGGCTGCGGGAATTGCGGGCGAGTCACGTGGAACTGGCCCGGCGCCTGGACGACCTGGAAAGGCAATTCCGTGAGCACGATGACCAATTCGTTCTGGTCTTCGACGCCATCCGCAAGCTGATGGAATCACCTCAGACGCCACCGCCGGAAGTCGGTTATCACACGCTGATCGAGCGGAAGTGACTCGCCCCTGATCCGCCGCGATGAGACGCCCTCTTCGCTCGCGCTCACCCTGCTGGGTGAAGAAAACGCGTGCAACCAGTGGGTGACGCCAGCTACCGCAGTTTCTCGCGACGATACGCAAAACGGCCGCAAGCCCTTGTTTGGTAAAGGCTTGCGGCCGATTGCTGCGAATCGTAGCGAACCCTTGCGGGTTAGCCAAGTACCCCCTAGGGGAGTCTAAATCTGAATTCGTAAGTGGCTATGCGGCAATGACTTACGAAAGTGAGCTTCGGCGAAATCCGACACAAAATCCCACAATCCGACACGAATTACCCTCCAGCCCCCAAACCCCAATCAGATCTGTTGGGACCGACGCATCTTCGACTTGCTCACCTGTAGTATCGAACATCTTGGACGAGTCTCCGGCCCACGGGACACCACACACCGGCGGTCGCCAACACCGGTTGGCCCCGATCCGAAACCCCGTGGAGTCCTACATCATGTCTACCGAAAAGCCGCTCATGCCCCAGTTTGTCGAATTGCTTGGCTTGGCCGAGGCACTGGGACCGGCTGACGAGCCCGTCGTGGTGATCACCGTCCGCCCCGAACCGAACAGCTTTCGGCCGCACAACATCGCCCTGAAAAAGACCCAGGCCGTCCGGCTCTTGAAGGACTTGGAGAGCCTGCTCGAAGTCCCGGTTGTGGTCCTGCTGGCGTGCTTGGCCAGTGCTGGCTGTTCCGCAAGAGTCGAAGTCGAGCGGACCAACGACATCGACGCCACGGCGACGGAAATCACGACTACCGAGTTCCAGCGGACCACGGTCGAACTTGACTTTCAACCCCGTTCACCACAGCCGGTTCTCCAACCAGCACCACCAACACCTGCTGCCCCGGAGGCCAAGCCCGTGACGGTCACGGGCAACACCCTGATCTTCAATTACCGGGGCGGCGACGTGACGTACAACTGGGACGTTCACGTGAATGTCCCAGAACCGGTCGAAGAAACGGTGGTGATTCGCCGTGAGGTCCACTCCGTTCCGCCCCGACCCGTTGACCCCAGGTGCGAGCAGTTGCGGAGGGAACACGAGGAGCGGGTCCGAAGGTGGATGGCGTTTCCGTTGCGTGAATGATCAAGTTGCAACACTTGGCACGATCCCAAGCCGGACGCCTTAGCAGCCCGCCAAGTCTCATTTCTCGTGAGTCTCACAACAAACACGCCGGGGCCACGTTCTTGATAACGTCCGCCACGCCACCGGCCGCCAGGAATGCGGTATGATGACGCCACAGGAGAACCCACATGGACTACGCCCAACTGATCGATGAATACTTGGCCGGTCCCCAGACGCTACGTGCCGCCGTGGCTGGGATGACCGCCGAACAACTCGACGCCCGACCGATCCCCGGCAAGTGGTCAACCAAGCAAGTGATCTGCCACATTGCCGATTTTGAGCCGGTTTACCTGGATCGGATGAAACGGGTGATCGCTGAAAATGAACCGACCATGTTCAGCGGCGACCCCAACCTGTTTGCCACGACGCTGGCCTACGACCAACGGGACGTGGCCGTGGAATTGGATTCATCTGCTTGGCACGGAAGCACATGGGACGAATTCTGCGATCCTTGAAGCCGGAGGACTTCCAACGGACGGGCATCCATTCGGTCAGAGGACCAGTGGCCTTGGAAAAGCTGCTCCAGCAGATCACGGATCACATCCCGCACCACATCAAATTCATCGCCGAGAAACGTGCGGCGTTGGCGTAATTCGCAGCCGGGAGTTGTCGTGGCCACCGTCATTCAAATCCGCCTCAGCTTGTCGAACTCGTTCCTGGTCGTGGGCGAGCGTCCAATCCTGGTCGATACAGGCAGTCCGAAGGATGGCAAAAAGCTCCTTCGAAAACTGGCACAGCACGGCGTCCAAAACCTGGCTTTGATCCTCCACACCCACGGACATTCGGATCACTGCGGCAGCACCCGGCAACTCAAGGAAGCGACCTCGGCCCCGACCGCCATCCATCCGGCTGATGCCGCCGTCATGGAGAACGGCCGAAATCAAGCCACCAAGCCGACCAGTATTGGGGCGAAGTTGCTGCACTGGCTTGTGAATGACGAGTTCCCGCCTGTCCGGCCCGATATCCTCTTGCCTGACAAGATGCCGTTGCACGCCTTTGGCGTCGATGGAAAAGTCGTCTACACGCCGGGCCACACGGCCGGTTCGATCTCAGTTTTTCTGGGCAGTGGAGAAGCCATCGTCGGTGACTTGCTGATGGGCGGCTGGCTCGGTGGCATGTTTCGATCCGTCCAGCCTGGTTACCCGTACTACGCCGACGACCTCGATCAGATCCGAGCCAGCGTGAAAAAGCTGCTCGACCTTGGAGCGACCAGGTTTTTCGTTGGCCACGGTGGGCCGCTGGAAGCAGGTCGTGTCCGGGCGTGGCTGGACCGAGTTGGGGACGCTACCCGGAGCGACTTGGTAACTCGTACCGATTGACTGTGGAAGGACGTTTATGAACGGTCCCGATCCGACCAACAAACACCCGATGGCTGGATTTCCCAGGGTGTGTTTCATCAAGAACACGATCTCCAACCCGAACATCATCGTTGGGGACTACACGTACTACGATGACCCCGACAACTCGGAGGACTTCGAGCGAAACGTCCTCTACCACTACCCGTTCATCGGTGACAAGCTCATCATCGGGAAGTTCTGTGCGTTGGCCCAGGGCGTCAAGTTCATCATGAACGGGGCTAACCACAAGCTGTCGGGCGTCTCGACGTATCCGTTCAGCATCTTCGGGAGCGGCTGGGAAAAAGTGATGCCTCAGCCCGATGAACTCCCCTTCCGAGGCGACACCGTTGTCGGCAACGATGTCTGGATCGGCTACGAGTCGCTTGTCATGCCGGGCGTCCAAATCGGTCATGGAGCGATTGTGGCAGCGAGGTCGGTTGTCGTGACGGCGGTGAAGCCGTACACGGTTGTTGGCGGCAATCCGGCCAAGCCGATCAAGGAACGGTTTGCACCGGAGATCGTCCAGGAACTCCTCCAAATCGCATGGTGGGACTGGAGCATCGAGAAGGTCACCCGGAACTTACAGCACATCGTCTCGGCAGATATCAAGGCCCTTTCCGGGGTGACGTAATGCCTGGAACGGCAATGAAGGCCGAACACGACACGATTTGGCCGCTCGTCTCCCTGGACTCATGGGTCGGTTCCGGCTCACTTCGGCCCCGCCCACTTCGGCACTTTGACACCTGACGCCAAGTCCTGGCCCGGTGCAAATGGCTTGAGGTCCAGCACCGGCGTTCCCTCGAAGGCATCGATGGTCTGCACTTCCACCACGTTGTCCTTCACGGCCAGCACCTTGCACAGGCTCAGTCCAATCAGGTTCGGCCGAACCGGGGCACGACAGGCAAACACGCCCGTCACTGGGTTGTTTTGGTCGCCCCGTGGGTGAACTTGGAGCATCGACCTTTTCTGCGGCGTGTCGTTTTTATCGAACCACCAAATCACTTGCACATGCGACCATTGCTCCAGTCCGAGCAGGCCGTCCTGGTATTTCTTGTCCAGGACGATCAACATGCGGTCGTCGGCCTTCTTGACGTGGCCGATGGGGTGGACCTTGAACTCGGTGGCGGCGGGCTGCTGGGCGTCGTCTGCTGCCACGGCGTTGCCGAACGGGATTGCAGCGGCCAGCAGGACAAAGGTGACTGTAAAGCGGATCATGTTGGCTCCAGTTGGCGGATGGAAGCGGGACGGATCTCAGGGTGCATTGTACTGCGACCGACCAATCAAAAGCCACTTGGGCCAGCGAACCATCTCGCCGTCGATGGTGTCTACAAGCACATGGACGCCACCCACATCAAAACCAAGTTCGAGAAGCTGGGAGCCAGGGCCAAAATCGGCCCATTGCGTCGGTTGACTGCAAATCCCCTGGTCATCGACATCGGCCACGACCGGCACGGCGAATTCTTCGACATCCAGGCGGCCGATGACGCCGATGTCGAGGTGCTGGACGTGCAGCCCAGGGATCGCCACCTGCTGTTGATGGTACGCCGACCCAACCAGCGTCCCGGCCTGCCGGACATCAAGGACAAGTTGCTGTGCGGCCACGACGAGCGACACTGGTTCGTTGCCGGGATTCCAGAAAAAGCACCCGTCAGCAGCGTGGTGACCGCCAAGGAAGCCTTGAAGCCCGATCTCGTGCGGAGCCGTGAACAGGGGAAGAGGGGCAAGCGGTCGAAACGGCTGCGTCGGAAGACCGACGTGTTCATTCGCCAAGGCGAGTGGTTCTTCATCCCGGCCCCGGACGTGCGAGTCAACGAGAAGCTGATCCTGCCCCACGAGCCGATCCGCCGTGGCGGCGGCAAGCCGCACATGTGCGAACGGTTGTATCGGGACGGCGGAACCACGGTCTACGTGTGCAGCCGCTATCCCAACGGGCTGACGGGTGACGAGTACCGGAAGCTGCTCAAGGAGAACTCCGACGCCGCCAAGTGGGGTTGGCGGACGATGGCACGCAACCCGGTGGTCTACGTCCGAGGTAAGGTCACCCACCCCGACCACGCCACGATCCGGCTGGACGGTTGGCACCGAGTCGAAATGAACACCGAGAACCGCTCCAGGGCGATGGCGTCCGTGGCGTTCTTGGACTGAAGCAGGTGGAGTCCGGTGGGACAGCACCCTACCGCTCGACAAGGGCGGTGGGCCTGCGGCACGGACGCAGGAGCGTCCGCCTGTCATGCTCTCCATCAAGCGACCTGGGCCACGACAGCAAGAACAGGCGAGTCCTGCTTGTAGGCATCACCGGCCACATTGGAGTAGACATCCTCGACGGCGAAACCCTTTTCTGTAAGCTCAGCGGTCAGTTCTCCGATGCCGTAATGTTGAAGCCAGTTGTAGAAACGGCTGACGCCTCGACGTTCGACAATCGTGTACTTATCCAGTAACACTTGTTCTCGATCGTACTTGAACGTGTTCTGAAAGCCGAAGTAATCGTTCGTCGAGAAGAAGCCATCGAGCAGATTGAGGCCGCAGGTGGCCTGTTCTTTTTTCGACTCGAAAAAGGCAAGCGAGCACACGTCCAGCAGAATGTGTCCTCCAGGCTTGAGGTGGCGTCGGAACTTGTCGAAGAGGACGTGTCTTCTTTCCGGGCTCAAGGCACACAGATCGCAGAAGATCAGCGTGATCAGGTCTGCCTGACGAGTCGTCTCCCAATGCAGGTAATCGTCCAGCACGTAGCTCACGTCAACTCCATGCTCCGAAGCGTATTCCGTGGCGTACTCAATCGAGCGTTTGGAGAAGTCGATGCCCGTGACGGTTGCCCCCATACGGGCAAGTCCGGACGTGTACAACCCTGGCCCACAGCCATAGTCGAAAACAACCGTCTCTGTCCCGATCTGGAAGCGGGACTTCATCCAATCCACCGACCGTTCGATGAAGGCGTGGGGACGGGAAGCAAGCTCGACATTCTCGTCTAAATGCAGTTCCAGCATCCGTTGCGAGATGTGCTCATCCTGCCACAGGCGATCGGCGGTGTACTCACCAAACACGGGTGGACGCTGGGCAACGTCGGTTAGAAAGCTGAACAGATCGATCGGTGGCGTGCCTTGCCTGGGCATCGAAAGGCTCATTGTTCGGGCTCCGGTTTCTACGGCGGTTACGCCCATGATTCTTCCACGCCGGACCAACCGTGTCACCAGCCCGCCGATGAAGAAAACGTCGAGAGGGAAACAACAAGGGACTGCCCAAGACCACGAAAGGAATCCGCCGTGCCCAAGTTTTACGTCGAATCCGGCCCCATCCATTTGATCCTTGATGCCGCCACCGCCGAAAAAGCCGCCGTCAAAGCGTTCCAGTGGACATGCGACAAGCAGACCGAGATCCAGGCCGTGTCCCCCCTGGACCACATGCTGGAGGCCGAAGAGCGGGGCTGGCAACTGTGGGACGAAATTGCCGTGAACGAGCAGGGCTTCGGCCGCTGGGACGGCGAGTCGTTCAATACCTTCGACATCGTGGAGGCGTGGTTGCGTTGCCCGTTGGCGGTGGCGTGAAACCGGTCAGCCCATCGGCTTCACCGGCCTTGCCCGTTCATCATCCATTGCCATCGGCGGTGTCCCGAAGATCACGAACTCCAGTTGTTGTCCCGGCTCGGCCGCCAGTGAATGCGGCACTCCGGCCGGGATCACGGCCACGCTGCCGGGCCGCAGCGGATGCGTCTCCTGGCCCAGAGTGATCGTCCCAGTGCCGGACAGCACGTAGTACACCTCGTCGTAGCCGGTGTGGAGATGTGGCGTCCCCTTCGTGATCTTGACGACATGGACGTTGGCCACGCCACCAGCACCGCCGGTCACGATCCGCTGGACATTGCCGAACGGGCAGTCGATGGGCTGGGTTTCGTCACGGTGGTGGACGAGGGGTTGCCGGTAATTGAACCACCGCTCATCACCCAGCACCACCGAGGTCTCCACCTGCCGGTCGGGGATCGACCAATACTTCTTCAACAGTCGGTTCTTCTCTTCCTGCGTGACCAGCCGAAACCCGTGCTTCTCGTAGAACCGAACGGCCCAGGTGGCGGCGGCCCATGTGCCGATCAACACCGGTCGGACCGTCAACGTCCGAAGCTCGGCCAGCAGGTTGCCGCCGATTCCCCGGCTGCGGCTCGTTGTTCGCACGTAGGCGTGCCGGATCAGGGTCACGTCCTGCACATCCTGGATGCCCATCACGCCGAGCAGTTCGCCGCCGTCTTTGTAGCCCCAAAAGCGGACCCCATTTTCGATCTCGTGGCGTAGTTCGTCCTGCGACATATAGGGTTCATGCCAGCGGTCGGCCGGGATCACGCCACGGTAGGCTTCAGCCCCGTCGTTGATGATGGCGTGGATCGTGTCGAAGTCGGTGTCACCGCAGGGGACGATCATTTTTCCTTCGCCTCCAGGTTGTCGTAGTCGAAGTTCTGCTCTTCGATTGGCACCGTGGTCATGGTACGCTGTTCAGGCTGCTGTTAGAAGCCTGTATTTCGAGGTTACCGCCAATGCTGACGATCCTTTGGGACAACGATGGTGTGCTGGTGGACACGGAGGGACTTTACTTCCGGGCCACGCAGGAAGTCCTGCGGACGGTCGGCGTTCCACTGACCGCCGAGCAATTCAAGGAGATTTCCCTGCGTCGTGGAGAAAGTACGTTCGTGTTGGCCGTCGAACGTGGAATCACCGACGACGAAATCGGCCGACTGCGGGCCGAGCGGGACCGGCGTTACGCCGAGTTGCTGGGGTCGCAGTCGTGGGCCATCGACGGGGCGGAGGAAGTGCTGCGAACCCTGCATGGGCAAGTCCGCATGGGCGTGGTGACGAGTGCTCGGCGGGTCCACTTCGAGACCGCCCATGCCAAGACCGGCCTTTGCCAGTACCTCGATTTCGTGCTGACTCGTGAAGATTACCAGCACACCAAGCCGCACCCGGAGCCGTACCTTACCGCCCTGGCCCGGCATGACCTGCGGCCGGAAGACTGCATCGTGGTCGAAGATTCGGAACGGGGGCTGGCGGCGGCTACGGTCGCTGGCTTGCCCTGCCTGATTGTGCTGAGCGACTGGAGCCGAGATGCCGATTTCAGCGGAGCCGCAAAAGTGCTGGAAAACATCCGGGACTTGCCGGGCGTGGCGTTGAAGTGGGCGGATGGAAAACGAGACTTTGGTTCCAGGGATTCATGAGGTGGCAAACGACATTTTGCATTCGGAGGCGGGCAAGTTTATGCGAGAAATCATCCCCACAAGACTCTGGATCGGCAACGCCATGGACGCCCGAAACGTCACCGGAGTCCTTGGACTCGGAGTTTCGGCCGTCGTCGATCTGGCCATCGAGGAGCCACCGATCCAATTCCCCAGGGACGTGGTGTATTGCCGGTTCCCCTTGATCGACGGCACGGGCAACCAGCCTGCCGTTCTGCGTGTTGCTATCGACACCGTTGCCTACGTCATCGCTTCGAGAACGCCGACACTCGTGGCCTGTGGTGCCGGAATGAGCCGGTCACCGGCCATCGTCGCAGCGGCGATGGCGACGACGAAACGGATCGCACTGGCGGACGTTCTGGAAAAGCTGACTGCCGGGCAGCCGCATGACGTCTCGCCGGGGCTGTTGGCGGAAATCTCCGATATACTGACACGGATTGGTCCAATGGCCGATTGATGCTGGGTGGCAGGGAGGTGCGAAATGGTCCGCAAATCGCTTGTACGAATCGCTCTGGCGTTCGCCGTCTGCGGAGCTATTGCGAATGCAGCCCTGGGGGACGCCCCCAAAACGTTGGCTCCGACTGCCATCGAACTGAAGTCGGAACCATGCGGCGACGGCTGGACACGGTGGGACTCCATCGGGAACGTCGAAGGGGCGATGACCTACCGAGAGCGGATAACAGCGTTAGTGGGCAGTGGCAGCGAGATCTGGGTCGGCACCAGCTACGGCAGGCTGCTGACCCGGCAGGAAGACAAATGGACCTTGCAGGGCCGACTGGATGGCGTCCAAGTCACCGGGATCGCCGTGGAAAATGCAGGCAAGGTTTGGCTCAGCACCAGCGACGGTATTCGGCGGCTGGAGCGGGAGGCTGACCAGCCGTGGCGAATCAACGAGTTTCGGGACTACTACGAGGGCCATCCGAGCTTCGTCAGCGGAGGGTACATCCCTGGTGAGGATGCGGTTCGACTTTGGGGTTACGTCGATGACATCTACGTTCCGCCCGGCGAGACAGCCTATTCACCGATGGTGATCTCGACCGAACACGGCCTTTTCTGCTGGGGCGGTTACGGTCGTGTCTGGCACCACTTCATGCCGCACTACTGGGGTGCCAACTCGTCTTGGTTGGACACGAGGGAACTCGTGCCACATCGCCGACCGACCTGCATCGCCGAAGACGGCGACGGCAATCTCTGGATCGGAACGGAATGGGACGGTCTGGTCCGCCTGAATGCTCAGGCCCGCAAATACCACAACCGGGAACCCGAGAAGAACAAGAAGGACGGCACGGAGTTCAGCTTCATCGGCCCGAAAGAAATCGGCTGCGAGTTTGACCGGGTGGCCGACCTCGCTGCGGCGGACAAAGGTGTCTGGGCAGTCCTGACTTCTCGTGAACACGGCTCGGCACTAGCTCGATTCGACGGGCAAAGCTGGGTCACGCATCCCCTTGATGGCCCTGCACGATGCGTTGCTGAGGTGGAGCCGGGCGTCGTCTTGATCGGCGTCGATGGGACGGAGTGGGGTCGCAATCACGGGCTTCGGAAGGTGACTTGGGCCTCGAAGAAGATCGAGCGGCCGGTCGGTCCCGAAGGCGTGATCCACAAGATTGTCCGGCTCACGAATGGCCGAGTTCTTGCGGCGTCTTGGTGGAGTCTGTTTGAGTCGGATTCCACGGTCAAACAGGCTCCGGCAGAATGATCGTCGAGGCGGTCTTGAGGCGAACCCTGAATACCAGAACCGTGTCTCCTGTAGGGATTCCCTTGGCCCTTCCGTCAGAACAAACGCCGGAAGCCCCCTGTCCCTGAGCAGGTCGTGCGGAAGCTGGCAGCCAAGTGCGAACCGCCCACATGGACCGAATGTCACGCCTTGCTGCTGGTCGATGGAGAAATCAAATGAACGCCGACACTCGAATCAAGCAGGTCATCGTCATGCGTCACGACTTGAAGATGCGGCGTGGCAAGCAAATCGCCCAGGGTGCTCACGCCGCCATGTCGTTCCTTTGCCGTCGCTTGCGGGAGGCTGGCTCCGTGTCGCTCGACGGCCTCACCGACGCCCAACGTGCGTGGCTCACCGGGGCGTTCGCCAAGGTCTGCTGCCGGGTGGACAGCGAAGAGGAACTGATGCAGATCCACGACAAGGCGGTGGAGGCCGGACTGGAAGTGCATCTGATCACGGACAGCGGCAGAACGGAATTCCACGGCCAGCCGACTCGGACCTGCCTTGCTATCGGCCCCGACGAAGCCGACAAGATCGATGCGATCACCGGCCACCTTGAACTACTGTAGACGGTGGGCAACATGCGACGGAAGCTTTCCACGCTGGTGAAAGTCGTTGTCCTGCTAACTCTGATGCCGATCTGCGGAATCGTGGCGGTGATCTTGGTCGTTTTCTTGCTGATGGGGAGCGGCCTTTGGCTTGAAGACAACTACGAGCTTTTGTCCAGCGGCTCCAAGGGCACGGTGATCGTGGCAGGCACGTTTGCAGTCGGAGCGTTGGCTCCCGTGCTGCTGCTCTGGCGATGGCTGGGCGACGAGTAGTCCGAATCACGGCTGTCATGCCGGGGGGGGTGTCTTCTTGAAGGTGCCGCCACTTTGCCCGAAACAACACGGAGCCAACGATCACCGAAGCCAATCCGCCAAACTGGATGCCCCAGATCGAGCCGCCCACCCACGCATACCGGAGCATTTGGCCGAAGTCCTCCGGAATGCTTGTGGCCTCGGCGCTCCGAAAAGGAGCGCCTGGGTTACTTTTTTGCAAGAGCGGCACGGATATTGCAGTACGTTTATTCTGCGTGCCACCGGAGGACGGTGGGCGGGCGCAGGCAGATATTACTTCGAAAGGGAAGCAAATGGCGACGGACACAATGGAACGTATGGGACGGGCGAAACCCCACTCTAACGAGGCCGACCAGCACTCCGAAGGCGTCCTGGCGAGGACCATCGAGGAGCAGACGGCCAAACTGCCCTCAGACGTGTTCCTGTGGGCAGCGGGCGCCTCGATCATCGGTTCTCTGACCCTGAAGGTGATGGGTAAAGACCACGACGCCCTGTTCGTGGGCCAGTGGGCTGCGCCCTTCCTGCTGCTGGGCGTTTACAACAAGATCGTGAAGGTCGCAGGCTCCGACCGGGCACCTGCCTGAGTGGGTCGCTCCGAGTCAAGCATATCTAACACGTCACCCGTCGGCAGGGATTACTTCCCGCCGATCACTTTTTTGCTTACCGTTATTGAATTCGTGCATGCCGGGTGTCGGACGACGGGCGAGATAGGAGTCCGACAATGTGGCGAAGCATGTTGAAAGTGGCGGCAGCAACGGCGGTGTTTGGACTGGTCCACAAAGCTTTGGCGAGTCGAACGGCAAAGCGTGCCGCCACCAGACAATTCGGCGAACGGAACCGAAACGGGCTGTACCGGGTCTTCTATCTCGCTCAATCCGCTGTCACCTTCGGGATGCTCGCCGCTTACATTCGGCGACAGCCGAGTCGTGAACTTTTCCGAAGCAAAGGGCCACTGGCTTTCCTGATGCACGCCGTTCAAGCCAGTGCGATTGTCTATGCGACTTCGGCAGCCGAACAGGTCGGCATCCGTCGCATCCTTGGCTTGGAGAACCTGAAACACTGGCTCGGCGAAGGCCCGGTCCTACCAGAGCCGGAAGCTCAAGGTCCGGCGCTTGATGACGAAGAAAAAATGCACGCCATTGGCCCGTTCGCCTGGAGCCGTCACCCGCTCAACTTCGCACCGCTGCCGATCCTGTGGCTGTGGCCCACGATGACGACCAGCCTCTTCGCATTCAATACGGCTGCGACGATCTATCTGGTCATCGGCTCGTTGCACGAAGAGGCCCGTTTTAAGGAAGCCTTTGGCGAAGATTATGCCGCCTACCTCAACAGCGGCGTAAACTTCTACGTCCCCGCCACGAATCGCAGTACCATCGAGTCCATGAACGTCGTGATGGATCTGGAGTTGATTCCACAATGAACCGCCGGGCATTCGACTACACCTTGGACTTCAAGACCATCGACTTCCGCCAGCACCCGGAGTTTTACCGCCTCGGCAAGGGCGAGCAGGGCGTGCTGCTGGTCGAGCCGTACAAGGGCGAACTCCTCCCGCACTGGCGGTTTAAGACGGTCGCCGAGGCGAAGAAGTCGTCGGCCAAGATTTACAAGATGTTCCTGGCCTATTTGAAGGCCGACGACTTCCCCGGTGCAGACATGGCCCGCAAGTTCCTGCAAATGGGCTGGACACGAGCGAGGCGCTACGCCAACCACAAGGGTGGTCGGAAGTACGACAAGAAGACCAGCGATGAATTGCCGAGGACGGAAGACAAGGAGAAGACGGCAGCGGCGGCGATCTTTTACGAGCGCTATGTCACCGCACGACAGTACCCGCAGTACCTTCGGCAGAAAAAGCTGCACCAGGGGAAGTACGAGGTATCTTAACTTACCGGGCCAGTCCCTTGCATCGGCCACGCAACAGGCAGCTTTGCCTTCAGAGCAAGCGAGCTTCTTAGCGCAGCAGTTCTCCGATTGTCAGCCGCCCTCGACTGCTTGGCAATCGACTTGACAGCGCACCAACCAGCAGCCTTGGTAACGACGGCCTCATTAGGGCCGCAGCACGCTTTAGCGTCCTTGCAGCAGTCCATGCCTTCCAACCCGTGTTCCGTTACTCAGCCCCGTCCCGTGCCGCTGGTCGCCGTTCGGGACGGGGCCAACTTCAACCTCCGACAGCCCACCTACATGGGGAATGAGATCTCAGGATCACCAGTTTCTGCGGCGGCATCCCAAGGCCAATCGGACACCACATTTACCGGCAGTCGCCGACGCCGGTTGGCTCCGATCCGCAGCGCCGTGGAGTCCTGAATCATGTCAGCCGACAAACCTTTGATGAAGCAGCTAGTCGAGATATTGGCCGTTGCTGAGGCAACTGGCTGGCCGCCGAAGAACGAGCCCGTCGTGGTGATCACCGTGCGGCCCGACCCCGACAGTTTTCATCCGCACAGCATTGCCCTGAAAAAGGCAACTTCTCCCAGACCTCTTCGTCCGTCATCTGCTGCTTGACGGCCACCTCGTAGCCCGGCGGCAACGTCGCACGTGCCGCATCACCGACCGTGGCCACACCGTGCGGAAACGCAATGGCGAAGGGCCGTGTGACGAACACGGTTGCCAACAGCATGGCGACAAGTGCCGTCCCGCCCAACACCATTGCGTGAACGAAGCCGATGTCCGGCATGATCATGGCCGTGCCGATGACTCCGGCAACGAGGCACCCAACGGCCAAGACCGGCCCAAGTCGGAATGGCAAGCGGAGTTCCCGCAGCCGCCCCGGTACTTCTTGTTGCAGGCGTTTCCAGACACGGCGGCGTATCCGTGGCGGAAGGATCGTCTTCAATTCCGTGGAGGGCCGAATGGCCTGTCTGGGCAGCGAAGTGGTCTCCGTCAGCACACGCCGAACGTCACGAAAGACATGGCCTGTCGGGCATCCGTGCTGCTGGGTTTGGCGGCGACACTCAAGAATGTAGTTGTAGAATTGTCCAACCGTCCGCAGTGGTGGATCAACCTCGTCCGAGACGATGATGCCGAACGTTTCTTCGGCCTTCATCACGATTTCGACCAGTTCCAGTCCCATAATTCCGCCCTGTTGACTGCCGCATGGTCCATGGTCCCACTTGCCGGAACCGCTGTCCAGGGTCCGAAGACGGCAATCGCCCGGCGACGGCGTGTGGCCACCGGAACTCAACCTCAATGGCACAAGTCGTCTCCGGGCGGCGGACCAGTAACACTAAGGCGACACGCTGACATTGCACTCTGGCCTGCGTTCTTTGAACGCATTCACGGCATCTGGGGTCATTGAGGTCCAAGCAACGTTGAGTTGCCTCAGATTTTTCATGCGGTCGAGGTGGTCGATCGCCCGGTCGGTGATTCCTGGGGCCAGCGTCTTGGAAAGCCGCAGGAGCAGCGAGTTGGAGACCCGCAATGACGTGTACCTCAGCGTTTGCTTTCCTGGGTGTACTTCCCCCCACTTGGGTTTACTTCCCGCACTAGAGTCTCCCTCCCGCGCTGGGGTTTTCTTCCCCTGCTAGGGTTTCCTTCCGTATTTTCTTGACCGTTTCTTTGGCGGTTCGAGACAAATCTGGATGGTATCTTTCTCTGTCTCCTTCGCCTTTCCCCGGATTTCGCGCCGCGGCCAAGATTTTTTCTCCGGCCGGAATTGCGGTCGCTGGCGAGGCAGCCACTGGTTTGTTTGAAAACGGGACGGCGCAAGCTGTTGATGGAAGACGACTGTTCCAGAACCCGAGACAAGAAATAGAGATGCCCGGAAGGCTTTCAACGAGCCTCCCGGGCGGCCCCTGCGGGAGCAAGACCTCCCTTGGGACATTACAAGCATACCATCTCGCAGACGCATTCCACCAGCGGGCAACCGCTCGGCGTGCGCGTGTGCTTGCGCAAAGGATGCGGCCGGAAGTACCAGGCGCGGCGGCGGAACCAGCGTTTCTGTCAAAATCCCGATTGCCGGAAAGAAGTGATTCGCTGGCAGGCGGCCAAACGGCAGCAGAAACGCCGAAGCCAGCCGGCGGTTCGTCAACAACGGGCGGCGGCCGAACGGCAGCGGCGCGCCGCCTGTCGTGAAGCCCGGCGCGAAGCCCGTTGTCGGCTCGTGTCGTCCCGACCGGCCTGTCGGTCACCGGCCGTTCCGCAGCCCACGCCTGGCGCGTGGTCACGCAGAAGAAAAAAAATTCCCGCATCTTTTTGCGATCGTCCCGGCTGTTACGAACCGCAACGCGAGGGCTGTTGCGGTCAGGCACGCTATTGTGGTAGCGACTGTCGGCAGGCCATGGGGCGCGTCTTCGATCGGGAACGTAAGTGCATGCAGCGCAAGACTCCGGCAGGCCGGTACAAACGCTTTTTGGAGCACCAGGCTCGGCGTGCGGCTCGGCGGGAAATGGTGGCGTTGCCGGCGCATCGCGCCTCGCCCGACCACGCCCCGGTGTCGAAACCGGACGGGCCTGCGGTCCTTCACTCTGAAATGTTCGACGAACGCCAGTTACCGTGGAGTGATCGAAAGGAGGTAACTGACAATGATCGAGAAACGAGTCTTGGTAATCGATCGCGTGCGCCGCCCGCCTCGTGAGGGGTTCTCCTGGGTGGACCGGCGCTTTTTACGAGAATACGCCGCGAAGTTGACCGGCGACACGATCCTGTTGTATTTCTTCTTGGCCGCCGTGAGCGACAAGGAGGGTCTGTCGTTCTACAGCGACACCTCGACGGCAACCCGGCTGCGGATGCGTGAAGAGCACGTGGTCGCCGCCCGCGAGGATCTGTTGACGTACGATCTGATCGCCTTCGATCCGCCCTTGACCCAGGTGCTCTCGCTACCTCGGGGACGCGTTCAGCGCCGCGGTCTGCACGCCCTGGAGGCATTGCTCCGCACCGTGGACGAAGGCGAGCGGAAAGGAGGGGCGTCATGAAAGTCGCGCAATGGGCGGAGATCCGCCGTTTAGCGGAAGTTGAAAAGTTGTCTCGGCGGGCGATTGCCCGGCGTCTGCGGTGCTGCGAGCGGAGCGTGAAGAAAGCCCTCGATATGAGCCAGCCGCCCGACGAGACCCGGCGAGCGAAACGCGGCAGCATCCTCGATCCGTACAAACCGAAAATCCAGACGCTGATCGCGAAGTGCCCGGAGCTGTCCGCCATGCGGGTGCTGGAAGAACTTCGCAAAGGCCCCGAACCCTACGGCGGAAGAATCACCGTGCTGCGGGGCTACCTGCGGCAGATCCGTCCCCGGCGGGGGCGGATTTATCAGGAGGTGTACTATGAACCCGGCCAGGCGATGCAGGTGGATTGGGGCCATTGCGGAGCGATCCGCATCGGCAAACCATGCCCAAGTTCTACGTCCAATCCGGTCAGGTCCAAGTCATCCTTGATGCCCAGGACGCCGAGCAAGCCGCCATCACTGCTTTCCAGTGGTGGTGCGAGCGGCAGGCCGAAGCCATGTTCGACGTGTTCGGCGACGACGCCGATGATCGCCAGCTTGGCAACGAAATTCTTGTCAGCGAGGCCGGGTTTGGTACAGTCGATGCCGAGTCGTTTCAGACGTTGGACATCTTGATGGCGTGGCAGATGGAGCCGGTGGAGGTGGGGTGACGGGTTAGAAGGCGAACCATGGCACCCCAGCCGACACGGGCCATCCGTGTTACAATGCTATCTGACCGTCTCGGCGTTCACAGGAGCACACGATGGCAAAACGGCTGGACGTCATCTTGGTCATCGACATCGAATCGACCTGCTGGGTCGGTCACCCACCACAGGGCCAGTCCAGCGAGATCATCGAAATCGGCATCTGCCCCGTCAAAGTCAAGTCGCTTAACCGCACCGAGAAACGCAGCATTCTGATCAAGCCCGAGTGGTCGGAAATCAACGAATTCTGCACGAACCTGACGACACTGACGCCAGACATGTTTGCCAACGCTGGTACGCTCGGCGATGCCGTGCAAATTCTCCAGAAGGAATTCCAGTCCAAAGATCGCCTGTGGGCCAGTTGGGGCGATTATGATCGCCGTCAGTTCGAACGGGTTTGCCGGGAGCACGGCGTTACCTACCCGTTCGGCCCGACCCATTTGAACGTGAAGACGCTGTTCGCTACGGCCTTCGGGGACGACCGGGAAATGGGACTGGACGGTGCGTACAATCGACTGGGATGGCCGACGGAGGGAACGCACCACCGGGGCGGCGACGACGCCTGGAACATCGCTGGTGTGCTGTGCTTCTTGCTGAAGCAAATGCGTCAGGTGGTCAAGTGACTGCAATCGAGACCATCTTCTCGCTTGAGAGCTTGTTTCCGGCTGCACGAATGCGAAAATGGCGGTTCGAGCGTGCCAGTTGGACTGTTCAGTGCAATCAACGAGAGCAAAACCATGCAGCACCGGATGACCATCTACGTCGGGATTTGCCTCGTTCTGATCAGTGCCTTCCAGGCCATCGCCCAACAAGGTGACATCGACTGGAATCGTGCCAGACAACTTCGCCAGCGAGGGATTCAGGGCGAGAAGCTCACGGAGGACGAGCAGTCCTACCTGCGACGGGCCATCGAACTACGGCAGAAACAGAAGCCGCAGCAACGCCGTCCCATCGAGATCAAGCCGCCTGTGGGCCTCAATCCACTCACGGACATGACCGGTGACGAGCGGTACCAGGAGCAGGACGGAGGGCTGTACGGCGGCGGCAAGAACGATCCGCCACAGGGACACCTCGAAGCGGCGTTGCAGCAGGCAAAACTGATCCAGCCACTCGATGCAGGCGGCAAGCCTTCGGACAACGGCAAGATCGTCATGATCTCGGTGGGGATGTCGAACACCACTCAGGAATTCTCGACGTTCGTCCGGTTGGCCAACGCTGACCCGGCAAAATCGCCGAAGGTCATTATCGTCGATGGGGCACAGGGCGGGATGGATGCCAAGGCGTGGGCCGTCTCTGGGAGACCCGACCAACCCGATTCCCGCAATCCTTGGGAAGTGCTGGACGACCGGCTCCAACAAGCTGACGTGTCGGATGAGCAAGTGCAGGTGGCATGGGTTAAGCAAGCTCGGATCGCCCCCGGCAGCATCGGCGAGTTTCCCAAGCACGCCGAGGAAATGAAAGGTCACATGGTCACCATCCTGAACGAATTGAAACAACGGTTCCCCAACCTACGGATTGCCTACCTGTCCAGCCGGATCTACGCCGGGTACGCCAAGTCCACATTGAACCCGGAGCCGTATGCCTTCGAGTCGGCCTTCGTGGTCCGATGGCTGATCCAAGACCAGATCAAAGGCGAGCCGTCGCTGAACTACGACCCGGCAAAGGGGGCGGTGAAATCGCCGCTGGTGCTCTGGGGACCGTACCTGTGGTCAGACGGCGAGAAGGGTCGGAAGATCGACGATCTTGTTTGGAAGCCTGAAGTTCTCGGCCCTGATGGGACTCATCCCAACGACAGTGGACGGCGGAAGGTCGCCGATTTGCTGTTGGGTTTCATGAAGACTGATTCCACGGCGAAGGTGTGGTTCAATCGCTAGACGACCACGCAGGCTACGCCCTCACCTCGCCTTTTTCATCCACCTGCCACAACTGATTGGTATCCACGTCCAAGGCTGAAATCCAGCCACCGTAGCAGCAGTTCGTGTCCAAGCACTTCAAGTAGCCCAGGTCCAGGACTTCGGGCTTTGGCGTGTGGCCGACGACGGCGATCTTCCCGGAGCAGTGTGCTGACGACGGAACGTAATCCCGCAACGTCCGCCACCGCAGCGTTTGCATGTCCAAACGGTCGAGCGGCACCTCCGGTTTGTAGTTGGCGTGGACGAAGAAGTGCCGCTCGGTCTCGAAGTACGTCCGGCAGGATTCCAGAAAGCCGAAGTGGCTGGGAATAAAGTCGATCCGCCCGGTCGAGCCGTAGGAATCCAAGCACGCAAGGCCGCCGCAGTTGATCCAGAAGCGGAAGTCCGACCAGCCCTCCCTTGCTCCCAACATCATTTCTTCGTGATTACCCAGGATCGGAACGAAGCGGCAACGGTCGCCCAAAGAAATCAGTTGTTCGATGACGCCTTTGCTGTCGATGCCACGGTCCACGAAATCGCCCAGCGGGACAATCACGTCGTCTGGCTGCGGTGCAATCAGTTCGATCAGCTTTGCCAGGGCCGTGGAGCAGCCGTGATGCCAGGGGACTGGCGTTTCTGGAGAGAGTACCTCACTACCAACTCGTCCGTCCGTGTTGTCGCCATCGAATTTCAGACCGGGAACAGGACGCCGAGGGAGGGGCGCAAAGCCCTCGATACACTTGCCCGCATCCAGGAGGACATTGGACGGTTCCTGCACCCGGTGCTAGTCGGCGGCGGGCAATTCATCGACTTCGTGGCAGAGCGGTTCGACAAGTTCACGCTCATGGACTCGGAGCCGTTCATGAAAGCCATCAAGCGCCGAGCTTTCGAGCCGAAGGCGGGGCAGCGATCTTGGCGAGAAAGTTACAGCTTGGAACGTCAGCCACTTGATAATCTGGTCCTGCGAAACATTGAAGGGTACAGCGAATGGGTCGAGTCAAGGCTCGGCTCGGCACGTACTCGACGCCCGTCACCGTTGGACCCAAGGGTTGTGGGCGAACGCATCGATGGAGCAGCTAACAAAAACCCAACACAGCCCCGGTAGTTGAACGAGTGGGTAAGAATACTGGAATCGTTTCCATGTTGGTCCGATGACCGGAGAAGCACCAATGGCGATGAAACCACGTGCAACGCCTCGGATGACGTTCAGTTCAGCGACATGTCCGATTCTTGGCCGCCTTCCCCTTGCCAAGCTGTCGAAGTCCCTGAGCAGCGTCGGTCTCCAGCCACATGACCTCCTGCTTGCGGTTTGTCATGCCCCGGAGTATGCTCAGCCGGTCCGAAAATCAAACGACTTTACAGCTTTGGGAGCGAACAAGATGCAGACCATCCTGCAGGAGGCCACACGGTGGACCAGCACGACGCTTACGCCGTGGCCCGCTGGCTGAGGCGACGGTCGCTAAACGACCGCTACCTCGATCCCGCCATGACGGAGACGGATCGAGAAGCCGCCAATCTGGAAGGCTGGATTATGGGAGTCATGTGAACCCACCGGGCGGGCGGCTGCAACCCGCTTCAAGGACGCCGGAAGGCAAACGAGTGAAAGTCGCACGAATGGCAAAAGAAGCACGGAACGACGACGAAAGGGATTACCTGTACGACGCCCTCAGCGACTACCTGGAGCATGTGAGGGTGGCCTACCAGCAGCACGAGGACAAACGCCCGGTCATGCTTTTCGACATCCAAGAACAACGCATCTACGCCTATGGCTACGAAGGCTTCAAGAGCGAGCTTTCGGCCAGAAACCAAGTGACGCTAGCAGAGCAATACGAGCAGGCACAGAAGTCCGGCAAGATGGTCGTTTTTGTCCGGGACAACGACAACCGCAAGCTGGCGTCGTACCTGATCGCCTGCGAATGACAAGGAAACGAGGAATTGCATGAGGCTTTCGGAAGAGAAAATCAAACAGGCGATTTTGCACCCCCAACTGGAAATCCGGCAGCGGGCGGTGAGGTACTTCGATGATTGCTACAGCGAGGACGAAGGTGTCGTCCCGTTGGTGATTCAGGCTGTCGAGAAATACGGACGGGAAAATGCCTACCAGCTAGTCGGGGGCTCCGTGCATCTGCGGCACACGGAGGAGACAATCGCTTGGGTCATCGAAGAACTGCAAGACGCTGCCGCCGAACGCTACGAAAACTACGTCTTCAACCTTAACCGGATACTGTGTGACGCCGATCTGGCACTGCTGCTCCCTCGGGAAACGGAAATCCTCGAAACCTGCCGTTTTTACGGCGGTCTGAAGGACCATCTAATCCGACGCCTAGAACTGATCTCATGGGATGAGGCAGAGTGTTGGCAGCGGCTCGAACAAATCTGCGAGGATGGCAAGGACAAGCGGTATGCTAACGAGTTTGACTGGGACTTTGCCGTAGACCTTCTGGAGGCCCTGGGCTGAGCGAATTCTGCGGCCAAGATGGAAGTGACGGGCTGGGGCCGAACGATGCTCTGCGAGCTTTGCCAATGCGAGGAAGCCTACAACTTCCACCATTTTATTCCCCGGACGCTGCACTCGAACAAGTGGTTCAAGCGACGTTACACCCGGCAGGAAATGCAGCAAGGCATGGAGGTCTGCAAGCCGTGTCACTCGGCCATCCACGACCTGATCCCCGACGAGAAAAAGTTAGGGCGTGACTACAACACCAGGGAGAAACTGCTTGCCCATCCCCAGTTGCAGGGCTTTGTCCAGTGGAAGCGGGAGAAAGCTCGAAACAAGCGGTCGAAGCGGAGAAAGAAAGGCCCGCCACCATGACTGGCCCATGACGTTCTTGCCGTCCCACGGCTCACACCGACCTCCGAATGACACAGAACCAAGCCCTCGGACCACCGTCGCTGAACCGGGCGTCTTTCAAATCAGGTCGGGCCTCGAATCGTGCTTCCCGGATCGACTCCACCTGCCAGCCCTGGGCGAAGGCGTCGTGGAGTTCCTGGCGTGACACTCGGCGTGGGCCTTGGCCGGGCGGTTCCTGGTCGCTGAAACAGCACAGGAACAACCTGCCTCCAGGTTTGACGGCACTGGCCAGGGCCGTGACGTAACGTGCTCGGTCAACATCCGAGAGAACGTGGAACAACCCGCAGTCGATCACCGAGTCGAATTGTTCCGGGATCTCGCCGAGGGCCGAGGCGTCCATCACGAGGAACGTTGTTTGCAGTCCCCGCTGTTGGGCCTTCTGGCGGGCCTCAACAATCGGCTTTTCGAGGAAGTCGATGCCGGTGACTTTGTGGCCACGTTCGGCAAAGAACAGGGCATTGTCGCCCGTGCCGCAGCCCGCATCCAGAATCGAGCCGGTGATCTGATCCGCCGCCTGCACGAACACTGGTTGCGGCCTGCCGATGTCCCAGGGTGGTTGGCCTGCGTAGGCTTCTTGGAATCGTTCTTTGCCGGTGGACTCCGAGGCCATGTCGTTCTTCCTTCGATTCTGTGGGCACGTGCTGCCGGATCGGACCAGACGGTTCCATGATATTGTAGCCAGCATGGCGAGTGCCGCCACCGCCTTGGTCCGTGACCGAATGGTTTCGCAGCCATCAGCGAGGCGGTAGGATGGTGGCTGTGATCCTGATGTCCCCTGGAGGAACCGCACTTGGCAACCTTTATCCAGAAACCAACGAGCATCGAAGCGGCGGGGCAACCACCGAAGTCCATCGAGGAGTTCATCGGCCGGGTCAATTCCGGCACGGAAGCGGTGAGTATCGCCCGCATGAAAAGCCCATCTGGTTGGCTGGAGCCTGGGCAGACACCGGAATTCGACGAACACACGGTCGTCCTGCAGGGCACCCTGCACGTCAAACTGAAAGACACGGCATTCGACGTGGCGGCAGGGCAGGCGATCATCGTCAAGGCCGGTGAATGGGTCCAGTACAGCAGCCCTGGTCCTGCTGGTGCCGAGTACATCGCAGTGTGCTTGCCTGCATTCTCGCCCGAGACGGTTCATCGGGAGGAGTGACAGGCAATTCCCAAATGGTGGCACATGACGATCATTTTCCCCATCGATCGAGTAGACGACCTTCGCAAGCAGGCCCGAGAAGCCCGCAAGGTCAACATGGACGGTCCTGACGGTTGGTGCATCAGCGAGGTCGATCCGACGGACCTCCTCAAGGTTTTCCGAACCTTGCGATTGAAAGATGGTTTTGTGCTCCGATCACACCAATATCGGGAAGACGGAAATGGCGACGGACTCGTCTGGGCGATGCCTGTTGATGCCCCCTTGCTCGACCCTGGAAACGGCTGGTCCGGGCGTCGGCGGCTACACCCACATGCGTTGAGACCCGCCGAGGCACTGTCCAATTTGATGGACGTCATCCAAGGTGACGGAACGCCGTGGTCGCACCTGGAGGCATCTCTCTTTGCTCGTGAGATCGACGACTTCGGCGTGTTTTGGCAGGGCTCTCCGAAGGAATCCGATGTCATTCTTGGTGCCGATCCATTCTGCACGGGACAACAGCGGGCCATCGTCGGCCAGACTCCCGATTGGGATGGTTGGAGATGGAGTGAGCCAAAGCCCACGTCGTGGGAGCCGTCGTTCCAACAGGCGAGCGAGACGGTGACGATCACGTTTTACACGTACCGCCGTGTTGGTCGGGAGAACATCTTCCGCACGGTGGACACATTCCGACTGGGGCAGTACGCTTTCGAGACGGAGAGCATGAAGGTTGCCGTGGGGCCGGAAGAAAGCACTCCCTGAAGTGTTGGAATCGGGTGGTCAGCTTTATCGAGACGACTGGCGAGGGGCGGCAATAGCGGATGATGCGTCCTACGTCGCCTCCCGGACCTGCACGTACAGCTTTTTCGGTGCATCGGGGTAGTACAGGTTCAGTGCCGGGCAGAGCCAGCCTTCCATTTCCTGCACCTCCCCCTCGACCTCGAACCGCCCCTTGTACACGTTGCCGCCGCCTTCCTCCCGCAGCCATTCAAGATCGAAGTCGGCGTCGGGGAACGGACCTGCCGAAAACACCATCAGGAAACCGTCGTCGGCGTTCGGGATGCCCTTCAAGTGAACGGCGGTGTCGATCATGGTGTCGGCCCCGGCGACAAACGGTTCCTTGTCCAGGCCGACCCGCTCGTCGTCGAAGACCCACATGCCGTTCCACTTGTACGGCTTGATGACAAAGATGGCGTTGTTCATGGCATCACACTCCAGTTATCTTGCGATCAGTCGTGGTCCTGTTCGGGTTCAGCCCACACTCTGAATTCGCCGTCCTCGTCGATTTCTACGTGGACCACATTGGGATGGCAACAAACAGGGCAATCTTCCACATATTCTTGGTACGATCCGGCTGAAAGATCCAAGGGGATTACAATCTCTTCGCCGCATGAATCGCAGATGTAGCTGGCTTCGTCGCTGGCAACCACAGGCCCTGTCCCCTCGGCTTTGCGATACGGATTGACCTTCAGTTGATCCCGATAAACGAACGGGGAGTCGGCGATCCGCTTAAATCCAAGCTGTCGCCAGTCATCCACCGTCAAATCCAAGGCTTCCTCCACCGCCACAATAATGCCGTCAGGGCCAAAAGTGGCGATGCTGGTTTCGATCAGTTGAACTCGCAAGGACGTGTCCGCATATTCCGGTTCGATCTTAACACCGTCAATAAAGACGAGGTTGTTCCAGCCCGGCTCGATGTCCAGTTCTTCCGCCACCTCTTCATTGGCGTCGAACAGCGTGGCATAGACGGCTTCAAGGATTTCCGAGTCCGCATCGCAGACATCGAGCAGCCGTACTCCCCGATTCGTCGCCTCCGTCGCACACACCACTTTCAGCGTGATCTCCCCTGCTTCCTGCTCATCTCCGCTGTCAGTCACCGCAAATGCCCTGCCCGTCACGGCCTGAACGTATTCCCCCGGATCATGCCAGGGCATGATTCCAGCGGAGACGGAAAATTCGACTGTGCCAGTGAATTCGTTGCTGTTCATGACGTTGCTTATTTCTGAAAGAACTGCACCAGCCACAGGATTCCGGTCAGCAGCAGGCTCAGCAGGATACAGGTCACCACCGGAAAGTAAAATCGAAAGTGGGATCGCTCGACCGCAATGTCGCCCGGCAGCCGTCCCAGCCACGGCACGTGAGGAGCCAGCAGCCAAGCCGCACCGATTCCGGCGATGACGAGGCCGAGAATGACGAGTGTCCACGCTGGATGCTGCATGGCCTACTTCTTCCTCGGCTTCTGGGCCTTTGCCTGCTGCATCTTCTTCCGCAGGTGGGCAAACTTGGTCGCCGGTTTTCGGGGGGGTTGGCGTTGGTTCTTGGACATGTTGGTGGTCCTCCGACTCAATTCTACCGTTGGCGGGCAAGAATCGGTAGAATGGCGTTGGAGAACAATGGCCATGTATGCAAAATCCCTGATCGTGATGCTGCTGATCGCTTTGCCTGCCGCCGTTCCTGCGACAGCAGAGCCCCCGGACGAATCTGCACTGAAACAAACCTACGACGCCTTCGTGGAGTTACTCGATCACCGGAGTCTGGCTGAGGACTACCTCGGTGCCGTCCGCAATCTGGACTCGCCCGACTCGAAAATGCAGACCGTTGGGATCAAGACGTTGGCGGCGACGGACGAAGTAAAGGTCATCCCCTGGATCGTTCCGTTCCTTGACTCGGAAGACCAGCACGTCCGCATCCACGCTGGACTCAGCCTGAATGCCATCGTAGCCAGCCACCAATTGAAACGCCGGGACAGGAGCCAATCAGAGAAGATCGTCATCCTTCCGCCTGGCCCTGGCGACACCGATCTGAAGCCGATGTCCTGGGTGATCTTGAAGATGCTGCGTCTGCCCGACGATGGCAACACTCACGCCTACGCTGCCAACATGATCGGCTATCTTAGCCTGGAAGAGTACGCAACCGAGCTTCGGGGGCTGCTCGATAGCAGACACGCAGCGGTAACACAGGCAGCACGCTGGGCGTTGGAGATGATCGGGGCTCCCCTCACTTCCACTCCCGCACCTCGATGTCCTTGAACCGAATGAGCAACTCGTTGCCGGGGTGGATCTGAAGCCCGATGCGTCCCTTCATGCCGACGTTCCGGCTTCGATGGGTTTCGTCATCCAGCCGTCCTGCTCCGTCGTAGTCGGCAATGGTGACGCCGTTGATAACCGTTGTGATCCGGGTGCCTCGGCAAGTGACTTGGAGTTCGTTCCACGCATCCCCGTCGTCAGCGTGGAACCACTTCGATCCTGGGGGAGCGTGTTCAGGCTTGGCGTTGGCGGGTTTTCCCACGTTGGGCCACAGCCAGACCTGCACGCCTCTCGTCTCGTCGTAGATGAAGCCATTTCGCCACGTGCCGGGTGGGTTGATGTCCACCTGGGGACCGTCGAGCCAGCCCGCTTCGTCGTCGTACCGGCTGCGGACCTGGATGCCGCTGTTGCCGGTGGTCTTGCCGTAGGTCTGGACCTTCAGCCGGAGTGCGAAATCGCCATACTCCTTTTCCGTCAGCAGCCAGATGTAGTGGTGCTTGCTGCCGGGCGGCGTTTCGGCAGCGATCGTGCCGTCCACCACCTTCCAGTATCCAGTCTTGTCCCGGTCAGCCGGTCGGCACTTGACGATCCAGCCATCCAAGTTCTTGCCGTTGAACAGACTGGTCCATCCCGCCTCGCCGCCCATCGCTTCAGCGGCCAGGGGCAGGTGGCACGCCATCAACAACGTCAGGCATGGTGCAAGTCGTATCATGGTTCTTCTCCCTGGAGCTTGGCAAAACCGTAATCTTACCCGCTTTGGACACGGATGACACCGGCTTGGATCAGTCGGCTACAATAAGCGTTTCAAAGCCGTTTGTGACAAGAGGAGGCCACAGATGACCGACACTCAAATCAGAAATCAGATTCGGGAACGCTTCGCTCAAATCGCCCGGTCACCGGAAACCGAGCGAGTCTTCCCCGTGGGATCGGCAAGTGCCAAGAACCTCGGGTACGACGCCGACGAGATCGACACCTTGCCTGCCGAAGTCACCGAGTCCTTCAGCGGCGTGGGCAACCCGCTGGCGTTGGGCGAATTGGCTGCCGATCAAACCGTGTTGGATCTTGGATGCGGTGCCGGATTGGACAGCATCCTTGCCGCACGTCGGGTTGGACCAGCGGGAAAGGTCATAGCCGTTGACATGACCGAGGCCATGCTTGACAAGGCACGACGAAATACAGCGGCCGTTGGCATTTCCAACATCGAGTGGCACCTCGCCGATGCGGAAAACCTGCCGGTGGCCGATGGTACGGTGGACGTGGTGATCACCAACGGCGTCCTCAACCTGTGCCAAGACAAACCCGAGGTACTGGCAGAGCTACACCGTGTGCTTTGCCCAGGTGGTCGTCTGCAACTGGCGGACATCCTGCTCCACGAAGACGTGACGGCAGAAAACGTGGCCAAGCTTGGCACTTGGTCGGACTGAATACTCGGTGCCGTAAAGGAGCGGTCGCTCCTTGAGATACTGCGGGCTGCTGGGTTCGTGGAGGCTGAGTTCCACGGCAGGACGGGCTATCGGACATCAAACTTCACCGCAGGTACGTTGTTGACGGCCTGGAAACGAAAGTAGCTCACGTCGGAACGATGATTCGACGTGGGCTTCACAGCACTCGGCATCGGCTGCTTCACCATGACGACTGGCGGGAAACACCATGGGCATCTTCGACTGGTTGAAGAAACCGAAAACGAATGTGGACCTGCAGGACGATGTGATCTGGCTGACCAAGCAGGCCAAGTTGGCAGGGATCTCGGCATCCATAGGTCGTTGCCTCGCCGAACCGGCCCGACCGTTTGCCGTGCTGCTGGTGGCCCACTTCCGGGACTGTCTGGAGCAACTCCAAGCCATCGTTGAACAAGGCGGCTTTGACCCACAATCCGTGATCGTAGCCACGGCGGAAATCTTGACGGGCCGATCCACACCGAGGCTTGGTTCCGACGAGTCGCAGACCGTTGTCATCATCGTCGCCGAGCGGCATCCGCTCCAGGCCCACGACGCAGCCGTCACTGAATTCGCACAAAGCCTGCCGTGTCGCTGCCGCTTTGGTTCACCACGTGTCATTGGAAGATCCCCTTCTGAAGGCTTTCGCTGGCGAGTGGGTCCAGAACGTCCTGCAACGGCTGGGCATGAACGAAAACGAAGCCATCGAAAGCCGGATGGTGACAAGACGGATTCAAGCGGCGGCACAGAAGATTGAAAGTCAGGCCGTGAGTGACTTGCCCGCCGATTCCGCCGACGAATGGCTGCAACGGAATTGCCCGGACATGTGGCGGAAGGTGCAACAGTAAGGAAGCCAGCATGCCCTCGGACGAACCAACCACCGGCACAACGAACCCCCGGATTCTCTGGCTGGTCTTGGCCCACGTCGTCGTCGGGCTGATGGGGGCTTTTGTGGCGTATCCTTGTCGTTCTCCCACACTGCGGACAGGAGTTTTTCTCGGCCTTGTGTTCAGTCAAACAAGTCTGCTGGGAATCTGGGGCGGTCTCGGATCAGGTCCGTGGTGGAAGCGTGTAGTCGGCGTTATTGTCGGGGTCGGCTATCTCGGAACGCTGTTGAGTTTCAGCATCTACGGACCCGTTTCGGCAAACTACTTCGTCGTGTCTCTCAGCACGCTGTTGATTGTCGGTGTGCTGCTGGTGTTCAGGTTCTTCAGAGTCCAAGTTTGCACGGCGATAAATGCTCCGGCGGCAGCCTGCCGAATGCAGTTCACCGTTCGGCAGTTACTGGTGTTGACCTTTGTTGTCGCCTGTCTAATGTCACTTGGAAAACGGCTGGCACCGCACCTGATGGACGTAGGCCAACCGTTCTACATGACCCTGATCGGACTGGTCTTTGCCACAATTGGCACGCTGTCGGTCTGGCTACTGGGAGCGAGGCACCCGATCCTGCCCAGCCTGATCCTGATCGTCGTAGCAGCAGGTGTTGGATTCTGTCTTGCCCAATTTCTTCCGGGTCCTCCGGGCGACATGGCGAGCTTTTGGATGACCATAACCTCCGTCGAGGCCCTATCGCTGGTGCCTTCGCTGCTTGTCGTCCGGTCCTGCGGATACCGGCTGGTGCGTTTGCCGTCACGTCGCCAAGAGGAGCGGTAGTCTGAGATGCGTTTTTCCATCCTGATCCCCGCCCGAAACGAAGAAAAGTGCCTCCCCGGCTGCCTGGAGTCGATCCAGGCCGCTGCCGCCCCGTTTCCCGATCAGGTGGAGTCATCGTCGCCATCAACCGCTGCACCGACCGCACGGAGGAAATCGCCCGGACGCATGGTGCCAAGGTGGTTCATGACGACAGCCGGAACCTAGCCAAGCTCCGCAATGCCGCAGCACGGGCGGCCATGGGCGAAGTGATCGTCACCATCGACGCCGACAGCCGCATGTCCACCAACATGCTGACGGAAATCGACCGGCTGTTAATGACAGGCAGGTACATCGGCGGTGGCGTAGCAGTCTGGCCGGAACGATGGTCGCTGGGAATTGTGGCAACCGCTCTGCTGCTCGGAGTCATCCTGCTGCGGCACCGGGTGTCGGGTGGACTGTTCTGGTGCCTGCGGGGAGACTTCGAGGCGATTGGCGGGTTCAACGAGACCTGGGTGAGCGTCGAGGATCTGGATTTCGCCAAGCGGCTCAAGGCTCACGGTCGGAGCCAAGGGAAGCGATTCAAGACCGTCACCAAGGGGCACATCGTCACGTCATGCCGGAAGTTCGACACGTTCGGCGACTGGTACTTGATCCGGAATCCTGGCTTTGTCTGGCGGATCTTCACCGGCAAGTCCCAGAAGGACGCCGACGCCTTTTACTATGACGTGAAACGGTAGGGCTGTTGCCATGTCTTCGAGCGAACCGATTTTGCCACCGATGAATCCCCGCAGCAGGATGCTCTGGCTGGTGGTGGTGCAGATCGTGGTCGGGCTAATCGGGGCTCTTGCGGCTTATCTTCCGAGCCCTGATTTTCTACGGGTAGCCTTTGTCGGCATCGTGTTCAGTCAAACGAGTCTGTTGGGAATTTGGGGCGGCCTCGGAACGAATCCCTGGTGGAAAAGACTGGTAGGCGTTGTTGTCGGCGTTGGTTATCTCGGCATCCAGTTGGGAGTCAGCTTTCACGAACTCGACCGCACCACATTCCTGTGGGTGGTCGCAGCCACGGCGATTTCGGCTCTGCCGTTGCTCCTTGTCCGTCTTTTCAGAGTAGCCATTCGCCTGGTTTCTTTAGCGGCTGGTTCGGTGGAACGATTTCAGTTCTCCATCGGTCACTTGCTGACCCTGACCTTCGTCGTTGCCTGTTTGATTAGCATCAGGAACTGCGTGGAGCCGTATGCTATCGAGCTTATTGAGACCCCGGATGGAGTGGTCATCGATTATTTTGACGAGGCTGTCCGTTATTGGCTCTTTCCTGCCGCCGTGGTTGGCGTGCTTGGCATCCTGCCCGTCTGGTTCCTGCTAGCCACGAAACAGCTTGTGCTGTCCTGCATCGGTCTGTTGGCCGCAGGAGTCTGTGCCGGTTACTGGCTTGGGCGTTTCCACGACGATCCCCCAAGCCTTTGGATGACCGTCACAATCACGGAGGTGGTGGCGGTGGTTGCTTCGCTGCTTGTCGTCCGGTCATGTGGATACCGGCTCGTGCGATTGCCAGCAAGGCGAGTCAGCGTGGACCCCGACCGTCAAGATCGGTCGGGCAGCGAAGAGAAGCCAGTTTGATGCAGGCGGGGCTACTGACACGGCCGCTTGCCTGTAGCCGACCATGCTACGAAGTGTCACTTACCCCGGATCACCATGCCGACGCCTGCCGTTTGATCCTGGTCTTGGCGTTGAGCGTTTTGGGCTTTGACGGCGGCGTGAAGTTCCCGCAACTGTTGTCGCAGACCTTCTGTGTCGGCAACGATAGTGGGCAGACCGTCCAGGCTTTTCCGCTCCATCAGTTCGCTCCCCGGTGACGTTCTTGGTGACCGGAAGATAGATCGGCAGGCATGTCGCTGGACTTGTCGGGCCGAAAGTCGGGGTAGCACGGTTCACGGATTCGTCCCAGCCTTCCTGACCGGACTTGGCAAGCTAATCCGGTGATGTGGACGGGACGAGGCCAGCAGACCAAATCTTCGCCAGTGATCGTCACAGATTGCCTGCTAGTGGTGACTGAAACGACTGTCCCGGCCGGAAACGCTGCAAGGCGGCACCGTCGCTGGCCGATGTTTTTCACCACAAACCGTCACCGACTTGCACAAGGAGATCCGCATGGACGACGAGATCGACATCCAAGACTTGGAAGCTTACGAGATCCGGGAATTGCTGCTGGACCAAGGCAGTGAAGTGGACGAGGAGCAAGCCGCCGCCATCAAACAGTTCATCGAGGACATCGGAGGATTGGAAAATGCCCTCGCCGCCGTTGACATGCTGGACGGGCTCGAAAGGGCAGCGTGAGCAGGGCTTGCCGACGTTGCCCGCCACCCTGTTCTTCAGCGTGGCGGGTGTGATCTTTCCGGTGTGACCTCAGTCCAGTAGTTGGGCCAATGCGTTCAGGGCGGCCTTGGCCTCCTGCACGCCGCCCAACTCCTTCACCAGCTTCTTTGCCTTGACCAGCAAACCAATCGACACGGCGTCCTTGGCAACCACGGGACCGGCTTCCGGTTCGGGGGCTGGGGCGGCAACTTTCTTCGCCTTCTTCTTGCCCTTCAGGTTGGTCTTGATCGTGGACACGTAGCCCGGCGAGGCATCCACGCCCTGAGCCTTCAGCATCTCGGAAATCTCCTTCGGCGTGCTCTTGGAATTCGCTGCCAGGGCGGCCTTGATCGCCTCGGTCTTGCTGCCCCTGGGTACTTCGGGTGCGGCTTCAACTGGCGTGGCTTCGGTGGTCTTCGGTTTTCTTGGCATGTTTTGGTCTCGCTAACGTGGTGAAGAAATTTACGTAGGAAGTATAGGTGAATGGAGGATGGGTGTCTATTGGCCGTTCAGGGTGTGAACGGCCCGCCGCTCATCGTCATGTATCCTGCGTGCCACCGGTTGATTCGGCTGACGTTCCGTGCGGTTCCCTGGTCAAAACATAGGCAATGATCCCGCCTCCAATGGCACCGAACAGATGACCATCCCACGAAACGTGCGATCCGAACCGAGCATAACACCCGTAGCAAGGTGCCGCCATACAAGAAGCCCACGATCATGGACGATGCTGAAGATTGGCGTGGAGAAACGGCGTGGCGGGAATGCCCACCAGCCCAACCAGCGTCCGGGGTGTCAGCCCCAGTTTGTTGATGTCGAAAGGCAAGAGGCAGTCCAGGATGAAGACGCCCCAGATCACCGCCACGAAAGCGATGACGCCGTGCAGTTCCTGCTGGATCGTGTGCTTCACGGCGTCGGGCCTCCTGGTTCTTGGGATACTTGGCGTTCCAGGTCGTTCAGTCACTCGTCCCGTACAAATCCTGCAACGACGCCGAAGCTGGCCCACCCATCATTTGTTCTGGTTTTCGATCCACTTCGCAACATCTTCAAGGACCGCAACCGCCACGTTGCCCGGCGAAGAGTATTCCTGCGGCGTACTCTTGCCCTGCCCCTCGATGAAAAGGTGGTTCAATTGCGGGTAGGAAATCAGTTTCACATCATGCCTTTCCGCCAGGGCATCCTTCCATTTTGCGAAGTCCTCCATCGTCACTTGGTAGTCCCGTTCCCCGTGCAACACGAGGATGGGCGTCCTGACGGTCTTGGCTTCTTTCGCAGGGTCGTAGCCCCGCAGGTCTAGCCAGTAGGAGGCCGGGGCTCCCAGCGGTAGATCCTTCGCAGGTGTCGAGGCGGCTAAGTCCGGGGACTTGACTTGGGCAACCTGTCGTTCAAGCTCCTGGAGCTTTGTCTTTTCGTCCTCCGTCAGTTCACCGTCCAAGGACAAGATGTACTTCGTCTGCTCCAGCACGTGGTCCTCCAACGGTCTTGACGATCCGGCCAGACAGATGAATCCCGCAATCCCGGCTTCTGCTGCGGCAATTCTCGGAATCAACATGCCGCCGAGGCTGTGGCCCAAGACGAAGATGCGGTTCGTGTCGATCTTGTTGTGGGTTCGAACAACCTTGACGGCAGCCACGGCATCGTCGATGGTCTCTTCCTTCACCGTGATACTGCTTTTCATGAGCGACATCAGGATTGGGTGTTCCTTGGTCCGCTTTTCGTACCGCAGGACGGCAATTCCCCGTGACGACAAACCGTGTGCAAGATCACGGAACGGTTTGTTGGGGCCGATTGTTTCGTCTCGGTCATTCGGCCCCGAACCGTGGACGAGCACGACCGCCGGAAAGGGGCCGTTCTCCAGTGGCAGCGACAGCGTGCCGGGCAGACGCATCATGCCTTCGCCGATGGTGACCTCCACTTCTTCGAACTTGGCCGGATCGACGTAGCTGGGACGTTGGTACTGACCGGATGGAACGAAGAACAGGCCGCCGATCTCGCCCTTGCTGTTGAAAACGACCTTGGCGTCGAGCTTTCCTCGCTCGAACTGGCAGGTGACGAAGACCAGGGTGTACTGTTGGACCTTCTCGGTCCTTGTGTCCGTGGCTTGACGCAGTGGCCCGTACTGTTTGACAAGCCCACTCCAGATCTCGTTCAACTTGGCCGCAGGCAGCACACGCCCCATCGTGGCGTCAAACGTTTCGACGGCCTTGTCAAACTCGCCTGCTGCCATCTGGAACACGAAGTGCTTTGCCTCCTGCTGATGGTCGTCCGTTTGGTTGCCAAGGGCGACTGGGTACGACAACACGGCAACGCACAAGCCCGGCACGACTCGGATCAGGAAACGCAGGACGGGATCTTTCGGCAACATGGAAATCACTCGTAATCTTGATGTCGAAGATGCGGCTGAGGGGCCACTTTCTCAGCACGCTTCGTTGTGTCAAATGAACGTCTGCCAGATCGCAAATAAGACGATGACTACGGCAAGGAAGATCAACGCCACCCGCCATCGTCGTTTCACGAACCGGCTTGCGGCATCTTCGTCCATGTAGAACCGGCCCTCGTCCGTCTCGACGAACACGCCTCTTGCCACCATTCGGCGGAAGATCCACGAATTCCGGCAGTCGATTTCTGCGAGCGTTCTGGCAGACTTCGGGTCCGTTGCCTTGGCATCTTGGAACCGCTGCATCAGCCGGTTCTGATACACGACCACGGCTCCGCTCATGGCCCTGCCCTTTGCTCATCGGGAAATCGTCAACTTGCTCAACGGATACCAGCCATCCTCGGATCGGCCCTTGATGCCAAGCTGCACGACCGGCTTGGTATCTTCCTGGCCGACGACCGCCAGCGACAAGGTGTAGGTTCCTGGCAACAAGTCATCGGACAAGCTGATGGTGTCGGCAACGGCATGAACGTCACCGGGCGGCAAGTCCTTGGGTTCTTTGAAGAACTCGTCCGTGAATAGTTCAACCGAGCCGGGAAGCCACTTGTTCACAGCCACCGTTCCCACAAAGACCTTTCCGTAGCCCTGGTCGTTCGATAGCCTGTAGGCTACTCGGTACGGCTTGTAGCACGGAGCGGAGCCGACGTTTTGCCACTTCATCGCCAACTGGATCTTGGCCCCCGGCTGCGACTTGGAGGGATGGCTCAGTTCCGTCAACACAAGCCGGTAGCCAAGCCGCCGCAGGAACCGCTCCAGTTCTTGCCGAAAATGTTCGTCATCGGGCAACTTTCCAGACTTGCCGCTGAACAGGCTGCCGTGGCAGGCCAAGGCGTAGTTGAAGATCCACCGTAGCGGCCACTGCTTCTCGACGAATTCCGCAACGGCAGCCGGTGGCTCGTAGGCAATTGGGCCAGTCTTCCAAGCGTCCTGCACCTTCGCCTCACGTATCAATGCGGGGTAGGCGTTGTGCATGTGGTTCCATGTCGGCGAGAAACTGCCCAGGTCGCCCATGGAATCCGCCCGCCAGCCTGTGCCATGCTGGGTGGCATAGGCCGTGCATTCTTTCCCGTTGATTAGCATGACCAGCGGCGTCTTCTTGAAGGCGGCCAAGTAGGCGTCCACCACCTTCATCCGGTTCTCCAGGGTCGGCAGCTTGCAGTTCTTCGAGCCACTCAAGTGCCACTCGCCCCACCAGCCGATTGACCCAAGATCAAGATTGTCGATGTCGGGATGACCGTCATATCGTTCGCCCAGCCGGTTGATGAAATCGAGGTGGCGATCCAGGATTGCCGGATCGTCCATGTCGGGAATCGGCAGCGGCTCAACTCCCTTGTGATCGGCGATAAGTATCCTGCCGCCAATTTCTTGAAGCCAATCGGGATGATACAGACGGCCCTTGTACGGCGAGCAGCACATGACTCGGAATGCCAACTTCTGGCCGGATTCATGCGTTTCTTTCAGCACCTTGTCCAGGAAAGCGTAGTCGATCTTGCCCGGTTGCGGTTCCAATTCACGCCAACCCCACCGGGCGTAATGCACGGTGGACGGAATCCAGGGTGGCAGGTTCTTGTCCTGCTTGCTGGTCCGGTGGAAGGTCTGCCAGCCCATGCCTGGGTTGGCAAGGATTTCGTCAGTTTCTTCTGGGGTGACGAAGACCTGCTGGCCGTGGACGTGGCAAGGAATCAACAGGATGGAAGCGGTCAACAGCGTGTTGCGAAACATGGTTACTCCTTGGGCAGCACTTGGAACACGGCCTCGGCAATGATCTTCGCACCCCGGTCATTCGGATGCAACTCGTCACCAAAATGTTCGTCCCGCAATAGGCAGCAAATGTCGGCCAAGGGGATGCCGTGTTCGTCGCAGAACGATTTCAGTTGTGGGTTGTGGTAGTCCCGCTTGCCGTGGACTTCCCTTGCCATGCGGGGCGGGAACATCTGCTCGTTCACGTGCGGTACGTTGAAGAGGATCGGCTGCTTGCCTCGGTCCCGCACCATCTGAACCATGCGGCCCAGGTTGCCGATGATCCGTCTGCTCGCCGCCTCCGTATCGGGCCATGTCCCGAGGTCGTTGGTCCCCATCCCGATGATGAAGTAACGAACATTGGGAAACAGGTCAAGGTAGTCACGGACCTGCTGCGGGCCGTTGTCGCTGATTTCACCCGCAATGCCGCCGTTGGCGACCCGCAGGCCCAGCGGAACGCAAAGCTCCTGGAGGAAGTCCGGGTACGTCCGATATGGCCAATCCCCGGCAGGACCGAAGTTGTTCCAGCCGGTCAAACTATCACCGGCACACACGATGTCCACGACGGTCCTGGCGGCCTCAAAGGCAGCGGTGTCACGTTTGACGACGTACAGCACGTCCATGATGGGGGCGTCGTTCTGGTTCATGGCTTCATCGGATGCCGCTGGAAGAACTCCCACATCAGGTCGTTGGCCGAAATGTTCTGGGTGGACTTGCCAAGGAATCGCACCCGTGGATCTCGCCCCGGCCAAGTATGGCCGCCACCGTTGACGACAAACAGCACCACTTCGGCACCAGCCTTACCCGGCCCGTAGGTCTTGCGTTGGACCGTTGTGCCATCGTCGGTCTTCTTCGGCTCATCCGTGGCGACGGGTGTTTCCGGGCAACCGTTGGCCTTCACCCAGGCCGTGACGCTGTGCTCCACGGAATAGAACTCAGTCTGCGTGCGGCTCCGGGTTCCCGTGCCGCCCTCGAACGGCAGGTACTCGTCGTCAGTGCCATGGAAGTGGATCACCGACACCGGACGTTTGGGATTGCACGTTGCGGCCCCCATCGTCCCAGCAACCGGAGCAATGGCGGCGATGCGGTCCGATAGTTCGGAAGCCAGTCGGTAGCACATGATGCCGCCGTTGGAAATCCCGGTGGCGAAGACCCGCTTGGTGTCAACGTTGGTGACTAATGCCAGATCGTCGAGCAGGGATCGTGTGAAGCCCACATCGTCCACATCGTTCCGCATGGCGTATCCGCAGCAGTTACCGCCATTCCACGTGAGCATCCGCTCCACCCGCCCCGTGCCGCTGGGGTAGACGGCGATGAACGCCTCCCTGTCGGCTTTCTCGTTCAGACCACAGAACCGAACCATTTGGTCGGCGTTGTTGCCGCCGCCGTGGAAAGCCAGGACCACTGGCATCGGCTGCTTGGGATCGTACTTCGGCGGCACGTGGACGAGGTAGGTCCGGGTGCGTCCGCCATGTTCTAGGGTGCGGGTGTGGTCACCAGGACCAAGGGGATCGGCGGCAAGGATTGCGGCTAACATCAGTGGCAAAAAGTGCATGGAATGGCTCTGGGCTCAATTGATCGTGTGCGTTACGTCCTTCAAGTACCCAATCGACACCAGGAATTCATCCATCCGTTGCGTCGTTTTCTCCTGCCACGGGGACCGGTTAAAGAACCCGTGCGGCTGCCCCTCGGCAGTGAACAGCTCGGCTCGATGCTCCAGTTCCTTCGACTTCTTCATGAACTCGTCGCCCATGGCGGCCAACCGGTCGGCGGTCCCGAAAAAGATCAAGGTCGGCAGGCTTTCCTTGGTCAAGTGCAAGGTGGGCGAAATGGCTTTGCCCACGGTTTCATCGTTGTCGATTCGTTCCATCAACTGCGGGATACCAGTGAATTGGAGCACCGGGTTGAACAAGACCAAGGCATTTGGCTTCGACGACGTTTTGGCGTCTTCATCGTCCGCATCCAGGCCGGGGGTGAAGGCCGTACAGGCGGCGATGTGACCGCCCGCAGATCCACCGGCCGCCACGATCCGTTCAGGATCGACGCCAAGCTTGGCAGCATTGGCCCGCATCCACCGCACGGCACTCTTGGCGTCCTCGACGCATTCCTTGGGTGTCACCCCGTGCCGGGATTTCACCCGGTAATCTGCCCGTGCCGCCACCATGCCACGGCGGGCCAAGTGGCTTGCTTGCGGTTCAAACTGCTCCAGCTTGCCGCCAGTCCAGCCACCGCCGAAGAAGAACACGATGGCGGGCCGCTTGTCGGTTTCCTTCCAACCGGGCGGAAAATGGACGATCAATTCCAGGTCGGCCTGCTTGGTTTTCTTGTACACAAAGGATTTCGTGTCCTGCTGCTCCGCAGCTTGAGCAGAGGCCAAGCCCAACAGCAGACCGCAAAGAAGCAAGGCCGAAGTCCTGATTGTTATCCGCATGGTCCATCCCTTTCAGACTCGAAAGAAGTTGCCGTCCAAGTTACTTCCTGTTCAAGATCATCTCCAATTCGTCGATCAGCCCGACCCGTGCCGCCTTGACTTTCCTTCGAGCGGTGTCCAGGTCGAAAAACTCAGCCCGGTCAATCTCCGGGAACGTCTGCTGCTGGCCCGACTTCGGCGGCCATTCCATCGTGAACGTGTTGCTGTGGATGACAGTGGGATCGCAGTCGCCCTCGAAGGCCCAAGCGTGAACGACCTTGCCGCCCTTCTGTTTCACCGCCTGCAAGGGGATGAACGGCCCGGCGGGTTTCCGGCCGGTTTCTTCCTCGAATTCCCGCTGGGCGGTGAGCAACAGGTCTTCGCCCGGCCCAGGTTCGCCCTTGGGAATCGACCACGATTCGTCGTCTTTTTTGGCGAAGTATGGACCGCCAGGATGGGCCAACAAGACCTGGATGGCACCGTCCGTGATCCGGTACATCAGCAATCCGGCACTTAGTCTGGGCATGACTTCATCCGATGTCGAAGATCCGTTGGACCACGGGATTCCCGTATTCCGCCCCTCCGGTCAAGACCTGGAGGTTTTCCAAGATCTGGACTTCGCTGCTGCCGTGCGTGTGTCCGCACAGGACGAGTAGCCGGGATTGCGGGTTCGCCTCCATGACTTTCCGCATGACATCACCGACTGCCTTGCACGAAAAGTGAGGAAGGTAGTTGTCGTCCGAGTGCCTGCCATTGTACCAAGCGGCCTCCTTGAAGGGCGGAACATGGGTCACGGTGATTACCGCTGGGTACTGGGCAACCGCCTCATGGAGGACGTGTTCCAAGTGCCGGGCAGCCTCGTCGCCAAGGACGTTCAGGGCTTCCCGGAGGGCAGGCTTGTCGAGGGCGAAATCGCCCTTCCACTTGCGGAGTTCCTGGATCGCCACGTAGTCGTTGAGGAACACATCGGATCGTCCGAAATCGCCCAGCCGAGCATCGGCCCAGCCATCGTGGCCGACGAGTCCGGTTTGCGGTGACAGTTCCACAATACCGGTTGCTGTCAGGTATGTCAGGAACTGCCGATCTTCGGCCAAATTGGCGACTTCAACACGGGTCCGCCCAATCGAACCCCGGTAGAAATCGTGATTTCCCAGGACAAAGTAGACCGGTTTCTGCCAAACGTCCGCCATCTCCGTCAAAACGCCGACAATGCTGGGACTTTCGGCGATGTCCCCACTGATGACAAAGGCATCGGCCTGATCCCGTACTGTTTCCAGAAACCGTCGTCGGTCGGCGGCTTCAAGAAAGTTCAGATGAATGTCCGTCATCCACGCAAGTCGCATCGTTGTCAAATCTCCGATGGTCTGCACCATGATGGCGTTTCCGTCGCCCGCCTACTTTGCTGCCCGCTTTTGCTGCAACAGCCACTCGTACAGTTCAGGGTTGTTGTAGGCTTCCGTCCACGAGTCGTGGCCAGCCTCCGGGTACACCGTGAACTTGACGTTGGCCTCGACCTTCTTCAACGCCTCCACCATCTGCTCCGACCGTTCCAGCGGCACGGCGGTGTCTTTGGCACCGTGGAAGACCCAGACGGGCACGTGAGCGAATCGTCGAACGGTGTTCGGGTCGCCGCCGCCGCAGATGGGCACCAGAGCGGCGAACCGGTCGGGCGAGAAGGCGGCCAGGGACCACGTGCCGTAACCGCCCATGCTCAGCCCGGTGACGAAAATCCGGTCCTTGTCCACCTTGTACTTGTCCGTGATCTCGTCGAGGAGAGCCGACAATTCATGAGCCTGCCAGCCCCGGTTGCCGGTCGGACACTGGGGCGACACCACGATGAAGGGGAAGTCCTTGCCCGCTTCAATCAGCTTCGGCGGCCCGTGCATTTTCACCAGATCGAGATTGTCTCCCCGCTCGCCCGCCCCATGCAGGAACAGGAGCAGCGGCCAGGATTCCTTCTGGTCGTAGTCCTTCGGCAGAGCCAGCAGGTACTTCATTTGGACCTTGATGGTGAGGTCCAGTTCACAGGGCTTCTGGCCGGTCGTCGGTTCTGCGGCCGAAGCCATGAACGGCACCAGGACAGCAGCACCGACCAACAGGATTGCGGTCTTCAACGTCAGTTTCTTCATGGCGGTTACTCCCTCAAAGCGTTTGGCTGATCGTGGTGTAGGTTCCAATTCGAGGCGGACTTTCTCCGCAGATCAAGGCGGCCCCGATTCTATCAGCCGGAATCGTCGGCTGGTAGAATGTCCGGCAACTGTTCCCCTGACCAACGGAGACTGCGATGATGAAGACTGTGCTGCCAATCCTGGTGCTCGGACTGCTGGCTGGTTTTGCGAAGGCCGCTGATTCCGACGATCAACTCCCGCCCCCACCGAGCGGCAAGGCTTGGAAACTGGTCTGGAACGACGAGTTCGACGGCGACAAGCTGGACGACTCAAAATGGGACGTGCCGGATCACAAGCGGCGGGATGGATGGTGGTCGCCCGAGGCCGTCGCCCTGGACGGGGGCAACCTGGCGATCAGCACGTTGAAGGACGGCGACCGGTATTTGGACGCTTGCGTGCGGACACGAGGCAAGTTCGAACACGCCTTCGGCTATTACGTGGCCCGAATCAAATTGCAGAACCAGCCGGGCCATTGGTCGGCGTTCTGGTTGTACAACTCCAGCGTCGGCAAGATCGGCGACGAAGGCCGGGACGGAACGGAAATCGACATCATGGAAAAGCCGTGGCGGAACGACCGAGTTCAGCACGCACTGCACTGGGACGGTTACGGCAAGGAACACAGGTCCGAGGGCAAGGTCGCCAGCGTTCCCGGCGTCATGGAGGGTTGGCACACCTTCAGCCTGCTTTGGTTGCCGGACGAGTACGTTTTCTTCGTGGACGGCAAGGAAACGTGGCGAACCAAAGCCGGGGGCGTCTGCCAAGTGCCGTTGTACATCAAGCTGAGCGACGAAATTGGCGACTGGGGCGGCGATATCGCCCAGGCGAAACTGCCGGACAAGTTCCTGGTGGATTATGTGCGGGTGTACGATGCGGTGGACGCAAAGTAGCCATCGGTTCGTCGAAAGGTCGAGAAGTGATCAAGTCGTGCATTGTGCGGGTGAAATCCTCCGAAAATTCTCTGCTGACAGGCTTGCCGGGTCGAAGCGGCTCCCTAGAATTCTAATGTGGTGTGAATGAAGAAGTGATACGCTGAATCTGAGACGAATTCGGAAACGAATTGGCTCGTAGGATTTGACGTGCCAGTTCTGAAACTGCACCGCATGGGAAACCCGCTTCGCAAGAGGCGGGCTTCTTCGTTTCTTGGGCTGTGCGAGCGAGTGCATAGGCTTGCTGCAAGCGACCACCGAGTGATTTTTCACTTCTCGGTGTCGGACAGCCGTCAGTCGTCACCGGCGGGGCTTTCCATCCGCCACACCGGATTTGACCCAAATCCTGCCTCGGTGATTCGACAGGGTGAGGACAGTGCCGTCGTTGAGAACTTCCAAGGCATTCCAGTTCGCTGGATCGTCCGGGCCACCGAGCAGATGAACCGGAGCCGTCCACGACTTGCCCTGATCGACACTGGTTACGCAGGCAAAATGTGTGTGCCAGAGGTAGTCGTACTTCGAATGCGTGGGATCTCGACGGCGATCACCGGCGACAAATGCGTTGTTCTCGTCGCTCTGAAAGGAGACCATCAGCCGACCGTCAGGCAGCCGGATGATCGAAGGGGCACCGGCCGCCCAGGGGGCAGCGACCAGATGATTCGGACGATAGATCAACTGTCGGGTGGCCGACCACGTTCGGCCCAGGTCGGAGGATCGCACGCCCCGGATCACGAATCGGAACGGCGGCTCATCCTGAGCCTCGAAAACCACCAGTAGCTCCTGTTCGCCGAGTCGCACCATGCCCGGCATTCCGTCCCTGGAGCCCTTCTTTTCGGCGACCGTCATCGGCGTCCCCCAGGACATGCCGCCGTCCGTCGATGTCCGCATTTCGATTCGCTGGTCCGGGTAACAACCTTCTTCGCTGGCGTAGTACGCCTGAACCGTACCATCGGGCAACGGCAGCAGGAACGGTTCCCAGATTCCCTGTGTCCCGGTGGCGATGGTGGATCGGACGGCCCACTGGTTCCCGTCCCTGCTCGACGAAACTTCGATGCGGAAAATGTGACCTTTGCGGTCGTGACGACGGTATGCTACCAGCACGGTCCCATCTGCCAGTTGCAGGGGAAACGCATTGTCGAGATCCACCGGCGTGGGATGCTCGCAGATGCGTCGGTAACCGGCCCACGTCTTGCCGCCGTCGCCGCTGACGACGCAGGCGATGGCCTTTCCCACGGACGTTGGGTGGGCAAATGCCACCATTACACGACCGTCCGACAACGCCGTGGCACGGGGATACGAGGCCGCCTCCGGGTAGATCGGTCGGAATTCCTTGTTCCAGGTGACCATGCTGACGACAGGACCGGCGTCGGCTGTGGTTGCTTCAGCCGCCAAAATGGAAAGGCAGCTGAAGTAGACACCGAGGATGGCGATCAATTTGAGCATCGTTCAGCAAACCACGGTTTGGCGTCCTACATTTCCAGCGACACGCCGACATTGTAAACTCGCTGCCAGCAAAACGACGCAGTACAAGGAAACCACCGTGATCCAGATGACTCGACGCCGAATCCTGGGGCTTTTGATCGCCTCAGTCGTCCTCCTGATTGTCCAGGCCCCGGCTTTCGGCCAGGAGACGCCCCCGGTACCGCTCAAGGTGCTGTTCGTCGGCAACAGCTACACGTCGGTCAACGATCTGCCATCCATGGTCGCCGGACTGGCCGAAGCCGCTGGTGGGCGAAAGATCGACGTGGACCGGCACCTTGTGGGCGGCTGCACCTTGGAGAAGCATGTCAAGGACCAGAAAGCCATCGACAAGATCCGTGCGGAAAAATGGGACGTGGTGGTGTTGCAGGAGCAAAGCCTACGTCCCGTCATCGACCGGCAGTCCATGCACGAGTACGCCCGGCTCCTGGATGCCGAGGTCAAAAAGCAGGGGGCCAAGACCATTTTCTATTTGACATGGGCTCGGCAGCACGTCCCCGACATGCAGGAAGGGGCCGACCCTACCAAGTCGCCCGAATACGCCAAGGTGATGTACGGGATCAGCGGCGTATCCAAGACCACCGACTTCGAAACGTGGTGTCAGCAACAAAACGCTGGCTTGAATGGCGGGCTGAACGGGGCCTACCTGGACATTGCCAAGGAACTGGGGGCGGGGGTCGCACCGGTCGGGATCGCCTGGAAAGCTGCACTGGCGGCCGACCCGCCGTTTGTCCTGCACAGCCAGGACAAGAGCCACCCGAATCCCACCGGCACGTACTTGGCCGCCTGCGTGTTCTACGCCACGCTGCTGGATGCCAGTCCGGTGGGATTGCCCGGCAAGATCCAGCAAGGCGACAAGGTGCTGGCCGACATCCCAGATGATCAGGCAAAGCGGCTTCAAGAGATTGCGTGGGCGGCGGTGAAGGGCGTAGGGTTCAAGACCGTCCACGCCTCCGACCCTCAACCCGTCCGTCTGATTTTCGACACCGACATGATGGGCGACGTGGATGATGTCGGCACGGCTGCGGTCCTCCACGCCCTGGCCGATCAGGGCGAGGTGAAGATCCTGGCGATGGGGGTCTGTGTCAAAAACCCCTGGTCTCCGCTCTGCCTGGACGCTCTAAACACGTACTTCCGCCGCCCGGACATCCCTTTGGGCGTCGTCAAAGGCCCGGCACATGACCGGGCATCAAAGTATGCTCAAGGGATCGCCGAGGAATTCCCCCACGCCCTGAAGTCGGCTGAGGATGCTCCCGACGCCGCCTTGGTTTACCGGCAGGTACTTGCCGGGCAGCCCGATGCCAGCGTGGTCATGGTCAGCGTGGGGCAATTGACGAACTTCCGTAACCTCCTGAAAACCGGGCCGGACGACCACAGCAACCTTGGTGGCACCGAACTGGTCAAACGCAAGGTCCGGGTATGGGTCTGCATGGGCGGCAAGATCCCAGAGGGGCGGGAGGCGAATCTGATCAACGATGGGCCAGCCGCCGCCTATGCCATCGAACACTGGCCGACACCGATTGTGTTCAGCGGTTGGGAAATCGGCCAAGAGATCATGACCGGGGCCGGGCTGCGGAAGGCACCGGAAGGAACGCCAGTGCGGCGGGCCTACGAGCTATACAACGGCCTGAACGACCGCCAAAGCTGGGATCAGACAGCGGTCTTGTACGCTGTGCGGAGCTTGGACGGTGGGCTGGCTGACTATTGGGACGTGGTGACGGAGGGCTACCTCCACGTCAACAATGACGGCTCCAACGCATGGCGGACGACGCCCGACAAGGACCACACCTACCTCGTTCGGAAAATGGACCCGAAGAAGATCGCTGCGGTCATTGAGGAACTGATGTTGCAGCAGCCATAACGCCTTTCCCAGACCTGACACGACGACCCTGAGCAAAGGAGATTGCCCGAATGAACCTCCGACGCCTGCTCGCTTTAACCACGATTCTGTTGCTTCCGCCGCCGTCCGCCGTCCGTGCCCGTGACTACGAATTCGACGGCAAGATCGGTCGGGATGTCCTGGAAAATTACCTGTCCCGTTCGATCACGACGCTCGATCTGCTGACCGGACACGGGAACGTGGATGACAACATCCGAATGCTGAAGAACATCGGAGCGAAGTTCGCCGGAAGGACGATCTACCCGTGGGGCCAAGAAAGCCAATTGCTCACGAGGCTCGCAGCGGCCCGGCGGAACGCACCCAAGATCCATGCAGCCGATCCGCAGATGATCCTGCAAGCCTGCGTCTTCGAGATCGTGTCCAAGGACGTTGACAAGCTCCCGATTCCTGCCTGGGCATTCGAAGCGTTCGGCCAGTCGCCGGAGAAGCGGAACTTTCGTTACGAGGCCATGCTTTACCCAGGCGGTCGTGGGCACAACCACTGGCGACAAGGATCGTCCATCCCGGACATCAGCCAGCAAGAGACCAAGCTGTGGTTCTACTTTCTGGCCGCTTCCTACATCGACGTAGGCTGCGAAGCGATTCACTTCGGACAGGCCGAGATCATGGACGGCAATGATCCCGAACATCGGCATTGGAGCGAGTTGCTCAGCAAGGTCCGTGAGTACGCCGCACTCCATGCCCGGCGTCACTTGGTCTTGTGCGATGCACATGTCCCTGGCGGTGGCCTGTTGTTCGGTGACCGCCTGCTGCTCGACTTCCATTCCTTCCCGCTGCGAATCGTGGAAGTGCCGGAACGGCCGCAGGAAGGTGTGCTGAAGGTGGGGGCCATGGACAGCATTTACGGACGAAGCAAGGGCGGCATTGCACCAAGTGGCTGGCGATGTGAGCACCTGCCATATCTGGTCGAACTTGGGTGCGGGAGCACGACCGAAACGGCTTCTTCCAGATGCCCGGCAGCCGAGTTCTCCACGCACCGGTGGGCAACCAGCACTGGTACTACGCCAACAGCCGAAGCGATGCGATGCCGCAAGGATTCGGCCAGGAAGAAACCATCCAGGCGATTTGGTCGGGCAACATGAACAAGGAAGCGACTCCGCAGCCGTAGTTCTGCGGGGGCCAGAACCGGAGACCACCTGATGTCCGAGCCAAGCTACCACCACACGCAGAAAGCTCCCTGGTTTTTGTTGCTGTTTGCCTTTGCCGCCCTGTTCTTCACCGTCGCCTGGGTTGCGAGGGCCGAACCAGTCCTGCCCGCCATCTTGCTCGTGTCGGGCCTGCTGATGGCGATGCTGGGGTATTCGATGCAGCACTTGACCGTCAGCGACGAGGGGGACCGGCTGGCGATCAGTTTCGGTCCATTGCCGCTGTTCAGAAAACGGATTCGGTACGATGACATTATTGGCGTCGAGATTGGGCACACGACGCTCCTGGATCGCTGGGGCATCCAGTAGTTCCCCTGGGGTGGCTGGGGCATCCACTGGAGTCCGTGGGGCGGCTGGCTCTGGAGCCTTTCGGCCGGAAAATGCGTGGTCATTCGGCGACGACGAGGCGTCATCAAGGTCGGCACGGACGATGCCGAGCGGCTGGTTGAATTCCTAGAGAGCCGGAAACCACGTGCGGAAGGTGACCAATGAAATCACGGCGACCTACAAGGCGTCTGTTCCCAGAGGTTCTGGAAACCGCTTTCCACGACCCGGAGAATTGCCCGATTGATCCGGTGGTGAAACTGACGCTCAGCGACGATCCTCAGACGTATGGTGCGGCCTTGCGGCTGCTACGCAACATGGCCGAGTTCAAGCGGGACGAGGCGGCAGTGTTCCTGATCGGCCTTTTGATGACCTGCGGCGACGATTGGGAAAAACGCATCACCATCGTCGGGTATCTCCACGCCGTGGAGACCGAAGCCTGCGTCGATGTCCTGCTTGGCGAAGTGCGGAGGGTGAAAAGCACGAACCAGACACGCCCGTACTTGCTGGAAGTGATCCGCACTTTGTCCGGTATGCCGCCAGAACTGGTCCGCTCAAAACTCCAAGCACTGGCCGAGGACGAGTCTTTGACGCCCTGGGTGCGGACCAGAATTGAGGCGGCGATGGACGATCTTTCGGAGAGACCCTCTCTTGACCGTTGTCGCCCAACCGTCCGACCTGCAAAACGCCGGCAATCTTCCTCGCCTCAGTGACGGAGCAGAATTGATGCGACTGGGCCTCATTGCCGACATCCACGAACAGGTCGAATTCCTGCGGGCGGCTTTGAACCGGTTCCGCCAAGAGCAGGTGGATCGGGTCGTCGTCCTCGGTGACGTGTTCGAGACCGGCGAGCGGATCGAGGAAACCTGCTGGTTGTTGGCCGAGGCCCAGGCTGTGGGCGTCTGGGGGAACCATGACTTCGGCCTGTGCGACAATCCGTCAGACAAGATTCGGGCAAAGTATCCGGCATCGGTGACCGAATTCATGACGACCCTGCGGCCCCGACTGGAACTGGCTGGTTGTTACTTCGCCCACGTGGAGCCGTGGCTCGATCCAGAGGACATCCAAGATCTCTGGTTCTTTGAAGGCCCGCCTGACAGCGACGGACGACTCCAACAAATCTTCGACGCCGTACCCAACCGGCTGATGTTTGCGGGTCACTATCACCGGTGGCTGCTTGCCAGACCTGATGGAATCGCCGTGTGGCATGGCGAATGCCCGGTTCGGCTCCACAATGGCCGTTACTTCGTGGTCGTCGGTGGTTTGCTGGAAGGGCGGTACGCCATGTTCGACTCGGAAACGTCGGAATTGGTGCCGTGTGAAGTGGAAGTCTGCGGAGAACGTCGATGCTAACAACCGTCGCTTGGATACTCGGCTTTGTGCTTGGCATCGTCGGGCTATTCGTACTCATTTGCCTGCCGCACAACGTCCGAATTTGGCGGGTGCGGCGGGTATACAAATCCCTGCCCACCGAAGTCGTGGATCAAGTCCTTGAGTTCATCGAGCAGGCGGCAGCCCGTGGCCCCTCGGTGACATTTCTGCGGCTTGCCGAAGACGTTGCCTATGATGACGCCGTGCTGGTCCAGTCCCACGTCGGCGGCGTCCCCTATGCGGAATCCGGCGACGAGTGGCCCCACGGAACGCCAGAGGGAAATCCAGCCAAGTTCCTGCTCCAAGTGCGGCTTGATGAACCGAGCCTGGGCGACCAGTGGCAAGGTCGCCTGATCGTCGTCTTCCTGGTGTTCGACGCCGAGCAGGCCGTCCGAAGCTATGCCGCCCCGTACATCGACAAATACATCCCATTTGGGCAACCACCACGACCATGTAACCGATTGCAGTCCGTGCGGATGCCTGCGGAAGGCAGTGAGCATGGAAAACTGCCGTTGCTGCCTGACCGGCTCTGCAACGACTTCCCGGAGATCACCGTGCCGTTGGAACCGTACACCAGCGACTTTGCCGGGGTCTTGGCCCAAATCCTTCGACCGAATGTCTACGGCTACGACCTCGATGCACCCGGCATCGCCTACGTCGGCGGCGATCCGATGCTGATCCAGAACCCCCACGATCCGGTCTGCGATCAGTGCGGCAAACCGATGCGATTTCTGTTCCAGTTTGGGGAGGTTGTTCCCGGCGTCCAGATGGCCGATGATGGCGTGTGCTACGTTTACGGCTGCGACGACCACCCCGACCGCTGCAAGGGCTTTGTGGATTCGCATTAGCAGGGATTCGGGGCGTCGTCCTGAACCTCCGACCAATCCCCGCTGTCCTTGCGGGTGTACCACTGCGTCCAAACCCAGACAGGAGGTGCCCCATGCGACACAACCACAACGACCAACCATTTTTTTCGAGACGATGAGCAAGCGACGGAAAGGCTTCCCCTCCGAAACCAACGTCAGGCGAGGCGTCCGCATCGTCCACGCCGACAAACTGCTGACAGAGAAGCTAGGCCGTAACGACCTTTGCCCGTGCGGCAGCTGCAAGCGGTTCAAGAAATGCTGCCTGCCGAAAAGCCGGTTTTGACGGCGTGAACCGGGAAGGGTACTTTTAGGGACTGACCAGAAATGCAGCCGCCCGCCAGACAAGGCGGGCGGTTCTGCCTTAAACCGTGGGGATTCTTGCATGAACAGCCGCCAACTTCAGAAACTCGGCGTTCCCGAAGCTTGCGTCAAGAGCGCCATTGCGGCGATCCAGATCGCCATGAAGGCAGGGGACCGGAAGGGGAAGCAGATCAAGCAGTTGATCAAGTCCGCACTGGAACGCCCCGAAGACTACACCGGCGACGAACACTTCGGCCAGTTTGCCAAAGATGTGATCGCCGACCGTGAATTCGTGCGGCCTGAGCCCATTGCTTACCGGACTTGGGGAAACGAAATCGACGAGGCATCTCATGCCCAGATGCGGCAGGCGTGCGGTGTGCCGATGGCCGCTGGTGCCGCCCTGATGCCCGACGCCCACGTCGGCTACGGGTTGCCGATTGGCGGTGTTCTGGCATTGGAAGGTGCGGTCATCCCGTATGCCGTGGGCGTGGACATCGCCTGCCGGATGAAACTGTCCGTGCTGGATCTGCCGCCATCGACACTGGACGACAAGTTCAATCTGTACCGGGAAGCTCTGGACGGCGGAACTCGGTTCGGCATCGGCTCGGCTCACGAGAAGCCCCAAGATCATCCCGTCATGGATCAGGATTGGTCGATCACCCGCATCACCAGGGAAAAAAAGGACTTGGCCTGGTCCCAACTGGGAACCTCCGGTTCGGGCAACCATTTCGTGAATTTCGGCGTTCTGGAATTGCCGGTGCGGGACGATGAACTTGGCCTCGACGCCGGTCAGTACGTCGCCATGATGAGCCACAGCGGCAGCCGTGGGACCGGTTCGGCCGTTTGCTCGACCTACAGCGGCATCGCCCGATCCCAACTTCCCGCCAAGTACGACGACTTGGCCTACCTTGCCTGGCTGTCATTGGACAGCGAAGCCGGTCAGGAGTATTGGGCAGCAATGAACCTGATGGGCGACTACGCCGCAGCCAACCACGACGTGATTCATCGGCTGGTCTCCAAGCTGCTGGGGGCCAGGATCATCGCTGGCGTCGAGAACCATCACAACTTCGCCTGGAAGGAAGTCCACGGCGGTCGGGAACTGATTGTCCATCGGAAGGGAGCCACCCCGGCAGGCGACGGCGTTCTTGGCGTGATCCCCGGCTCGATGGCTTCCCCGGCCTTCGTCGTCCGTGGCCGGGGAAATGCCGACAGCTTGAACTCAGCATCGCACGGTGCCGGACGCAGGATGTCCAGAAAGAAGGCCAAGGACAAGTATAACTGGAAGGCAGTCCAGAAAGACCTGGAAAAGAAGGGAGTGAAGGTGCTGTCGGCGGGAGCCGACGAGGTTCCCGGTGTGTACAAGGACATCGAGGACGTGATGCGGGAGCAGGCCAACCTCGTTGCCATCGTTGCCCGATTCGATCCGAGAATTGTCAAGATGTGCAGCGACGGGAGTCAGGCAGAGGATTGAAGTGGACGGAAGAAGCCCGGTCTTGTAGTCTTCGGCTTCCAGCAGCCCAACAAGTTCGCCAAGTCGGAGCGTCCAAGTATGGTTCATCGTGTGCATGTCCATCCCAGACGCCGGGACGATGCCACCGACGGCAAGCTTCCTGCAAGTGCCGATTGGGGCAACGGCAGGATTCGCCAAGATCTGCTGCCACATGTCGGGTGTGATGTCGAGCAACGCCATGGCCGACATCAGCCGACAGTCATCAGCGGCCCCGGCTTATGCACCTACTCTGCGGCTGGCAATTGGCAGTTCGCCATCGAGTAGCCAACTGTCCTGATGGCCGTCTTTGAACTGGAATCCGATGTGTCCCGCATGAAGGCCGGTAGTGATCCGACAGAACCGGAAGACCTTTTCACGCTCTTGCTCAATCCCGGCCACCAACGCACACAGTTCTTCGGGGGCCAGTTCCCGGTACGCACCTCCCTCGGAGGTTTCGACCTTTTTGATTTGTTGCACCGACACGCCGCCGAAGACAACCAATGCCGCCGTTCATAGGATGGATCAAGGGCTTTTACCCATCCGCTCTTCATCCGGTACTTCTTTTGGACTTGTCGGAATGAAGTCAGTTTGTCGCTGGGGATCTCGACGGTCAGGCGGATCTTCGTCTTGTTTGTAGCACCCCGGCACCAGCACCTTTGATCGGCGGGGTTAGGATTCGCAGTCAGGTTCGGTGCATTCAACTGGGCAATCGATGTGTAGGGGGTCACAGGCACCTCGCCCCGCAGGATGCCCTCACGGAGGATGGCGGGGAGGTTCATCAGGTTGGTGACGTGATAAAGCTTGACGATGGTGGTCTGGTTCATGCTCGTTCCCTTACAAGTTGGGGTGTTGAATCGCAATCACAACGAGCGGCAAGTGTGGTGTCCGTTCACTGCTGACTAACGGGCTCGTAAAGTTGCGCTCCAATGGTGAGCTTTAGTAGAACTGATCGCATTCTGGCAAACAATCCGGGGAAACCCACCTACCCACGGCGGTACCGGTCGAAAAACCGCCGCCCCCCGTCAGCTATGGTCTGGGTGAAAAGTTGAGGCAATTGAAATCGAAGAAGGCGGCGGAAGGTTCATCCACACCCCCCAGTGAAAGCGGCTGACGAGTCGCCCGTTGTTCCGCCAAGGGAGCCGGGCAACGACTAATTTCATCAAAAACCGGGACGAACGCCGAGTGAACATGGGGCAGGGCAGATGCGTCATCGCCACTCGGCTACTGAGTCGGATGAAGAAACGGACGGAGAAATAGGCCGATGGAATTCACGAAAATTGAGAATGCGGGAGCGGCTTCAATCCCAAGCCCAAGATACGAGCCAATCCTCCGGCTCCCGCCCTTGTCGGACGACGAGCTTCAAGGGCTCCGGGACAGCATTTCGATCCACGGCGTGCTGGTCCCGATCCTCGTCGATGGCGATGGCCCGGTGCGGCGAATCATCGACGGCAACTACCGGAAGCAGATCGCCGACGACTTGGGATACACCTGCCCCAAAATCATCCAGGAGGGGCTGGACGAAGACGAAATGCGGACCCTGGCCCGTGCCCTCAACCTCGCTCGGCGGCACCTGAACACCAAGCAGCGGCGGGAGCTAATCGCCGAACAACTTCGGGAAACGCCCGAACGGACCAATCGGTGGGTCGCCAAGCAACTGGGCGTGCATCATGCGACGGTCGCCAGCGTCCGGCTGGAGTTGGAAAGCAGTGGTCAAATTATCCACTGCCCCAACCGTCTCGGTTCCGATGGCCGGATTCAACCAGCCCGGAAGACCGTGGCCCCGATGCTCCTGGGGGCCGAAGACCGGCAGAAGCGAATGGAAGCGACGGCCTTGATTCACGGGGACTGCCGGGAGGAACTGCCGAAACTCCCGGCCGCCAGCGTCGATGCGGTCATCACCGATCCGATTTACCCGGAAATCGAGCGTGAGTACGGCCGGATCTCTGAGCCGGAGTGGCACGACCTGATGCACGTCGTTGTCCGGGAATGCCGCCGCATCCTAAAGCCGCATGGCTCTGCTCTGTTCATTCTCCAGCCCAACTACGAACACGTCGGCCAGATGCGGTTGTGGCTGTGGGAATTCCTGGTGTGGGCAGCTAAGGAATGGAATCTGGTTCAGGACGTTTATTCCTGGACCACGGACGCCTTGCCGTTGACGGGAACCAGACGCACGCAAGGGCTGCTGCGACAATCGGTCAAGACTTGTGTCTGGCTGGGGCCGAAGGACTGCTACCGGAACCAGGACAACGTGCTCCGCACACCATCGGAGAAGACCTCGAACCGGCCGTTCTCCGAGAACGAGGTGCGTCCGGGGATCGGGAAATGGCCGTGTCGGAACGGCCCCATGGCAAGTGCCGCCGCCGAACGTGGCGGCACGACGCCGTTCAACCTGCTGTCGATCTCCAACAGTGGGGCACGAGGCGACCATCCTGCCACGACGCCCTACCGCTTGGCTGCGTGGTGGTGCCGCTACCTGCTGCCCGATGGCGGCGTCCTGCTCGACCCGTTTGCAGGCGGCGGAACGATCTTGGCAGCCGGGCTGGACTGTGGAGCGTCCAGGGTGGTGGGGATCGAGCGGGTGGAAAAGTACGTCGAGATGGCTTGGCAGCGGATTGGGTGATGGGACCGTCCGGCATCGGCGGCAGGTCGGGAATCAACGTCGCAAATGCGATGTTGATTGGTTGGGCTGGCGGCTCTTCCAGGTCTCCAGGTTTTTGAAACCTGGAAAGTTGGAATTCGGAGGCCCAGTGTCGTGGCGGAGAACGTCTGGATCGCATCCACTTGCGGGCTTCCTGAACTCGATATCCGTAGATTCTGCTACGGACGTATTCGCTGATTGGATCGTCGCTCTCAGTAGCGGGGGGCTGACGATGGGAGGCTGGCCCTTGGCCAATTGCCGGGCGATTTCGAGGGCGGTGGAGTGCCAGTCAGAGTCCGGGGACGAAGGTGAACAGGCCGCCTGTCTGTTGAACAGGTCTCGGACGGCCTCCAGACGACGCCTGGCTTCCCCCTCCGAAACCTCATTCTTGTGTCCAACAATGAAGCGTACACCACCAACCTCTGGGCGGTAGTAACCTCGTCGGTCTGGCTTTGGCATTCCGCCCTGATACGCACGCTTTGCCATGATTATTCTCCCACCGAAAAAGTCGCTTTCGATGAGGGTAATCTTACCAAACAAATCCGACACAATCCGACACAAAATCCGACACAAAATCCGACACCGACACAGCAAGCCACGCCAACGGCCAATGGCAGGAAAGACGCAAGTGCAATGAAATAAAGCACTTAGTGCAAAAAGAAAGCCGCCTAAAAGGCGGCTGTGAGTCGGAAAGAGTACCCCCTAGGGGAGTCGAACCCCTGTTGCCGGACTGAGAACCCGGAGTCCTAGGCCACTAGACGAAGGGGGCGTGGTGGACAATCATCGGCATTTGCCGGTGAGGGTGGTTAATTTCCGATACCGGCGTGGTTTTGTCAATCCCTCTTCTGATCGTTGAAAATCACGTGGAAGATCTGCCGATCGACGAGGTTCTGCCCCAGTTGGTGACGTGTTTGCGCGGTCATGCCGCGGTGGTTTTGCGCGCTCCCACCGGCGCCGGAAAGACGACGCGGGTGCCGCCGGCTTTGATGCGGGCCGGACTGGGCGGTGACAAACGGATTGTGGTTCTCCAGCCCCGGCGAGTCGCGGCGCGCGCGACGGCAGCTTGGATGGCCGCCGAAAACGGCTGGACGCTCGGCGGCGAGGTGGGCTACCAGGTGCGATTCGAGGACCGGATCGGCGAGCGAACTCGGATCGCCGTCGTTACCGAAGGCGTATTGCTCCGGAGGCTGCACGAGGATCCGTTTCTCGAAGAAGCGGGCATCGTCGTCTTCGACGAGTTTCACGAGCGCAATTTGAACAGCGATCTCGCGCTGGGAATGGTGCGGCAGATCCAGCAGAGCGTGCGGCCGGATCTGAAAATCGTCGTCATGTCTGCGACGCTGGCCGTAGCGCCGATCGCCGAATACCTGGACGGCTGCCCAGCGATCGAGTGCGCCGGGCGGACTTATCCGGTCCAGATCTCGTATCTCAATCCGGCCCTCCGGCAGCCGTCGGCCGAACTAGCGGCCCACGCCGTGCGGCAGCTGTTGGCGCAGACGGACGGAGATGTGCTGGTGTTCCTGCCGGGGCTGCGCGAGATTCGCCAAACCAAGCGGCTGCTGACGGCGCCGGCCGAAGCGGAGGGCTGCGAACTGTTGGAACTGTACGGCGATTTGCCGC
>Ga0366818_10001_pt1 | contig 101503 bp, 79 predicted proteins | sample TotcelFGM3001N14_FD_207090 | JGI IMG/M metagenome (GOLD analysis project Ga0366818, IMG submission 207090) | Enriched cells from coal bed in the Powder River Basin, Montana, United States - Total cells FGM rep3 HSBNCT.FGM.300.1.N14 ...
CCACAACGTGGTCAGCCTCGCGCTGCCGCGCGTGCTGGCCGATGCCGGCTATCGCACGGCCCACATCGGCAAGTATCACGTGGCGCCGGAAGAAGTTTATCGGTTCCAGACCTATCTGAAGGGAAACGAGCGCAATGCGGTGCAGATGGCCGAACAGTGCCGGACGTTTCTGTCGGACGCGTCGGACGAGCGGCCGTTTTTTCTGTACTTCGCCACTTCCGATCCGCACCGCGGCGGCGGGGTCGACACCGATTCGACGCTGGAACTAAAGCCGGATCTGTTCGGCAACCGGCCGCATCGCGGCTCGCACGCCGGCGTGGAAGAAGTGTTCTATGATCCGGCGACCGTGCCGGTCCCGGCGTTCCTGCCCGACACACCCCAGACGCGCTCCGAATTGGCCCAGTACTACCAGTCCTGTTCGCGAATCGATCAGGGCCTGGGACGGCTGATCGAGATTCTGAAACAGGCCGGACGGTACGACAAGACGCTGATCGTCTATACGTCGGACAACGGAATCGCGTTTTCCGGAGCCAAGACGACCGTTTATGAACCCGGTCTGCAAATGCCGTTTGTCGTTCGCAATCCCTATCAACCACGCCGCGGCGTGGTCTCCGAGGCTTTGATCAGCCACGTCGACATCACGCCGTCGCTGCTGGATTTCGCCGGCGGCCTCGATCCTCAAACCAACGGACCGAAACAGTGGGCCCAACCCGACGAGTACTGGCGGCAGCGCGGCGAAGCGTTGCGGGAAAACCGCAGCGGCGGACGCCAATTCCGCAGCTATCACGGCAAATCCTGGATTCCCATCCTGGGTGATCCCGGCGCCAAGCACGCCGAAATGGTCTTCGCCTCGCACACGTTCCACGAGATCCAAATGTACTATCCGATGCGGGTCGTGCGCGACAAGCAGTACAAGCTGATCTGGAACATCGCCCATCCGCTGCCGTACCCCTTTGCCTCGGACCTGTGGATCGCGTCCAGCTGGCGGGCCCAGTATCAGCAGGGCCCCGACGCCCTGTACGGCAAACGGACCGTCGCCCGGTACATCCAACGCCCGCAGTTCGAATTGTTCGACATGCAGCAGGACCCCGATGAAGCCGTCAATCTGGCGCCAGACCCGAAGTACGCCGCCGTGTTGAAGAAGTACCAGGAGAAACTCAAGGCGTTTCAGCGGGAAACCGACGATCCTTGGATCATGAAGTGGGAGTACGAGTGACATGGAAAAGATTCGCGTTGCCGCCGCCCGCCGCCCGGAAGCGATCGGCCGGCAGGTTTGCGTGCAAGGATGGATTCGGACGCGCCGCGACTCGAAAGGCGGCTTCAGTTTCCTGGAAGTCAATGACGGTTCTTGCCTGGGCAACCTGCAGATCGTCGCCGACAACAGCCTGCCCAACTACGAGTCCGAAGTCAAGCGGCTGTCGGCCGGCTGCAGCGTTACCGTGACGGGCTTGGTCCAGCCGTCGGGGGGCCAGGGCCAGGCGACCGAAGTTGCGGCCCAGCAGGTGACCGTGCACGGCTGGGCGGATCCCGAAGCGTACCCCTTGCAGAAGAAGCGGCATTCGTTTGAAAAACTGCGCGAGTGGGCGCATCTGCGGCCGCGAACCAACAGCTTCGGCGCCGTGATGCGCGTGCGAAACTGCGTCTCGCGATCGATTCACAACTTCTTTCAAGAAGAAGGCTTCGTGTACATCCACACGCCGATCATCACCGCCAGTGATTGTGAAGGCGCCGGCGAAATGTTCCGCGTGACGACGTTAAACCTCGACCAGGTGCCCAAGCAAGAGGGCCGCGTCGATTACAGCGTCGACTTCTTCGACCGGCCCGCCTATTTGACCGTCAGCGGTCAGCTGGAAGCCGAAGTCTTTGCCACCGCATTGAGCAAAGTGTACACATTCGGGCCGACGTTCCGGGCCGAGAACTCGAACACTTCGCGGCATTTGGCGGAATTCTGGATGGTCGAGCCGGAGATGGCCTTTTACGAACTGACGGACAACATGGACTTGGCCGAACGTTTCTTGAAGCGCATCTGCCGCTACGTATTGACCGAATGCGACGAGGACATGCAATTCTTCAACGAGCGGGTCGACAAGACGGCGATCGAAACCGTCCAGCAGATCGTCGACGATGATTTCGTGCGACTGCCGTACACGGAAGCCGTCGAGATTCTGAACGCCAGCGGCACGGCCTTCGAGTTTCCCGTCGCATGGGGACAGGATTTGCAGTCCGAACACGAGCGTTACTTAACCGAACAGCACTTTCGATCGCCGGTGATCTTGTATGATTATCCGCGGACGATCAAGCCGTTTTACATGCGTGTGAACGACGACGGCCGAACCGTGCGGGCCATGGACGTGCTGGCGCCGAAAGTGGGAGAAATCATCGGCGGCAGCCAGCGCGAGGAGCGGCTGGACGTGCTTGAGCAACGGATGGCCGAGCAGGGTTTGGATGCCAAGAACTACTGGTGGTATCTCGACTTGCGCCGTTACGGCACCGTGCCCCACGCCGGCTTTGGGCTGGGATTGGAACGGGTGCTGCAGTTCATTACCGGCATGAGCAACATCCGCGACGTGATCCCCTTCCCTCGCACGCCGGGCAATGCAGAGTTCTGAGTTTTCGTTGGGGCGCAAACGCCTTGTCCGAAACAAAGCGGACCGGCTTGGACGAGGAATCCGCGCCATCGGTCTGGACAGGCGGAGTGTCAACAGATATTCTCCCGCCCCGCCCAAGCGGACTGTTGATTCAATGTAGCCGGGACACTCCGTGGCCCCAAACTGCAACGAAAGAGGAGAAGAGCTGTGAATTTCAACCTGTTCCTGTGGATCCGTGAAGGCGTCAAGCAATCCGTTCTGCTGGGGGTTTCCGATGCGATCGAAGCGATCGGTACTCCGGAAAACTCGGAAGACATCAGCCCGCGGCTGCTCGAGTTCATGAAACAAGGCGGCGCGGACAACGGCGTGAAGGCCGTCAGCGGAACCGGCCAGCGGAAGAGGCTGGGACGTTCGCTGAAGGACTTGGAAAGCCCGGCGACCGCGGAAACATAGACGCGGATTTCGCCCGCCGGACTGAGGCCGAACGACGGCGAACGGCCATCGACCCCTGCCAGCTTGCTGGCAGGTGATTCAGACTGGCAGCTAAAGGCAGGCTGAGCGGATCAGCGCGGGCTCCGACGCGGCGCGCCGTGCCGGGACTTGACTCGGCTCCAGTTCGTCCTGCGGCAATTCGCCGCGCCAGATTCCGACGTCGCTGGGCGCCTCGATCCCCAAGCTGATCATGTTGCGGCTGATCCGCAGCACTTTGATTTGGATCCCACCGTCCAGCATAATCGTCTCGGCCGTCTTTCGCTTCAACACCAACATCGCATTCCCTCCTTCATACGAATCCAAGCGGGTCTGTGTGACGCGGCGAGTTATCGGGGCGGCCGGTGACACGTTTGGTCACAGCCGTTTCGTATTTTCTGCGGCACTAGCGAAACGCGGCATGGGCAGGATAAACTACGGGCGGCAGGTTGGAGGACGGCGTCTGGTGTTTTCGACGTTTGGTGTCGCATTTGAAATGGGAGCGTAACAGTATGCAGACCTTCGTTTTTTGCCGCGTCATGGCCGCCAGGTCGAGCGAGACTCGGGACCGCCTGAGATCGCGCGTGCCACGGTTTGTCGGCAGGGCATGTTGCCCGCTCGTTCTCATCCTGTCGCTGGTCGTGATTGTCGGTTGCAGCGGCCGGCAGCCGCCCGCAGCCGATCCCGGCACGCCGTCCACGGCGTCATCCGCCGCCGGGAAGCCGCAGATCGCTTTGATTATGAAGTCGCTGGCAAACGAGTTCTTCTCGACAATGGCCAACGGTGCCAAGCAGCATCAGGCAGAGCATCCGGACCAATACGGTTTGGTCGTCAACGGGATCAAGGACGAGCGAGATTTAGCGCGGCAGGTGGGCTTGGTCGAAGAAATGATCGCCCGGCGGGTGGACGCGATCGTGATTGCGCCCGCCGATTCCAAGGCGCTGGTCTCCGTCCTGAAACGCGCTCAAGCGGCGGGCATCGTGGTGGTCAACATCGACAACAAACTGGATGCAGCGGTGCTGCGCGAGGCGGGCGTCCAAATTCCGTTTGTCGGGCCGGACAACCGGGCCGGCGCACGGATGGTAGGCGAGCACTTGGCAAAGCGTCTGAAGCCCGGCGACCAGGCCGGCATTTTGGAAGGTATTCGCACCGCATTCAACGGCCAGCAGCGGCGGCTGGGGTTCGAGGATGCGATGAAGTCGGCCGAAGTGCAGATCGTCGATTCGCAGAGCGCGCAGTGGGAAATGGATATGGCCAACCGCGTCGCTTCGGCCATGATCAGCGAGCATGCCGAGATCAAGGCCCTGCTGTGCAGCAACGACAGCATGGCCCTGGGGGCGTTGGCGGCGGTCAAGGCGGCCGGCCGCGGCGGACAGATTCAGATCGTGGGGTTCGACAATATCTCGGCGATTCAAGCCGCGATCCGAGACGGCGCCGTCTTGGCAACGGCGGACCAGCACGCCGATCAGTTGGCCGTGTACGGGATCGAATACGCTCTGCAATTACTGCGCGGCGAAACGTCGCCCGAGGACAAAGAGACGCCCGTCGATCTGGTCACCGCCGAATCGCTGAAGCAAGAGCTTTGAAGGAACGTTTTTCGAAGGTTGGACTCCAACCCGCCCCAGTCGAAGGCCGAGCCCGTCAACGCCGACTTGTAGAGCCGTCATGGAAGAAACCCACAACCTGCCCCCGACTTGTCCGGACAGTGTTTCGCAGCGCGGCCCGCTGTGGGGCACCACGGGGCTGGGCAATTACCTCGGATTGCTGCTGGTCTTGTTGGCTTTGGTGACGTTGTTCAGCATCCGTAGCGAGAATTTCTTCACGTTGCGGACCTTGGCGACCGTGGCCAATCAGATCCCTGATTTGACGGTCATTGCGGTCGGCATGACGCTGGTCCTGATCATCGGCGGGATCGACTTGTCCGTGGGCTCCGTGCTGGCCTTGGGGGCTGCCATGTTGGGAGTGGCGATGGTCGATTGGCAATGGCCGCTGTGGGCCGCGGCGCTGCTGTGCCTGGGCGCGGGCCTGTTGTGCGGACTTGCCAACGGCGCAATCAGCGTCGGCTGGTCGATTCCGGCCTTCATCGTTACGCTGGGGATGCTCGAGATCGCGCGGGGCTGTGCGTATTTCGTGACGGATTCCCAGACGATGTACATCGGATCGCGAATCGAAAGCATCGCCGCTCCCTTGGAAGGCATCGGGATCTCGGCGGCCTTCCTGACGGCCGTGGCCGTCGTCATCGCGGGCCAGTTCGTCTTGTCGGGAACGGTGTTCGGCCGTTACATGATGGCCATCGGCCATAACGAACAGGTGGTCCGGTATTCCGGCATCGATCCGCGGCCGACCAAGATCGCGGTGTTCGGGATCGCCGGGGTGCTGGCCGCTCTGGGCGGCGTATTTCAGGCCTCGCGGCTGGGCTCGGCGGATCCCAACGGCGGCGTGGGCATCGAGTTGGCGGCCATTGCGGCGGTGGTCATCGGCGGCACCAGCCTGATGGGCGGCCGCGGCTCGGTCATCAACAGCTTTCTGGGCGTGCTGATCATCCGCGTTTTAGAATCCGGCTTGGCGCAAATCGGCGCCAGCGATCCGGCCAAACGCGTCGTCACCGGCGGTGTGATCATCGCCGCCGTGATCGCCGACGCCTACCGCCACCGCCTCGGCGGCCGCCGCTTCCGCCTGCCGCTCCGCTGGTTTTCAACGCCGCCCGACACGGCAAGCACGAACGCTTCGTCACAAGTGGATTGAGCACAGCACGCCGCAGCATCAGATCGCTCCCCGCGCAGCTTCGTACATCGCCCGCACGTTTTCCGGAGGCACGTCGGCCAAAATGTTGTGAACCTGCTGGAACACGAAACCGCCGCGAGGTTTGAAGATCGCGATTTGCTCTTTGACGTGCCGGCGGATTTCGTCGGGCGTGCCGGTCGGCAGGATCTTGTGCGTGTCGCAGCCACCGCCCCAGAACGTGATCCGATCGCCAAAATCTGCTTTCAAAGCTCGAGCTTCCATGCCGCGGCAACTGATCTGCACCGGGTTGATCGCGTCCAGGCCGGCGTCGATCAAATCGTCCAGCAGCTCGCGCACGCCTCCACAGCAATGCAGCATGACTTTGACCGGCGCCAATTCCTTGGCCCGATGCCACAGCAGCGAATGCCGCGGCTGGAACAGTTCCCGGTACATCTGCGGAGAGATCTGCGGCCCGTTCTGCATCCCCAAGTCGTCGCCGAACAGGATGATGTCGATGTAAGGGCCAACAGCCGAAAGAAACTTCTCCAGGTTCTGCAGATGCACCGCGACCAGCCGGTCCAGGAATTCCGCAGCCCGCTTGGGATCGGCCGCCAGCAGCATCAGAAACCCGTCGTTGCGGTACAGGAACTGGCCGATCTCCAATAGATTGCCGCCGAACAGACCGATGACGGCTCGATCGGTGCTCTGCCGCAACCGCTTGGCGCCTTCGGCCAAACGCTGCAAACCGCCGGCTCCGGCGGCCAGCGGCCCGGGAGGAGATTGCACCGAGCACCACATGTTCTCCGCGAGCGCCTCGTCCAACCGGTCCAGATCGTCCGCCTCCAGATACGGCCAATGGCACTGTTCAAAATACAACGCCCCGTCGGGCATCTGCGCCAGGATGCGGCCGCTGGGGGCACGCAGGACCCAGCGGCCTTCGTCACGTTGCGGCAACGCCCAAACGGGCATCTGGCACGGCGAGCCGTCGGGCAGCGTCCAGTCGGCCCAGTGTTCGTCCTCCACAGCAAAGCCGCGTCCCAGTTCAATCGTGTCCACACCGAACTGCTGCAGAACATCGTCGTCCACGATGGCCAGCTGCTGGACGGGGTCATAGACGCGGATCGTTCGTTCCGGCAAGTCGAGCGCGGCGCGCAGCCTGCGATAGGCGATCGCCGCAATACCCGACGAACGATGGCCGCTCAAGTCGATCGGCACTCGATCCGGCGTTTCGTGATTCAACGCCGCCAAAACACGTTCGCGAGGCGTCATGACCGGCAATCCTTTCTGTACCGCCCATTCTACCTGCGCGGCCGGGTGACCGTGAAGGTCCCCGGACATCCTGAGATGAGTTGTTCAATTCCAAGGTAGTAGGCACACTCCGTGTGCCGTAAACTTGCGGACGGCACACGGAGTGTGCCTGCTACAATTTGTTCACTGTTCTGCCCCCCACGATTCCGGCATTCGCGTATTCTGTCGGCATCCCGTAGAATTGCGAGCAACGCTTCCATATTCTGCCTCTTTCCCCGGAGTCCCGCCATGAAGACTTGCCAATTTCCGATTGGGGTCCGACGGAACGCGTCCGTCGGGCTGCTGCTGATTTCGATCCTTGTCCTAAATCTATCTCCCGCATCGGGCGCCGAAGGCGATGCCGCGGAGAATGTCGCACTCGGCAAACGCTACACGTTGCTCCCCCCGCCGACCTATGCCCACTGTACCGATGCCGGCGATCGGGAACAGCTGACCGACGGCAAGACAACGTCGGCATACTTCTGGACGCAACAAGGCACCGTCGGCTGGCAATCGGTGCGATATGCGATGATCACCATCGACCTGGGGGAGATCCAGGCGATTGCCGGGGCGTCGCTGACCACGGCGGCCGGCGTGGCGGGAGTCACTTGGCCGCAGGCCGTATACGTGCTGGTCAGTGACGATGGCCGCGAATTTTATCCGGCCGGCGAGTTGGTTTCGTTGGACCGCCAACAACATGGGCCGTGGCCGGAAGGCTACGCGATTCGTCGGTTGGTCACGCGCGAGCTGCGGACGTGGGGGCGCTACGTCCAGCTGGTGATCGTCCCGTTGCCGGGCGGGCCGTACATCTTTACGGACGAGGTCGAGGTATTCCGCGGCCCGCCGTCGCTGATCGACGCCGCCCGCGGGCGCGGCGAACCGACCGATGCCAAAACGTTGTACGAGCAGGGCCGCCTGCACCGCGCCGTCGCGCAGCGCCGGGAATTGGACGCCGCCGCTTTAAAGAAGCAAATCGCGGCCACCGACCTGGAGGCCAGCGTGCAAGCCTGCCTGGCAGCCCGGATCGACGCCGCCCCGGCCGCACAGGAAGCGATCGTGGCGGATGCCTCGTTCCGCGCCGTGCTGCCGCTGGACGCGCCGCACGCCGCCCTGTTCGGCGTCCAGGCGGAATTGTGGAACCGTCTCGGTCACGCGCCGCTGTCCGCCTGGGCCGGAGTGCTCTGGGACCCGCTGACGCCGGTCATGCTGCCGCAGCGAGAGTCGTCGCGGACGATCGAAGTCCACACGATGCAGGGCGAGTACCGCGCGGCCGCGTTGAATCTGGCGAACAGTACGGACCAGCCGCAGGTCGTCCGGCTGCGGTTCTGCAACTTGCCACAATCGCCGCTGCCCGAGTACGTGACGCTGCACGAAGTCGAGTGGACCGACACGTCGCAAGGCGTCCCCGTGGCCGCCGCACTGCCGGCGGCCGCGCGCACCAGCGACGGCTGGACGGTCACCGTGCTGCCGGGACTGGTTCGGCAGGTCTGGATGACGTGGCACGTGACGGACGTTCCCGCCGGCGATTATGCCGGTTCGATCCTGGTGGAAACGCCGAATCAACCGCCGCGGGAAATCCCCGTGCGGCTGAAGGTTTGGCCGTTCCAATTCCCGTCGCAACCGTCGCTGTGGCTGGGCGGCTGGTGCTATACCAACAACGGCGGCAGCCGCGGCGTCACGGCGCAAAACCGGGCCGCGTTCGTCGAGCATCTGCAGCAGCGGTTCGTCAATGCGCCTTGGGCGACGGGCAGCGTGCTGCGGTCGTTCGAGTTCGACCGGACCGATCCGCAGCAGATCCGCTTGGACACCAAGCCGCTGGACGATTGGATCGCCCTCTGGCCCCATGCCAAGCGATACATGGTGTTCTTGGCTGTGGCGGATTACGGCGGGGCGATTCAAAGTTCACTGGGCGGCGCCGCGCTCGGTTCCCCGGACTTCGACCAGCGTGTGGGGACGTGGATCAAGGCGTGGGTCGCCCACCTGCGAAGCCGAGGCATTACGCCGGACCAGTTGGCACTGCTGATCCACGACGAGCCGCACGAGGGCTCGGATATCGGGGCGCTGCTGGCGTGGGCGCGCGCGATTCGTGCCGCCGAGCCGGACGTGCTGATCTGGGAGGATCCGACCTATCGTAACCCGGCGGCAGCGCCGGCGGAATTGTTCGAGGCGTGCAGTATCCTGTGCCCGAACCGCCCCATGTGGCTCGAAGGCGGCGAGCCGTTCGCCCGGTTCTATCGTCGTCAACAAGCCGCCGGACGCGTGCTGCAATTCTATTCCTGCTCCGGTCCGGCGCGGCTGTTGGATCCGTATGCCTACTACCGCTTGCAGGCTTGGCAGTGCTGGCAGGAAGGCGCCACCGGCTCGTTCTTCTGGGCGTTCGGCGATAACAGCGGCGCGTCGTCCTGGAACGAATACTTTGCGACTTCCGGGCCGTACGCCCCGCTGTTTCTGGACGATACGACGGTAACCGCCGGCAAGCAGATGGAAGCGATCCGCGAGAGCGTGGAAGATTACGAGTATTTCGTCATGCTCCGAGCCGCCGTTGCGCGAGCCAAAGCCGCCGGCCGCACCGGCGCGGCCGTGACGGAGGCGGAAACGCTGCTGAGCGACGGCGCCCGGTCCGTGCTGGCCGCCGAAGGCGTCAACAAGCTGCGTTGGGACGATCCCAAGGACCGCACCCGGGCCGATGCCGTGCGGGTTCAGATTTTGGAAGCGCTGACGGCGATCCAATAGGCCTCACTCGCCGAGGGCTTTGCTCGAAAGGCTCCGCGGTGCGACCGTGGAGGTCCGCAATATGCGACTCCAGGTCTCGCTCGTATTCATTTTGCAGGCAGGGGCAGCCAGAGGTTTTAAATCGCTCCCGAAATTCAGAAAGAATTCCTATTTTGGCAGTGTCATTTCAGAATTTTTTCTGCTCTCATAAATTGTTCGTCTGGGCGATCTGCCCGGCCCCGCAGGCCACCACGGTGCTTGCCACCGTGGAGCCATGTTCGGGACCAGACGGAGTGTCCTTCCCCCGCCCCCCGCCACCACCTCGGCTTGTCCGGGTGGGGCGATGTTTTTGCGGCACTCGGTCGGTTAGCGGCACTCGACGTGCAGATTGGCGGCGGCGGCAATGTCGCTTGAACATCGCTCCACGCAGGCAAGCTGCATGGTGGCGGGGATACGCTTTCGGGGGAAGCGTTTCTGGGGCTGAACATCGCTCGACGGAGGCAAGCTCCGCCGTGGTGGCAAGACCTCCGTGGGCCAAGTCCTTCGGTTCCCATGATCGTCTGCCTTTCAAGGCGTCTGTCCGCTATCGCGTTCCCGGAATCGACAAACGTGCGTGCCCTTGCGCCAAACCAGGCCATCCCGGCGATTCTTGGCCGGGACCGAAAACCCCCACGCGATGGCGCGCGACGAAAAATACTTGCCGTCGCGTCCCGTGCGCGGTAGGATAACCGCCGTCGCGACGGGCGGCGGTCGCCCGTGCGGCGGCAGACCGCAAACGAACGATGCAGACGAATCATCGGATGCAACCGAGCGGCGGTTGCATCTGGTGGTATGCCCGGTCGACCTGTCGCCGCCGATTGATCCGTAAAGTTGGACGATGGTATACGGGAGACTGGGTTCGAAGTGCCATGTGGGTGCTGCTGATTCCACTTAGCGCAACTGCGATTGCCCAGGCGGGGCTGGCCGTCGTCTGTTTTCGCCGATATCCGCGTGCGAGAGTTCCAGCGGCGTCGCTCGCGTGCCTTGCTTTGTGCTACCTGCTTTTCGCCACGTTGGGATACGATTGTCTGCGCGCACTCCATCGACCGTCCAGCTTTGACCCGCTGGCCGACTGGATCGATTTGATGATTCAGCACATAATCGTGACGGGAGTCCTCTTCGCGGCTGCTTGTGCTGCCACCATCTGGTTGGCGTTCTCAATCCCCGTCGGTACGAACGCCAAGGGGCCGCTCACGGTGGTTGACGCGGACGCTCCGCAGCCGGTATCGTAAGGATGGGCCGATCGGTGCGGGCCGCGAAAGGATATGGTGCAACATGGGCTTGGCCTTTGAATGGGACGAAAGCAAGGCCAGGGCGAACAAACGCAAGCATGGCGTTACCTTTGAAGAGGCTAGCACCAAACGGTTGCCGAGCGGTTTTCCGTTCAGTTTGAGAAGGCACACTAGCCCGACGCGCGAGTTTTGAAGTTGCGCATTCGGCGGTCCGGTCGTGTTTGGCCGAAGGCCTGCTCCCATCGTAGCCTGGGGCAACGCCCTAGGGACAGGGTGTCGTCCGGCCTATTTGGCCGAAGGCCATACTCACCTTGCCCTACGCAGCACGGTGAATATGGCCTTCGGCCAAACAACGGATGCTCGCCCGTGTCCCTAGGGCGTTGCCCCAGGCTACGGTGAATGTGGCCTTCGGCCAGAATTCCGGCCCCAAAAATGCGCAACTTCAAAACGCGCGAGCGAGGGAATCACGGCTCTTCCTCGCTTGTGCGTCGGGCTAGTGTGACAACTCATCCTTGACGCCCAAGCGGCGAAAAACTGTTTGGTGCTAGTACCGTGTTTGCTGATCCCTTGTCGGTAACGATCTACGATCCGGTCCACTCGGACGAGGAAGACCGGTACATCACCCTGGGAGAATCGCAGCGGCGGCGTCTGCTGGTGGTGGTGTTCACCGATCGGGACGTAGCCAAAAGAACGTCAGAAAGGTCGCTGTCTGAACCGGCTGGCGTGTCGTCGAACCAGACGCTGAACGAGCGAACTGGAAATGGTTTGATGACAAGCGGGTGTGAACCCCTCCAGAGTAGCTCCTTGGTACTCCAGAAAAACTGGAGGACTAGTCGGCACTGATTTCCACTAATGCCTACCCATTAGCGTTGATTAGCGGAGATTAGCGGTCCTCTGTTCGTGCGATGCGGGTGGGTCTGCTGATTTGGGCGGGACGTGGAACGCCAATGACCAAGGGATCGACCAAAGCCGCCGATCTCGTCGTGGCTGACGGTTGACGGATAACCGGCGCTTGGTCATCCATTTCGTTACGTGCTCGAAGAGCGGCGACCGGTGACGCTCTGTTCCGCCAAGGAGCCGACAAATGTATGAACGGTTTACCGATCGCGCGAGAAAGATAATGCAGCTGGCCAACCAGGAGGCGCAGCGACTGTGCCACGAGTACATCGGCACGGAGCACATCCTGCTGGGCCTCGTGCGGGAAGGCAGTGGAGTTGCGGCAAACGTGTTAAGGAATCTGGACGTCTCGTTGCGGCAGGTTCACGAAGAAGTCGAGAACCTGATTATTGCTGGTCCTGCTGACACTGCTGACACGAAGAGCAAGTTGCCGCAGACTGCCAAGGCCAAGAAGGTCGTCAAGTACGCGATGGCAGCGGCTCGGGAACTGAATCACAACTACATCGGATCGGAACACCTTCTGCTTGGTTTGCTGCGCGAACAGAACGGAGTTGCGGCACGGGCGTTGGCCAATCTCGGAGTCACCTCGGATAAGACGACGACAGAAATCCTTAGCCTCTTGGGGCCGGGATTGCCCGCTGTGCCGCAAGAGACCGCCATCGAGGGTTTTCGCCGCCGTTCCGGTCCGCGGCGGAGGATGGTGGCTGTCGTGGCCTTCTTCGTCGTTGCTTCGGCAGTGGCGGTGATATTGCTGTTCCGCTTCTTTGGTCTCTAAACGCAGCGCCGGCTAGCCTTCACGATCCAGTTCGGCAATTCTGAGTTGGGAGGTATTTATGCGCTACCAAGTTGTGCTCCACAGAACTGACGAAGGCATCAGCGTCTCGGTTCCGGCGCTCCCTGGCTGTTGGTCCGATGGCGACACGGACGAAGAGGCGCTCGTGAACATCCGGGATGCAATCGACGACTACCTGGCGGCCCCTCGGGATCATTATCGGGAGGCCGAGGTTTGTCGATCCCCAGGGTTCTTAGACTCTTCCGGGCCGAGGAACCATGTAACCGTTTGCCGGGCCGAAGGCCCAGCGGTTTGTTTAGCCCAGCACAACGGGCTGGGTAACCGAGCAATACAAACCGTGAGGGCCAACGGCCCTGCCATTTGCGACAAACAACAGGATCGTCACACCATGCCACAATCGCACGCTCAAGTCTGGTTGCACATCGTTTTCTCGACGAAAGAACGACAGGACTTTCTCCGGAAGGAATCCTTCCGCGATCAGATGTTCCGAATGCTGGCCCACCACATCAAGGAATGTGGATGTGTCAGCGCATCGGTGGGAGGCCATGTCGATCACGTGCATTTGCTGGTCGGTTTGTCGCGCACCATCACGATCGCGGACTTGGTCGAACACGTGAAGACCGAAACATCGAAGTGGGCAAAGAAAGCCCAAGAAGGGAACGCCCTTTTCCGATGGCAGAGTGGCTACGGCGCGTTTTCCGTAAGTCATTCCATGAAGGACAAAGTGGACGTATACATTCGGAGTCAGGAACAACATCACGCGACGAGGTCATTCCAGGACGAATACCGGGGGTTCTGCGAAAAGCACGGCATTGAGATTGACGAACGATACGTGATCGGTGGCCTAGAACGCCGGCACCTGTTTCGCCTCGGCGGCGATTTCCTCGGCTTCCAGCGGGCGGTGATACAGCCGCAACCCGGCGATGCGGCCTGTCACTTGGTACTCGGCGGTCGTCCGGCCGCTGTATTGTCCGACGTGCAAATCGCCCGGCCACGGCACCCCGTTCACGCTGGCGGCCCGCTGAGCGACCAGTTGGCCGTCCTGGTACAGTTTCAACGACTGGCCGTCGTAGACCGCCGCCAGGTGCACCCAGCGGCCCACGGCCGGCTGGCCACCGTCGCAATCGACGCCCCCGACATGCCAGCGATAGCTCCCGCCCAGACGCTGCAGGAACCAGCCGGCTTGGTTCCAGACGCCGCAACTGATCAGCACCGGCATTTGGCCCGGCTGGTCCATTGCCACCCAACACGCGACGGACAGCGGCTGGGTGAGATCAAAGTAGTCGTGATGGGGAAAGGTCAGATAGCCGCCGGACCGCACGTCGAGCACTCCGTCCGTGCATGACGCCTTGCCGTGCAGCTTGCCCGAGAGCGTTTGGCCGCCCCACAGCGCCGCGGCGGGGCGGGCGTCCAACGCGGCCGCGAACACCGGCTCGCGGACGATCACCGCAGACGCTTCGGCCGGCGGCGTCGGCGGCCCTTCGACGCCGCGCGGACTGAGGGCGCGCACGATGTAACGGTAAGGCTTTCCCGACTCGACCGCCGCGTCGGAAAATCGCGTCTGCCGGATCGGCGCGGCGGTCACCCGTTGGTAATCGGCTGCATCCGCCGAACTGCGATAGACGTGATAGCCCTGCACCGCCACGGCCGGCGGCCGCCAGGCCAGGCGAATTGCGCACGAGCCCGCGGCAGCGCTCAGATCCACCGGCGCCGGCGGCGGTGGTGGCTCCGGAACCGAGACGCCGGCATACGCCGGCCGGCTTCGCTGCTCGCCCCGCACCAGCACCAGCGCATAAACCTGAGGTCCGGCCGGTGCCTGACGGTCGGCGAACCGGAACAAGGGCGTGCGCACCAGCAGCGTCTCGGCGTTCGGCGTAAATTGCTCGCGAGCGGAGCGGTGCAATTCCGCTTCGAGTCCAGCCGTTTGGGCCGATTGCTCCCACGACAACTGGATCACCCCCGCCGGATCCGCCACCGCCGACAGCGGGGGAGCGACCGGGGGCAACGGCGGCGGATTGAATTGCCGGAACGCTCCGGGGATGACCTCCGCACCGGGCATGTCCACGCGCGGGGCGGCCAGTGCTTTGTCGCGTGCGTCCCGGATGATCGCCAGCATCGCCTGGTACACGGGATCGCCCGTCGAAGCAAAGCTGACGACAGACGTACCGCTGCGATCGGGCGGCTCGACAGGCTGCTTGGGAAAGCCGGCCGGCGGCTGAACGGCGTGCGCGTATCCGTTGCGGAGCAGATGCAGCCGCCGACGGGCCGTGTCCACCCGGCGGTCGCGGCACCAATCCAACCCCGCTCCGTCGCCGCCCTTGGCCAGCGGCGCGCGGAGGATGCGGCTGAATTCCGGATCGCGGAGATTGATCCAGTCGTTTTCAAAGAAGGCAATGTTCGTTCCGTCGCCGTGACAGCGCAGGCATCCGGCCGCTTGCATTTGGGCGACCAAGGCGGCGCGCGTCGCGTTCCAGTCTCGAATCGCACAACCCGCCGCCGTCGAGTCCCAGGTCCCATAGTAGACGCCGTTCGAATCGATCCAGGCCAGCAGCAAGTCGCGTTCGGCGCGGGTCAAGTCGTCGATGTGTCCGTCGTGGCCGGCGACCAGCAGGTCGGCCAGTGGCGCCGAACCCGAGCCGTGGCTGCGCGGCGCGAACAACTGGGAGGACCACAGGGCCGTGCCGTTCATGCAATCGATGCCCGAGATCCAATGCGCGATCAACTGCGTTTCACGGCGGCTGGTTAAATTCTCGTAACTCATGTTGAAATGCTCGGTCCAGCCGCCCGACAGATCCATTCCGCCAGCGATGTCCTCGGGGCCGCCATGACAGCGGACGCACCGCCGGTCCAGCACCGGCTGGACCATGCTGGCGTAGTCCACCGGACCGCTGCCCCAGGATTCGGGCTGCAGTCGATTCGGCTCCCGCTGCAGGATCTCGGACATTGCAGCGCCCGTCTCAGTCGTCCCGAACTTGCTTTCATGGCAGCCGATACAGGACCGCGTCGTGCCGGGAGCCGCCTGGACGAAGGTCCGCATGCTTTGGACCAGCCGCCCGTCTCCGTCCAGCGCCTGCAGGTAGACCGCCCGCCCCGCAGGGACCTCGAAGTAGGCCGACCCGTCCTCGCCCACCGGCACAATCCCCAAGTAGTTTTTGGCGCTGAACGCCAAGGCGCAACTGATGAGGAACGTTTGATTGTAGGGACTGCCGCCCATCGTCGAGCCGCTGACGCGCGAGGTTTCTTCGATCACCCGCAGCCACTTGACTTCGCCTCGCTGGACGCCCGTCAGGCCGCGATAGATGTCCTGGACGAAGAACCGGCCGGTCGTCGCCTGGCGATCGACGGTATCCACCAGTCTCCGCGGGACCGGCCGCGGTTTGACCAGCATGGGCGAGTGCAGGCAGATGTCCGGGTCCGACATCAGGGTGAACCGCTGCCCGTTGCGGTGGATCATCTCCAGCGAATTGCGAGTCTGGCCGGCGGGGCGGCCGCTGAACAGGAACACCTCGCCGGCGACGGGCCAGGGTTCGCACGAATCACCACGGTCATAGGTCGGGTCGTCCGGATGTTCCAAGTTGAGGGCGGAGTGCGGATTGTTCTTGCCCAGGCGTGAGTCGAGCAAGGCGATCGAACCGCGCGGGGTCGAGTTATGTTTGGCGAAGGTGCCCACGATCCACGGCGTGCCGGGGACGGGGCGGGCGTCGAGGATCGCCTCGGGAAAGACCATGTTGTTGGCGTAGAAGGCCGTCTCCTGGGTGCCGTCCGGGTTGACCGTCCACAGCGATTGGATCGTCAGCGCGTTCTTGTCGATATACTCCCAGCGGCCGAATAAAATGCGGCCGTCGGACAACACGGCCGGATCGAACTCGTTCACGTTATTCACCGAAATCGGATGGATATCGGAGCCGTCGGCGTTCATCACGTGCAGGATGGCCACGCCCGTATTATTGCAGGGCACCAGGCCGCTGGCTCGCGTCGACAGGAACACGATGCGGCCGTCGGCCAGGTAAGCGGGAGCTACGTCATGCTGGCCGGCCTGGCTGCCTTGGTAGCACTCGCAGGTGGGCGACGGATCGGTGACACGGCGCAGGCCCCGGCCGTCTGTGCCGATCTCGTAAATGCTGGTGCTGCCCGTGGGCTCGCCCTTGAAACAGAACAGCAACTTCGTGGCGTCCCACGACAATTCCGGATGCGTATACACGCCTTCGCCCAAGGTCTCGGGCGTCGTAGGATCGATCACCGGCCGAATCTTCCATTGTTCCCGCGGCGCGGCCGGGTTTTCCAGGATGTAGATCCCGCCGCCGCCCGGCGGCCATTTGTAAAACGTATCGTAAATGTGAATCCCTGTGTACGAGTGCCGCTTGACGTACAACAGCGGCGCATCCAGCAGCGAAACCATGCCCTGTTGTTCCACATCGGGCTGCGCCGCCGGCGCGGCATCCTGTCCTGTCGCAGCAGGGGGCAAAGCCGAAATGCAGGCAAACAGGACGACGGTAAAAGAAAACGCCCAGAGGGTGATGTTGCGCATGGCAGGAGCCTCGTACGAGGGAAAGGGTGGAAGTTATTCTCGGATCCCGATGCCCGTGGTCCCGAGACAACGCTTGTCGCTCCTTGTCATAACCTGCCGCGCATTCCAAGTCAACGCGGAATCCGGCTTTACGAAGCCGCTGCACTCAGCGGCAGGACCTTGATGACAACGATCGTGACATCGTCGGCGATTTTTCCAGGTGCGCTACAGTCGCATGCCGCAGCGTGGAGGGCTGCGATGATTTCGTCCGCCGTCCGGTTTCGGTTCGCCCGTATCGTCTCGATCACGCCCTCGACGCCGAACAGCCGTTCGCCGCCACGTTGAGCTTCGATGAGCCCATCGGTGTAAAACAGGACGATATCGCCGTCCACCAGTTCAATCGAACCTTTGGCAACGAACGGCATCTCCGGCAAAACTGCAAAGGGAATGCACCCAGTCGCCAGACGCGATTTGACCTCGCCCGCCGCATCCACGACGAGGGCCGGCGGGTGCCCTGCGTTCAGATAAGTCAAATGCCGCGTTCTCGGCTGAAGGCGGCCCAAAATGGCAGTCACGAAAATCTGACCGGCGGTTTCCCGGTAGAGAGCTGCGTTCATGGTAACGGCGATTTCCGCCAAATCGCTCAGCCTGTTCGACAAGGTTCGCAGCCGAGCGCAGAAATCGGCCGCTACGATGGCCGGTCCGAGTCCGTGACCGCTGACATCGCCCATGACCACCAGCAATGAATCGTCGGGCAGCCGGAGATAATCGAAATGGTCCCCGGCCGCAAACTCGGCGGGATAGCAACGTCCGGCGATGTCGAAGCCCGAGATTTGAGGCGTTTCCTGCGGCAGCAGATGGGCCTGAATCTCCGCCGCCGCGAATAATTCCGCGTCCTTGGCCTGGAGCCGCTCTTCGGCCCGTTTGGAATCGGCGATGTGCTGATGAAAGAGCGCCTTGTACCGTGCCTCGCTGTGGCGCAAATCCTCTTCGACCCGGCATCGCTCTCGAATTTCAGCCTGCAGCGATGCATTGACGCGTTCGAGTTCGGCGGCATGCGCTTCGAATTGCTGCTTCAACTCGCCGTGCGAGCTTCGCAGCGCCGCTTCGGCCGCCTTGCGGTCCGTGATGTCCCGCACAAAGGCGCACATGCCGGTGGGCTGATCGTCGTCGTCGGTGACCAGAAACGTCCGCAATTCGACGGGAAAGACGGTGCCATCCCGGCGCCGATATTCCTTTTGGTAAGTATCGGAATACCCGCGTACCAGGATTTGCGTATCGACGATGTTCGCCTCGAATTGATGCCAGTGCTCCGGTGTGACGTCGCTATACGTCAGCGACAGAAGCTCTCTCGGCTTGTAGCCAAGCAGCCGGCAGTAGGCATCGTTGAATTTCACGATGCGCCCGCTCATGTCGACGCTGACGAAGGCCTCCTCCATGCATATTGCCCGCAAGGCTCGCTCGGCGAGGTCTTCCTGCGCATTTTGTTCGGCATTTGAGAATGAAGCAGGGGCCGGAACCTGGGTGTCGATCGCTGGACGCTCGGTCATGGAATCCCTGTAGAACAACGCAAACGGCGGAAAAATCTGCCGCCTGGCGGGTGACGAATCTCAAAAGGTGGGGTGCAGCCGGCAGATGCGGGCTGCGGCAGGTAAGTCAGCAGTAATATAGCGAGCGCGGGCGCCGGGGGGAAGGGCCAATAGGGTTATTTTCCTGAAATCCCGCGGGACGCAGGATTTATGAAACGTCCCAAGCACCCGCCTCCCACGGTGTGGCACTGTCGTCCAGCGGAACACACAACCACGTCGATCCTGGCGGCCAGTATTTGGGGTCCGCGTAGAATCGCGCCATGCCGACCGCTTCGTCCGCGTTTTCGGCAGCAACCATCCACGATCCTGTGGCGCTGACACCGGCGTTGTCGGAAGAGAAGAGGGAAACCAAAAATGTCATGGTTATTTAGCGAGCCTCGCAGATTATGGCAGCTGACGTCCGTTGGCGCAAAAGCATACCTTCCGTTCTGCCCTCTGAGCAAGAGGAAATTTTCTTTCTCCCCCGCAGTTGACCGTTCCCATAGCCAAAGCCTTGGGAACGAAGCTCGGGCATGGTGTGCCCGTTCTGTGTCCGCCGCAATTACCGCGGCGGGCCCGCCCCCAGCAGCCATTGGCGGGCGAAGGCCTCGGCCAGCAGCCGGTTCGGAAAGGTGTGGACCGCCGATTGAACCGCCGGACTTGGCGGTCCCGGCGTCTGCTCGAGCATTTCGCGCCGCCAGCGATCCGCCTGTTCGGGGATATGGAACACGTTGGCCTCGCGACGCAGCCGCCCGCCGGAGGGCACGGAGACGACGGCCACGAAATGCGGCCAATCGGCAAAGGGATCCACGTAAGGCAGTTGCTTCAGATACAGCATCAGACAGCGTTCGATATCGGCCAGATCTTCGCCAAACGACATTTTGAAACGCCGCACGTTGTCCGGCAGGACGCCCGGCGGCACCATGCGGCCGGGGCTTTCGAGCGGCCCGAGCTGACTGGCCTGGCGGACGAACTCGTGAAACGCAGTCCGCTGGTGCTTGGCCAAATAGTTCGTCAGCGCCCATGCGGCCGCGTATCCGGTCGACGTCAGCCGCACGGCCCCCACGGTTTGCGCGACCAGTTGGCCGTCCGCGTCCTCGGCGGTGCGGTTCTTGAGCCACTGTTCCAGCTCGAACAGCCTCAAGTCGTTCGCTTGGCCCACGCCCTTCCATTTCAATTGCCGGTCCGTCGTGGTCGGCGCCAGAAACTCGGCCAAGCCTTCGTTCAGCCACATCGGCCAGAGCGACAGCCGCTGCTGGACGCCAATGTTGTGCAGGATTTGATGGGCGCCCTCGTGCGCGATCGTGGCAATCGCCTGGGCCGTGGCCAATTCCGGCTTGATCCGCCACAGCTGCGACTCCTCATACATCACGACCCGGTTGGAGATGACGTCGTAGTAAGCGACGGTATCCTCCGGCATGCGGCAAAACCGCTGGAATTCAGCGGCCGTGCGAAAGATGATCACGATCAACGGGACCTCGGGAGGCACGACCGGCAGTTCTTGCACTTGCGCATAGCCCACCACGCCGCGGAACATCGTTTCCAGAATCCGGCTGGCCGCCTCGGCAAACGGTTCACTGCAGTTGTACAAGTACAGATAACGCCGCGTTTCCTTGGCCTGAAAACCCGTCAGCCGCGACGATCGCAATTGGGCGGCCAGGGCGGCCTTGGCCGCCGGCTCGAACGGTTGCTCGGTCGGTTCGACGCGATCGGCCGGGCACGCGACCAGTTGTCCGTCCGGCAGCATCACGATGCCGTTGTCGCCGACGGTCACCAGCAGTTTGCCGACCACCGGCACGCCGTCGGCATCGGCGATCATCACGCATTGTCCCTGTGCCGGCGTGAGAGGGCCGGCGGGGACGTCCAACCCGAACGCCTGCAACGCAGCGCCGGTTTCGTGGGGGACCTCGGCGCCGGACGCCGCCCAGGCCGCCGCCAGGATACAGGCGATACCGCATATCTCCCTCATTCGTCCTCCCACCGTCCCTGCTGACCGGGTTTGAAATCGTACCGGCGGATTTTGCGGTCCAGCGTCGAACGTTCAATCCCCAGCGCGGCCGCCGTACGGCTCTTGTTCCAGCCTTCGGCGTGCAACGTGGCCAAGATGTGCCGCCGCTCGATTTCATCCAACGTCACGGGTTCATATTTGCCGACCGGCAGCGGCGATTCCCCCGAATCGCTGGCGGGCGCCAAGCTGGAAAGCGTCAGATCGTCGATGTCGATGCGATCGCCGCGCGACAAGACGACGGCGCGCTCGATGACGTTCCGCAGTTCGCGAACGTTGCCGGGCCAGGGATAACGCTGCATCTGGTCGAGAGCCTCGGCTGAAAATCCGCGCAGTCTCTTTCCGGTCTCGTGATTGAATCGCTCCAAGAAATACCCCGCCAATTCGATCACGTCCGAGCTGCGCTTCCGCAACGGCGGGACGACGATTTCGACGACGTGCAGCCGGAAATACAAATCCCGGCGGAACTTGCCGTCCGCCACGTCTTTCTCCAAATCGCGGTTGGTCGCCGCGATCACCCGCACGTCGACTTTGATGGCGTGGTTTCCGCCGACGCGCTCGAACGGATGCCCCTCCAGCACGCGGAGAAACTTGGCCTGGATCGACGGGCTCATCTCGCCGATCTCGTCCAGCATCAACGTGCCGTGGTGCGCCGCCTCGAATTTGCCAATCTTGCGGTCCGTGGCGCCCGTGAACGCGCCTTTCTCGTGGCCGAACAGTTCGCTTTCCAGCAACGTTTCGGATAGTGCCGCGCAGTTCAAGCAGACGAACGGTCCTTTCTTTCGCGGGCCGGAAAAGTGGATGGCCCGCGCGACCAGTTCCTTGCCCACGCCGCTCTCGCCGCGAATCAGCACCGTGGCCCGGTTCGGCGCCGCTTGGCCGATCGCCTGATGCAGCTTCTGAATCGGCGGGCTGCTGCCGATGATTTCGCTGTCCGCGCCCAGTTGCCTGCGCAGCAATGCGACTTCGCTCTGCGTCTGAGACAGGTGTTCCGCCAGTTCCTCCTGACGGCTGAGGTTCCTCAGGGCCAGGGCGACATTATCGGCGACCGCCAGCGAAAACTCCAGATCGTTCGGATCCAACGTGCGGTTGGCGTGCGTGGAATACAGATGGATCAGGCCGACGACCTTGCCACCCTGCCGAATCGGCGAACAGATCACGCTGGTGGACTCAATTTCGCCTTTGCTGTTGCGGGTGCCCAGCGTGCTGTCGTCCTGGACATTGCGCGCCAGCACGGCTTCCTGCTCGCGTAGCACGGTCTCGGCCAGGAAACTGGATATTCGATGATACTTGCCAGTCGGCAACGACCGCGATGCGACCACGTGCAGGTCCGATACCTGCAACGCCTCGTCCGAGTGCCGCGGTCCCAGCAACAAGGCCGCCGCATCGCTCCCGGTGCCCTCGAACAAGCCGTCCAGGGCCAGGCGAGCCACCGACTCGACATCCGTCTGGCTCGCCAGATTGAAAGCCAATCGGCACAGCTGCGCGGCAGCTTCACCCAGCTGGGGCGTGCCGGCCGTGTCTCGGCCGACAGGAAACAGCAGCGTCGTCTTGCCGCGTCGATGGGTGATATGGGTCGTTTCCGGCGTCTCCAGCGGCTGCGAATCGCTGGTGTCCGAAACCACCACACTCGCCACCGTCTCTTCGCCCGGTTCGCCCGTCAAGCTCGGTTTGGCGCCCCCTTCGGCGAACGCCTTGCTAAGATCGAAAACAAAAGCCAGTTGGCAATTGGCAATTCGGATCACATCGCCTTCGGCCAGCGTAACGTCCCCCGTGACCCGCTGGCCGTTCAGCAGACTGCCGTTGCGACTGTCCAAATCGCGCAGCGTCCATTGCCCTTGCGACGAGAACACTTCGGCATGATAGCGGCTGCAACGCTCGTCTTTAATCACGATCTGGTTGGTCGGTGCGCGGCCGATGGTCATCGTCCGACCGGGAGTCAGACGCGAGACATCCGACCACTTTGCACCGTCGCGAATTACCAAGTAGGCGAGCATCGGTTATCCTGCCGACCGGCCAAAATAGGTTTTCTTGCATTTATTCCATACCACGGTTATATTTAAGTTACACGAAATGGCCGGCTGTGACGATCGTTCCCAATGCTCAAATGCGCGCGATTTTGCATCCCGCGGGATCCAACGCCTTAGTTTTTGGGGGAAGGCCGGCGATTTTCCGGTACTTCAGGGGTTTTCCAGGAGATCACCACATATGTCGCAAATCTCGGTTCGGCCATTTCAAGCGGTTCAATGGGCGTTGGCATTGTTCGTTCTCGCACTGCCGGCGCCGGTTTGGGCACAAATCAACTTGGGGAATCAGCGGGCCGTAGGAGGCATCTTCGTCGACCCTAGTGGTGTGGTGCGACAGCCGACAGCGGCCGAACGCCAAGAGATCCTTTCCGCCTTGCGGGCTCAAACGCAACAGATCGCACCTGAATTGAAGCAGGACACAAAATTCCGCAAGGTTTCCTTGCGAGCGTTGGAAGCGGCGGTGGCGGAAGCTGCTCACAACGGGAACCAGCTGCCGGATCATATGCTGTACTTGGCGGGTCTGCAGCGAGTTCAGTACATCCTCGTCTATCCGGAACAGAACGACATTGTCCTGGCGGGACCCGGCGAAGGCTGGAGGTTCGACGAGGACGGGAATGCAGTCGGCGTGACGACGGGTCTCCCGGCGGTCCGATTGGACGATCTCCTGGTCGCCTTGCGCACGGTGGCAACCGCGCGGACGGAAGGGATCTCCGTGTCCATCGATCCGACGGCGGAAGGACGTCAGAAGTTTGAGCAATTCATGCAGTCCCAGCGGACGTTTAACGCTTCCGTGCTGCCCGTGGCCGCGCGGGCCCTGGGACCGCAACGAGTGACGCTCACGGGAGTCCCGACGGACAGCCACTTTGCCCGCGTTCTGTTCGCCGCCGACTATCGTATGAAACGGTTGGCGATGAATCTGGAAAAGGCGCCTATCCCCGGACTGCCCGGTTACCTGGACATGCTCAAATCCAAAGGCCAATTGCCGGGCAGCGCTATGCCGCGCTGGTGGATGGCCTGCCATTATGAACCGTTGGCCCGCAGCGGCGACCGGCTGGCTTGGGAGATTCGCGGTCAAGGCGTCAAGGCGCTGACGGAGGACGAAGTCGTGGCGGCCGACGGCAGCGTGCAGGGCACGGGGCAAGCCGATCCGATCGCCCAACAGTGGGCGAATCTGCTGACCAAACACTATACGGCGCTGTCTGCGAAAGATCCGACGCTGGCGCAGTTGCGCAACCTGATGGATTTGTGCGTGGTCGCCGCCGTTATTCAGCGCGAAGATCTCATGAGCCTGGCCGGGGGAACAGCCTTTCCGCTGCTCGCCAGTCCGGACAGCGGCCTGGCCGTGGGCCAATTGCCTGCCCCCCGGACCGTCGAGCCCCAATGCAGCTTCTTGAAAATCGGCCGCAATTATGTGATCACCGCTTCTGGCGGCGTGCAGATCGACTCCTGGGAAGTGGCGGCCCATAGCGCCGTCGTTCCGCAACTAAAATCCGTCCATGCGGAAGGCACTCCGCAAACGAGCAAAGCCTGGTGGTGGAATTGAGTCAGGCGTAGCGCCGCAGATTGACAAACCGCACGCTTTTCAATCCGTGGGCTGCCCGGCCAAAGTACTCGTCGACGTATGGCGGGCCGGGGGCGGATTGCACGGGCGGATCGATGCTCTTGAACAACACCAGTTCGTCTGCGTCGAGGATCATGGCGATTCGCGCAGCAATCGAGTCGCTGGTCACGTGCCAACCATGCGGTAGCGGGTGCGGAGCGAGCTGTTGCTCCACCTGCTTCAGGAACTGGACCGGACAGAACACCAGCGGGCCATCCACCTTGCGCTCGTCCAGCCGTTGCAGCAATCGCTCCCAAGAACCTTCCAGTTGGGATTCCTTCAAGATGGCGGCCAACAGCCGCGCCGAAACAGCCAAGCCATCGACGCACAGCCAGTGAGCCGCCTCTTCGCCGAGGCCCCAAATTCGATCGGCCTCGCGGATGACATCCGCCAGCTTTCCCCCGCCCGCAATCAAAACGTGTGCCGCGGGAGACTGTTCTGCCAGCCACCGATTCCACGCCCGGAGCAGTTCCGGGTAATCGAACAAGCTGCCGCCGACTTTGATCACTCGCACACCGCGCCCCGTCATCGCTCGAACTCCTCGCGTCGAAGCACCGCCAAAGCGTAAGCCGTCGCCGCGCGCGAGGCTGCGGGTCCCAGCCGATCCGCCAGCGAAATCACATCCCCGGCATATGCCGCGCGAGCCAGGGCACGACGGGCTAAACAGTCGCCGTGCCCGGACAGGATCACGCACAGTCCGGCCGCGGAGCCATGCAGCCGCAGTTCATCGAGACCCGAATCCAGCGCCGGAGAGACTGGACCGCGTGAGATGCTCAAACGGTTCGCTACCTCGCAAAAAGCGGCCGTCAGCCGTTTCGCCTGAGCCTCCGCGGCGGCAGCGGCCAGCTCGCGAGCGTCCCGTTCTCCGAATTCCGTCTCGTCCGCACAGATCATACGAGCCAAGCGCGCCACCGCCGCCTGCCGCGTTGCCGGTCGTCCATCCGCCGTCTGCGTGTCGCCGGGTTGCTCCGGCAATTCGCCCAGCATCAGGTACACGTCCCGCATTGTCGCGAATGCTTCCTGGGCGACGGGACATACCCGCCCCCGATAGGGAACCTGCTGTACGACGGCACACACGGGACTGCGTTCGATGCCCGTATACACAAGTTCCCCTGCCAGCAATCGCTGTGTATCGGTTCTGCCCAGGACGGCGGGCTGGCCGTCCGCCAGCGGAATCAGGTCGCAAGTGGTCGATCCGATATCCAGCAACAGGGCCGCTTTCGACGAGGCATAGCGGGCTGCGAATCGTGCCAAGGCGTGCCAGTTCGAGGCCGCCGCCCACAGCGGTTCGGCCCGCGCTTCGTCCAAGCTCGCCCAGCGCCCGTCGACCAAGTACACCCACACCGGCAAGCCGCAGGCTGCTTCGCCAACGGCTTCTAAGATGTGACGCACCCCGGCGGCTTTTGTCGGAAAACAGTCCGCCAACTCGCCGGTCATCGTAACGGCGATGGCGAGGTCCGCGGGGAATCTGGCGACGATCCCGCGGAGCACTTCGGCAAGCTGATCGGGAGATTGCCACAACGCCAGCGGGACGCTGCCCGTGCCGCTCATCCCGTCGGAAAACTTGACGTTGGCCCCGCCGATATCAAACGCCAGGCATTTCATCGGACTCGTCCCTCGGCCCTGAATTCGACGCGTTGGCGGGCGAAGCATAATTCGACTCGCCGGCCAGCCGCGACGTCGATCATGGCCGCCGCCAAATTCGTCTTCAGCAGGTGCCGCAAGCCGATATACGAGGTGGTGAGCCGCGGATTGATTTCCACGACGATGTCGTCGCGGCCGTCTTCTGCGGGGCCCAACACCAGATCGACGCCCACGTAGCCTTGCGTCGGGGGCAAGCATCCGAGGGCCGCTTGGGCGAGGCGTTGCGCCCGTTGGGCCAGGTCCGGTTCCAGCGGCGCAGATCCGCCGAGATACTGAAAGCGGTCGTCGGCGCCGAGCTGCTGCCGACACGCCGGCAAGCCTTGCCGGATACCGGGTCCGCACAGCACCGCGACGCTGGCCGCGATCCCGGGACACAGCGGCTCCAGTCGAGCCGCCGGGCCGAGGATCGTCGCGTCATAAGGACTGGTGGAATCCCTCAATAACTGGACACCGATCGATCCGGCCCCATCGGCTGGCTTGAGGATCGCCGGGTACCGAAAATCCGTCGGCAGCGATGCACCGGGTTGAAACTTCCTGCCCGCGGGCACCGCCACGCCGTGTTGGTGCAATAGATCGGCGGTCTGATTTTTGTCGGAGGCAATCGACACGAAGCGGGAATGGGGGCATAGCAACCGGGCGCGGACCGATTCGGCCCACCGCGTCCGCTGCCACAAGGCGCCGTTCTGCTCCGGCGCAATGATCACGCTCCAATCACAGCCGGCGGCGAGTTCCGCAAAGGTTTCTCGCTCCTGGCGAGCGCTGGAAATGGCGACAGCGGCACCTGCCGTTACAGGCTCGGGCGGCAGCCGAGCGTCGCGCAAGCGTACGACGGAGGTCCCAGGAATCGCTTGAAAGTCGCTAGCAAGGGCCGCTGCCATCGCATCGCCCTCGTCGATCAACGGCGGGCGGAAACCGGCCGTGGCGAAGTCTGCATAGGATCCGCCGCCGGTGAAATACTCGTAGACGAAGATCCGTTGCACAGGCTTCCTGACGCGGTTCTCGACGGCAATTACGGGCGGGACTTCCAGTTCAGTGTGGTCTGCGGCGAGGCAGAGATCGGGACGGGCTGGTCGCTGGCCTGAGCCGAGGCGACGACGGTGGCGCCACTTGACGCGGCCGCCAAAGCGGGCGCCGCCGGGGGCAGTTGCGCGATCTCGATCGGCGCACCGGCGGGAACGAATCGCGCAGGTTCGAGCGCTGCACTGCCATTGGTTGCATCGTTGATCGGCATGCCTCCCAATCGCAGCGTCGAGCCATTGCTTGCAGCGGGTGAGGATGCTTGTGTCGCCGCCTTCGTCACCCCCTGGTACGATACCGACTGGACACCGGCCCCCGCGAGCGACGCGGGCGAAGCCTTGGTCGCGTTGCCCGCGGCAGCTATCCGGCCGGGCGGCAACCAGGCTCCGTCGGCCTTGCCGGCGCTGGCGTTCGGTACGACTTGTCCACCCGTCGCGCCCGCGGGCTTTGACGCGGCGGGCACAGTCGTCGAACCGGGGGTCGTAGGCGTCGCGGTCTGCGCGGGCGCAGCGCCATTGTAGTACGGGCCTGAAGCGTTGAAGTAGTTCGTAGACGGAGGCGGAACCCGAGACGAGCCAAACGGCGCCAAGGTGTTAACAGATGTTTGGGAACCCCGGCATCCGATCAATCCGACAATCGTGATGAGACAGGCGACAAGCCACTTCATTGGCAGATTCCTTTCCGCCAAACGCACGTTAGACAAGACGGCAAATAGGCGAAGGGCTACATTAGCGATCGGTGGCATCGACTCCAAGATCATTTTGTAAAAATTTCGTACAGTTTCTTGGCCGAACAGCAGACGCGGCCAGGCGACACTGACAAGGACCGTGCCGTGCTAGCATTCTCAGCGTGCTTCCCAGCCCTCTAAGAGATTCGCTGCTGGAAAAGTGATAAGATATACCGCGCCGTGAATGCAACGACGCTTGTTGCAGCGTCGCAGAGTACGGTTTCTCCGCCCCCCGTATTCATTTTTTTGCCCCCTATTTTTTTGCCCGCTCTTCTGTCCCATGCCCATCACGTCCCGCATCCCGATCCCCCGACTGTCCCAGGCCGAATTTGGCGACATCGCGTACGAAGTGATGGAGCACGTTTTCGCCCTTCACAACGAGATCGGCCGTTTCTTTGACGAGACGATCTTCAAACTCGAGCTTGCCCAGCGTATGCCCGGTACTTCTGGTGGACCAGTTCAACAACGACGCGAATTGGCTCGCCCACTACGAAGGCACGGGCCGGGAGATCTGGGAAGCCACCGCGGGCCGGGTGGACGTGGTGGTGATCACGATGGGCACGACGGGCACGCTGATGGGCACGGCCCGGGTCACACTCTATTCGTGCGGTCCCAGCCTGGATGGACCGCCGGACTTGGGGCTCTGCCGGCGAATCGTATTCGCCGACTTGCTCCGCCGCCATCTCGAAGGCCGTGGATACGAAGTCAAGCACGCGATGAACTTGGGCGACATCGACGACCGGACCGTAACGAATGCCTGAAAGCGGGTGAGAACCTGCGGGCGTTTACGGCTCGCTGGGAAGCGAGCTTTTTCCAAGCTCTGGATACCCTGCGCGCCGCGGGGACGCGGTGGCGGGTGCGGAATTCGAGCCTTCCGTCGCAGGGTGTGCAGATCGCAACGTCGTCCGCGGCAAAGCGGTGACGCGTTCCCGCAGTGCAAAAACGGCTGCCGGATTCGAGAACGGGGATCAAGCCCCGGCGTCGCCGAGTTTCGCCACGAAAGCGGAGTGCTCGGCCGTCGCCGTGCCCGCGTCGAGCACCTGAAGTGTGCCGGCCAAGTCGCCCCGCAACAGAGCGGCCGCGTCAAGCCACAGGCCGGGAAAGTTCGGACTGCGCAGCACGCCGTCGTCATCCGGTTTCAGAGACTCGTAACAGCCGCTGCGAAGCACGAACCAGTCGATCTGACGATCGAGGACGCGCCACACGACGTATTCCTGAACCCCGTTGCGGCGATACACGTGCAGTTTCGTGTTCAAATCGTAACTGGCGCTGCTGGACGCCACTTCGGCCACAAGTTCCGGGGCCGCCTCGATGTAGTCGTCCGAGGTGATCCGCACTTGACCGCCGAGTTCCGGGACGATGTACAGCATGGCATCCGGTTGCGGTTCGTTGTCCAGGTCCAGTCGAGCGGTGGCGTTGTCGGCCACTTCGACCCCTGGCGTCTTGGCGTCGTAGTTGCCCAGCCACGTGATGATCTTGGCGTGCGGGCCACCGTGACGGCGGACACGAACGGGGGATGGCATGTAGACGACTCCTTCGATAAGCTCCGCTTTGTTCAGGGCCGGCATGGATGCGTACCGCCGCTCGAATTCATCGCGCGTCAGCCGATCCCCGGGTTCCAATATCGGGACGGAGGGGACGGGAATCGAGCCCCGCGCCAGGCGTTCGCCTGTGGAATTTGTCATAGATCCTAATCCTGCGAGAAGCTTGCCAGACTACGCTACCACATCAAACAATACACGCCGAGACGGCTTGCGGCAAGGCGGGCCGGTGGCACCGGCGATGGCGTCAGATGGGCCGCTCCCAATGCCGCTTAGCGAAGTGAACCTCCAACCGGAGGCTTCGACGTTGCGCGTCGTCTCCGCCGAGCTCGCTAGCAAGCTCGGAGCGGGCGAAGTCTATCGAAATGCCAACTTCGACGAGTGCAAATCGTCGGCGAGGTGATCTTTCTCCCGTTGCCGTGCTTGAACGCCGGCAAGCGGACGGGTATCGTATTGTTTTTCCCCCTTAACCCAAGTTCTCCGTTGTAGGACGCGAAGAGGTGAAAGCATGAGCAAGAACACTCCAGGCATCGCGCGCCGCACGTTTCTGAAGACTGCCGGCTCTGCCGTGGCGGTTGGGGCGGTGGCCGCGCCGTACGTGATCCCTTCGGGCGTGTTAGCCGCCGAGGGGCGGACGGGCGCCAACGACCGCTTGACGTTCGGCCATATCGGCGTGGGCGGGATGGGCGGCTACCATCTGAGCGACATGGTGGGCCGTCTGCAGCGCGGCGAAGTGAACATCGCCGCCGTGTGCGACGTGGACGACAAACGGCTGCAGAACGCCTCGCGCACCGCGGGGCCCCAGGCGGACTGCTACCGCGATTACCGCCACGTGCTCGATCGCAAGGACATCGATGCGGTGGTGATCGCCACGCCCGACCATTGGCACGCGGTGCAGACGGTGCATGCCGCCGAGCGGGGCAAGCACGTATACGTGGAGAAGCCCGCCTGCTGTACGGTCGAAGAGGGCAAGGCGATGATCGCCGCCGCCAACAAGGCCCGCATTGCGGTGCAAGTCGGCTCGCAGGGGCGCAGTCAACCGGAGGCGTACTTGGCGCATCGTTATTTGGCCAACGGCAACATCGGCCGAGTCACGCAAGTCGATTGTTTTCACTATCCCAGCCCCGTGGGCGGGTTTGCTCCGGACAGCGATCCGCCGGCCGAAATGGATTGGGACGCCTGGCTCGGCCCGCTCCGGTGGCGGCCGTTCAATCGCGGCTATTGCCACGGCACGTTCCGCTGGCTGATGGAATCGGGAGGCGGCCAGATCCGCGATCGCGGAGCGCACGTGATGAGCTGCGCCATGTGGTGGATGAACGCCGACGGCACCGGCCCGGTCGAGGTCGAGGCGACGGGCGAAGCTCCGCAACGCGGACTGTGGGATTCCGCCGTCAAGATCAGCGTCAAGTACACCTTCAAGAACCCCGACTGGGTGCTGACGTGGAACCAGCCCGGCGAGCCGGCGCCGCCGGAAGAGCGAACCGGCAACGAACCCGGCGGCCGGATTTCCCGCCCGGGCTACGGTGCCGTGTACCGTGGCGACCAAGGCACCTTTACCCACTGGGGCGGTGACGGCGGCACGTGGGCCGAACGCAAGGCTCGCGAGTGGCAACCCGGTGCCGGCGCCGTCGACGTATACCGCAGTCCCGGCCACAAAGAGGATTGGTTCGAGGGCATCAAGACCGGCAAGAAGACGATCATGAACGTCGAAGCCAGTGCCGACGTTGCCATCCTGACGGTGCTGGGAAATCTCTCGTTCCTGCTGGGACGCAAGCTGCAGTGGGACCACAGCAAACGCGAAATCGTGGGCGACGAGCAAGCGCGGCGCCTGATGGGCCGGCCCCAACGATATCCGTACACCCTGTAGTTGCCCCTTCCCGATCACCACGAAATCAACAAGGACTTTTGCGATGGAAGCTCTCACACTTGAACTGCTGATCAAGAACATCCAAGGCGCGGACGACACAGCACGCGCCGCCGCCCGGGATAACGCCGGCTCGGTCGGCGCTCCCGCCGTGTTGCCGTTGGCCAAGATTGCGGCTGGCGGCGAACTGGAGGTCGCGCGGGCGGCCCAGCGGGCGATCCAGAACATCGTCTATCAGGCGGGACGCCCCGGCGCGGAGAACGAAGCGAAAGCCGTGGCGGCCGAGTTGCTCAAGCTGCTGGACGATTCCCAGCCGCTGCAGCTGCGCCGCGACGTGCTCTGGATGACCTGGCAGATTGCCGGCGAAGAGGCGGTCCAGCCCGTCGCGGCACTGTTGGCCAATCCCGACTTGCACGAGGACGCACGCATGACGTTGGAGCGTCTGCCCGGAGACAAAGCGACCGCCGCTCTGAAAGCGGCGCTGGCCGGGGCCGGCGACGCCGCCAAGCCCGCGCTGGCCCACTCGCTCCGCGTCCGCGGCATCCAGGTGCCCGACGTTCCCGACCTGCGGCTGAAACCGACCAAGAGCACCACGGTGCAACCGGTGGGTCGATAAGGCGGTGTGTTGGTGCGTCGCTTGTCGTTTTGCCTTGAAGCGAGCGGCAGGATAACTAACCCCGGGAACGGTGTTTCAGATACCGTCTCGGCCGGTTTTAAACCAGCCCGCGGGGAAGTTTTTCCTCGCCGCTCGCTCGTGCGCCAGCCTTCGCCGATCGAAGGCTATGCTCCAAGAAAGATCAGAGAGGAGTTTTGCCGGATGAGTCGAAGTTTGAGGTGCTGGTGTGTCGGATGCCTGATCGTCCTCGTCACAGGCTGCCCGTCCGCGCCGCCTCGGGACGCGGCGCCGCAGCCATCGGCGGCGGAGGATGCGGCCCCCACGGCGACTGCCTCGCCCGCGGTTCCGGCGGCCGAAACGCCGACGGGCGATGCGCAGGCTTTCGCGCCCCTGCTGGCACAGATCAAGCAATGGGGCGGTCAGACGGACTTCGACGACCGAGGACGGCTGGTCGCCGTCGACCTGCTGCGGGCCAGCCTCACGGACGCCGACGTCGCACAACTGGCCGCACTGCCTCACCTTCAACAGCTGCAATTGAAAGGCGCGGAAATCACCGACGCGTCGATGCCGGACTTGGTTCGTCTTGAGGAATTAACGTCCTTGGGATTAGACACGGTCGGCGTGACCGATGCCGGCGTTCGCACGTTGACGGGGCTTAAGAACCTGCACACGCTGCGTCTGCACCGCTTGACGCGGATGTCCGACGCCGCCGCGGGATATTTCAAGGATCTGCCGCGGCTGGAACACCTGATTCTGACCGACAGCTATATCAGCGACGGCGGCCTCTATTCGATCTCCCAGCTGGAGAACCTGCGGACGCTCGATCTCGAAGGCAGCGACTTGATCGGCGACGGCGGGCTGGAATTGGTCGCCGGCATGAAACAGCTCCAGACGCTTCGCGTCCGCAGCCGCTCGGTCAGCGACAGCGGCTTGGAGTACCTTGCGGCGATGAGCCAGTTGCGCACGCTGGCCATCAAGGATTCGTTGGCGGTCAGCGACGACGGACTCGAATTCATCGGCCGGCTGACGGAACTCGAAGATCTGTCGCTGGCTCAAGCCTTTCAAGTCACCGACGCCGGCCTGGCGCGTTTGGCCGGCCTGACGAAACTGCGGCGGCTCGACCTCCGCCGTTTGTCGGTCAACGGCAGCGGATTGGCGCATTTGCAGGGTATGAAGCAGCTGGAGTCGCTCGATCTGGGCGGCACGCCCGTCAGCGCCGAGGGACTGGGGCATCTGAAAGCGTTGCCCGGCTTGACCTCCTTGAACGTGATGGCCACGCCGCTGACCGACGCAGGGATGCCGGCGCTGGGCGCGTTGAGCGGACTGCGGACCCTGATCTTGCGGGACCTGAAGATTTCGGACGCCGGCGTGGCGGGTTTAGCGGCCTTGAACAATCTGGTGCGACTGGAACTTCGCGGCGTGCCGATCACGGACGCCGCCGTGCCGCAGTTGGCGCGTTTCACCCAGTTGCGAGAACTGGATGTCGCCAAGACGGGCATCTCCGCAACGGGGCTGGCGGATCTGAAAAAAGCTCTCCCGCAAGCCAAGATCGCATCCGATGCCGCACGTCGTTAAACACGGCGTTTGCCGGCCGGGGGAATTGGATATCAGCGTTTTGCGCATAACTGGCGCACCAGGCCGGCGTTCATCGCCACTTGGTCGCCGAATTCCTGAAACATCCCGACGATCATCGCATCGCTGGGCTTGATGCGCTGGAGGGTGAACTGAAACGCCTCGCGAATGCCTGCCGAGGACAGGTTGGCGCGGCCTGCGGCCAGAACCTTGTAGACCAGGCACGGCTTGCGGACGGCTCGCACCACATCAAGCATGCGGTCGCGGTCGCTGGGCAGATACAACTCGCCCATCGGCAACGCGCCGAGGATCTTCTGGAATTCCTCGCGAGGCCGCGTCAAATAGTACTGGCAACACATGTAGTAGTCGACGTCCCAGCGTTGTTCCTCCGCCAACTCGATCAGCGCGGGATTGTGAGCGGACAAGCCGACCAGGACGCCCGTCGAGCGGATGCGTTTCAGCAGGTCCAGCAGCACCGGAATCTTGTCCTGCCGATGTAACTTCTCGGCCAATGCTCCGTGGGGGGCGATCCCGATCGGCCGATGGCTGGCGGCGTGCTCGATCCGATCGGGATGCGCGTCCCAGTCCGGCTTGCCCAAACACAGCCACTGAAAATGGACTCCCGCTCGGCGAATCAACTCGATATCGTCCAGCGTCCGTTCGGCATAGCTGTTCTGCCACGTATTGATCCCCGCCGCCTCGCAGGCTCGAAGCAACTCCACGACGCGTTCGGGCGTGTGATAGTCGATCAGGTGCTGACCGTAAAGCCGATTGAAGTGGGAATGGCCGTAGATGGGATTCCCGCCGATGATCAGTCTTGTGACCTTGTGCGGCCCGAGCGCCACGGTGGGCAGCGGCGGTGCGGACGTTGATGCTTCGGCTCCAGCAGCGCCGGTGTCCGGGGATGCCGCCGCGGCAACCGCCAAGCCGGCGCTCATTCCCGCCATTTGCTGGAAGAAGCTCCGCCGGTTTTGCTCCGTGTTCAATCGAGTCGTTTCATTCGGTTGCGGTTGAAACATGAGTCCATCCTCACCACAGGTTTCCGGGAAAAATATCGGTCTGTGACATGTTAGAGTCCTGGCTGCAGCGGGGCAATTAACTGCCCTCCCGACCCACAGGGCGGTTGCTGGAACGGAATGGTGTGAGATAAAATGGGCATTCGTTCCCTGGTACCAAGAACCTGATCGAAGGAGAACCATCGTGAACCGCATCGTCGCCTCTTTTTGCCGGAATCTCGCTGTCCAGGACTCGCTGCCGCGGCTTTCACGCGCGGTGCTGCTGACTTTCGCGGGACTGGCCTTGCCGGCTGCAGCCGGCCGAGCGGACGAAGCGGACGTGCTGTGCGTTCCCTGGGCGGCGCAAGCCGTGACCGTGGCGGCGGATTTGCTTCACGTTCCCGAGGGACCGGCGGACGCTTGGGAATTGGCGGAAATCGGCGGCGAAGCGAGGATTGCCGTGCAATTGACTCCGCGGGTGGCTGCCGACGGAACGATCGCCACCGCGAACGGGCAGACGCTGGCCGTGATCCCGCCTGCCGCCGGGACGGAGGCGGCGACGCGACAGTTCAAACTGCAACGCCGCGCACCGGCCGAGCCGCCGCAGACGGGTTCGTTCCAGCTGGTCGCCGTGGACGACAAGACGCTGCAAGTTACCGAACAGGGCAAGCCTGTGATGGCTTACAATCACGGTACGATCACCGGCGAGAACGTCCCCGAGAACGATCGGCGGCGTTTGCGTGCGTGCTACGTGCACCCGATCTGGGGCGTGAACGGTGAAGTCCTAACGGACGACTTTCCCAAGGACCATTACCATCACCACGGCGCATTTTGGGCTTGGCCGCACGTCACGGTGGACGGAAAGCAATACGATCTGTGGACCAACGCGGGCATCGAGCAGCGGTTTGTTTCGTGGCTGCACCAGGAAGCCGGCCCGGTGGCTGCGGTGATCGGCGTTGAAAACGGGTGGTTCGTCGGCGACCGGCAGGTGGCGACCGAGCGCGTCTGGATGCGCGCATATCGAACCGGCGAGCGAGAGCGCTCGCTGGATTTGGAGATCTACCTCGTTCCGCTCGTTCCGCTATCGCTGCAAGGCGCGGGCGGCAAGAGTTACGGCGGACTGACGGTGCGGTTCGCGGTGCAGCGTCAGGCGGACGTCGCCATTACCGTGCCCGCCGGCAAGACGAGCGAGGACCTGCTGGAAACGCCGCTGGAATGGGCCGACTTGACGACCCAGTTCCCCGGCGCGCCGGACCGCAGCGGCGGCGCGGTGTTCGTGCATCCGCAGCATCCCAACTATCCGCCCACGTGGTTGACGCGGCATTACGGGCCGTTGTGCGTCGGCTGGCCGGGCGTACATGCCCGCCAATACGAACCGGGCCAACCACATCGCTTGCCATATCGGATTTGGGTCCATGCCGGAGCGGCGGAGGTCGAACGGCTCCGATCACAGTATGCGGCTTTCACCGCCGGTACCCAGTCCCGCTGGGAAAACTCAACCCGGGGCCACTAGCGCCCCGCTCACTCCGCGGCCACCTTGGTCAGCTTGCCGTCCGGCGCGATCTCGAACACCGCGTTGGCGTGCGGGTCGACGACCAGCAGATTCTGCTTGCGCCACGCCAGACCGACGGGATTTACCAGCGGGGTCCCGGCGACCCATTTTTCGGGCTTGCCTCCGCGGGGGATCTTCCAAACCGCTTTCGAGTAACCGTCTGTGACGTAAGCCGTGTTGTCTGCCGCCAACGCGATGTTGTGCGGAAACAAGAACGGGCGGCCTGGGACCGCGGTCTCGACCTTGCCGGCCGGCGTCACGCGGACGACGTGATTCTGGCCGTGAGAGACAACCCACAGATTGTCTTCGTGGTCGATCGCCACGCCGCGTGGAGCTTGGACTTCGGCCAATTGCTCCGGCTTGCCCCCCGCCCCAGGCACGCGCCAGATCCGGTGCAGTTCCAGGTCCGCGACCAGCAGTTCGCCCCGGCTGTTGACCGCGACGCTCATCGGCATTCCAATGCCGCCCTCGGTCAACGGCACGGGCTTGCCGTCCGAGTCGAAGCGATAGACCTCGCGCGTCGCCGTGTCGCCGGCGATCAAGGCGCCCGATCGGTCCATGACGAGACATCGCACGGCGTTCAGCGGCGTCCGATATTTCTTCGAGCCCTCAAAAAAACGAGCCAGTTTGCCGGACTCGATCTTCCACACGCCCGGCAAGTTCCGATCGGCCACGAAGATCGGGCCGGCGTCCGTCGCGGCGGCGGACAGCGGGTATTGCATCTGCGCCGAAGCGGGGCGAGGCGATGCGAATGCGGTCAACGCGCAAAATGCTAGAATTGCAGATCGCATGGGAAAATCCGATGAAACAAACGCCGGGAGAACGTTCCCCCCTTACACGATTGAATGGCATCACTGCTATTGGGCGAAGGCTACAAAAAAATAGGCCCCGCTGAACCTTGCGGTTCAACGGGGCGTTTGACTCGTCTCAAGATGTGAAACCAACTCGCGTTAGTTGATCTTGACGGTCTGGCCATCGTCAGAGATGGCGATTCGCAACAGGACGGCCAAGTCAGTGGTGCCGGAGATGAACTGCACCGAACCATCGACGAAGGCCACCAGCAGACCGCCTGGATGCGCGGCTTGCAGCGGGTTGTTTATGCCGCCGATTTCGGCGCAACCCGGAGCCGTGTTCTGGGTTCCCCCAATGACCTCTTTCAGATGCGGCTTATAACGCACGGTCGTTACATTGTGGAGACGAGTAGGCGAGTCCCAACCCTGCGTAGTTGCGGCAGTGTTGCACGGCGATCCGGCTGGTAATTCAGGAATCTTATTCACGATGTTCGTCCCAGTGAGCCAGCCACCCTGTTGATCCGTTCCCGTCGGGGTGCTCCAGTCCGGGGAAGCAGGACCTCCCCACCCCGGATCGCCGTGGTACTTCGTCGAGTTGGTGCGGTCATTCGAACGCAGCCAGTCCGACTGCTCGCCCACGATCATGGTGTTCGACGTCCCATCGGTACAGTTGTTCATGCCCTTATGCTCGGCCACCGGCAACATGCCGCTGTTCGTCATAATTCCACTCGTAACCCCCCCCGAGGAGTAAATGCAACCATGGCGATTTTGGTACGACCGAGTTGACGTCGGATTACCCCAGAGATTCGGATTCGGATGAATTGAAGGATTATTTGTCGTGGTAATGTCCACGCCACCGGCGATCCCGACGTACGTGGGCAAGCAAATGCTTCCCGTTTGATCCGTCATGACGGGCAATGGACTCGACGGGCACCGCATGTAGTCCGGAACCAGTTTGTCCAACGGGCGGCCGGCGATTGCGGTATTCATTATATTCGCGGAGAACGGAATACCACCTCCAGTGGTAGTAACATTACCGCCAACACGAATAGTATTCGCAATTTTGTCATAGATATTCCGCTGTTCCATGAACGGCAGGATACCATACTGCCACGATGGTCCATACGCCAACGTATTTGACGTATTCGGCGGTGCAGGGCGCATTCCGGCATGCATGGCCCCCATCGGGAACACCTTGTACGTGTCGTGATAGTTCTGCAGACCCAACCCAATGTTCTTGAGGTTGTTGTTGCATTGCGTGCGGCGTGCCGCCTCGCGTGCTGCCTGGATAGCAGGCAATAACAAAGCAACCAAGATTCCGATGATCGCGATGACCACCAGCAATTCCACGAGCGTAAACCCGCGACCCACAGACTTTCTCATTGCAACTCTCCTTCCAAAGGGAAAACAAAAAAATAAAGAGAAACGAGTCCGGCTAGATCCGACTAGCTTCGCTTTAGACCGGAGGTCGGAACCGACCGCCGCTGCTCTAATATGAGCAAGTTTCGTCCAAGGTGTCAACAAGTTCTTTCCGAAAATACTAGTTTTTTCAAGAGGTCCGGTGGCAAAAAAATGCAGAATATTTTCGGCAGCCTCGCTAACGCCGAGCCTCAGGTCGCACTTCCGCCCCCACCGAGCTCGCCTCGGTGGAGCGGTGATTATGCACTAACGCTCGACAACCCAGATATTCCGGTATCGAAGCGGACAGCCGTGGTTCTGAAGGAAAACCGGACCGCTTTCCGGTCCGGACTTCACCGGCGCGGCGGTCGTGCACCGTTCGCCCGGCAATTCCACCTTGTCATGCACAATGACGCCATTATGCCGCACCGTCATGCGCGGGTTGGCCGTCAACTTGCCCGCCTCGTCGTATTTTGCAGCCTGAAACTCGATATCGAACGTCTGCCACGACAAGGGGGGAAAGCACATGTTCAGGTCGGGAGCCTTGACGGAGTAAATCCCGCCGCACTCGTTGTCTTTGCCTTCCAGTCCAAAGGAATCGAGAATCTGCACTTCGTAACGGCCTTGCAGGTAAATCCCGCTGTTGCTGCGACCTTGTCCGCGATCTTCGGGCTGATACGCTAAACGAAACTCGATATGCACCATGTGATCGCCAAACGTCTGCTTGCTGGTCGTGCCCTCCATCAACAGCCCGTCATCCGTCATTCGGCCGCCTTGCCAGTTCTGCAAACTGTCCGGCGAGCCATCGAATAACACCACGGCTCCGGCAGGCGGTTTCTGCCCCAACGTCGGGCTTTCCCGCAAGATCTTTTTCAGCGTGCCAACCTGAGTGCCATCCGCGTCGTAAACGGCGATTTCTTCGTTTCGCAGCTTGGCTAAACCAGCGTCAGTTCGGAACTCGACCTCGCCGTCTTTGATTTCGCCCTGGGCGCGCAGCGGTTTTTCGCGATTCCAGCCGTCGCCCGGCAGTCCGCCGAAGTACCCGACCGCTTCAAAGCGGCCTTTGCCCAGCGCGATCACTTGGACGCCCAATTTCTGCTTGTCGCCCTCGCCAGGGATCAATCCCGTGTACTCGCCTTGATGCGCAAAGTTGGCATCCACCCGTTGGGGGTCCTCCGATTCCGGGCTGGCCGCTCCAATAAAATGGGGGGAAATCGCCAGCAGTATCGGGCAGAAAACTTGAGCAACTCGAATGTTCATAAATGGTTCCTGGGTCTTACTGGATGCTTTATTCGATTCCAAAGTACTGTAGTCTACGTAAGAAGCGAGGCCGGGGCAGCCCCACCAATCGAGCAGCTTTGGCCTTGTTGCCTTTGGTTTTGCGCAATGCTCGCTGCAGCAACTCTTTCTCGATCTCCGCCAGGAATTCCGGCAGCACGATCGTGTCGTCGGAATGCGGTGGATGGTTGTCCGCCGATGCCGCCGCGCGGAGTTTGTCGGGCAGATCCGCAGGCTGAATCACCGGCCCAGCCGTCCGCTGGCACGCCTGCTGGACGAACTCGGCCAGTTCATCGACATTTTCGGGCCAGGGATACACGGCCAGTTGGTCCAAGGCGTCGGCCGAGAACCCGGACAGCTGTTTGCCGCCGACGGCGTTGAAACGCTCCAGAAAAAACTGGGCCAGCAAGGGCACGTCCAACATCCGCTGTGACAGCGGCGGGACGTGGATCACCAACGTGCTGAGCGCAAACGCGAGATCCGGGCGGAAACGATCCTTGGCGGCCAAATCGACCAGGGACTGGCGGGCGGTGGCCAAGGTGCGGACGTTGAACTCGCCGATGCTCAGAATTCCCGCCAGCGTGTGCTGGGCGTCGGGCGGCAACTGGTCGACCTCCAGCAGCAGCAGCGCGGCCGGCCGCTCGATCTGCAACTCGGCACAACCGGCCACGAACGAGGTGATCGTGGATTCGAGCAGCTCGGCGTCCAGCAGACGGCAGGCCAGCGGCGCCAGGGGCGACGGCGCGGTTCGGCGGTAATGGATCGCGCGCGCGATGGTCTCGCGGCCGCTGCCGGGTGGGCCGACGACCAGGACGCGGGCGTCCACCATGCCGGCCACCTGGACCTGTTGGCGGACGCGCGCGATCGCCGGGCTGGCGCCGACGACTTGGGTCAGCCCCAGACGCTCGAACGAGGTTTGCAGCACGGCCCGCAAACGCCGGTGAAGTTCCGCCGGCGCCGGTTCGGCGCCGGCCGGCGGCGGGGCGGCCGCCGACAGCCGGACGATCACCAGCACGCCCGCGCCGCCGGGGGTGTCGTCACCCAACGGCAGGCAATCGGCGGCGCGAGTCTGCCACTGGCCGGCGGCGTCCCGCGCCGCCACCTCGATCGTGCTCGGCCGGCCCAAGAAAGCCTCGGGAGGCGGGCACAGGCCGTGCACCGGATCGGCGGCGCCGTCGCTACGGTAGCCGGTTTGATAGTCGCAGCGCCGGCCCAGCAGCGCATCGGCCGCGCGCGTCGTCCACGCTTCGCAAGCCGCGTTGGCAAACACGATGGTCCGCTCGGCGTCCAAGGCATACACCGGCTGCGGCGCGGAAGCCAACAGCCGCGACAGACCGGCGATATGGGCACGAGTGCGGGTCATGGGAGAATTCCGATCGGTGCCGGCCGTTCACAGGGTGGCGCCTGGATGCTGCCACGGTTCGCGATACGGCCGCCGCAACAGCCGTGTGGCGTCGGCGTCCCCGGTTACTTGCCGCGTCTTGGGATCGTATACCAGCGGACGTTCCACCTGCATGGCGAGGTTGGCCAGGATGCAGCTGGCGGTCGAAATGTGACCCTCCTCGATATCCGCGATGGGCCGGCTGCGTTTTTCGATGGCGGCGAGGAAATCGAGCATGTGCAGGCGCGTGGCGGGCGCCGCGTTTAACTCGATGCGTTTTTCCGTCACATCCTCGGGATACTGTTCCCGCTCGAAAACGCAGTCTTTATGGATCGGCTCGCCGGATCCGTGCGGGATAAAATCGTAAGACATCGTGCTGGCTTTCAACGTGCCTTTGTCGCCGTACAGGAACAGCCCCCAGGGGTACTTCGGATCGGTTGGCGCGCCCCACGTGCGATGCTGCCACACGACGTTCAGCCCGTCGTATTCGAACACGGCGGCCTGGGTGTCCGAAATGTTCGACTTGCCTTCCTTCTGGACGTAGATCCCGCCGGACGAACTGATCCGCCGGGGCCAACCCAAGCCCAGCATCCAGCGGACGGTGTCCAGCATGTGGACGCACATATCGCCGACGATGCCGTTGCCGTACTCCATGAACGTCCGCCACCAGCGGATGTGCGGCAAGCCGTCGTAGGGCCGCAATGGGGCCGGGCCGGTCCACATCTCGTAGTCGAGGAAATCGGGCACGGGCTCGACGGGCGGATTTCCGTTGGCCCGCATGTGAAAGTAGCAACAGACGTCGACGTGTCCGATCTTGCCCAACAAACCGGCGTCGATGATGTTCTTCTTGGCGTCGATCAAGTGCGGCGTGCTCTTGCGCTGGGTGCCGACTTGGACCACACGGCCGAGCTTGCGGGCTGCGGCCAGCATCGCTTCGCCTTCGAGTACGTCCACGCTGATCGGCTTCTGGACGTAGACATCGGCCCCGGCCTGCATCGCGTCCAGCGCGTGCAAGGCGTGCCAATGGTCCGGGCTGCCGACGAGCACGATGTCCAGGTCTTTTTCCTTGAGCATCTCGCGGTGGTCGCCGTAGGTCCGGGGCACTTGTTTGGATTTCTGCCGCTGGCCGACCAGATCGGCGGCTTCGGCCAGCAGTTGTTTGTCGGGATCGCACAGCGAAACGACGTCGACCGGCGCGACCTGGATCAGGCGGAACAAGTCATTCTTGCCGTACCAGCCGGTGCCGATCAAGCCGACCCGCTTCGGACTCTGCGAGGCGATTTCGATAGTTTCCGCGGCCCGCAGGACTTCGCTCGCGCTGGCCAGAGCGCCCAGGGCGGCGGCCGCTTGTTGGAGAAATCGGCGTCGATGCATGGCATGGGTCTCCTTGAGTTTCGTGAGTCGTTGATTGTTCTGTCTACTATGGTGGCGGGCATTCGTCAACGGGCATTCGTCAACGGGCATTCGTCAACGGGCATTCGACGACGGGCATTTCGCAACATGGTAACCCGAAGCGTAAGTTTTGAAGTTGCGCATTTTGGGGCCGGAATTCTGGCCGAAGGCCACATTCACCGTAGCCTGGGGCAACGCCCAAGGGACACGGGCGAGCATCCGTTGTTTGGCCGAAGGCCATATTCACCGGTGCTGCGTAGGGCAAGGTGAGTATGGCCTTCGGCCAAATAGGCCGGACGACACCGTGCCCCTAGGGAGTTACCCCAGGCTACCATGGGAGCAGGCCTTCGGCCAAACACGACCGGACCGCCGAATGCGCAACTTTGAAGAGCGCAAGCGAGGATGAATCTGGCGTGTTCGCTTTGAGGCCCCTGGGTTTACCCCAGGGGAGCATCGCCCTCCGCCCAGTCTGAACCTGCATTTGCCGAGGGACGGTCGGTTTGGTAGAAGGGAGTCTATTCCGTTTTCCTGCTTTTGTCGCGCAAACGGAATGAATTTCCGTTCTACGAGATAGGTTCCTTTGGGAGTTTTGCCGCCATGCAGCATTTAAGCCTTGTCGATTGGGTCGTTTGTTTTGCCTACCTGGCCGTGGTCTGCGGCTTGGCGATCGGCAGCATGCGGGGGCAGCGGGACAACGAGGACTACTTCGTCGGTGGGCGGCGGATGAACTGGTGGGCGGTGGGGATCTCGATGTTCGCCACCAGCTTCAGTTCGATCTCGTTCCTGGGGCTTCCGCAGCGCGGCGCGTATCGCGATTTCAGCTTCTATCTGACGATCCTGCTGATTCCGCTGGTGATCACGCCGATCCTGTGGTTCGTTTTTGTGCCGCTGTACGTGCGGCTGCGCGTCAGCAGCGGCTATGCGTACCTGCGTCTGCGGTTCGGTGTGAGTGTCCAGCGTGTCGGCTCGCTGCTGTATTGCGGTTATGCCTTGGGCTGGATGGGAGCCATGCTGTACGCCATCGCCTTGACCTTGAAGAGTGTCATGCAGTTGGACGAGACCCAGTATCTGATCACGCTGATCGGGCTGGGGGTTTTCGCGACGGGCTATACGGCGATCGGCGGACTGCGGGCGGTGGTTTGGACCGACGTGCTGCAGGCGGTCACGCTGGGCGCTGCGGTGGTGGTCGTGCTGTTGCTGGCGGTTGCCGGGATCGACGGCGGCTGGAGCGGCTTGTGGGAACTGGGCAGCCGGCACGGCCGCTGGACCATGTTCCACCTGGATTCCAACCTGTTGGCGGCGGAGAATTTCACGGCCGCCAATTCCGTCTACACGGCGGTGGCATTTTCACTATTCATGTACCTGCCCGGCTATGCCGTCGCCCAGAACATGATTCAGCGATATGTCTGCACGGGCGGATTGCGCGCGGCGCGCGGCGTGGTGGTGCTGAGCGCCTTGATTAACGCCGGTTTGGGCTTTCTGTTTCTCTTGGTGGGCGTGGCCCTGTTCGCGTACTACATGCAAGCGGGCGGACCGGGGATGCCGAAGCTGGAAAGCGAAGACCAGATTCTGCCGTATTTCGTCTCGGGGCAAGCCGCGGGCATCGGCTTGGTCGGCCTGATGCTGGCCGGCTTGTTCGCGGCGGCGATGAGCACGGTCGACAGCGGCATCAACGGCGTGGCTTCGGTGGTCGTCTACGACTGGCTGGGCGGCCGCGACTTGTCGCTGCGGGCCAGCCGCACCTTGACCGTCGCCCTGGGCGCGCTGGTGATCGCCGCCGCATTGGCGGCTCCGCTGTTGGGCAGCAATGTGATCGACATCATCAATACGATTGCGGGAACCTTGCTGGGGGGCCTGCTGGCCGTGTTCCTGCTGGGCATGTTCGCCCCGCGCAGCAACTCGCCCGGCGTTTTGATCGGGCTGGCGGCCGGCGCGGCGTCGCTGGTCGCCGTGATCGCGTGGACGGACATCCCGAAGTGGTGGTACGGTGCGTTCACGGTGTTTCCGACCTTGATCGCCGGCGCCGTGGCCAGCCGCTGGTTCGCCCCGCCGCCGCCGGAGGCGTTGCAGGGGACGCTGTGGCGACGCTAAACCGCGCGACCGCTGATAACCTGTTTTTTTTGACCGCTGATAAACGCTAATGAACGCTGATGGGAAGAGAGCAAAAGGCATCGATGCCCGACGCCGCCCCTCCGATATCAGCGTTCATTAGCGTTTATCAGCGGTCCGTTTTCTTCAAGAGGAGTTGTCATGGCAAAATCGAACGAACCATTTGCGGACGAAGGGTTCCGGCTGATGGGGGCGGCATTCGAGGTGCATAATGTGCTCGGCGGTGGCTTGGCGGAAGAAATTTATCAGGAGAGCCTGGAAATCGAGCTTGGCTTGCGCGCTATTCCGTTTCGTCCCAAGCAGCAACTCAGGGTCTTCTACAAGGTACGAGAGCTGCGACACCGGTATATTCCGGACCTGATCGTCTTCGACAGCGTGGTCGTCGAACTGAAAGCTCTTTCCGACCTGACTCAGGAGCACGAAGGCCAGTTGATGAACTACATGCGCATCACCCGCAGCCCCATCGGCTACCTAATCAACTTCGGCCCGATGGGCAAGCTGCAGTTCAAACGATTCATCCTGTCGGAGTTTCTGGACCGCTGATAACCCGGTTTTCTTGACCGCTGATAAACGCTAATGAACGCTAATGGGAAGAAAGCAAAAGACATCCATGCCCGACGTGGCCCCTCCGATATCAGCGTTTATCAGCGTTCATTAGCGGTCCGTCTCTCCGAGCGGCTGCATGCACCGCGTTCCGCAACAGTCGCACAAACGCCGCGTGCTCAAAGTCCTTTGCGTGGCCCAGCGAAGTGTAGAAGGACCAGCCCCCGTCGGCTCGTTCAAAGGTCCAGGCCACCGGCTCGTCGGGCTGGCCTTCGACGCGGCCGATCATGAACGGCGTGGTTCCGGCGGCCAGGGGCGAGACTTTGTACAATGATCCGCCCGAGATGAACGGTTCCTTGCTCACGCCGCTCAACAGCGCGTGCTCGCCGGCTGCGTCCGCGATCCGAATCGTGGCCTGCAGCTGGTTACCGTAGTGATTGGTATAGTTGCCGCCGAAGACCTGCGGATCGAACTCGGGCCAGTCGGCACAGCCGGCGGGCGGCGGTTGATTGCGAAGGGAAAAGGCGTGGGAGGCGGTCCGCAGGCCGATCACCGGCTTGCCGGCTTGGATATACTTTCGCACCAACGCCAACTGTTCCGTTCGCAACGGGCGGCGGCGAACGCTGATCACGGCCACGTCGGCTTCGTCCAGCACCTCCAAGCCCGGAATGTCGTTCCGGTCCGTCTCGCTGCCGAACACGTAACTGACGCGAAAGTCCATTCCCAGCTGGTCCAACGCGAACTGCGGCAGCGTACGTTCGGTTTGGTATTCGTCTTCGGCCATCACGACGACCACGTGCGGCCGACGGTCTTTGGCAAACCGGAATTGCACGCCGTCGCCCAGGATCTGAGCGCTGGTAATGGTGGGACAAACGTATTTTTCGATGTGGGCGACGATCAAATCCGTGCCCGTGAAATGGCTGACGTACGGCGCGCGCGCGGGATTATACATCGTGTCCGTCATGTCCCGCATCAATACCACGTGTTTGCCATTCTTGGCCATCTGCCGCAGACCGAACGGCCGTCCCAAGACGCACATGTTGGTATGCACGCCGGTCAAGATCACGTTCTTGATCCCGCGCTGCTCGAGAATGCTCCAGACTTCTTCGCCCCGGTCGCTGATGAAATCCCGTTCGGGGTCGATGGCGACCACGTCGTATTGTTTGGTCCACGGCGCACGCGGGTTGCGCCCCATCGCCGCCAGTTTGGCCGCCCACTGGGCGTGCTCGTCGGGATCGTCATCTTCGCCGCCGTCCGATTGATCGATTGGGTACACGGCGTTTTCTTCCGCCGGGATCTTGGTACACCACGAACCGATGTCCTTGGGCAGGTCGGCCGCGCGAGGCGTCTGGATCGCCCGCTGGCGCGCCGGGTGGTCGGCATAGGTCGCCATGCAACCGCTGGGAGCGTGGATGATCGTCACCTGCTGTTGCCGGGCTCGCCGCACCACTTCGTTCAGCCGCGGAGCCAACTCTTCGACGCGCCGCACGGCGTTCAGGCAGTGGTGCAAGTCCCACACGTCGCAGACGATCAACGCCGTCTGGGCCGGATCCCAGTTCTCGTCTCGAACGAGAGTATGATGCCGGCTGCTGGCGGAACTGGTCTCCTGGCGATAGCGGAGTTGCAGCTGCAGATCCGCCGCAGCGGCAGGCTGCGGAGCGGAACCGGCGGAAAGAAGGGAAAGCAATGCGAATAAGCCGGCCAGACGTTGTCGTCGGTGCATGGTTTGTGCCTCTCGGTCGGAACGTGAAACAGAGGTTAGCGAATAAAACAGGTGGATTATAAATTAAGCGAGTGCCGTTTTCCTTGCCCATTGAGGGTTATAAATGAGGAAAGAGAGGGTGTTTTCCTTCCTGTTTTATTCTGCGTCATATTCGATGATCAGTTCCGCGGGCCGCCCGGACTCGCGGGACAAGAAGTCCACGCCGTCGGTGCTGGTCGGATCGATCGCCAGGCTCAGCGTGCCGGATCGCGGCGGAACAAAATCCAGCACGCGTTCGATGGTTTGGTGCTCGAGCATGGTACCCAGCCGCGCTAGTTCGATCCCCAGCGGCGGACGCTTGGCATAGGTTACTTCCTTCTCTTCCCAAGGCGACTCGACCAGGCAGATCCGCCCGGCGTCACCGGTGGCATTGCCCGCGTTGGTAATCCGGAATTTCACGCTCAATGGCCTGCCGGGAATCTCCAGCGAGAATTTCAGCAACGCCACCGCGTGATCCTGGTCGTTCATTGCCTGGTTCCCGCCGTCGACCAGCAGCACGTTCTGGCCGGCCCAATTCCGTGTCGGGTAACGTTGATTGACGTGCGCGTCTTCGACCGCCCGAACAACCATCCGCGTTCGATTGCCCAGATGCTCGATGCGGATCGCCCGTTCCAATTCGACGGAACCGTCGGCGCGCAGCAAGCTGAACGGCAACGGGAACTCGCCGCCGGCCATTTCATCGGCAGCAATTGTCACGGGAACCTCCAGCCTTGCGCCGGCGGCCAGTTGCAGCGGTTCGGGCGGAGTGGAAACCGTGAAGCCGGGCAGTTGACCGAAACGGAGCGAACCCGTAAACGGCTGTTCGCACATGTTCACGATCTTGATCGAGGCCGTTTTCTGGCGCTCGAAATTATTCAGCACGAATGTCGGCGGCGTGCAGCCGGGGCTGGTGAATCGTTCGCGAACCAGTTCGATCGCCTGCAGGATCGGCAGCGCCGGCAACGCGGCTTTCGGATTTTTGGACACCAATTCGATGACCAGGTTGTCCAGCACCTCGACTCCGGCAAACTCGGCCGTCACCGCCCGATTCGCTCCGCCCGTCGCGGCGGCGATGTCATAGTCCGCCGCCGCCAGCTTGCCTTGCAGCATGATATCGAACAGCCGCTTGCCCGCCGCGCTGTGCTCGGGCTCGGAAAACGCCAGCCGCACGCGGTAGGTCGCGGTGCCGTCGCCGGGTTGAACTAAACGCAGGGCCAGCTTCCGCAAGCCGGCGCCGGCGGAAGTGAACAGCCAGGGCGCATCGGTCCCGGCTGTCTCGGCATAGACGGATTCGCCTTGGGAAAAGCGCCCGCCGGGATAGAACGCCGCGTCGCCTTCCAGCGCCAGGACTAACGAGCCGCTGGGGCGCGGATAAGCCAGCCACAGCTTGCCCGACGCATCGCGGCGGTCGCCGGGGGCGCCCAAATTCAGAGCCAATTCCTGGACCGGCGTCGCCAGCCCCGGCGCGCTGAACCACGCCCAAGCTTTGTTCTCCCGAACCGGCTGAAAGACGACCGTGCCTTGGTTGGGGAAATCGCACATACAGCCCGTACTGGCCTCGGCCATCACGGCCAGCCCGCCGACGGGCAGAAAATTGATCCAGCAGCCGGGCCGCTGGCCACCGAAATGCACCGTGCCGTAATCGCCGTCCAGATCGTAGTAGCCCAAGTTCCACGAGCGGAAGAACATCGTATGCGGCGACGCGCTGGGGGCACCGCAATGATGGCCGGGCCGCGCGAACTGCCACCGCTCTTCTTGGCCCGTGACGGGATGCACCCGCTGTTGCGCCGCGCCGGTTTTCAAGTCGAATGCCCACGGCTCGGCGTGCAGCGTGTCGCCTACGATCAGCGGCCGCACGCGGTAGCCGACTTGCTGGGACCACAGCTGCCGGCCATCGTCGCTGGCCAGGGCCGTGACGCGCCGCCCGGCGAACTCGCCGGCAAAGAACTGCTGCCAATAATGGCCGTCCAGATAGACGCCGAACAGCACCAGCACGCCGTTGTGGTACATCGCCGCCGGCGTGTCCCCGCATTGGGTCAAGTCCAGCGGCTGTTGCCAAACCACTTGGCCGTTGCTCTTGTTCAAGCACATCACCAGCCGGACTTTGGCATTGGCCAGGGCGGCTTCGGCCAACGGGCGTTCCGCTTCCGGCAATTGCCGGATCGCCGCTCGCTGTTCGGCCAACGCTTGTTCGCGCTGCGCGTCCGTCACGTCGCTCGATACGGCGAACACGAGGTCGTCGCCCATCGCAATCGTATTGTGAAAGACTCGTTTGCCGTCCAAGCTCCAGCGTTGTTCGCCGCTGTCGAGATCCACGGCGAACAGCGCGTCGCTTTGCCCGGCGCCGGCCGATCGTGTCCCGTACACCGTTTGGCCGTCGGCGGCAACGTATCCCCAGCGGCGAAAGTTGCCGGGACTGCCGCCGGGCTTTGGCGGCGGAGCCGAGAATTCGCGAACGGTTTCGCCCGATTCCAGATCCAGCAGCAGGCACCGATCGGCGATCGCGACCAGCAGCCCTTTGCCGCAGACGGCCAGGTTGCTGCCGTCGTGCGAGGCATTGGGCCGATAGGCGCCGGGCAACTCGCGGCGCCACAGCCGCAGCCCGTTGTAGATGTCATAGGCCATGACGACGTTTTCGCCTTGCACGAACAACCGGCCGTCGTAAGCCAACGGGCTGGCCGCGCGGACGTGGCGGTTGGGCATCTCGCCCGGGCCGGGGTTGCCGAACCAGAGCATGCCCAGCGGCGGCTTGACGATCTGATCGTCACCGCAAGCCGTGTTGCCCGGGTTGGCGTACAGATGCGTCCAATTGCCGGCGCCGGCCAGCGGGCCGCGGACAAACCGGGTCCAGATGCCGCCCGCTTCGACCAGCTGACCGCCCGCCAGCGCCGGCTGGGCCAGCCAGCCGCGTGCCGTCTCGGCGCTTAACGGGGCAACGCCGGCAGGCGCCGCGTCGGGTTGGCCGATCATGATCGTCCCGCCCAGCGGCTTGACCATCCGCACCAGATCCGCCGGATTCCCCGGCCATTGCCCCGTCAACACGGCCGTTTCGGAAATCACGAGATTGGCAAAGTAATCCGCGTAGGGCAGGGCTTCCAAGGGCCACTGCTCGACGCACACGCGGCTGCCGTGCAGACCGGCGGCATCGAGGGCCGCTTGCGCGGCAGCAACTTTCTCCGCGTCCGGCGACACCGCGTAGATCATCAGTTCGGTCCGCCGGGCCAATTCCCAGGCCAGTTGGCCCGTCTCGCAGCCGTATACCAGACAGAAGCCGCGCTGGATCCCGGTCTGTTGGAGAATCGTCTCGGCCGCCCGCGCGAACAGATCGCCATGCGGCGCGGTGGCGAAAGGCTGCTCGACCGCGGGCTCGTCGATCGTCGCCGGCACTGCGGGGCCTTGGGGTGCAAAGCTGTAGATCAGGCCACGGTCCGTGCTGACCAGCAGCCGTCCGCCGGCCACCGCCAGTCCTTTCGCGGCCCCCTCGACGTCGCCGAACCACACCGTCTCGCCGGTATCCGCCGCGATGGCCGCCACCCGATCGGTTCCGCCGGCAAACAGCACGCCGCCGGCCAGGATCAGTTCCTCGGCACACGTCGAAGGCGTTTTCCACAGTGTCGCTTTGCTCTTCCGGTCCATGGCGATCAAGTGGGTATCCGTCGCCATATAGAATCGTTGCTCGGTAACGATCATCTTTCGTGCCGGGAACGAAGCGAACAAGTCCCGGGACGCCTGGTCAAAGGCGACCATCTGTTCGGTGCCCGTGTAGACGTGCCCCCCGGCCAACAGCGAGTAGGTGCCGCCCACGTTCTTGCCGAACGACGTCTCGAACAACAGCCGCCCGTCCCGGCGATCGAACGCGGCCGGCGACACGCGGCCCATCGGTGCGTACAGCGTGGTGGGCGAAGCCAGCAGATACCCTTGCGGCGAGATGCGGCTTTGCGGCCGCTCGCCGGTCGTATCGTTTTTCCAAACGACGCTCCCGTCGTCCGCTTTGACGGCGGCCAAGTACACGCGTTCGGCCGGAAAGATCCCGGCGCCGAAGTACGCCAGACCGCTGTCGACCAAGACGCCGGTGCGGGGCGGCCAGAGCGAGATCATTTTGCCATGCCCCAAGACGCGGCGGTCTTCCGGGGCGGCGCGCAGCTTCCAGATCTCCTGGCCTTGGCGCGCGTCCAGGCAGTAAACGAAGCCGTCGTCGGACGCCACGTAGACGCGGCCCTCGACCAGCGCCGGCGCCAGCCGGACCGGGCCGCCGGTGATTTTCGTCCAGCGGATCGCGCCGGTGCCGGCGTCCAGGCAGTACACTTTGTGATTGGCGGACGAGCCGAAAAAGACGGCATCGCCCTCGATCACCGGCTGGAATACATCGTCGAAATGCCGCCGCCGCAGCTCGAGAATGTCCTCGACTGGGCCGGGCTTCGGGTCGCCCCACGCCGGCTGCGGAGCGTGCCGGGCGCGAAAGACCCATACGGGCGCCAAGGGCGGTGCCAGGGACTCGGCGGTGATCCCGCTCCGCGCCGCGTCGTGGCGATACGTGGGCCAGTCGGCCGCAGCGACGGCCGCGGCCAACATCCAACCGAAGCAAACGGTCAGGCCTGCCAAGCCGATCTTCGCCGTAGGAGTTCGAGGCGTGGCACATATCGCGGCCGGTGCTGCGAATCGCGTGATCATGAGCGGTCGTCTCCGAGAAAGAGAAAGGATGTCCGGGGGCTGCGCCAGATATTGGTTTATCCGTGGCGAAGCATTGCCGCAAGTGCCCCGCCGGGAGGGAAGGCAACGGAGTGCAAAATCCTCCACCCGCTACGCGCCTTCGCCCGTCTGTTCGGCATACGCCCGCAAGTCGGCTAATTCGCGTTGGAATCCGCCGGACAGAATCGGAAAACGGCACCATGTCTTGGGATCGAGGTTTTCGTCGTCCAGATGGAACGAGGGGGCATAGCGTTCCCGTTTCCACTGGTTGCGGCACCACAGGCGAAAGAACCGCTCGATCCATTGGACCAGTTGCCGGCGCGGGTGGGGCCCGCGGCGCGATTCGATCCGCTGCAGCACTTCGACGGGCGTCAGCTTGTCCCGAATCGCCGCCCGCTCGATTTCATCCAGCACGTCGTAGGGCATCAGGTCGTCCTCGTCGGTCTGTCCAGCCGCCGGGGGACGCAACTCGGCCGTCGGCGCCTGCTGGTTGACCTTGCCCAGCGCCGGCAGCGGGCCGCAGCCGTCCGGCCCGTGCCGTTCCATCCAGACCAGCCAGCGGCGCAAGAACGCCTTGTCGATCCCGGCGATCGGCGACAGGCCGCCGCAGGTATCGCCGTCCATCGTGGCATAGCCCACGGCCGCCTCGCTGCGGTTGCTGGTGGACAACAGCAGGGCTCCGCGCAGATTCGCCAGCAGCCACACGCTGGGTGCCCGCGCGCGGGCCTGAATGTTCTGCAAGGCGATATCATCCTGGTCCCACGTCAGCGGCCGGCCGATCGCCTGGGACACGGCGCCGATGTAACCCTGCACCAATTCATCGACCTCGAACCGATAGCACTCGGCGCCGATCGATTCGGCCACCCCGCGGGCCGCTTCCCAGGTGGTCGCCGAGCTGTTGCGGGTCGCCTGATAAGCGCAACTGAGCAGCCGCCGGACGATTTCTCGCGGTTCGGCGGCGCCGCTCAAACTCGGAATATAAGCGAGCTTCTCCAGGAACCCGTTCAGACCCAGTTCTCGAGTGCCCAGCTGGACCAGCAGCGCCGAGAGCACGGTCACCGCGGCCGAATCCACACCGCCGCTGAGCGATACGACAAAGCCCCGTAAACGACTCTTGCGCAGGTAATCGAACAGTCCCAGGGCAACCGCGCGGGCGAACTCTTCCTCTTTGACGTAGGGCCCGGATTCCCACGCGGCGGGCGCGGGTTCCTGCATTTCCGGGCTCACGGCGGGAAAATGGTAGTCGACGTCGGCGCAGGCCGCTCGCTCGGCCAGCAAGTCGACTCGAAAACTCCCCGCCCGGGCGCGATGCATGCGCGTCACGTCGACGTCCACAATCCCCGCCGTCACGTAAAAGTCCGCATACGAGAACCGCGGTCCCACAGCCACCAGTTGGCCGCCGCTGGCGATCATCGCGTCGCCGTCGTAAATCGCGCGGCCGGCTTCGTTGCCCAGCAGGTTCGCATACACGTAGCTGACGGAAAACGCCCGCGAGCCCTCCAGCACGAACCGGCGGCGAATCTGGTGCTTGTCAAAAGCGAAATGGCTGGCGCTGGGATTCAAGATCAAATCGACATTGCGGCGGGCCAGATCGCTGCCGGGGCGGTCACTGACCCAGGCATCTTCACAGATCTCGAATCCGATCGCGATGTCGCCGCACTTGAAGATCAGGTCGCCCAGCGGATACCGGCGGCCCGCGAATTCCGTCTCCAGGCAAACGCCCTTGGGCCACGGGCGAAACCAACGCGGTTCGTAGTGGATGCCTTCGTTGGCCAGGTTCTGCTTGGCGACAAAACCGAGCAGTTGTCCGTCGGCCGCCAGGCACGCCGTGTTGAACAGTCCTCCCCCGTGCAGCACGGGCAAGCCCAGCGAGACGATCATGCCGTGTGTTTCGGGCAGGATTTCGGAGAGCACTTGCTGCGCCATCCGCTGGACGCCCGGCGAATGAAAAGCGTCCTCGCAGCCATAGCCGGTGATGCACAACTCCGGCAGGCAAAGCACGCTCACCTGCAGATCCCGCGCGGCGCGGATCGCACTCACGATGTGCCGTTTGTTGTCGTCCCACGCCAAGGCGGTTTGATTCAGGACGGCGGCAGCGACTTTGATCAGTCTCATGGGAGCAAGCGGTGCGGGAATAGTGTGAGGCATCCCTCTCGAAGCGAGCATCGGCCGCGCGAGGACGTGCCGCCAACTTATCGCACCCGTTGCCGCAAGTCAATTGTCCGTGCTCGCGAGTTTTGAGGGCGGCCTTGCTGTGGGCGGTCGCCTCGCTGGGAGCAGATCGCCGGCGCTTGTCTTATCGCCCGGAACGGTGAATACTAGTTGTGGAAGAGGCCCCGTGGGCTTCGGTGCGGGCGCTGGCAGAAAGGATCCCCCGGGCGGTTTACCTTGCATCGGCGATCCGTTCCGAGGCTGCGGCCCGCGATTGGTGCCATAAATCGAGGCACGTTTGCAGCAGCGAGACACGATCCAGCTGGCGATACGGCGAGTCGGCCGGCAGTTGCTCCAGCAAGCGCCGATGGGCGGCGGGCAGGTTGTGGTAGGGCATCGAGGGAAACAGGTGGTGTAATGCGTGGTACCGCATGCCGACCGGAGCCCACAACTCGCTGAACCACGGGCGATGCGGGAAGTTCAACGAATCCATGACCTGCTCGGAAAACGTCATCCGCTGACGGTCGCCGCTGCTGTAGCGATGCGCCGCAATCGTTCGCACGTTGTTCAGCGTAAGAATACAGACGGCGGTCAAATACGCCTGGATCAGGAAGGGAAATGGCCACCGGCCGACGAATCCAACCAGCAACGCCAACGTCAGGCACCATAGGAATGTGAGTACCTCCTGCAACCGCATGATGCGATATTCATGGGCCGGCGGCGTCGGACGAATGTAGCTCGGGTCAATGATCAGCGACGAGCCATGCGAGTACACCCACCGCCGCAGACCCGGGAATACCCAGCCCAGCGGCGCCAGGACCAGGAACCGAAATGTGACCAGGAAGGGAACGAACAGCCCGCCCGTCAAAAACAGCACGATCATCCACGGACCGCGGTGCGCGAACGACAGGTACTCGCCGTCCAATTTGGTGCCATAGGTAGGCCCGCGATGATGGTCCAGGTGCGTTTCATACATGAACGACGGAATCAGGAAGGGAATGCCACACAGCAGGTTCCAGACGAAGCGGAACGCCTGGAACGTGCCCTTTTTCAAATGCGCCAGCTCATGGACGAATGTTACGGCTCGGTAGTACAGCAGCACCGAGGCGATGAAGCACAGCAGCTGCCAGACGGACAACAGCGGCAGGAAGCGGACCAAGCCGAAGCATACCGCGCCGCCTGTTAGCGACAGCAAGAAATCCGCCCAATAGATCGCCGGGTTCGGCTGAAACAGGTCGGCCACAATCCGGCGAGCTTCGGCGACCGAGAAGGCCGGGGGTGGACCGCAGGCAGAGGATCTTGATAGCGAACTGGGTGCGGACACCTGCTTGATCATAGCCCTGTTCCTTCGGCAGTGATTGTGACATTTCCCTCGCCGGTCTCAAAACCCGGCATCGATGGAACGTCAGGCGTGCAAAGAGCGTGCCATTCAGCCAGCTCGAGCAGGTCCGCGCATTTCGTTGACCGGCGAGCCGCAGGCGTCGTGGAAAACTCGAAAGGAACCGCGAGGGTCGCCTCTCCGAACCGCGTCCCAATGCACCGCCGGCTCCAGTTGGGCGGAGCGCGAGTCTGTGTTTCTTCTCTTTCCTGGCCGCCTGAGCAAAATCCCGACGCCGGAGTCTATTCCTGCCGAAATCGAGACGCTATTCTTGATCCCGAGTCACGCGGATCGGCGGCGGTAACACCGCCGCCGTTCGAGAAGCAAAACCAGCCCAGCGCCAGAAGACGCTGCAAACGTTCGTGGTTTTCCAGAAAATCGACCCGAGAGAGGTTCATCATGCTTCGTTGTGTTAGGAGGATCGCACTTTCGGCCTTGTTCCTGGCGATCTGCCTGCCCGCAGCTTGCTCAGGTCAAAGCGGCGGTGGAGGGGGAGGATACCGGACGTTCACGGACAGCCGAGGCCGGACGGTTCAGGCCCGCGTGTTGGATGTCGACGGCGACGAGGTGACGATCGAACGCCGCGACGGAAAATCATTCACCTTGGCCATTTCGGCGTTTTCGCAAGCCGATCAGGATTTTCTCCGCCAGCCGGCCCAGTCGGCGCCGGCAGCCGCGACGGGCCGGGATTGGCCCCGGTTCCGTGGACCCAACGGGATGGGAATCTCGGACGCAGCCGGCCTGCCGGTGGAATGGGATCAGAATCGGGGGATCGTTTGGAAGACCGCGCTGCCCGGTGCCGGAGCATCCAGTCCGATCACGTTCGGCGATCGCATCTATCTCACCAGCTACACCGGCTATTTCGTTCCCGAGGAACCGGGCGGCAGCCTGGAGCAGCTTCAACGGCACCTGATCGCCCTGCGGCTGGATGACGGCCGGATCGTATGGGACAAGGCGGTGGCGGCTAAACTGCCGGAAGAGGAGCGGATTCGCGACCACGGTTTTGCCGCCAATTCGGTCGCGGTGGACGCGGAGCGGGTGTACGCGTTTTTCGGCAAAACGGGGGTATTTGCCTTCGATCACGAGGGCAACCAGATCTGGCAGGCCGATGTCGGTTCGAAGACCAACGGTTGGGGCACGGCGGCTTCGCCCGTGTTGTATCACGATCTGGTCTTTATCAACGCGAGTGTCGAGAGCGAATCGCTCGTGGCCTTGGACCGGAAAACGGGCGCCGAAAAATGGCGGGCCAGGGGCATCCGCGAAGCCTGGAACACGCCGCTGGTGGTGACCGCCGCTTCCGGACGGGAGGAATTAGTCGTCGCCTCGCAAGGCAGCGTGCTGGCATTTGAACCGGCGTCGGGATCACCGCTGTGGTCCTGCAAGACCGACATCGGCTGGTACATGGTGCCCAGCGTCGTCGCCGCCGAGGGCGTGGTCTACTGCCTGGGCGGGCGTTCGGGCACTGCCGCCTTGGCGGTCCGCACCGGCGGCAGCGGCGATGTGACGGGGACGCATCGGCTGTGGACCAGCCAGAAAGGCTCCAACGTCACCTCGCCCGTCTATCTGGACGGGCACCTGTACTGGGCGCACGAATCGCGCGAAATCGCGTACTGTGTCCAGGCCGCCACCGGCGAAGTCGTGTATGAACAGCGGCTCGACCGCGCCGGCCAATTCTACGCCTCGGCGCTGTCGGCCGACGGCCGGTTGTACTATGTGGCCCGTTCGGGCAAGACCTTCGTCCTAGCCGCCAAGCCGCAATTTGAACAGTTGGCCGTCAACGACTTGTCCGACCGCAGCGTCTTCAACGCCAGTCCCGCCGTGGCGGGAAACCGACTCCTACTGAGATCGGACAAGTACCTGTACTGCGTGGGGCCGTAGTGTGTGCTTCTGCCACCCATATTCCTGCCATCTCCTATGCCTGCCACCCACATTCCTGCCATCTCCTATTCCTGCTACCCACACGGATTCCGGGCTTCCTCACTTTCCGCTACAGAATTCCGAAGGTATGATATCGCACGTCGCAATTACTCTTTTTACAAGCTTTACATAATCGAGGAGCGCTGAACCATGACGGCTTATGAAATTCCTTCTCTGGCGAAACCGCCCAAGGCCGGCAAAGGCGAAGTATGGCTGATGGCCAACGGCGATTTGCGGCTGTCTGCGAACCAAAAGTGCTGGGCGGCCCAACAGGAAATGGAGGCCGAACTGGCCAAGGCGTTCGAGAGCTGCGGCTATACACTCAAGCGCGCCCACCCTTACAAAGACGCCGAACAGCACGGCTTTATCGGCTCCCAAAAGGAAGGGATGCAAGTGTTTCGGAATATCGATCCGAATTGCAGGCTCGTCGTTGCCGAAGCGGTTTGGCAGTACTCGCACCATCTGTTGCACGGTTTGATTTCCCATCAAGGCCCCATCCTGACCGTCGCCAATTGGTCGGGAACATGGCCCGGATTGGTCGGCATGTTGAATCTGAACGGCTCGCTGACCAAAGCCGGCGTCAAATACTCGACACTGTGGAGCGAGGATTTCGCCGACGCCCGCTTTCAATCGCAATTGGCGGGCTGGCTGGAAAGCGGCCGCATTAAACACAAGACCGGCCACACGGTTCCGTTGCGAAAAGTGAAAATTGGAGCCAAGGAACGCAAGTTGGGCGAGGCGTTGGCGGCTCAACTGCGTCACGACAAAGCCATTATGGGCATCTTTGACGAGGGCTGCATGGGGATGTTCAATGCGATCATCCCCGACCATCTGCTGAATCCCACGGGCGTTTATAAGGAACGTCTGAGCCAGTCGGCCCTGTACTACGAGACGATGCAGGTCGGCGACGAGGAAGCTCGAGCGGTTCGCCGCTGGATGGAGGAGCATGGGTTGACTTTCCGCACCGGGCCGGATCACGCCGCGGACTTGACAGACGACCAGATCCTGCTGCAATGCAAGATGTACATCGCCGCGCTGCGGATCGCCGATGATTTCGGCTGTGCGCTGATCGGGATTCAATACCAGCAGGGTCTCAAAGATCTGCTGCCCGCCAGCGACTTGGTCGAAGGCACGCTGAACAACGCCGAGCGTCCGCCGGTCACCAGCCGCGACGGCAGTCGCGTGTTGTACGATGGCGAACCGCTGCCGCACTTTAACGAAGTCGACGAGTGTGCGGGTCTGGATGGGCTGATGACTTACCGCGTTCATAAAGCGATGGGTCAGCCGGTCGAAAACACGCTGCACGACTTGCGTTGGGGCGATTGGGACAAGTCTGGAACAACCGCCGATTATGTATGGGTATTTCTGATCAGCGGCGCGGCTCCGCCGGCCCACTTCGGCGGCTGGAAAAACGCTTCCAGCGAACGGCAGCCTGCGATGTATTTCCCCAACGGCGGCGGCACGCTCAAAGGCGTCTCCAAGACGGGCGAGATTATCTGGTCTCGCGTGTTTATCGAAAACGATCGCCTGAAAATGGACTTGGGCCGCGCCGGGATCATCGAACTGCCGGCCGACGAGACACACCGCCGCTGGCAGGCGACGACTTCGCAGTGGCCCATCATGCATGCCGTGACGTATGGGGTGTCTCGCGACCAGATGATGGCCCGGCACAAGGCCAACCACATCCAGGTGGCCTATGCCAATTCGGCTGCCGAGGCGGATAAGGCTCTGCTGGCCAAGGCCGCGATGGCCGACGCAATGGGCATGGAGGTCGCCATTTGCGGTACCCGCAAGAACGGCAAAGCCTGGGATTGATCCGTTTGCCGTGCGGCAACGTGTCGCGGCTTAGCGCCGCACGGCGGAAGCATGTTGCTGCCGACGGGCTATGCCGCCGTCCGTTGATCCGCCGGAACGATTTGCAGCTCGGCCAACGAGCCCAGCAGTTCGTCGTCCGAGGGGCGGCGGTCGGGTTGCTTGTTCAGCATCCCCTCGAGCAACCGGACGATCCGGCTGTCCAGCGTCGGACTGGACAGTCGCGGGTTAGGCGGCCGGTGATGCAGATGCGCCGCTGCCAACGCCGCGGGATCGGTTTGTGGAAACGGCAGCACGCCGGTCACCATGCGGTAGAGCGTCACGCCGAGACTATAAACGTCCATCGCCGGACCGAGTTCGCCCAGTGAGCTGAACGATTCCGGCGCCGTGTAGGCCAGCGTGCCGGCCAGGGTGCTGCCCTCGGTTCCCCCGGCTGCTCCGCTTTTTCGGGCGAGCCCCAAATCCAGCAGGGTCACATGGCCGGTCGCGCCGACGAGAACATTGCCCGGCTTGACATCGGAATGCACCCAGCCCTGCTGATGCAAAGCGGACATCGCCGCGGCCATTTGCAGCGCTATGCCGGCCGCTTGGGGCACGGACAGCCGCTCGTGCCAAGCCAGCATGGATTCCAAGGTTTGACCGATCAGGTACGGCATGACTAAATAATACGGCGGCCGGCGGACGCGCGCCGACAGGATGCTGGTCAAGTGCGGATGAGACACTTCGCCGGCGATCAGCGCCTCGCGCTGCAGCAATCGAACCGCCAGCGCATCGGTCTGGGCCGAGCGTTTGGCAAGTTTCACGGCGTAATCGGCCGGCGCGCCGGTACCGCTGCTGATCGGCCTGGCCCGATACACTTTGCACCACCGGCCCTGCCCCAGCAATTCCACCAGCTGCCAATTGCCGATTGCAGGCAGCCAAGGCGCAATCACGTCGGGCCTCGCGGTCGTATCGGGATCGCGGGATCGTAAGTCCATGCCTAAGGGAGCGAACGCTTTCCGTCCGCTTTCTCTGGGTCAAGAGAATCGCGTCCAGTGGGTCTGCTGTTTGAATCGGCTGGTTGACTCGGCAAAGTTGAACCGGATGTCGAACGGCGTCCGGATGATGACCGTGGCGTAAGCTTCCTGGCTTGCGAATCGAGCAACGAGCGCAGAATAGTGAAGTGAAGATAGATAGCGTCGGCAAGCGTTTAGGGGGTCGGGCCTCACACGCCGGCCGTCCGGTCGCGTATGTCTTGAAGAATCCGCTGTTCCAGCATGACGTCGCGGCCCAGGGGAATCCAACCCAGGGTGAACGTGTCGGCCCCGATTTCCTGTTCGTTCCGCTCGAGCGTCGTTTCATGACGGACGCGAGCCCGACCGACGGTGGCGTGCTGGGGATTGGTCAAGTCTTCCAATTCTTTGTAGACCGCCAGATCGATCAGATAGCCGCCTGAGGTCGGTGTCACTCTGACGACAGCTCGGCGGCGAATGGACTGCAGCGTCGCCTGAAGCCTTTCCGCGCCCGGGGTCGAGTCGTGCCGCCACGGCTCCAACAAGGTGGCGCCGCCCACCGGAAAGGTTTCGATGCGACCTTCGAGCACGACCTCGCCGACCTGCCGCACGCGTTCCTCGCGCTGAATCGTGAAATAATCGTCCAACGCGTCGATCACTTGCTCCCACAGCAAGTCGCGGTCTCCAACCGTGACGAACAGCGGATTTTGCAGGCCCGGCAAGCCGGGCGGAGCTTGACCTACCAGCGAGCCGTGCGGATGCCAGCCGCATCCCCAGATACAACAGGCCGGAACGGCGCACAGCAGCCACACGCGAATCCAGGAAATCATTGGTTTTCGGCCGGAGAAGCAAGAAACACAAGCAACGTCGCCGCGCCGGTAGTGTTGCGACAAGAGGAAAACGATGCAAGATCAGTCCGCCTTCCGGACCATGGGCTGCTAGCAACTGGTCTTTCTGTCTATCTCCTGCACTTTCTTCAAGAAGGCATCTTGCAAGGCGATGGTCAAAATCGAGCGATTCGACACGCTCAAAATCATCTTGACACTGCGGCGGCAATTCCAGACAATCCGTCCCGATCTGCTGGCAGCCGTTTTCACCGAGACCCATGCTTGGGTGGCCGGCTGCCGACGGAACGTGACGGACGGGAAGTCCGCCGGGACAGATTCGGTCGCTCCAGCGACCCACATTGCATGCAAGGCAAGGAGGCCGGGAACATGCATACCAGCACACGTGCTCCGCGCGTTAGTTTGCGCGAACTCTTTCCTCACAGTCACATCGTGGGCAGCCAAGATATCCGCACTTCGTCTTGCTGTGACGATGCGCGCCGCTGCCGCCCGGGCGATCTGTACGCGGCGACCCAGACCGCCGGCGCCGACGCTCTGACGGCGATCGAAGAAGCGCTGGGACGAGGCGCCAGTGCCGTCTTGGCGGACCGGTTTCATCCGGTGAATGTGCCCATCTGCGTGGTGGCGGACAGCCGCGACGCATACGGTCGGCTGTGCCAGCACTTGGCCGGCAATCCCAGCCGGCGGATGCGGACTGTGGGGATTACGGGAACCAACGGCAAGTCGGCCACGGCTTGGCTGCTGGATTCCATCTTCCGCGCGGCGGGGCAGCGGAGCGGACTGATCAGCTCGATCGCTCACGGCGACGGTTTCGAACGTGCGGCGGCGGCATGCACGACGCCTTCGGCGCGAGAACTCGCAAAACAACTGGCTCACATGGCGGACGGCGAATGCGGCACGGCGATCGTGGAAGTGTCCAGCCGGGCGCTGGCAGAGCGGCGAATTGCCGGCGTCGAGTTGGACGTCGCGGTGTTGACGAACGTCCGCCGAGATCATTTGGATTACCACGGCTCGATCTTCAACTATCGCCGCGTCAAATCGCGGTTGTTCGAGCACTTGAAGCCGGACGGGGCCGCGGTGGTCAACGCCGACGATTCGGCCAGCCGTTTCGCCCTGCAACGCTTGGATCGGCCGGTCCTGACCATCGGCTTGCATACGCCGGCCGAATTGACGGCCACCGTGGTCGAGCGGCAAGCCGGCGAGCAGACGTTTCTGCTGCACGCCGGCGACGAAACCGCGGCGATTCAAACCCGCATGATGGGCGATCACCACGTCTACAACTGTTTGTCCGCGGCCGCCGCCGGCTTGTTGATGGGCCTGGAATTGACGACCATTGCGCGAGGCTTGGAAGCGGTCGACTCGATTCCCGGGAGGCTGGAGCCGGTCGTTTGCGGCCAGCCGTTCGGCGTGTACGTCGACGCCGCCCGTTCGCCGGACACCTTGGCCGTCGCCTTGCGGACGCTGCGCCAGGTCACAGCGGGCCGCGTGATTTGCGTATTCAGCTCCGGCGCCAACGGCGACCCGTCGCACCGCCCGCTGCTGGGCCGCGTCGTCGAGCGGACGGCGCATCTGGGAATCATCACCGACGACAACCCGCTCGGGCGGCAATCGCTGCAGATCGCGCACGAGATCATCGACGGGTATGATCGACCGGCCCGGGCGCACGTGCTGCCGAACCGAGCCGAGGCGATTCGCTGGGCGCTGGCCCAAGCTCGAGCCGGCGACGCGGTGCTGATCGCCGGCAAGGGCGAACGGCGGTATCCGGTCAGCCGTCACGAGCGACAACTGGGAGACGACCGCAGCGTGGCCCGGCAATGGCTTCACCAGATCGGGTCCCAGATCGTGTATGAAGAGGAAAGTCCGCGCGTGATTTCGTTTGCAGCGCGGGTTCCGTTGACAAACTGACGGGCGGCAATCGGGGCTGGAAAAAACGCGAAATTCGGTCCCTTTCGCCCTTGTGCCAAGTAGAAAATCCCGTTATTTACTCTTTCGTTCAAAATGTGATTCGCGGCGAGGAATCGAGTCGGAACGGCCCGTTGCAGTTCTCGAAATTGCCGGCCGCGAACCAAGAGATGCTAAGGAGAAGTGCCTCCAGCGTACACCGAAAGCTTCACTGTTCGCACCGTGTTTGCGGGAACACGGAGCAGCCCTCCCTCCTGGGTCGAAGCATTTTGCTCGGGCAGGCGGTTTCTGGGTCGACTACCTGCTCGGGCGCTTCACGGTGAAGCTTTATGACTGTGCGTCGGAGCGGCCACCAGGCCGCTCCGGCGCCAGGGACTACGGCGAGGGCGAAACCGGTAGTTACCGGTTTCGCCCTCGCTCCATTTTGGGCCACTTCATGGGCGTCACCACTTGTGACATCGGCCTCGGCTCGCCAAAATGTCCCCTGCGCGGCTGCCCGTGAGTTCGCTGAACTTTTTGTAACACCAACATCGATCGGGGATTTGTCATGTCAAGCTGTGTGCTCGCCTACTCGGGCGGATTGGATACGTCAGTCATTCTCAGTTGGGTGATGGAGCAGGGCTATGACGTGCACGCCGTGTACGTCGATTTGGGCCAGCCTTGCGAAGATCGCGAGGCGATTTTGAAAAAGGCCCGCGATGCCGGAGCGGCCACCGCCAGGGTGGTCGACGCTCAAGAGGAGTTGTGCCGCGATTTCGCGTTTCCCGTGCTGCAGTGGCAAGCCAAGTACGAGGCCATTTACCTGTTGGGGACGTCCATCGCGCGGCCGCTGATTTCCAAAAAGTGCTTGCAAGTCGCGCGGGAAGTCGGAGCGGACACGTTCGCCCACGGAGCGACCGGCAAGGGAAACGACCAGTGCCGTTTCCAACTGGCCGCCGAGGCACTGGAGCCCGGCATCGCCGTCCTGGCCCCTTGGCGGAAGCAAGAATTTCGCGACAAATTCCCCGGCCGATCGGAGATGATCGCGTATTGCGACCAGCGTCAGATCCCGGTCAAGGCGTCGGTCTCCAAGCCGTACAGTTCCGACGAAAACTGCCTGCACATCAGCTACGAGGCCGGTAAGCTCGAGGACCTGAACGTCAACGGTGTCGAATTGGTTGAATTCGGCATGACCGTGTCTCCGCAACAGGCGCCCGACAACGTCGAAAATGTGACGGTGGCGTTCGAGGCGGGCGTGCCGGTGGCGGTCAACGGCCAGAAATACGGCGCCTCGGAGATCGTCCGCAAGCTGAATGAGATCGGAGGCCGCAACGGCGTCGGCCGCGTCGACATGGTCGAAAACCGCTTCGTGGGCATGAAGAGCCGCGGAGTTTACGAAGCGCCTGGGATGACGATCCTGTACGAATCACTCCGCGTGCTCGAACAGATCACGCTGGACCGCGAATTGACGCACCTTCGTGATCGGCTTGCGCCGGAGGTCGCCGAACTGGTTTATTACGGATTTTGGTACGCTCCCAAGATGGACGCCCTGTTCGCCTTGATCCACCAAGCACACCGCCACGTTACCGGCGAAGTGAGCCTGAATCTGTACAAAGGCAACGTCATGGTCGCAGGCAGGCAAAGTCCGTACAGCCTGTACGACGAAGGCATCGCGACGATGGAAGGCGGCGGCTCGTACAACCAGGATGACGCGGAAGGATTCCTGCGGATCCAAGGCCTGCCGGGACGAGTGCAAGCTCGGGTTACGCCGCGAACATACTAAAAGATTCGCTTGCTGGGCGGATGGGTCTGATTTGGGGTCGGGCGTTCATAATTCAATTTTGGCCGATAGAGAGCCCAACCATCGAGTCGAACCGTGCTCGGCCAAAAATTGAATTTTGAACGCCCGACTCCTAACCGGAAGTTGACAATTCTTGCTGTCGTCTCTAGGATGCAAGGGCTTAGTAAGAACCTGAGACTCGAATTCCATGTTTCAATCCTCAGCACGCAGGCACTGGCTCGTCGTGGCCTTGGTGGCGCTTTGCGCCGTCCAAGGCACGGTGCTCGGGATTGCGCATCATGCCTGGTGCTGTCATGCACCTCATGTTTCTGCATCCGATCGCGCGGCGGCTAATGCCGGCTGCTGCGGGGCGAGTTCGTGTTCGCGCGGGGAATTTCCGGCTTGGAACGGGAGCCGTCACTCGCACGGCCCGCATTCGGATTCGCCTCACGACTCGCAGCACTGCGTTGCCTGCCGATACATGGCAGAGCGTCCGTTGCCCTCCTTTGTCCCGCTGCTGTACCGACTAGAAGTTCAGTTCGAATCGGCAGTCGAGGTGACGTCGTTTTTCCGTTCCGACAATGCTCCGTCCGGCTATCACAGCCGGGCACCTCCCGTCTGATTCGAATTCGCTCGGAATCCTCTTGCAGGATAGGTATGCCCCAGGAACCGGGATACCGGTCCGATTTGTTCGTAGCGAACTGCGATTCGGTCTTTTCTTTCGATTTTCAGAACGGGAGCGGTATTTCCATGCGCGAAAGACGTGCATTTACATTAGTCGAGTTATTGGTCGTGATTGCCATCATCGGCATCTTGGTGGCTCTGTTGCTGCCTGCTATTCAGTACGCTCGTGAATCGGCTCGCCGCACGCAGTGTTCGAATCACCTGCGAAACGTCGGGGTGGCGATGCACAACTTTCATGATGTTCATAGGCACTTGCCGGCCGGATGGCTGGCCGACGTGCCCGACGGCGAACCCGGTTGGGGCTGGGGTGCGTTCCTGCTGCATTTCCTCGAGCAGAACGCCTTGTTAGACAGTCAGATTCACCTGGACGACCACATCGACGAGGATGAGAACGAGGAAGCCAGGCAGACGGTGATTCCCATTTACCTGTGCCCCAGCGACGTCAACACGTCCGATCGGTTCCTGATCACGGGGTTGGACACGCCGCTGTTCGAGGTGGGACGCTCGAACTACGTGGGGGTGTTCGGCACCGAGGAGATCGAGGTCGATCCCGGCCGCGGGGACGGGGTGTTCTTTCACAACAGCTGGATTCGGTTTGCCGACATTCAAGACGGCCTGAGCAACACGCTGCTGGTCGGAGAGCGCTCGTCGAAGCACGGCGATTCCACGTGGGTCGGGATGATTCACGGAGCGACCGATGCGATGGCCCGCGTGGTCGGATCGTGCGATCATCCGCCCAATGATCCGCACGCTCATTTTGAAGATTTCGGCAGCTATCACGCCAGCGGCGCGAATTTCGTGCTGGCCGACGGCTCGGTGCGGATGATCGGCAGCGATATCGACCTGTCGGTATACTACGGTTTGGCAACCCGCGCGGGCGGCGAACCGGCGGCAAAGTACTAATTCACGAGGCGGTCGCGCGGCGAATGCACCGGATCGCGGACGCGATCGTCGAAGCGGAAAAGGACCTGCCGCACAAGCACCTGATCGCCCAGAATATCGCCAACGGCTCGAAGAAGATCGAGAACCCGCATCGGAACGTCTCGGTCTTCAACTTGCCATGCCGCCGAAAGCCGTGGAGATGTGAATTATCCGTTGAACAAAGTGTCAGGTGCCGGACGAGATAACTGTTCGGCATCCGTGACGAAGTACCGACGGGACGCGGCGCTGCGAATCGGGCGGCATTGAGAGGGGCAAACGCTGATACGCCAAGCGTCGGGCCTTGACATGGACGGCGGCATGCCCATGATACGGGCATCACGAAAGGGGCAAACAGCGAATGTTCAGTGGGATTGTGGAACGGATGGGCACGGTGCGGCGGCTGATCTCGGATCCGCCGGGGGTCCGCTTGGTGATCGAGTCGGCCCAGATCGCCCGCGATACGAAAATCGGCGACAGCATCTCTGTGAACGGGTGCTGTTTGACGGTGGTCCAAGTGGATGAGACCTCGTTCGGCTTCGACGCCGGCGCCGAGACGCTCAGCCGCACCAATTTGGGCCGCTTGCAGGAAGGCAGCCAAGTGAATCTCGAACGCTCGCTTAAAGTGGGCGGCGAATTGGGCGGCCACTTTGTCACTGGACACATCGACGCCGCAGGTTGGCTTGACCAGCGGATCGATGATAAAGATTGGTCCACGTTCTGGTTCCGCATGCCCGCCCGCTTGACGCGGCAGATGGCCAGCAAAGGATCCATCGCGATCGATGGCATCAGCCTGACGCTGGTCGACGTGGAGGACGAGCGTTTCAGCGTGGCATTGATCCCGCACACGCTGCAGATCACGACGCTGGGCGGTCTGCAACCCGGCGATCCAGTCAATTTGGAAACCGATGTCCTGGCGAAGTATGTCGAGAAGCAGTTGGCTTGCGGGTATTTGAGAGCAGAACGTCCGGATACGGATTAAGCCAGTTACGACGCACACGCTACCAGCGGGAACGCCTCATCCGCAGCCGCGTGGACCCCGCGCAACGTGCGACGACATAGATGATACCGCGGCACATCAAAGGTGGGTACGTCAGCAGCAACGCCGAGCTGGGATCAACCGGCGGCGATCTGCGTGATGCGGACTTTGGTGTAGATCTGCCGATGGCCGGTACGGCGACGGAAGTTCTTGCGTCGGTTGTACTTCTGAATGTAGATCTTCTCGCCCATGGCGGGTCCGACGACCTCGGCGGTAACCGATGCTCCCGCGACATTCGGCTGGCCCAGCTTCAAACCTTCATCGCCCGATACCGCCAGCACTCTGTCGAAGGTCAATTGTTCGCCAGGAGGAACTTCACGGAAATTCAGTTCCACTTCCTGGCCTTCTTCCACTCGGTACTGCCGTCCGCCGTCTGCAATAATCGCGTACATGCCCAGTCCTACGAAACGTCGGTGAATGCTATCTTAAATCGTCCCGGTCAATTGCGGGAAAGGCCAGATTGTAGTCGAGTCAGCGGGCCGTGTCGAGTCCCGCGCCAAGAACTTCGCCGGGTTGTAAATCTTTGGCCGCTTTGCGGATAGGGTGCTTGCGAATGTTGGGAGCGATGCAGCAATATCTGACGGACCAATTGACTCAAATCCGAGCCAACGGTTTGTATAAAGTCGAACGCGTCATTTCGACAGCCCAGGACGCGCATATTCGCGTTGGGGATGGAAGGTCCGTCCTGAATATGTGCGCCAATAACTATTTGGGACTCGCCCAGCATCCCGCCGTGATCGAAGCGGCTCGCGGTGCCTTGGACCAATGGGGTTACGGGCTCGCTTCGGTCAGGTTCATCTGCGGGACCCAGACGTTGCACAAGCAGTTGGAGCAGAAACTGAGCGAATTCCTCGGCACCGAAGACACGATTCTGTACAGTTCCTGTTTCGACGCCAACGGAGGCTTGTTCGAAACGCTGCTTGGACCGGAGGATGCCGTTATTTCCGACGAGTTGAATCATGCGAGCATCATTGACGGCGTCCGGCTGTGCAAAGCGACGCGTTATCGCTACAAGAACAATGACATGCCGGATTTGGAAGCCAAACTGCGGGAAGCTTCTGGGGCTCGATTCCGTCTGATCGCGACCGACGGCGTGTTTTCGATGGATGGTTATATCGCGAACTTGCCGGATATCTGTGAATTGGCGGACAAATACGGCGCACTGCTTATGGTGGACGATTCGCATGCCGTGGGATTCATGGGGCGGCGAGGCCGAGGAACACACGAATATCACGGCGTGATGGACCGGGTCGACGTGTTGACGGGGACGCTGGGCAAGGCGCTGGGCGGTGCCAGCGGCGGATATACCAGCGGCCGTCGCGAGGTGATCGAACTGTTGCGGCAGCGTTCGCGACCGTACCTGTTCTCCAACTCGCTGGCGCCGCCTATCGTCGCGGCGTCGATCCAGGCATTGGAGTTGCTGACACAATCCACCGAGTTGCGGGACCGCTTGGAACAGAACACACGCTGGTTCCGCGACGCCATGTCAGGGTCAGGGTTCCAAATTGCACCCGGCGCGCACCCCATCGTGCCGATCATGCTGGGTGATGCCGCTTTGGCGGCTCAGATGGCAGATGCCATGCTGGCCCAAGGCGTCTACGTGATCGGCTTTTCGTATCCCGTCGTTCCGCTCGGGAAAGCTCGCATTCGCACCCAGATTTCCGCGGCTCATTCCCGCGATGATCTGGAATTCGCGATGCGGGCTTTTGCTCGGGTGAAGCTAGAATTAGGATTGTCATCCAGCAACGCATGACTCCCAGAGCTTTCGACGATGGCAGGAACCTCATGAATGATGCATCTGACCGACCGTTACGGCTGTTGGTAATCGGCGCTCATCCGGACGACTGTGAGTATAAAGCCGGCGGATTGGCTGCGCTGTACCGCCAAGCCGGGCACGACGTGTGTTTTGTCAGCGTCACCGACGGCCGGTCGGGCCATCAGACGCGATACGGCCCGGAGTTGGCCGCCATCCGGCGGACAGAAGCCGCCGCGTCCGCGCGCGTCCTGGACTTGGAGTATCGCATCCTGAGCCACCCCGACGGTGCTTTGCAGCCCACGCTCGAAGCTCGCGCGGAGGTTGTTCGGCTGATTCGTGGATACGATCCCGATCTGGTCTTGACGCATCGTCCGAACGATTATCATCCGGACCATCGCCTGACGTCGCAGTTGGTGGGCGATGCGTCGTATCTGCTGACCGTTCCGGCGATTGCGAACGATGTTCCGGCGCTGCGGCGAATGCCAGTCATCATGTACCTGTCCGACGAATTCCAGCGCCCCTATCCGTTTTCGCCGTCGCTGACGATCGATATCGAGCCGGAATTGGAGTTGGTTATCGCCATGCTGGCCTGTCACCGCTCGCAATTCTTTGACTGGTTGCCTTATAATCGCGGCGAATTGGAATGCATGCCGAGCGAACCGGATCAACAGCGGCGGTGGCTGCGGGATTGGTATCTGAGGCTCATCGAGCCGTTGGCGGATCGGTATCGAGAACAGATTGTTGCCCTCTACGGAGAACGGGGGCGGCGGATCAAGTACATTGAAGCGTTCGAGACGTGCGAATACGGCGCTCCGCTGACGCCGGCACTGCGACGAAGACTTTTCCCCTTCTTGCCTGACGAGGGACAACGCGGATGACGGAACAAAAGAAAGACGCCGGAGGGGTGATCAACTGGCCTGCCGCGTTGGACGCCACGGGCGGTGACGAGGCGTTGCTCGTCGACCTCTTGAATATCTTCTTAGAGGAATCAATGACCCTGATGTCGCAGATTCGGCAGGCGATCGAACGGCAAGACTATGTCCTGCTGAATCGTGCAGGGCACACGCTGAAGGGCGGGTTGCGGATTTTCGAATCGTCCGAGGCCATCGAACTCGCCCGGCAGCTGGAGTTCATGGCTCGTGAACTTGCCCAGGATCAAAAAGACGTTGAAAAAGGGAGCAAGGACGCCAGCGTGATTACTCCGGAACGCATCGCGGCGGCGTTCGCTGATGCGCCGCGCGTCATGGCGGAGTTGGAGCCACAACTGGAACGCGTCACTGCCGAGATGAAAGCACGCCTAGGACAGTAGTGCGGTGTTTTCGGCTGCTCGCCATTTCACCACGCCGTCGAGGGCCCGATGCCTGTTTCCATGCTGTACCTGGGTGACACCACCCTGCAAACCGCGGCCGCCTATTTGGCCGGCTTGATTCACCGCGCCGGATGGTCCCTGGACTATGTGCCCAGTCACGTGCCGGCGGCGCCGGAATTATTCGACTTGCCGCGTTCGCTGGTTGTGTTAAGCGACTATTCGGCCAGCCGGTTGGCGCCGTCGCTGCAGCAGCGGCTGGTCCAGTTGGTCGAGTCGGGCGCGGGCCTGCTGATGATCGGCGGCTGGGAGTCCTATCATGGCTGCGGGGGCGACTGGGACGGGACGGCCGTAGCGACGGCCTTACCCGTGGAGATCAGCGACACGGACGACCGAGTCAATTGCGACCAGCCGGCGCTGGTCCGGCGCGTTCACCAACATCCTGCGGCGGCCGGTTTGCCGTGGGATGACCGTCCGCCCGGCATCGGCGGCTTCAATCGTTTTCGGCCCCAGGCGGAGGCCCAAGTGGTTCTGGAAACAGAGCGGTTTCGGGCAACTCGTGAGGGCCAGAACGTACGTTTTGAACTTGCCGGACGCGATCCACTGCTGGTCGTCGGAACGTGGGGCAAAGGCCGAGTGGCGGCGTTGGCGACCGATGTCGCACCCCACTGGGTAGGCGGCATGGTAGATTGGGGACCGAGGCGCGTGGCGGCGCAAGCTCCCGGCGCCGAGGCGGTCGAAGTCGGCGAGTTGTATGCCCAGTTCTTCCTGCAACTGCTGGCCTGGACCGGCGGGGTGGATCTGAAATCTGAAATCTGAAATCTGACCAAACGACTGAAACCAGACCATCCGGCGGCGTATGGGCTTGACGGCGACTGCGACCGAGCGTTGGTTGGGTTGACCGATGAGATCCCTGCCGCATTCCTGTTTGAACGGAGTTCTTAAGATGCAACGTGACGACAAGTATGCTCAATACGGTTTAGTCCGCGATATGCTTGCCGCGACGGCCATTATCGAGCGGTTCGACGCCCATCAAGCCGTGGACACCGCGGGCGCGATCGCCGGCGTGGGGCGGCTGTTGTTGACAGGCGAAGGCTCCAGCCGAATTTTTCCCGCCAAGAGTGCGATCGCGCACGCGCGGCGCTCCGGCGGGAATCTGCAGCTGCACACCGAGGCCGGACGACAGGCGCAGGAGTACGACCTGTCCGACTGGGCCGTGTTCGCCTTGTCCAACTCCGGACGCACCCGCGAGGTCATCGAGTTGTTCTCCATACTGAACGAACGTGGTCATCAGCATTTGTACAGTCTGACGGCTTTTCCGAATTCCAAGCTGGAATCGCTGGCCACGAGAGGTTACGTCCTGGGCTGCGGTGAAGAAGGTGCCGTGGCGGCCACCAAGAGCGTCCTCGAGCAGGCGTTGTTCTATCGGGCGCTGTTGGAAACGGCGGCCGACCGGGCTCAGTTAGCCGGGCGATTGGGGGAACTCAGCCGGCAATTCGACCAGGCGTTGACAACCGCCATCGAGCCGCAGGTGATTGAGGCGATCGCCGGCGCGAGCGTCGTTTATTGGGCCGGGCGCAACGACGGCGTGGCCGAGGAGTTGACGCTGAAGACCAACGAGATCACCCGCAAGACCGCCGATTACCTCGAAGGCACCTACGCGGTGCATGGAATCGAAGAGGTGATGAGCCGCGACCAGGTGGTTATCTGGATCGATCCTTACGAAGGTTCCGAGGAAAAATTCGAAGAAGTGCTGGTCCGCGGTGTGGGGCTGAAAGTGATCGCGATCGCCAGTCGTGCGACGCGATTTCCCACGATCCGGATTCCCGATGCCGGCGACTTGGCTGGATACGTGCAAATGGCCGCCGGCTGGAATATCCTGGTCGAGGTCGGGATTCGTTTGGCGGTCAATCTGGACAAACCGGAACGGGCGCGAAAGGTCGGCAATGAGATCTGAGATCTGAGATTTGAGATATGAGATTTGAGATATGAAATTTGAGATCTGAAATTTGAAATCCCCATGCCCCTCTTTGAACTGATCAACGTGACGCACGATTACGGCCGCGTGCGGGCGTTGCGCGGGGTCTCGTTATCGGTCACAGCCGGCGCAATTGGACTGGTGGGGCAAAACGGCGCCGGCAAATCGACGTTGCTGCAGGTTCTGTTAGGGCTGATTCGGCCGACGCAAGGCGTGGCCCGTGTCCTGGGGCTGGACGTCCGTACGGCCGGCGTCCGAGTGCGCGGCCGAGTCGGGTATATGCCGGAACGCGGAGCGCTGGTGCCCGGCTTGCACGGCGTCGAGTTCGTCGCCTTGGCGGGCCAGCTGTGCGGGATGCCGCGGCGTCAGGCGTTACGGCGGGCGCACGAGGTGCTGTCCTACCTGGGACTGGATGAAGCCCGCTACCGATATTTGGAACAGTATTCGGTCGGCATGAAACAGCGGCTGAAACTGGCGGCGGCTTTGGTTCACGATCCTCAAGTCCTGCTGCTGGACGAACCGACGGCGGGCCTTGATCCGGACGGCCGGACGGCGATGTTGGAGGTGCTGCGAGCCTTGGCCCTGCGTCCGAACCGCTCGCTGATCCTGTCCACGCACTTGTTGAGCGATATCGAGCGAGTGTGCCAATCGGCGGTGATCCTGGACCGTGGCGCCGTCATACGCACGGGCCGCATCGAAGAATTCCGGAAAGCGGCCGCCAAGAGTTTTCGGCTTCGTTGCCACGGTGATGCCACCGAGTTGCTGCGCGGCCTCCAGCGGCAAGGCATCGAGGTCGACGAGGCGGAGGGGAGCGACGCGGCCACGATTCGGCTGCCGGACCCGCTGTCCACCCGGGATGTGTTTGCTGCGTCCCTGCGGCATGGCGTGTTGATCACCGGCTTGGAGCCCGACGAAGAGGATTTCGCCCGAGCGTATGTGCGGATGGTGTCTCGCGATAAGCCGGATTAGCCCGGCGCTTCAGAGCAGGTGCCGAGCCTTGATTTCCAAGTAGCGATTCACCAGCGGCGCGGTCATTTCTTCGGGAAACACGTCCAGCGACAGAACCCCCTGGTGCTGGAGGTCGGTCAACACTTGATGCCGCCACGTCAGAATCTCGGCGGCGGCCGCCGCCCGGTACAGGTCGCGGCCCGCCGGCTGCGGCAGGTTCGCCACGTCGAACAACTGGTGATCGCGGAGCAGAACCCCCAGCGGCAGATGGCGGCCGGCCAGTGTGCTGAGCCACCGTTCGATCCGGTTGGCGTTCACTTCGTCGATCACATTGGTCACCAGGACCACCAGCGACCGCTTCTTGCAGCGCGACGTCAAGTACAGAAAGGCGTCGTCGTAACGGGATTCGACGAGACGTGGAAACCGGTCAAACGAGGCATGCAGGAGACGATTCATCTGGTTCATGCCGCCACGGGGCGGAACGAACGAGTGAATCTCGTCGGAAAAACAAATCAGGCCCACTGCATCGCCCTGGTGCAGGGCGACGTAGCTGAGCATCAGCATGGCGTTCAAGGAATGGTCCAGCAGACTGATCCCGGCCGCTTCGTTGGTCATCATCCGGCCGCAATCCATCAGGAACACGATCCGCTGGCTCTGACTGGCCTGGAAATCCTTCACCGTCAGTTTCGAGCGGCGCGCCGTCGCGCGCCAATCGATGTGCTTGTGGTTATCGTCGAGCGTATAGTCGCGTAACCGCTCGAAGTCGTGATCCAATCCCACGCGGCGCGTCCGCCGCACGCCCATGAGACTCAGCCGGTTCGTCCGCGCCAGAATCGCATATTCGCTCAATTGCTGCATGTCCGGGTAGACGAACAACTGGCTGCGGCAGGGGATGGTCAGAAAACGCTGCCACAGTCCCAGTCCGCTGCGGACGCGAAGGTACACGGCGGCCAGGACGAACGAGCCTCGCCGGCTGGCGGTCAAATCGTAATGCAGCGAGATTCGGCTGCGAGCCGGCAGACGCCGCGCGAACTCGTCCGGCAGAGCCTCGAACTCCTGCGGCACATCGTCGCGAATCCACATTTCCCACGCACGGCCGCTGTGATTCGAGATCGTCAGCGAGACTGCGTGCCGCTTCTTGAGCGACGCGATTCGCACCGCCGAGCGTTCGACGGAAAAAAACCGCTGCTGCGGCAGGGACAGCAAGTCCGCCGCCGCTACCAGGACGATTACCAAGTCGACCACGGCGACCAGCAGAAACGCTTGTGGAAACAGGACCAGCGACAGAGACAACAAGCACGGCGCCAACAGGACGATCGCCAGCGGGCCGTACGGCGCCGCTCGTTTCCAGCGGCCCAAGCCGACCAAGACCGCCAAGATCGCCATCACCAACAGCACGGGCAGCATTCGCAGCTGGGAACTGTAGCTCTCGATCCAGGAAACGGGGTCGGACATGGCAAATCACACAAATCCCACGTGATGATCTCGCTCGCCGGCAGTATAGCCCGGCGGCGGCCGGTGGGCAACTCAGCCTTTCCACACAGCCTCCCAACGCGCCAGTTTTGAACTTGCGCGTCGGGCTAGTGTGACAACTCATTCTTCTACGAGTTACTGTAATTTCACCTACTGGCCAACCGCGGCAGTTCACGCCCCCCCTTGGCAGCATCAACGGCATTTTCCCGTTCATCGGGTTCGGCCAGCGAAGCCCGCTCCGATTTTCAGACCGACGAGCCGTGCCTTTTGATTTCCTCCAGGTCCAGGGCGCCGCGGCGGCCGATCCGGCTGCCGAAGATGCGCAGAGCCCGGATCTCGCCGCGGAACTGGCGGTCGAGGCCGTAGCCGTGCATCGTTTCGTTGAAGTTGCCGATGGCCAGCGGGCCGGGATCGGCGGCTACGGGACCGGCTTGATAAGTGGTCCGGCAATCGAGTTGGATCGCCGCCGGTCCGGGCGTCTCCCGCGGCTCGCTGAAATACCAGCTGACATTGTCCCGCGGCTGCGCGGCATCGTAGCTGACGGCGAAAAACGTCCATCGGCCGGTCTTCAGCTTGCCCGGCGAACTGTCGTCGCGGATCGAATCGGGCCATTGGTTGACCGCCAGACGCAGACGCCCGTCAGCGTGGCATACCAAGTCGATGCCCGAACGATCTTTATTCAAGCAGAACACGATTCGGTTGCCGCCGCTGCCGATCTGCAGACTCTCCGGTTTGACCCAGCCCAAGATCGTGAATGACCGCAAGCCGCACAGTTGGTCGATCACCGCGTCCTCGGCGCGAGCCCAGCCCCACGGGGCGCCGTCGGGGAAATGAAGCGAGCCTGCGGTTCCTCGCCGCGCCGTACCCTGCAGCTTGATCGCCGTCTCGTCCCGCTCGAACCCGGCCCGCACGAGCGGGGCGCCGGCATCATGATCCACGGCGATCTGGACGATGCTCTGCGCCACTCCGCCGTCGGCATCGGTCACCGTGAGGGTGACCGCGTACAATCCGGGCTGCTGAAAAACATGCGTAGCTTCCGGCACGTCGCGGGTCGTTCCGTCGCCGAAATCCCAGTGCGTGCTTGTGCCGCCCGAGCCGGTGAATTTGACTGTCAGCGGCGGCAGGCCCTCGGTCGCCGAGGTGGTGATTTTTGCTTGCGGCCGCAACCGCTCGCCGGCTTGGTACGGCATCAGGCGGAATACCACATCCGAACGCGGCGCATTCAACTGGAAGCGGCCCGCGGGCGCGGTGCCCAGCGGCACCACCGTCATGGCCCACGGATCGATCAAATCCAGCTTGTACGGGCGCTGGCCGGGTAAATCAAGGGACTCGATTCCAGGTTTCTGGCAGTAGACCAAATAGTACGCGCCCGGGTTGGCCAGTACGAAACGGCCCTGATGTTCACCCCGCGGTTCCAACTGGTCGAACGGGGGTGCGTCGGCCATGAATTGCTTCAGCCACGCGATCCGCCGGGGACTTTGGCCGTGCAACACACCGCCTTTGGACCACCACAGCAGATCCTTCGGGTGCTTGTACGTCTCGCCGTGTCCGACGTAGCCGCCGCCCATCGTGCCGATCCAGAATCGACGAACCATTTCCTCAGGCTTCAGGTTGCCCCAGCCCTGGGGGATATCGCCTTCGTAGCCGCATTCGTCGATGACGACCGGCCGCTTGTACTGCTCGCGCCATTCCCCGACGCGATGCACATCGTGACGCTGGATGCTGGAATGCGTCACCCACGGTTGGGCATGATCGTAGAAGCCGCGACAGTTGTGAATGCCGCGCAGACGCTGGTGAGCATCCTCGTTCTGCAGAATCTGGAAAAACCGGTCCCAGTCAGCCAGTTGCTTGTCGCCGCGATGATTGGCCATCGCGCCGGGAGCCATCAGATCGAATTCGTTGGCCAGCGACCACCAGACGTTGCGAAAGGCGCCCACGCGCGCGATGGCATAGCGCAGATAACGGTCGTCGTTGGCGGCGCCCATCTGCGCGAATCCCCAACGGTCGTAGGGATGCCAGAGGATCAAATCCGCCTCGATCCCTAACTGGCTCAAGTCGCCGATCCGCTGTTCCAGCTGGCGCCAGAAGGCTGGATCGGGCCGAGCGAAATCGAACTTGCCGTCGGCTTTCTTGAGGAATGCAAACCGCTCCGGTTCGTTCTGGTTGTAGGTGTAGCTTTTCGGAAACACACAGAAACGGATTTTGTTGAACGGCGAGGCGGCCAGCGTTTCGAGCGTCTGCTGCTGCAGTGCAGGGGGCTGATGCACCCAGGCGTAGCAGGTGGTGCCGAACTGATGATAAGGCGTGCCGTCGGCGTAGCGGAAATAATACGTGCTGAACACTTGCACCGGGCCGTGATTGTCTTTCGACGGCGGACCGGCCGTGAACGAACCCGTCCGGCCGTTCAGTTCCGGGCGGTTGCTCTGCGTCTCGTACCGCCACGCGCCTGGTGCCGGCGGCGAAAAGCGAACTTTGTAGATGCCGTCGCCATCGTAGAAGCCGGCAATCGCAACTCGCCGGCCGGCTTGGTGAAAGGTAACCGCCAGTTCCACGTCGAGATAGGGATTGCCTTCGCGGGGACCGTTCAGCGACGTCTCCCACAGGCCCCATTGTTCGGCTTCGGCGGCCACCGAGCGATTGGACAAGAACATCGAAGCGGCCAAGCACAAGCAGGCGGCTGGCAGGACGGTTCGGAAGACTCTGATCTTCATCAAATGATACTCCGGTTGAACGTTTCGGCGTTGAATTCGGCATGGCGGACGTCCGCGAATATATCACACAGACGGAGAAAAAAAATCGGCTTGCCGGGCTGAACTGCCTCCCAAACGCCTGGTGTTGTTTCGTTCTGTTTTGCCTGGAGGCCCCTCCGGTTCATCCCAGGGGAGTTTCCCCATGCCAGGTCAGGAGTTCTGACAACCCCGGCTCTTTCGACTCTAGACACGTGAGAGCCTGCGTGCTAAACATGAGAACCGTGGCGAACGTAATCCCACCGGCGGGAACATCCGTTGTTCTGTCGAACGAGCGTATGTCCCTCCTACTTCATCCTCGAGAGGAGCTAAGCATGGGCAACTGTAGGCCCCCCACCCGGCGCGAGTTTCTGAAAACGGCCAGTGCGGCGATCGCCGTGCCCTACATCATCACTTCTTCCGCCTTGGGCTCGGAGGACATCCCGCCGGCCAGCGATCGCATCGTGATGGGCGGTATTGGCATCGGCAACATGGGCCGCGGCGATCAAGGCGCGTTCCTAGGCCGCGCGGACGTCCAATACGTAGCGGTCAGCGACGTGCGAAAAGGCGTCTGCGACCAGGCCAAGGCCAAGGTGGACGAGCGGTACCAGAACACCGACTGTCAGGCCTGCAACGACTTCCGCGACCTGCTCGCACGCACGGACATCGACGCGGTGCATATCGCCACGCCCGATCATTGGCACGCAATCATGGTGATCGAGGCTTGTCGCAGCGGAAAGGACGTGTATTGCCAGAAACCGGAGACGCGAACTCTGCGCGAAGGGCCGCTGATGGTCGAGGCCGCGCGGCGCTACTCCCGCGTGGTTTCCGGCGGCAGCCAGCGGGTGTTGGGGGACTACCGGAAAATCGTCGATCCCTGCTGGGGAGGCGAGTTGGGCACGATCAAGGCGATCAACGTCAATGTGGGTCCGCTGTCGCAACCGTGCAATCTGCCGGCGCAGGACGTCCCGCCCGATATGGACTGGGATATGTGGCTCGGCCCGGCTCCCTGGGCCCCCTACAACAAGGCTCGTTGCGACGGGAATTTCGGGACCAGCGGCAACAGCTGGCGATCTTACATCGACTATTCGGGCGGCGGCATGACCGACTGGGGCGCGCATCATTTCGGCGGAGCGACCTTTGCCGCGGACGTCCGGGAATTACAGCCGGAGGAGGTCCTGTACAACGACGAGAACGGCCGCAAGTACTTGACGTACCGCTATCCGAACGGGCGGCTGATCTACCATAACCGTCCCGGCTGGGGCAACCTGCAAGTCGAAGGCACGCCGGGTGAACAGGTAGCCGCCAAACCCGTGCCGTCCTACAAGGGCACCGGCGGGATCTACGGCGATTTCATCGAATGCGTCAAGACGCGCGAGCGGCCGTTCCGCGACATCGAGTTGGCGGTAAACACCGTGATGTTAAGCCATCTGGGCATCGTCGCGTACCGGCTGCAAAGGTCGCTGAAATGGGACGCGGCCGGACAACAGTTCCCCGACGACGAAGAAGCCAATCGCTTTCTCGATTCCGCTCGCCGCGAGCCGTGGCAGCTGTGAACGGAACGATCTCGCGAGTCTTTTTTCTTATGAATTTTCGCCTGAGCACTGGAGTTGAATATGTTGGACCAAGCTTTTGAAGCGTTGAAGACTTATGACTGGGGTGCGGATCCCAAGATTCTGAATCCGATCGACGAGGCCGTGGTGACGACGCGCGACGATGCCGCCGCGCGCCAGGATCTGGAAGCCCGCTTGGTGGCGGTGCTGAACAGCGAGGTATCTCGCGACGCGAAAGATTTCGTCTGCCGCAAGCTCGCCGTGATCGGGACGGCGGCGGCCGTCCCGGCCTTAGCCGAACTGTTGCCCCATCCGGAGCACTCCCACATGGCTCGCTATGCGCTGGAGCGAATCCCCGCGCCGGAAGCGGCCCAGGCGATGCGCGACGCCTTGCCGAAAATCGATAACGTCCTGAAGATCGGCGTGATGGGGTCGCTGGGCGTGCGGCAGGACGCGGCCAGCGTGGCGGCGTTGGCGGCCCTGCTGGGCAACGCGGACGTCACCGTCGCCCGTTCGGCCGTTTTGGCGCTGGGCGCGATTCGCACGCCGGAAGCCGCCCGCGCACTGCGGGAAGGCAAACCGGAAAGCAGCGAGGCGAGGACCGCCGCCATTGACGCCAGCCTGGCATGTGCCGAAGGATTGCTGGCAGCCGGGAAGAAGGCCGACGCGATGGCGGTCTACAAAGGATTCATCGGCGAAGACCAGCCCAAGCACGTTCGGCTGGCCGCGACCCGCGGCATGCTGGCGTGTGCCGGCAAGAGCGACTGAAACGCAATTCGCCTTGGATCGCCCCGGAAATCGTGGAAGGAGGTTCGGCCTTGAAACATACTCACGTACTGCTGTGCGGAACGGTCTGCTTGGCCGTCCTCTTTTCGTTGACTGCGACGTCGCCGGCCCAGGAGGGGAACGGCGACGATCTGGTTCCGCTGGTGATCAATCTGCTGGGAGAAAAAGACAAAGACATGCGAGCCTTGGGCCTGGAGCAAGTCCGCACGGAAGCGAAAGGGCCGGCGGCCACTCGGCAATTCGCGGCGCAATTGCCGAGCTTGCCCGCGGAAGTTCAAGCCGCCTTGCTCCGCGCGCTGGCCGACCGCGGAGACCCGGCCGCCCGGCCCGCGGTCGTCGACTTGTTCGCCGCCGGTCCCGACGCGGCGGTGCGGCTGGCGGCCATCGAGGCGTTGGGCTCTCTCGGCGACCCAGACGATGCGAGGTTGTTGCTGCGACTGTTGGCCGAAGGGGCGCCGGCCGAGCAAGCCGCTGCGCGAACCGCCTTGACGCGTTTGCCCGGCGAATCGGTTTCAACCGCGGTGGCGGCGGAAATGAGCCGGGCCGGCGCGGCCCAGCGCGTGACGCTGATCGGTATCCTGGTCAGCCGCCGAGCATTTGCCACGGCCGCTGAGATCCTGCCCGCCGCCGTGGACGCCGATGCGTCGGTACGATCCGCGGCGATGGCGGCGCTGGGAGAACTAGGCGGCCCGGAGCACGTCCCAGGCATGGTTCGCGGCATCCTTGTCGCCGAAGCCAGCCGCGAACGCGAAGCGGCCGAAAAGGCGGTGATGGCCGTCTGCCGCCGAATCAGCAATCCAGCGCAGCAGGCCGCACCGTTGTTGGCGGCCATGCAATCCTTGAACGAAGCCGAACGCAGGTCCGTCTTGCCGGCATTGGGACGCGTAGGTGGACCCGCCGCATTGAAGATCGTAAAAGCCGCCATCGCCGCTTCGGATCCCGCGCTGCACGAAGCGGGGCTCCGCGCCTTGTGCAACTGGCCGGATGCTTCGGTCGCCGCCGAGTTGACGGAGCGGGTGCAATCGGACGAGCATCCCGCCGATCGTACTGCGGCGCTGCGGGCGTTGATTCGTGTCGCGCCGCTGCCGGACGGCCGTTCCGATGCCGAGAAGTTGGACTTGCTGACGTCGGCCCTGGCACTATGCACACGGGACACCGAGCGGAATCTGACGCTGCAACGTGCGGCTGCCATCCGGACCGTCGAGACGCTCCGTTTCCTGACACCCTATCTCGATCGACCGGCGTATGCTCAGCACGCGTGTCAGGCCGTGGTGGAACTGGCCCATCACCGCGACCTCCGCGAGCCGAACAAAGCGGAATTCGATCGGGTCCTGGACAAAGTGATTCAGATCAGCAAAGACGCCACCGTCGTCGACCGGGCCCAGCGCTATAAGAAAGGCCAGACTTGGGTTCGCCCCACCATGCCCCAGTAGTGTCTGGAAACGCCGTGCAGCCGACGGAGCGGCAGATTCCCGAGCGGGTGTAGCTCGTCGCGCTAGTCCCTCCGCAGCTGTTACGTCAAGCTTGAAAGAGCAACAGGAATAAGGAAAGCTTCATGAGAAGTTCAGCAAGCAATCGTGTACGCGAGCAGGCGTGGCTGGCTCGTGCTTCGATATTCGCCATGCTCGCGGGTTTGGCGTCGAGCTGCCTGAATGAAGCGGCGCAGCCGTCCGGGGGCGGACGGCTTGAGCGGCTGAAAGTCTCGGAGAACAAACGCTTCCTGGTCCATGAGGATGGGACGCCGTTTTTCTGGCTCGGGGACACGGCGTGGGAGTTGTTTCATCGGCTGAACCGCGAACAGGCCGATCGATATCTCCAAAACCGCGCGGCCAACGGCTATACGGTGATTCAGGCCGTGGCCATTGCCGAGTTGGACGGGCATCGAGATCCGAACCCCTACGGCCATCTGCCACTGGTCGATCAGGATCCCGCTCGCCCCGCCGTCGCGGACGGTCCCGGCAACGACTACTGGGATCACGTGGACTATATCGTGGACAAGGCCAACTCCCTCGGCCTGTACATCGGTTTTCTGCCGACGTGGGGGCGCTATTGGCATGACGAGGTGCGCGACGGCAAACCGCTGTTCACGGTTCAAAACGCCGAGTCGTTCGGACAGTGGCTTGGGCGCCGCTATCGGGACAAGCGTCTGATCTGGATTCTGGGCGGCGACCGCACGATCGAAAATGAACAGCAGAAGGAGATCGTACGCGCGATGGCCCGCGGCATTCGCAAAGGCGACGGCGGCGAGCATCTGCAAACGTTCCATCCTCGCGGCGGTCAGGGCTCGGCCCAGGTTTTCCACGGCGACGACTGGCTCGACTTTAACATGCGTCAGAACGGACACAACGTGCAGTTCCACGAAGGTTATCAAAATACGCGGGTGGACTATGATCGCACGCCGGTCAAGCCCGTCGTGGATGGTGAGCCGATCTACGAGGATCATCCGGTCTCGTTTCGGGCGAAGGAATTGGGCCATTCCATCGCCTCCGACGTCCGCCGGCCACTCTATTGGAATCTGTTCACCGGGGCCTTTGGCCACACCTACGGCCATCACTCGGTCTGGCAGATGTGGCAACCGGGCCGCAACCCGATCAACAATCCCCTGATGCCCTGGTTTCAGGCCATCGATCAGCCGGGCGCCCGGCAGATGCAGTACGGCCGCTGGCTGATGGAGTCGCGTCCGTTTCTGTCGCGGGTGCCCGATGATTCGATCGTGGTCACGCATCGCTCGGACAACGAGCCCGCGGCCGCACAGGCGTCGCCCAACGGCCAGCCGGCGTTATCGTCGCCGGGAGGCCATACGGCGACCGATCTGATCGTCCCAACCTCCGTCCCCGGCACGGGCCGCTACCGGTTCGTCGCCACCCGCGACGCGAAGGGCTCGTACGCGATGGTCTATGCACCGGTGGGGCGCAGCTTTCGCGTGCGGATGAAGACGATTTCCGGCCCGCGCGTGACGGCGTGGTGGTACAATCCTCGCAATGGCCAGGCGACGGCCATCGGCACATTCGAGAACCGGGGCGAGCAGGTTTTTTCACCGCCCGACCACGGCGAAATGCTCGACTGGGTCCTCGTGCTCGACGATGCGGCGAAGCTGTTCCCCGCCCCTGGTACCAGAAAATAGTTTCTTGGCTGACGATCTCGCTGGCGAGCGGCGAGGATCACGGGGACTCGAATTCGGGTCCGCTGCCCGAGCCCCTATATCTCAATCGTTTTTTCAGACCTGTCTTCGGGATGCGCTCGGGCGGGCTACGCCACGTGGGCGCGCAGTCGGACGCCGAGTGCGCGGGCCACCTTGAGCACCGTGGCGAAGCTCGGGTTGCCGCCCTCGCTAAGTGCCTTGTAGAGGCTTTCGCGGCTTAGGCCAGCATCGCGTGCAACCTGTGTCATGCCGCGCGCACGAGCGATATCACCGAGCGCGCGAGCGATGCCCGCCGCATCGTCGGGAGCCTCTTCAAACCACGCATCAAGGGCGATTGGGTCGACTTGTCGCCTCCGGCAAGCAGCACGATCAACTCGTCCCGGCGCTCGGTGTAGTAGACCCGATAGCCAGGGCCGTGGTCGATCTTCAACTCGCAAACGCCGTCGGTGAGAACCCGATACGTTCCAGGATTCCAGCGCAGATCATTCGGGTCGCGTCGCGGTCCAGCCGTCCTGATAGGCCCGGGAGCGGAACAGGAAATCGATCAGGTTGCCTTCATGCGGCTGCAGCCAGTTCAGCTTCGTCGTCGGGATGGGGCCGACGTTCAATCGGTCAATGTGCGTGGCGTCGGTGGCGGCGCGGATCAGTTCGTTTTTTTTTGTGATCACCGTTCCCACCAGCGTCGTGCCGATCTTGACCAGCATTTCGCGCTCCGGACACTTGACGACCGCCGCAAACGGAAACATGAATTCCTTCTTGGCGATCTCGCAATCCGGCGTCGCGCAATGCACGATCGTCGGCCGCAGATAGGCGCAGCGTTCTCGTTCGACCAGCCGCGGGCCGAAACGTTCGGTCGTGTGGGTGACGCCCCCGGCCTGCAAATCCGACTCGATCATCCGCCAAGTTCCCTGCGCTGCGTTCGGAACGGTGAACGCCGCCAAACCGGCTTGCGGATCTTCCGGCGGCAGGGGTTCGATCGGTCCCAAACGTTCGGCCAGCGCGGCGGCGATCGCTTGCGTGTGCCGCGAAGCCCAGATACTCGAACAATTGATACAGCTGCGGCCGCCGTTCAGGTAGATGCTGTCGAGCATCAGATCCAGGTACTGCTCCCAATCGTCGACCACGTCGTCGCCGAACAAGATTTTCGCGAACCCGGGGCCATGCACTTGGACGCGCGGATTGCCTTGATATTGTTCCACCGTTTGAGCGCTGCCGAACATCATCGCCCGCGGACAGGCGGACAACACCGCGCCGCCGGCATCGTGTCCGCCCGGGTACAGCGAAAACGCTTGGGCCGGAATTCCGGCGGCGACCATCGCCGCGATGATTCGATACGGAGTCCACGGCTCCTGCGAACCGGGTTTGAGGACCAGGCCGAACTGCAACGGCACGGCGGGTAGCCACAGGGTATGCACGCCGGGCGAGTTGGACGGCAGCACGGCGCCCAGCACGGAGGTCTGGGCCTGATAGCTGACGATCACGCCGCGGCCTTCCTGGCCCCAGCCGCGCGTGAGAATCTCCAGCGGCAGGCCGCGGGTCAAGCAGTCCAGGATCTGACGCATGTTGCGCAATACAAATGCGTTCTTCGCGATGTTTGCTCGGCACATCTGCTCGGGCAGGCCGGTGCTGGCCGACTGTTGGCGGACAAACTCGTCCGGGGACTGCGTGCCGTCGCCCATCGGCAAGGTGCCCGTCTCGTACAGGTCGGCGGCCTGAGCCACGCGCTGGATCAGTTCGTCGCACGGGATCTGCCGCAGGATGTCGCGAGCGTGAACGGCGCGGCGCATGTCCCGCTGGACGATGCCGCCGTTGGCTTGGCTGAGACGTGCCATCGGCTCGCCGGTGAGGAAGTGTTGGATCTCGTCGACTTCCAAGGACTCGTAGGGCTGTCCCCAACGGATGACTGGGATGTTGAGCATGAAGGTCGTCTCCTGGTTAATAGACGCCGACCGTGGTATCACCGGCCAAGCCGTGAAACGGACGCACGCCGCTAACGCCGTCCCACGGATATTTTTCGTACGGTGCTTCGCGCTCGCCTTCGTCGCGTTCCAGGAATCCCGGCACGAAGAACTCCTTGGTCAGAGTGGTCAACCGCACGCGGCCGGTTTGGCCGTAATCCACGACTCGATCGGGATCGTCGAAATCGACCACCTCGATCGCCGCCCGCGGTTGCGGTGCATAGTAGGAGATCTTGTAGCCTTCCGCCGCCGTGACCGGCTTGCTGCAAGCCAAGCCCATCAGCGTGTTGCCGTAGGTGGGCGTCATGTACACGCCGCTGACCTCGGGAGGGCCGCCGAAATACTCTTCGATACAGAACCGGGTCCATTGCGGAGTGAATTCCGTGCCGCCGGAAAAGATCCCAGTGATGCCGGCCTCCGGAATGGTCGTCCCCCGCTCCTCCAAGGCCGCCGCAAGCGCTTCGAGCAGTTTAGGCGTTGCGAACAGGCACTTGATGTCATGCCCGGCGGTCAGGACCGTCACGGCCTGGTCGATGCAGTGCCGCTTGTAGGCTTCCAAATGTTCCATCCAGCCTTTCTTGATCAACTTGATGACCCACCGCGGATCCAAGTCGATACAGAAGCAGATCCCGCCGCGGTACTGGCAAAGGTGTTCCACGGCCAATCGCAGCCGCCGCGGTCCGGAGGGTCCCAGCATCAGCCAATTCGCGCCGCGGGGGAAATACGCATCGGGCAGCGTGTGGCTGAACATCTCGTAGTCGATCCGAAAATCGTCGATCACAACGCGGCTCTTGGGGATTCCCGTCGTGCCGCCGGTCTCGAAGACGTAGGTGGGCTTGTCCTGATACGCCTTGGGCACCCAGCGCCGGACCGGACCGCCTCGCAGCCACTCGTCCTCGAACGGCGGAAACTTCCGCAGGTCTGCAAAGCCGGTCACGTCCCGCAAGGGATCGAATTTCAGCTCGGATTTCTTCTGCAGCCAGAACGGACAGCCCGTGGATTCGTGGAAATGCCAAGCCATCATTTCCACGACGTGCGCATCGAGTCGTTCCTTGGCTTCTGCGGTCAACTTGCCCATGTCTGCGGCCATCGAGCGTCTCCCGTCATGAGGAATCATCGCGTGGGAACGTTCAGATTACCGCAGCCCCGCCCGAAACTCAACGGGAGTTTAACGGCAAGCCGCGATGGTCGCCCATAATCGGCAGCAGCAGGACTTCCGCACCGTTGAGGCCGACCATGCGCGACGACTCCGCCGCCGAACTGTCCATGCAGATGTTACAGCCGATTCGCTCGATCTCAGTGTCGAACACGGGAAAGCCGTCGGCAAAAGGGTTTCCGTTTCATTTAGCCAGCACATGTGGTCGCATGGCGGCCCGACGACCCGAATTTGCCGAAGACCGTGCCTGCTGGTAAGCCACCGCCATTCCGAGGATAATGGGGGCACAGTCTGATTGCAGAAATGACGCTATGCATCTGTTCGGAGGTCCTGGCAATGCGTCGAATCGACCTTATCACTACCGCGGGCCTTCTCCTGCTTACTATGACCTTCCAGATGGGATGCTCGGTCGAAAAGGTGAGTACCGACGCGTCGTCGACGGTAGCGGTTTATGCGCCCGAGAGATGGCTCGATTTCAGCATGGCCGCTCCCGATCCTGTAGCCGTTCGTCCAGACGGGCAGCGAGTCGTGGTCGAGGCTGGCTGCGAGACGATCGTCTACGACCTGGCGCCGCTCAAGAGAGTGCATGCCTGGACAGAACGCTTCTCGTCGGTCCAGTACAGCCGAGACGGGCGATTCCTCCTCACCGTCCGCGGCGACGAAGTTGCCGTCTGGAACGCCGAGACTTTTGCGGAAGCGCGACGCTTCACCGGTCAGAGGCCCCGGTGGGATGAGCCGAACTACCGCTCCTAGACCATGCGGGAATGTGTCTCAGGGACGTGACCACTAACGACATTGCGTGGGCGTTTCGGATTGAGTCGCGGCGGCGTTTTGATGCTGCAGTGAGTCCCCGTCTGGACCGCGTTGTCGTTTCGCAACAGTTTGATCCAGATGTACCCTCGCCCGCGCGACTGATCCTGATGGAGACCGCGCGGCCGTATGGACCGCGGATCTTCGAGCGTTACGCGTCGGCCGTCTGTTTTCATCCCAGCGGCACTCGATTCCTTGCGGCGTCTGCCGAGGCAATCGACGAGTTCGACGCCGCGACAGGCGAGGCAGTCCGCACGCTCTGGTCGACGCCGGGACGCACGCTGGATCTTATGTACAGCCCGGATGGCAACAAGGTTCTCGCCTGCGGCGTCGTGGGCCACCGGGACGCGCGGGAACCGGTGGACGCCGGCGACGAGGGCTGGACGATGATCTGGGATGCCCGGAAGAACCAGACGACCGTCTTGGAGGGACATACCGCACCCGTGATGACCGCCGCCTTCGGCCCCGGCGGCTTGCGGTGCGTCACCGGTTCGCTCGACAAGACGCTTCGGCTCTGGGATGCGGAATCGGGCGGCGAACTGCACACCTTTCGGGGGCATCTTGGCGGCGTCAACCGCGTCGCCTACAGCCCGCGCGGCGACCGTATTCTCAGCGCTGCACAGGATGGCGCGGCGTTCTGGAATGTGGCGAGATTCGCCGTCCCCCCGGTGGAACCCCTCCCGCTCGCTGCGTCCTTCAGCATTGTAGAATCGGTCAATGACGATCCAGGACATGACTCGATAAGTAAGCCGAGCGGTGCCCTACTGCCGGTCCCGCCGGGGTATCGTCCCCGTTCGATACCCACCACTCTTGAAGGGCCATCTGCGGTCGTCCGCATCGGCAAGCCGAACCCGCGTGATGTGCCCGAGTCGCTCGGTCGTTGGCTGTCGAAAGCCAAGACGACGGAATCCCGCGAGGCACCGCCACCTCGCCCCAAAGGACCGCAACCGAATCCTTGGTACCAACTCTGTGGCGCAAGCCGCGATGGCCGCCGCAAGATCTATGATTGTTCGCTGCACGAGAAAATCGTCCTTCGCGACAATAAAGGCAAGGATCTGCGGACATGGGAAAGACCACCTCACACCGGCCAGGTCGCGATTTCGCCATCCGGTGCAGAGGTAGTCATCGCTCATTTTATCGGTTCGCCCGAACGCGCGACGTACGTGGTCACCGTTTACGATGCAGACTCCGGGCTGCCAAAGCATGAGTTTCAAAACGAGTGCGAACGGTTTTCAGGCTGGTTTGCGATCGATCCAAAAGAGCGCGCTATCATGATGAGCGGGCCCGGAGGCTCGACGATCTTGCGCGATTACGAAACCGGAAAGCAAATTGCCCCCGTCGGAAAAGGCGAAACCGGCCTCCACGGAGGCGCGGCATTCAGCCCAGAAGGTTATTACGTCGTCACGACAAAGCTGGCCAGCCCGACGATAATGCTATACGACCCAACTGAGCTGACGCACGTGCAGACGCTGTCGAATCACTTCCCCGTCCGCTGGTTCAAGTTCAGCCCTGACGAAACGCACTTGCTGGTTGCGCAGATGTTCGTTCACAAAGGCCTCGACCTGTTTACGATGTGGGACACGGCCTCCGGTCGCCGGCTCTGGAGCTGCTGCGGTCCGAGCGGCTGAGGAGCGGAATTTTTCGCCGGACGGCCGCAGGTTCCTGATCTACAACAGCAACTGGCATCTCTCCACGCTCTGGGACGCAGAAGCTGGCGAGGTGCTCTGCGCCGTGATCGGGCCGAGCAGTCTTTCGGATAACCGCCCCGTTCTCGGCGACGACGGCGAGTCGCTTTATCTTGGCACGCCCGACGGGCCGCGGCTCTGGCCAAGGGATTGACCGGAGTCGTTGAACAAGGTTCCTCGTGTTCAGGGGGCAAGGAACGGGAATCGGCGGTGCTTGCCCAGCGGCGAAAAACTACGGTTTTCAAGAAGGGAACTTCAGCTTAGACCGCGTCCGCAAACCGATGCGTTGGGTTCGGGCGGCCCGGCCGGAAGCTCTGCGTCTGGCGAAATTCCGCGCGGGCTCCCAGCGATTGGCATGTGGCCTGAACCGCGGCCTGGACGTGCTGCGTGAGAAGCTGCGGATCGAGGGCCACGCGGGCGTTCACAATCACGTCGGCTTCGCGCGTGTGGCAGTGGGACGCGAGAGAAAGCACGGCTGGCGTGTCGCTGCTGACCAGGTTGGCCACGCCGTGACGGCCGTCCCAGAATCCAATGGTCTTCAAATGCGCCGGTTCGGCCCCGGCGGTTGCCAAGGACCGCTGCAACTGCTGGACGATGCCCAAGGTCACTTGATCGAGCGAGAACGGGGCGTCGGCCGTAATCCGCAGACGGCTGTTGAGCCAGCCGAGTTCGGCTTCGCCTTCGGCATAGACGTCGTAATCGAGATCGAGAATCCGGCGGCCAAAGCAGCCCTGCAAATCCAGGATTTCGAGCAACGCCTCGAAGCCGGCGCCCGTCCGAGCCGACATGCGCACCAGCGGCACCCCGGGACGTTCGGCCTCGATCAGTTCGGCCAGTTCCTGGACCTGGTCTGAAGTCAGTTCGTCGAGGCGGTTGAGGATGACGAAATCCGCCTCTTCTAGCTGCTTCTTGAAGATATACGCGGCGTTGGGCGAAAAACCCGAGCGCGGTTCGTTCCGCAGGATCCGCCGCCCATGACTGGGCTTCAAGATTACTCCGTACGGCGCGACCTGGAAGCGGTCCTGGTACAGGCGCCGCAACGGCTGGACGACGGTGGCCACGATGTCCGTACAGCTACCCACGGGTTCGCCCAGAATGACATCGGGTCGCCGGTGCGATTCCAGCTGTTCGATTGCGGCGGCCAAACCGTTGAAATCGCAGCAAAAGCAGGACCCGGCCACCTCGCCGACGTCGAACCCCGCCGCGCGCAACGCGTGCGTGTCCACCAGGTCGGTCGCTTGATCGTTCGTGACGACTCCCACGTTGAGGCCCCGTTCGCGATACGCTTGGCCCAGGCGGGCGATCGTCGTGGTCTTGCCCGCGCCCAAGAAGCCGCCGATCAAAATGAAACGCATTGCCGGCATGGTTTACCTCGAAACCCCTTCAAATTTGCTTCAAGTGCCTGGCGAACCACTCGCGCGTTCGCCGCCACATCTCCGGCGACAGGACGTGCCCGGCGCCGTCCTCGATCCATGAACTGAACTGCTCGGCCGCGCCCGCCTCGTGATAAGCCCGCGCAATCCGTTGGACGCCCTCGCGAACTTCCTGAATCGGACTGCCACCGTCGAGTTCGCCGAAATTCAAATGCAGGGCCCGCGGCGCAATCAGAGCGGCGATGTCCGGGGTGTCGCCGTGGGCGAACAAGCCGGGAATGAAATTCGGAAAGCAGTGCAAAAGATGCGTGCGGTGGATCGCGGCATATGTGGGCAAGCAGCAATTGCCGACCAGGCATTTCAGCCGAGGCTCCCAGGGACCGACCAGCCACGTGTGCGTCGAGCCCATCGAGTGGCCGTAACAGCCGATCCGCTCCCGGTCGACTTCCGGGCGCTGGCACACATAGTCGATGGCCCGCCGCATATCCAAGATATTCTTCCAAGCCATGCACTTGCCCGCCACGACGTATCGCAAGAACTCGAATCGCTCGAAGTTCCCGCCCCGCAACTGCGGATTCTGCCGCTCTTCGAAACACAGGGCGTCGGGGCACAGCACCACGTAGCCCTCGCGGGCCAGGGCGACGCCCGTGTGATGCATCGGATTACCGGCCAGTCCCGCCGGTTCACTCTTGCCCAAATGCCATTCGCCGTTGTGCTGGTGCCAGATCGCCACCGCCGGCGCGGGATGATCGGCGTTCGCGCCGTCCGGAACCAGCAGCATCGCCGGCACGCGATCGCCCGGCTCGGTTTCGTAAGACACCGATTCGATGCGATAGCCGTCTTGGGGGATCGTCTCCCGCAGCACGGGTTGCAACTCGCACGGCTCCGGCCACGGCCCGCCCAGACACTCCAGCAGTTTCGCTCGAAAATCCTTGGCGGACATCGCTTCTCTCCTCGTTGTTTCCTGAGCGATTTTCTGGGCGGCGGTGCCGGCCCCCGCTTCGCCCGCCAGAACCAGCGCTGCGCCGGCGGCCGATTGCACGAGAAAATCCCGGCGGCCCAACCCTTCCGGCATCGTCGGCTCGTAAATATTCATCGGTGTTGCTCCTTGTTTTTTCCCACGCCGCAATTTTAACGCCGAAATGCAGCCCACGGCAACCGTGCCAGCAAAGGTTAGGCGGAAGTTCCTTTTCGGAAAGACGCAGTCTTGTGGTGTTTTTTGCCGTTTGCCCTCGAATCGAGTGCGTTAGTTCCGACTACACCGTGATGGGCTGGAGGCCCTGGCCGAGGTCTGCCACCGCGAGGTCTGGCTCCGAGAACTTTCCCGAAAGGGGCCTAATTGACAGCAACCCATAGAATCCGATAATGAACTCCGCTTTCGTGCCGTGATAGTCCCCTCCCATGAGCGAGGAATTGACTATGCCCGCCGCAAAGGCAGCAGTGTTCTGACGATCGATAAATTGTCGGAATCCCTGAAAATCTCGGAATCTTCGGCAAAAACTCGAAGTCCCCACCGGGCGCCACCTGTACGTGATCCTTGGGACCTACGGCCGGCTGGAGCGATACGAGCGGGTGGACTTCCGCGAAGCCCGGTCCCAAACCGGGCAACGCCTTGCCGATCCGGTCAACATCAACCAGCAACTGCTGGAACGTATCCCGGACGAAGAACTCAAGCGGATGGTTCAGACGGAGGCCAGCCGGATCGAGAGCGTCAAGGATCCCGGCAGCGATGTGGATCTGCTTGACTGGCTGCGGCAATGCCGGCGTGCCGGGCTCTACGAGCAGGGCAAGGCGATCTACTAAAAAAAGGGGGGGTCTGAACCTAACCAACCTGAGCGAAAAAGAGCAGATCGAGGCGGACGGCGACTACCGCATCTGTGTCCGCCGGGGCGGCAGCGAGGCTTTCAAACCGAAGAAGCGGCAGCGTAAAATGAAGATGGACAAACCGGAGGAAGACGAACCATGAGCCTGACGATTCAAGCCATCTACGAGAACGGGGTGTTTCGGCCGACAGAATCCGTTGACTTGCCCGATCCCTGTCGAGTCGAAGTCGATGTGCGTCCCATGCCGGAGCAGACGGAGATACCGACACTGGATGATGTCTATGCCATTCTCGGCCGATGACATTCATCGGGCGAGCATGATCTCGCCGAACGCCACAACGAGCATCAACCATGAATACGGTTTTCCTCGATACCGTTGGGCTGGTCGCCAACTGGGATACAGACGATCAATGGCACACGGCAGCCGAGCGAGCGTATCGCCGGCTGATTGAGCAGCGTCGCACGTTGGTGACAACCAGTTTTGTTCTCTTAGAATGTGGCAATACATCCGCTCGGCGCTCGTTTCGCAGCGTGGATTTTCGAGCATCCCATTGATGTCGGAGACGCCCTCGGTGGCCGGCGCGTCGTGGGATCGGCGTCTGTTGTATCGCCTTTTCGAGTGCTGGGTTCGCCTGCTCCGAAAGAAGAACTGGGACGATTTGGACCGGGTTCGCGAGATCGTTGCCGGGCTCCGCGAAGATCAAAGACAATTTGAAGAAAGCGTGCTGAATAACGGCAATACAGCCCAAGATCGGGCCATGGCATTTCGCTTGATCGCCTTGTACCACTGGGCAAAGGCAACGGAATTGCTGGCCGTCTACATGATGCAAGGTACCCCAGCGGGCGTAGCCGTCGAGTTGGATAAGGGGTCCGTATCCGCTGATAGTCGCCGTGTTCGGAACAAATGAACAAGCTTTCCAGGCCTGCGGCGAGTTTCTTGCATGCGACAAATTCTGTCATAGTAGGAAGTCCTTCTGGAACGGTGGTGGCGAACGCAGCACGCGCTGGTGCTCGATATTGCACTCCGAGCAAAACTGTTGCCAGACACCGACCGGACCATTTATCGGAGCTGTGATGTCCTGCGGCACGTACGCTTCCTTATGGCTCGCCCTGGGGAGGGAGCAGGCATGGCGCTGATCGTGTTCCGCGGCAAGCCCGGCGAAGAGTTGGGAGAAGGGCGAGGAGGTGCTTCGCAAGGAGTCGGATATTATCAAAGATATCCACCACCCGAACATCGTTCGCGTCCACGGTTTTCACAACATCAGCGAACTCTTCGTGATCGAGATGGAGTTTGTCGACGGATACGACCTCGCGAAGGTACTCGACAACGTCAGTACACAGGCGCCATTGACGTTCGAGCGGATGCTTGAGTGGACGCTCCAAATCCTCGACGGCCTTGCTGCGGTTCATGCAGCAAACATCTCGCACAACGATCTGAAGCCACAGAACATCCTCGTCGACAAGGCATCGGGGGTGGCGAAGATCACCGACTTTGGGTCGAGCCGGAGGCTCGAGGATGTATGGGTCTGGACCAAGCGTCATGGCACGGAGGCTTACATGGCGCCCGAGGCGGCGCTGGAGGGCAAACGAGGCCGCGATGTCAGCGATATCTACTCCATCGGTGTCCTCCTGTACGAGATGGCCACGGGACGACTGCCCTACTCCAGCCCGCATCAACTCCTGACCGGTGTCCAGATCGCCAAGCCCCGCGAGATCAACCGCGACGTCCCGGCCGCACTCGAGGAAGTGATTCTCCGCGCCATGTCGCGGCGTCCGGCGAGTCGCTTTCCGAACTGCGGATCAATGCGCGCGGCTGTTCAGGCGTGCTTGGAGCAGCTACGGGCTGAGGCTGTGGCCGCAGCGATGCCGGTCCGCTCGGAACCGAGCCAGCTTGGGTTCCGGCCACCCTCGTCCAGTCCTCTCTACTACCTCGAGCTTGCCAAGCAGCGTCTGACGGAGGGTGATGCGCAAGGCGCCCTCGAGGCAGCGGAAGCGGCTGTGGATCGGAGCGACGGTCATCCGCAGTACCTGCGCATGCTGGGCGGCATCTGCATTCGTCTGGGCTACCACCGGAAGGCCGCCGAAGCCTATGAGCAACTGCTCGCAGCCTTCGATCGCGGCTACCCCGCAGAGGCGCATCAGCGTGGCGAGGTGCTCGAACGTCTCGGCCATTTGTACATCAGCCTGCAGCGATACGGTGAAGCCGTTGCGATCTACGAGCGTCTTGTGAACACCGTCGACCGGCCATACTCCCGGTTCCGACTGGCGGTCGCCTCTTCGAACTAGGCCCGTTCGCTGTCCCCCTGTGTGGCCGCGGCCATGACGGTCCAAATGGCGCTGTGCGTGTTTTTGGGGCTGATTGGACATGTCCGAACAGTGCTGCGGTTCCGAGACCGGGTTTGTGGTCAGCAGATGAACGCTAGATGCAGGCCAATTGACGGGAACTGTCAAAATTTGATAATCGAACCCGTCTTCGTGTGATGACGGTCCCTGCCCTTAAGGGAGGAATTGATCGTCTTCTGGTGAAAGAGCGGCATTAGATGTAAACGGAGTGGCGTTTATGCTGTAGGAGGGATTGCCGATTCGGAACGAATGCACGGACGGAGTGGCAATCCGTCCGGGGACTCGACTTTCGCTGCAATTCCCGTTCCTTTGCCGTTGGTCCGGTTGTCTCATCAGCCGGATTCGGCCTATAATCCCGCTTTGCGTGTTCGGACACCCTCGCCGCAGCGCGGGATCGGCCGAGCGATACCAATGAGCACTCAAGGAGTAGGACCGTGGCAGCCGGCAAGTACCTGTTTACCAGTGAATCCGTCAGTATGGGGCATCCCGACAAGCTCGCCGATCAGATTTCGGACGGCATTCTCGACGCCTTGATCGAGCAGGACCCGTACAGCCGGGTGGCATGTGAAACGCTGGTCACGACCGGCGTCGCCATCGTGGCTGGAGAAATCACGAGCAAAGGCGTCGTGGATTATACCAAAGTCGTCCGCGACGTAATTCGTAGCGTGGGCTACACGGATGATCACATGGGGATCTGTGCCGACACGTGTTCCGTCCTGCTGGCGCTGGACAAACAGAGTCCGGACATCGCGATGGGAGTCGACGAAAATGCGGAAAAAGGCAAAGAGATCGGCGCGGGCGACCAAGGGCTGATGTTCGGATACGCCTGTGATGATACGCCCGAGTTGATGCCGCTGCCGATCGCGCTGGCGCATCGGATCCTGAACCGCCTCACGGAGGCCCGCTTCAACTCGGAAGCCGGCTGGCTGCGCCCCGACAGCAAGAGTCAGGTCACTGTCGAGTACGACGGGAACAGGCCGGTCCGCATCGATACGGTCGTGGTTTCGACGCAACATAGCCCGGACGTTTCGAACCAGGAGATCCGCGAGTTCATTATCGAACACGTCATCAAGCCGATCCTGCCCGCCGACTTGGCCCTCGGAGAGATCAAGTACCACATCAACCCGACGGGCCGGTTTGTCGTCGGCGGACCGCACGGCGACTGCGGCTTGACCGGGCGAAAGATCATCGTCGACACCTACGGCGGGTGGGGGCGGCACGGTGGCGGGGCGTTCAGCGGTAAAGATCCGACCAAGGTGGACCGCAGCGCCGCGTACATGGCCCGGCACATCGCCAAGAACGTCGTCGCCGCCGGTTTGGCGCACCGCTGCGAACTGCAGCTCTCGTACGCGATCGGCGTGACGGAGCCGATCAGCGTTCACGTCGACACACAAGGCACGGGCAAAATCGATGACGAGGCGATCTGCAAACTGATCTGCCGGTTGTTTCCGTTGACGCCCAGCGGCATTATCAAGTACCTGGACCTTCGCCGCCCGATCTTCCGCAAGACCGCGGCTGGCGGGCATTTTGGCCGTAGCGAACCGGAATTCAGTTGGGAGAGTACCCACCGCGCGGCCGAATTAGCCGCCGCGGCGCGAGAGTGAGATTTGCATGTCGAACACCATCGGGCCGGGAACGGCCCGGCCGGTCCCGGGCGTTTCCGCCGCTTACCAGCCGAGCTGCCGCGCGCGCCGGTCCGGCGGTCAGCCGATCCGCCAGCTGATGGCATGCGCGCTGGAAAACCCCGACCTGATCTCGCTGGCCGTCGGCCTGGTCGATCCCGAGACGCTGCCGACGACCGCTGCGCGTGACGCCTTGGCGGCCTTGTTGCAGGATCCGCGGGCCGCCCGCGCGGCGCTGCAGTACGGGACCACGCCGGGCCATCCGCCGCTGCGAGAATGGCTCCTGCAACGCACCGCGGTACTCGATTCGTCGGGGCCGGCCATTTCGCCGGATCAGGTCGTCATCACCGCCGGCAGCAATCAACTGCTGCATTTGGTCAGCGAGAGTCTGTTCGACCCGGGTGATATTGTCCTGTGTGCCTCGCCCACTTACTTCGTCTATTTGGGGTTGGTGGGAGGACTGGGTGTGCGCGCCATCGGAGTGGCCGGCGACGCCCACGGACTGATTCCCGAAGCCCTGGAGGACACGTTGGCCCGTTTCGACGCGGCGGGTGAATTGCCCCGCGTCAAAGCCGTGTACCTGGTCCCGTATTTCGACAATCCGGCCGGCACGACGATGCCCGCCCAGCGCCGATCGGCCGTCGTCGAAATCGCCAAACGGTGGTCGCAGCGGAACAAGATCCACGTGATCTCCGACGAGGCCTATCGTGAACTGCGATACGAGGGCGACGACCTTCCCAGCCCGCGAGTTTGGGATGAAGAGGCCGACACGGTCATCGTGGCCGGGACATTTTCCAAATCCTTCTCGCCCGGAATTCGCGTCGGATGGGGCATCCTGCCGCGGCATTTGATCGCTCCGGTCAACGAACAGAAAGGCAATGTCGATTTCGGCTCGCCCAACTTCAACCAGTACCTGATGGCCAAAGTGTTGGAACTGGGCCTCTGGGAGCCGCACTTAGAGCGAATCCGAGCCGGATACCGTCAGAAACTGGCCACGGCACTCGCCGCGGCCGAGCAGTATCTAAGCCCGTTGGCGGGAGTCGATTGGATCCGGCCTCAAGGTGGACTGTACATCTGGGTCCGCTTGCCGCCGGGCATGGACGCCGGCATGTCGGGAGCGTTGTTCGCAGCGGCCGTCCGCCAAGGCGTGCTGTACGTGCCGGGCGAATACTGCTATCCCGGCGCCGGCGAGCCTGTGTGCCGCCACTCGTTGCGGCTGAGTTTCGGCGTTCAGTCTTGTGCGAAAATCCGAGAAGGCGTAGAAAAGTTGGCGCGCGCGATCGCAGCGGTGTCGAGCGGTTGCGGCTGACCATGCTGATTCGCGGTGCTAGCGAACGGGAAACGGAGTTCTCATGCGGATCATGGATCGCTACGTACTGCAGCTGTTTCTCCGAGTGCTGGTGATCTGTTTCCTCAGTCTCACCGGGCTGTACATCGTCATTGACGCCTTTACGCACTTGGACGAATTGCTCGAGATTGCCAAACAGCACGGCAGTCTGCCGGGCCTGTTGAGCGAATACTATGGAGCTCGGGTGCTGGCCTTTTTCGACCGCACCAGTGCCCTGATGACATTGATCGCGGCCACGTTCGTCGCGACCAACTTGCAGCGGTCGAACGAGTTGGCCGCGTTGATGGCGGCCGGCATTCCCAAAGTCCGCATCGCGGCTCCGCTGATCGTCGCGGCGCTGATCGTCAGCCTGCTGGCGGCGTTGAACCGGGAGGTGGGGATTCCCGCGTTTCGCGATCAACTGATGCGCAACACGCGGGATTGGGACGGCCGCGCCGAAAAGCGGGTCGATCCGCGCTACGACAATCGGACGGACGTTCTGATCAGCGGCCAGCACACGCTGGCGGCCGAACAGTGTATCGTCCAGCCGACTTTTCGCCGCCAGCCCGATCTCGGCGCATTCGGGCTCCATATATCGGCTGACAAGGCGTTTTATCGCCCCGCCGAGCGCGGCCGCCCGGCAGGATATCTGCTGGTCGGCGTCCAAAGCCCCAAAGACTTGAGCCATGTGGCTTCGTTCTACGTGTCAGGCGCGCCCGTCGTGTTGAGCCCGTTCGATACCCCGTGGCTAAAGGCGGATCAGTGCTTTATGATCAGTGACGTTTCGTTTGCGCAGCTCGCAGCAGGAAATGCCTGGCGGCAATTCTCCTCGCTCGGCGATTTGATCGCCGGCTTGCACAATCCCAGCCTGGACCTCGCCTCCGACGTCCGCGTGATGGTGCATGCCCGCATCCTGCAGCCGCTGTTGGACATGACGCTGCTGTGCCTGGGCCTGCCCATCGTGCTAGCACGCCAGCAGCGGAATATCTTTGTGGCCTCCGGGACCTGCGTGCTGGTCGTGACCGTTTTCGTACTGGTCATCCTGGCTTGCCATGCGGCAGGCAACAGCTATCTGATCGCTCCGGCTCTGGCGGCATGGTGCCCCCTGCTGATCTTCGTGCCTCTGGCCCGCTTGTCGGTCGAATCCCTTTGGCAATAAGCGGCCAACCCCGTCGTGCTTTCGTGTCGCCCTTTGGCTACAATTGCGGAATATACGTGGCCGTGAATCTGGGCTGGTCGTTGTTGCCCGAAAGGCCATCGAACGAGTATTACGCGAATCAGAGATGCGGGAGCTTTGGCAGGAATCAGCCCAGTTCCCTGCATGGCAGCGATCCGTACGCGGCCTGCTCGCCCGACTGACGCGTGCTGAAGCGTCGGAAACGAAGGCACGTGGCAACAAGAAGTGAAGTAGTACAGAAACGGAGAATGAAGGTCTCACGACCGGATTAGCTTCTCGTTCGGATTTGGAAATAAGACACTCGAAGTAAGTGGCGAGATAAGAGAATGCCTGTTTTGAACGGCGCAATTGAAGCGTTGCTGAAGCGTCTCCCACTGCGAGATTCTGCTTATTACGGCGGAAACATCTACGCGCGGCTAGGTCGATCGACTCTTGATCGGCAGCTTCGTGAGTTGTGCAAGGTGTACCTAGAGGGCACTCCAGCACAACGTGCGGAAATGGTGCTGCATTTCAAGGATCGAGATACGTGGATCTTCGTCGCTTTCATTCGTCGTTTGGCTGCGCAGATGACTGCGAACAACGCGGACGAAATGCTCGAACTCAGTCTGGCAGCGGCGTGTCTCGAAAATGCCCAATTCGACATCAGGGATCTTATCGTGTCCCTTGCGCTTTTGCGACACGCCCTCGAAAGAACGGGAAAAAGAACCGATTTCGACCTACCCAGACACCTCAACGATGTGGGACGAAGTGTCAAGGCGGCAGTAGGAAACGTACGACGCATGTCGAAAGCGGAACTTCGGAGAATCTCTCAGGAATTCGGTGCTCCGTACCTACCGCCACACGGGCCGCAAGGCCCTTGATCACATCCGATTCGAGCCCAATCCAGGGATGATACGTTGGCAAGTTGCCTTTCAATGTTCATGAGAGGTAGACGAACCGTCGCTCGGAAGCCACGCTTATGGCTAGAACGGAGGCATCATATGATGACACGGCATGCCGAAACACCTTATGACTTCACCCCTTACGACAGCTACCCCTACCCCCCAGTCGCATCCGGCGCGGCTGGCGACCATTGCTGCATGTCCACCGACTTCTGTTCGCAGCTACGGGCGGGAAATCGCACCGTCTAGATGCCCGTATTGTCAAAACATTTTGCCGACCGATTAGATCTTCGACAACCTGGACCTTAGCGTGAAATCGGATCGCGGATCTCGGCCGAGCGTAGGCGGGGAAGGGGTGCTTTTGGACGGGTGGCCTGTCTCGAATCGGGGTTCGGGCGTGCCAAGGGCGCAATCGGTAGAGACCATCAGCGCGTGATCCGAATGTGAGCTGACGTGCAGCCAGTGGACCGTTTCGTGTCAGGTAGGCCTCGCGGTAGTAGTAGTTCTCGCCTTCGTATCGCAGTTCACGGTAGGCCTCGTCGGAGATCACGTGGATCGTGTTCCGCTACGACCACCGTTTGGCGATTTCCACGACGGCCGATCGGTGCTGGCCGGACATCGCCGTGCCGGCCGGATTGTCGAAATACGGGACCAGGTACACGGCTTTGACGCGCGGCAATTCACCCGCCGCGTCGAAACGGACCAGCGTCTCGTCCAGGGCTTCGGCAATCAGTCCGTGGGCATCGCCAGCTACCCGATGGCCCGCACGCCCAGTCCCCTCAGCAGTCCCAAATAGGCGAAGTAAGTGAGCGAGGACGGGTAAAGGGGAGTGGTTGAAGGCGGATGAGTGCTTTGTGGCCAGCGACGTATCGTTTGCGCAGCTCGCTGCAGGAAATGCCTGGCGGCAATTCTCGTCGCTCGGCGACTTGATTGCCGGCTTGCACAATCCCAGCCTGGACCTCGCCTCCGACGTCCGCGTTATGGTGCATGCCCGCATCTTGCAGCCGCTGTTGGACATGACGCTGCTGTGCCTGGGCCTGCCCATCGTGCTAGCACGCCAGCAGCGAAATATTTTTGTGGCCTCCCGGACCTGCGTGCTGGTCGTGACCGTTTTCGTACTTGTCATCTTGGCCTGCCATGCGGCGGGCAACAGCTATCTGATTTCTACGGCTTTGGCGGCATGGTGCCCGCTGCTGATCTTCGTGCCTCTGGCCCGCTTGTCGGTCGAATCCCTTTGGCAATAAGCGGCCAACCCGGTCTTGCTTTCGTGTCGCCCTTTGGCTACAAGCCCACGTAATCAGGTCTCTCTGAGACCGGACGCCACGCATCCGACGAGACGCCGCACGAGGACAGAATCCCCATGCCCATGTCGCGAACGATTCTTTGCCTGACGGAACTGGAACGCGACGACTCGCCCGCCGGACCGTTCGACGAGCTGACCCCGGAGGAGTTCGAAGGACTGTGCGATCGCCTGTTCAGCGACGAAGCGGTCGCCGAGGACACCTGGGACGAAATGAACGCCGATGTGGACAAGTTGCCGCCCCCATGGCCGCCGCAGGACGAGGAATGGATGCCCGCATCCCCGGATGCTGCTCGCCGAGGCTCGAGGACGACGGATATTCTGCATTCGAGGCAGACTGCGGCTGCCGTCGCCCCCGCCCGTCAGCGGGCCGCGTACAAGCAGTCGTCCGAAACGACGTCCTGGAATCTGTATACAATCTGGAAGTTGATGTTGAGCATGTCTACGTGGTGTCACCGCTGGGAATCCTCGTTCATAATGCGTATGATCGAGCGGCGAAGTACTCGGTATACTTAGGCACAAAGAGGGGTGCGATCGATTTGGGTTGGTATATCAAAGAATTTCACTTCTCGACAGCTCAAACACAAACTCGAGAAGCGTGTGACGCAGGAGCTTGTTGAAAAGGCGGGATATCGTCAAGCGCGAGCGTTGGAGCATGTTCTGATTGATGCTCTGCGCAAAAGAGGCCATAGAATCGCCCCAGGAGCGTGAAGAAATATAGACCCGAACAATGGAGGTGGGCCCGAGAAGAGGGCGCTCGCATAATCCGCGAGTTGGGCCTGTGAGCTATGAATAGGACCGTGCGTTCGCCTCGACTGCAGCTCGGGGACGTTGTAGAGATCAAGACGAGCAAAGGATATGCCTACGCTCAATTCGTTAACGAACATAAGAAACCGCCATGCTATGGAAAACTTATGCGGATACTCCCGGGGATTTTTTCAAAGCGGCAGACTGACTTTGACTTCCTAGCTGCTCAAGAAAGCTCGTATTGTTGTTTCTGGTGGGTGGACGCTGCAATTCGAGACGGGACTGTCAAGATCGTCGGTAGGGCGGTAATCCCGAAGGATCACCGCAAGATGCCACTGTTCAAGTGGGGAATTAGGAACCTGAAGACGACTAGAATCTCCCGATGGAATGTCTGGGACGGGAGGACTAGGAGTAGCAGGCCTGTGCGCCGGCTGACCAAGGAACAGAGGCAGTATCCGTTAAAGGAAATCGTTCCTATTGACGTCGTTGTTGAACGCATTGAGCAAGGTTGGACGCCTGCAGATGAATGTTGATCTTTCGCTGCACTTACCCGCCCCGCAAGAGGTCCTTCAGAATGGGCTAGGCGAGGCCAAACACGCCAAACTTGAGAACCTCTTAGCGGCATTCAGGCTTTGGGTTAGGGCGTAAGGAAGAAACGAACGGGCAACCTCCAGAAGACAAGGCATTTTGGGCTTTGGCCGCACTCAGATTCTTTTCTTCCTTACGCCCTTACGGAAGGCATAGTTCACTTGGCCAGCATCTATCGACTAGATTGACACGTAGACGGTCTTTGTCTCTCCCCGCTATGCTTTGGCGGCAATTCTCTTCGCTCGGCGACTTGATTGCCGGCTTGCACAATCCCAGCCTGGACCTCGCCTCCGACGTCCGCGTGATGGTGCATGCCCGCATCCTGCAGCCGCTGTTGGACATGACGCTGCT